>Ga0209706_10001943_pt1 | contig 11679 bp, 6 predicted proteins | sample PPLLaktember2015_6_FD_187263 | JGI IMG/M metagenome (GOLD analysis project Ga0209706, IMG submission 187263) | Freshwater sediment microbial communities from Prairie Pothole Lake near Jamestown, North Dakota, USA - PPLs Lake P8 Core (1) Depth... | ecosystem: Environmental > Aquatic > Freshwater...
CTGGCGTTTCGCCTCTACGATCCCGACGCGTTGATCGGCAGCCGCAAGGACGTCGGCATCACCGTCGCACTCATCCCCACCACCCACCCGGGCGTCAATATCGGTCGCCGCCATCTCCCGCTCGACGCGGCGTTCATGAACGGCCCGAACTGGGGCAAGGACGTGTTCATCCCGATGGAGTGGGTGGTCGGCGGGCAGGCATACATCGGCCAGGGCTGGCGCATGCTGATGGAATGCCTGGCGGCAGGCCGCTCGATCTCGCTGCCGTCCTCCGCGACCGGCGGCGCCAAGCTGGCGGCGCGCGCTACGGGTGCCTACAGCCGCATCCGCAGCCAGTTCCGCGTGCCGATCGGCAAGTTCGAGGGCGTCGAGGAAGCGCTTGCCCGCATCGGCGGCAACACCTATGCGATGGAGGCTGCGCGGGTCATGACCGCGGGGGCGGTGGACCTCGGCGAAAAGCCGTCCGTGATCTCCGCCATCGTCAAGTACCACTGCACCGAGCGCGGCCGCCAGGTGATCAACGACGCCATGGATGTCCACGGCGGCAAGGGCATCTGTCTGGGCCCGAGCAACTATCTGGGGCAGGGCTATCAGCAGGTGCCCATCGGCATTACGGTGGAGGGCGCCAACATCCTCACGCGCAGCATGATCATCTTCGGGCAAGGCGCCATCCGCTGCCATCCGTTCGTGCTCAAGGAGCTCGCGGCCACCAAGGAGCAGGATGCGACCGCAGCGTCGCGCGCCTTCGACGAGGCGCTGTGGGGGCACGTGGGGTTCCTCGCCAGCAACAAGGCGCGCGCCTTCTGGCTGGCGTTGACCGGCGCGCGCTTCCTGGCGGCGCCGGGCCCTGCGGCGTTGCGTCGCCAGGTTCGGCAGCTGAGTCGCCTGTCCGCGAGCTTCGCCGTGGCCGCCGACTTCACCATGCTGTTCCTCGGCGGGGACTTGAAGCGCCGCGAGAAGATATCGGCGCGGCTGGGCGACATCCTCAGTCAGCTCTACCTGGCTTCCTGTGTGGTGAAGCGCTATCAGGACGAAGGCGCACCGCCGACCGATCTGCCGTTCGCGCAGTGGGCGCTGGACGATTGCGTGCACCGCGCCCAGGATGCCTTCTTCGGACTGTTCGAGAACTTCCCGGTGCGCTGGGCGGGGCGGGCGATGCAGCTGCTGACCTTCCCGCTCGGGCGCAGCTACGCCCCGCCGAGCGACCGTCTCGGGCAGCGCGTCGCAAAGCTCATGCTGGAGGCCTCTCCTGCGCGCGAGCGCCTGACCGGCGGGATATTCATGAACAAGCATGAGGATGATGCGGTGGGGCGCCTCGAGGTCGCGCTGGATCTCGTCGCCGCCAGCGAGGCGGTGGAAGCCAAGGTGCGCGCTGCGACAAAGTCCGGTGCGCTGGACGGGCTGACTGCCGAGGCCAGGCTGCAATCCGCGCTCAATGCGGGCGTGATCACCGCACAGGAGGCCGAGGTGTGGACGCGCTTCAACCGGGTGCGCCGCGCCTGCATCATGGTGGACGACTTCCCGCACGACCTCGCACGCGCGTTCGCTGCGGAGCCCGCGACTGTCAGTCCCCTGCCGGACGCGATGCTGGCGAGGAAGACCGCATGAGCCACCTGTCGAGGGGCCCCGCTTGCGGGGATCGACAGCCAGGCGAATGCGGTCAGGCGCCGACGCGATGCTGTGTCCGTTGCCGGCTTGGTATCGGAGGCGACCGCATGAGGCTGCTTGCTTGCGCGAGGGCCATCGCATGAGCCAGTCGGTGCTGCTCAAGGTGGAGGAGGGGGTGGCAACCCTTTCCTTCAACCGTCCGCAGGTGATGAACGCCATGGACGGGGAGATGATGATCCAGTTCCGCGCCGCGGCCGAGTTGCTGCAACGGGACGATGCGGTGCGGGCAGTCGTCCTGCGTGGCGAGGGACCGGGCTTCATCGCCGGGGGCGACGTCGGCGTGTTCCACCGGCACCTTGCCGAGCTTCCCGAGCTGATCGTGCGCTGGGGTCGGGAGATGCACTTCGCGATCCAGGCACTGCGGCGTATGCACAAGCCCGTGCTGGCCAGCGTACATGGCGCCTGCGCCGGTGCAGGATTCAGCATCCTGTGCGCTACCGATCTGGCGATCGCGGCCGACGACGCCCGCTTCTCGCTGGCCTATACTGGCATCGGCGCAAGCCCGGACGGCGGCAGCTCGTATTTCCTGCCACGCCTGGTCGGGTACAAGAAGGCGATGGAGCTGACGCTGCTGCCCGATCTGTTCGACGCGGCGACGGCGAAGTCGCTCGGCCTGGTGAACTGGGCGGTGCCGGCCACCGATCTCGCGGTGGAAACCGCGGGCATCGCCAAGCGTCTGGCGAACGGTCCGACGCGCGCATACGGAGAGGCCAAGCGGCTTTTCAACGACTCGCCCGGGCGTTCGATGGAGACCCAGATGGAGGAAGAGCTGTTCGCGTTCGCGCGCTGCGCGCGCACGCAGGACTTCGCCGACGGCGTGGCTGCCTTCGTGGAGAAGCGCAAACCGAACTTCAAGGGCGAATGATTGGCCGCCAAGACGCCAAGACGCCAAGAAAAGACCTGAACCTCGGCGTAACTTCTCCGCTCTCAAGGCGTCATCAGCATCGACTCGCGACCGACACAATCTACAGTCCGATGTTGAAGCGCCTGGTCCAGCCATCTCCCTTGTCACTGCCGTTCTTGGCGTCTTGGCGTCTTGGCGGCCAAACATGGTTTTGAAGTCCATGGCCAACCTGAAGAACAGAACCATCCTCATCACCGGCGCGAGCCGGGGCATCGGGCGGGCGATCGCGCTGCGCTGCGCAGCTGACGGCGCCAACATCGTGATCGCCGCCAAGACCTCCGAGCCGCACCCGAAGCTGACCGGCACGATCCACAGCGTAGCGGAGGAGGTGCAGGCCGCCGGCGGCCGAGCGCTCCCGATCCAGCTCGACATCCGCGAGGAAGAGGCCGTATTCGCGGCAGTCAAGCAGGCCGCCGATACCTTCGGCGGCATCGACGTGCTGGTGAACAACGCGAGCGCCATCAGCCTCACCGGCACACTCGCCACACCGATGAAGCGCTACGACCTGATGCAGGACATCAACACGCGCGGGACCTACCTGTGCTCGCAGGCGTGCCTCCCGTACTTGCTCAAGGCGGAGAACCCGCACATCCTCACGCTGTCGCCGCCGCTGAATCTCAATCCCAGATGGTTCGCGCCGCATGTCGCCTACACCATCGCCAAGTACGGCATGAGCATGTGCACCCTGGGCATGGCGGCAGAGTTCGCCAAGCAGGGCGTGGCGGTGAACTCGCTGTGGCCGCGCACCACCATCGCCACCGCCGCGGTAGAGATGTTCTTTCCCGATGCGCTGAAGGCGAGCCGAAAGCCCGAGATCATGGCCGACGCGGCCTATTGGATCCTCACTCAGGACAGCCGCAGCTGCACGGGCAACTTCTTCATCGACGAGAGCGTGCTGCGCAACGCGTGGGTCACGGATCTGGAGCCCTATGCCGTCACGCCGGGCCTGCCGCTGGCCAGCGACATCTTTCTGGATTGAGTGCCGCGATGGGCAACCAGCCGCTGCACGAGCCGTTGCCGGAAGGGCGGGAGCCCGTCCTGCGCGTCGTGCCGATGCCGGCGGACGCCAACCCTTCCGGTGACATCTTCGGCGGCTGGATCATGTCCCAGGTGGACATTGCGGGTAGCATTCCCGCGATCCGGCTCGCGAAGGGGCGGGTAGCCACGGTGGCGGTGAACCAGTTCGTGTTCAAGCAGCCGGTGCTGATTGGGGATATCGTGAGCTTTTACGCCGAAGTTGTGCGCGTGGGCCGCACCTCCGTCACGGTGGATGTGGAGGTGTATGCCCAGCGCGGTAGGACCGAGGAGATCTGTGTGAAGGTGACCGAGGCCACACTGACCTACGTGGCGGTGGACGCAGAGCGCCGCCCGCGGCCGGTGCGGCCGGAGCAAGGCTGAAGTTCAGACCATGTGGAGGAAGAGATGGAAATCGCCTTCAAGAAGAGACTGATCCCGGCAGCGCTCGCAGCAGTGTCGTTGGGCAGCGCGGGCAGCACCTACGCAGCGGGCTTTGGATTGCTGGAGCAGAACGCGAGCGGAGTAGGCAATGCCTTTGCAGGCAGCGCCGCTGTGGCCGAGGATGCCAGCACCGTATTCTTCAATCCCGCTGGGATGTCGCTCCTGCCCGGGCCGCAGGTGGTTGTGGCGGGACACGCGGTCAACATCGACACCGAATTCAGCGGGACCGCGTCGACTGCTCCGGTCCCCTTTGTGGCGCTTGGAACCAACACCGGAGGAAACGCGGGGGACCTAGCGCTGATACCCAACCTGTACTTCGCCATGCCTCTCGGAGAGCGCCTGGCGTTGGGCATCGGACTGAATGCACCCTTCGGGCTGAAGACCGAGTACGAGGACAACTGGATGGGCCGATTCCAGGGGATCAAGAGCGAACTGAAGACCATCAACGTGAACCCGGCCGTCTCCTACAAGATCAGCGACGCCGTCTCATTGGGCATCGGACTGAACTACCAGAAGACAGAAGCCGAGCTCACGAACGCACTGATGCTGCCCGGCCCGCTTGGAGAGGGCCGTGCCAAGTTGGACGCCGACGACGACGGCTGGGGCTGGAACATCGGTGCTCTCTTCCAGGTTAGCTCCGACATGCGTATCGGCGCGGCCTATCGCTCGGCAGTCGACTACAGCCTGGAAGGCTCGATTAGTGCGACGACGCTTGCCGGCGTATCGGTGGTCAACCTGCCGGCGAAGGCGGACATCACGTTTCCCGACACGTTCACGCTGAGCGCGGTGCAGCGCTTCGGCGAGCAGTGGGAACTGCTGGGCGACCTGTCTTACACTCGCTGGAGCGAGATCGGGACGGTCTCCATTGTGGAGACGACAGGAGGCACACAGCGGGACGAGCTGGTGCTGGATTTCGAGGACGCCTGGCGAGTCGCGCTGGGTGTCAACTATCACCAGAGCACGAGCTGGACGTTCAAAGGCGGGGTCGCCTGGGACCAGTCTCCGGTGACCGACGATAACCGCACGGCGCGGTTGCCCGACGCCGACCGGGTATGGGTCGCGATCGGGGCCAAGTACCGCTTCGGCAAGAGCAGCGCCATCGATGTCGGCTACGCGCACCTGTTCGTGTCGGACGCCGACATCAACCGGACCAGGACGCAGTTCGGCACACCGCTGTCCACTACTGTTACCGGCAGTTACGACACCTCCATCGATATCTTCAGCTTGCAGCTCACGTACACGTTCTGACGCCGTGCGGGGGCGGCGCCGCCCGCCCCCGTCGCATCTTCCCTCCCTTTCGACGAGATCGCATGACCTCCAGCACCGGGCTTCAGTTTCCCAAGGTCGCCATTCTCGGCGCGGGCGTGATGGGCGCCCAGATCGCCGCCCACCTGATCAATGCCAACGTGCCGGCCGTGCTGTTCGAGCTGGCGGCCAAGGACGGGGACCCCAACGGTAACGTCCTCAAGGCGGTCGACAATCTGAAGAAGCTCGACCCCGCGCCACTGTCCAGCGCCGCGCGATCGGCCTTCATCGAGGCCGCCAACTACGACCAGCATCTCGAGCGGCTGCGTGAGTGCGACCTCATCATCGAGGCGGTCGCCGAGCGCATGGACATCAAGAAGGCGCTGTACGACAAGATCGCGCCTTATCTCGCGCCGCACGCGGTGTTCGCCAGCAACACCTCGGGCCTGTCCATCAACACGCTGGCGCAGGCGTTGCCCGAACCGCTGCGCGGCCGTTTCTGCGGCGTGCACTTCTTCAATCCGCCGCGCTACATGTACCTCGTCGAGCTGATCCCGGCGCAGGGGACCCGGGCGCAGGTGCTCGACGGCCTGGAAGCTTTCCTCACGACTACGCTGGGCAAAGGCGTGATCCGCGCCAAGGACACGCCCAACTTCATCGCCAATCGGGTCGGGGTCTTCTCGATCCTGGCGGCCTTCCACCACACCCGCGCGTTCGGGCTCGGGTTCGACACGGTGGATGCGCTGACCGGGCCGCTGGTCGGGCGGCCAAAGAGCGCGACCTACCGCACCGCGGACGTCGTTGGGCTCGACACGCTGGCGCACGTGGTCGACACCATGAAGACCGGGCTCCCCGGTGATCCCTGGCACAAGCACTTCGAGGTGCCGGACTGGTACCGAAGTCTTCTAGAGCAGAAGGCGCTGGGCCAGAAGACCGGACGCGGGGTGTATCGCAAGGTGGGCAAAGAGATCCAGGTGCTGGACCTTGCCACACTGGCCTACCGGCTCTCCGCCGGCGAAGCCGACGCGGGTGTGGTCGAGATCCTCAAGACCAGAGACGTTGCCGAGCGCTTCCAGAAGCTGCGCGAAAGCACGCATCCGCAGGCGAGGTTCCTTTGGGCAGCATTCCGCGACATGCTGCACTACTGCGCCTACCATCTTGCGGAGATCGCCGACAACGCGCGCGACCTGGATCTCGCCGTGCGCTGGGGCTTCGGCTGGAACCAGGGGCCTTTCGAAATTTGGCAGGCGGCAGGTTGGGCGCGCATGGCCGGATGGATCCAGGAGGACATCGGGGCCGGCCGCAGCATGGCGCCGGTGCCGCTGCCGCCCTGGGCGCTGGAACCGGGACGCATGGGCGTGCATGAAGCGGGCGGGTCCTACAGTCCGGCCGCCAAAAGCCTGCAGCCGAGACCGACCCTGCCCGTGTACCGGCGTCAGCCGTTCCCCGACCGCCTGGTGGGGGAGAGCACCGAGTACGGTCGAACCGTGTTCGAAACCGACGCCGTGCGCATGTGGACCACCGGCGACGACATCGGCGTGCTCAGCTTCAAGAGCAAGATGCATACGATCGGCGAGGACGTGCTCGACGGCATCGGCCAGGCCATCGACGAGGCCGAGCGTGGCTTCAGGGGCCTGATCATCTGGCAGACCGAGCCGCCGTTCTCGCTCGGCGCGAACCTGCAGGGGCCGTCCGCGAAACCGAAGTCGGACCAGAAGCCCTCCGGGTTCGCCAAGATGATGAAGGGCTTCCGGCGCGAGGCGGAGTCGATGGTGCTGAAGGCGGCGCGCAAGCTCAACGTCGCCGATGCGCTCATGGCCGGCCGGCTGGAGAAGATCGAGGGTGTGGTGGCGCAGTTCCAGGCGACGACCCAGGCCTGGAAGTACGCGATGGTTCCGACGGTAGCGGCAGTGGAGGGCATGGCGCTGGGCGGCGGCTGCGAGCTCATCATGCACTCGGCGCGTGCCGTCGCGGCGCTGGAGAGCTACATCGGACTGGTCGAGGCCGGGGTAGGTCTGCTGCCCGCAGGCGGCGGCTGCAAGGAGCTCGCACTGCGCGCTGCGCAGGACGCCAAAGGCGGCGACGTGTTCCCCTTCCTGAGGCAGTACTTTCAGAATGTGGCGATGGCCGAGGTGGCACGCTCCGCAGAGCAGGCGCGCGAGATGAGCTACCTCAAGCCCACTGATCGCATCGTGATGAACCGGCTCGAGCTGCTGCACGTCGCCAAGTCCGAGGTGGTGGCGCTTTCCGATGCGGGCTATCGGCCGCCGCTGCGCGCTCGCCAGATCCCGGTGGCCGGCCGCAGCGCGATCGCGACGATCAAGGCTCACCTGGCCAACATGCTCGCCGGCCAGTACATCTCGGAGCACGATTTTCTGGTGGCGAGCAAGATCGCCTATGTCCTGTGCGGCGGCGACGTCGAGGCCGGCAGCCTGGTCGACGAGCAGTGGCTCCTCGAGCTGGAGCGCCAGTGCTTCATGGAGTTGCTCGCGACTGAAAAGACCCAGGCGCGAATCGAGCACACGTTAAAGACTGGCAAGCCGCTCAGGAACTGATTTGAACCACGGAGGACACGATGGACACGGAGGAAACCAGGGTTGCATTGTGGCGGCCGTGTCGGATGTGTGGGTGCCTGGCGGATGCGCATCGACCTACTCTCGCAACGTGTGGCAGTCCCCGTGGTCGACAACGGGTGCCGTGTCCGCATCCGCGTACCTCTCAGTGCGCTATCGGGCTTCCTCCGTGTCCATCGTGTCCTCCGTGGTTCAGATTTTGAGGGTCAAGTATGAGTAAGCAGATACAGGAGGCATACATCGTCGCCGCGAAGCGCTCGCCGGTAGGCAAAGCACCGCGCGGCATGTTCCGCAACGTCCGCCCGGACGACCTGCTGGTCCATGTGCTGAAGGCCGCATTGGCGGAAGTGCCGTCGCTCGACCCCAAGGCGATCGACGACGTGATCGCGGGCTGCGCGATTCCGGAGGGAGAGCAGGGGATGAATGTCGCGCGGGTCGCGCTGCTGCTGGCGGGCCTGCCTGACACCGTGGCGGGCGTGACGGTCAACCGGTTCTGCTCCTCCGGTCTGCAGGCCGTCTCCATGGCAGCGGATCGTGTCCGGCTCGGTGAGGCCGACGTGATGATCGCCGCCGGCACCGAGAGCATGAGCATGATTCCGATGGGCGGGAACAAGATCTCGTTCAGCGAGCACATCTTCGACCGCGACGAGAACATCGGCATCGCGTACGGCATGGGCATCACCGCGGAGAAGGTTGCCCAGCAATGGAAGGTCTCGCGCGAGGCGCAGGACCAGTTCGCGCTAGAGAGCCACCGCAAAGCCGTCGCCGCCACTCAGAGCGGCGAGTTCAAGGATGAAATGGCACCCTATACGATCGACGAGAAGCTGCCCGACCTTGCGGCCGAGGAAGTCAAACACGTCACCCGCACTGTTGCCACCGACGAGGGTCCGCGCGCCGACACATCGTTGGAAGCGCTCGCCAAGCTGCGCCCGGCTTTCGCCGCCAAGGGCAGCGTGACGGCGGGCAACAGCTCGCAGACCTCCGACGGCGCAGGGGCAGTAATCGTGGTGAGCGAAGCGGCGCTGAAGCGCTTCAACCTCAAGCCTCTGGCGCGCTTCCTCGGCTTCGCCGTTGCCGGGGTGCCGCCCGAGATCATGGGCATCGGCCCGAAGTTTGCCATCCCCAAGGTGCTCAAGCAGGTAGGGCTCAAGCAGGACGACCTGCAATGGATCGAGCTGAACGAGGCCTTCGCCGCGCAGAGCCTCGCCGTCATCCAGGACCTCGGCCTGGACCCGACGAGGATCAACCCCCTCGGTGGAGCGATTGCGCTGGGCCACCCTCTGGGCGCCACCGGGGCGATCCGCACTGCTACGTTGGTGCACGGCCTGCGCCGGCGCAAGCAGAAGTATGGGATGGTGACCATGTGCATCGGCACGGGCATGGGGGCGGCAGGGGTGTTCGAATCCTTGGCGTAGGGATCGCCAGGGCGTTCAAGCACGCCAGAAGATCTGATTTGCCTCCAGTGGCACCGCAGCCGCGGGGTGGAACGGCACGATGCGCGCGGTGTAGTGCTCGACCGGTCGCGAGTCCGGCACCTCGCCTGAGTACACGAAGCCGTTGATCGCACCAGCGAGCGCCTGTCCGCGCGTCATGGTCTGCACGATCTCGGGCTGGTTGTCCAGCGGCCGGGCATACAACTGCACCTGCACCGCATCGGGATCCAGCTCGTCGAGATAGACCTGCAGGGTGAAGCGGTGCCGGTGGCCGGCGCTACCGACCTCGAGTTTGCCGAAGTGCAGGTTGAGCCAGCGCGTGGCCAACTCCTCTCGCCAAGCGACGAGCGCTTTCCCGACCGCGCCGTTGTCGGCGGCGCGGCGGCGATAGGCAGCCGCCGCCGGCAGATAGTAGTTCTCGGTGTACTCGCGTACGGTGCGGTTGGCGGAAAACACCGGCGTCAGCCGCGCCATGCTCTCCCGTACCCGCGCGATCCAGGCCGCGGGGAGCCCCCGGGCGTCGCGTGCATAGAATTCGGGAATCACTTCCTGTTCGAGGATCCGGTACAGGGCCTGGGCTTCCTGCGCGTCCCAGGCCGGATCATCTCCGTGCTCGCGCCCGTCACCGATCGCCCAGCCCAGCTCCGGGCTGTAGGCCTCGGCCCACCAGCCGTCCAGCTCCGACAGATTCAGCCCGCCGTTGACCAGGATCTTCATGCCGCTGGTGCCGCTCGCCTCGAAGGGCCGACGCGGGGTGTTGATCCACACGTCTACGCCCTGCACGAGGTGCTCGGACAGGAGCATGTCGTAGTCGCTCAGGAAAACAGCATGCGGCCGGACGTCGCGTCGATCGCGGATGAACTGCACCCATTGCGTGACCATGGCCTGCCCGGCCTCGTCGCGCGGGTGCGCCTTGCCGGCGATGATGAGTTGCACCGGGCGCTGTGTGTCGCTGAGTATGCGTGCCAGCCGGTCGACGTCGTGGAGCAGGAGGTTGGGCCGCTTGTAGGTGGTGAAGCGACGGGCGAACCCGAGCGTAAGCGCATTCGGGTCGAGCGCCGAGCGTGCACCGGCGATGTCACCGGCAGAATACCCCTCCGCGGCAAGCTGCTGGGCCAGGCGCTGGCGCGCGTAGTGCACCAGATCGAGACGGCCTGTAGCGCGCATCTGCCAGATACGCTCCTCCGAGGCCTTGCGGATTGTGCTGGATACGTCCTCCATCGTGCCACGCCAGCGATCGCGCCCGCACGACTGCGTCCACAACTCGTCGGCCGCCTGAGAATCCCAGGACGGAACGTGCACACCGTTGGTGACGTGGCCGATGGGCACCTGTTCGCGCGGCCAGCGCGGGAACAGCGGTTGGAAGATGCCGCGGCTGACCTCCCCGTGCAGGCGGCTGACCCCGTTGACGGCGCTGCAGCCGCGCAGGGCAAGGTAGGCCATGTTGAATGGCTCGCCGGCATCGGTGGCGTTGAGGCGGCCTAGCGCGAGCAGCTCGTCGACGTCGATGTGCAGGACCTGGGTCGCATACCACCCCAGGTAGCGGCGGATGAGCACAGGATCGAACCGGTCGAAGCCGGAGCTGACCGGGGTGTGAGTGGTGAAGAGGTTGCCGGCGCGGGTGACGGTCAGCGCGACGTGAAAGCTGCAACCCTTAGACTGCATGAACGCTCGCGCGCGCTCCAGAACAGTGAAGGCGGCGTGGCCCTCGTTGAGGTGGCAGACTTGCACCGGCAGCCCGAGCCTCTCCAGCAGCCGCCAGCCGCCCATGCCCAGCAGCATCTCCTGGGCGAGACGCAGCTCCGGCCCGCCGCCGTAGAGCTCGCTGGTGACGCCGCGCTCGACCGGACTGTTGGCCGGATCGTTGCTGTCCAGCAGATACAGCTTGACGCGCCCGACCCCGGCCTGCCACGCACGCAGCCACACCTTGCGTCCCGGCAGGTCGACCTCCAGGCGCAGCCATTCGCCGTCCGTGCCGCGCACCGGCATGATCGGCAGCTGCATGGGGTCGTTGTACGGATACAGCGCGTGCTGGTGGCCCGCGGCATCGATGACCTGGCGAAAGTAGCCCTGTTGATACAGCAGTCCCACGCCCACCACCGGCACGCCCAGGTCGCTCGCGGCCTTGAGCTGGTCGCCGGCGACGTTGCCCAGGCCACCCGAGTAGATCGGCAGCGCCTCACTCAGCATGAACTCGAGGCTGAAGTAGGCCACGGTGCCCAACTCCGCGTCCGCGTGGGTCTGCTGGAACCACGCCGGGACGTCGAGCTGCCGGCGGCGGCGCTCCATCAGCTCGTCGATGCGCTGGCGAAACGCCGGATCGGAGAGCAGTTGCGCGAGCTTCTTGCGTGATACCGTCTGCAACACGACCCATGGGTTATGGGTAAGCGACCACAGC
>Ga0209706_10001944_pt1 | contig 11670 bp, 9 predicted proteins | sample PPLLaktember2015_6_FD_187263 | JGI IMG/M metagenome (GOLD analysis project Ga0209706, IMG submission 187263) | Freshwater sediment microbial communities from Prairie Pothole Lake near Jamestown, North Dakota, USA - PPLs Lake P8 Core (1) Depth... | ecosystem: Environmental > Aquatic > Freshwater...
CGCGAGCCACGCTCCCCGCGATCGCCGCGGTCGCCGCCGCGATCCCGGTCCCGATCGCCGCGCTCGCGATCTCCGCGCCCGCCGCGACCCCCGCGCCCACCGCGCTCTCCCCGGTCCCCGCGCTCGAAGCGATCGCCCCGCTCCCCGCGCGCCTCGCGCGGCCGCTCGTCGCGCCGGCCACCGCCGCCGCCCGGCCGCGGAGCCCGCGCACCCTGGGGATGGGCCACGACGATGACGCGCCCGCCGGCGCCGGACACCGCATCGCCGAGGTCCGCGACGACCAGCTCCGAGGCGTTGCAACCGAAGAACTGCGACGCTTTCGCCACCGCGTCCGCGCGCGTCGCGCCGATGAACTCACTCGCTTCCGACTTGGGATCGTACACAGGCTTCCTTCCACTCGGCGGGCGCCAGGAATTGCCCCGCCTGCTCCGTCATTGCTCGGGATTGCGATTGACCAGGAGCTGCTGGGCGATGCCCAGCAGGTTGCTCACCAGCCAGTACAGCACCAGCCCCGATGCGAACTGGTAGAACATGAACGTGAACATCAGCGGCATCATGGTGTTCATCATGCGCGCCTGCACCGGATCCATCGTGGTCGGCGTGAGGCGCGACTGCAGCACCATGCTCCCGCCCATCAGGATGGGAAGCAACCGCACGGGCAGATCGAGGCCCGGCACCACGAACAGCGCCTCCGGCGCCGAGAGGTCGTGCATCCAGCCGAAGAACGGCTCCTGACGCAGGGCGATGGCGCCCTGGAGCGCGTAGTAGAGACCGATGAAGACGGGGAGCTGCAGGAACATCGGCAGACAGCCCGTCAGCGGATTGAAGCCCGACTCGCGGTAGAGCTTCATCATCTCCTGAGACTGGCGCTCTTTGTCGTCCTTGAACTGCTCCTGGATCTCCTTCATGCGCGGCGCCATCGCACCCATGCGCTTCATCGAGCGCATCTGCCGCTGCATGATCGGGAACATCAGCAGCCGCACGACGATCGTGATCAGGATGATCGCCACGCCGTAGTTCGGGACCACGCGGTGGGTGGCGACCAGCACCGCGGTGAAGAAGTTCGTGAGCGCGGGGAACCAGCCCTTCTGCACCGCCTGGTCGAGGTCCGCGCCGGCGCTCTCGAGGTGCTCGGCTTCCTTGGGTCCGAGGTAGACGCGGTACTCGCGCGCAGTGCTCTGGCCCGGCGGGAGGTTCACGGCCCGCTGGGCGATCTCGACGCTCGCGGGAAGTCCATTCCCCCCGGGGGTGAGCCGCGTGGCGGCCTCGCGCGGCAGCTCGGGGATCAGCGCAGCGAGGAAGTAGCGGGTGTCCGCCGCAGCCCAGGCGACCTCGCCGGGGAACTCGGTGGGCTCCGCAGAGCCGCCGCCGAACATCCCGCCGGCCGGGACACCGCCCTTCCCGAGCCGGACCTGCTCGAGGCTCCCCTCCACCAGCGCGGCCAGGGACAGCTCGGCCCAATCGTGGGTCTCGCGGCCGCGCGTCGGCCAGCCGAGGCGGAAGGTCGGCTGGAGCGTGCGGTCGCTCCGGTTCTCGAGCTCGATGCGGAGCTGGAGGACGTAGGACCCCGGCTCGATCCGGTAGAGCTTGCGAACGCGCACGCCCTGCTGGTCGCGGCGGAAGATCACGCTCTGCGCGTCGCCGTGCTCCAGCTCGAAGGGTGCGAAGCGCAGGTCGCCCTGGCCCAGCGATTCGAGGGGCGTGAACAAGCCCACGTTCCGCTCGGGATCGAACGTGGTGAGCTCGACGCGCGGCCGCCCCGGCAGGTACGCATCGTCGTAGTGCGAGAGCTCCCAGTGCAGCAGCGCGCCCCCGCGCGTCGTGAAGGCGGCGCGCACGAGGTCGCTCTCGAGCTGCAGCAGCTTCTCGTCGGCGATGGGCTGCGTTTGCGTGGGCACCGCCGGCGCGGGCTGCAGCGGAGGCGGCGGGCCGCCGAGCGGCGCCTCCGGAGCGGCCGGCGCCGTCTCGCCCGCGACAGCCGGAGCCTCGCCGGCCGGCTTCGGCTTCGGCGCCGTATAGAAGCTCCAAAGCGCGAGCACGAGGAACGAGAGGGTGAGCGCGAGCAGGAAGTTACGATCCACCGCGCGCCTCCTCGGGGACCGGGTCGTAGCCGCCCGGATGGAAGGGATGGCAGCGCAGCACGCGGCGCACGGCGAGCCAGCCGCCGCGCCAGGGGCCGTGCCGCACGATCGCCTCGCTGGCATAGGCCGAGCAGCTCGGCGCGTAGCGACACGAGGGCCCGAGCACCGGCGAAATCAGCAGCCGATACGCGTGGATCACGGCCAGGAGCACCCATTTCGCGACGACGCTCATCGCGCGGCCCCACCGCGGAACAGGGCCGCCAGCTCAGCCGCCACCTCGTTCCCTCCGAGAGCCCCGGCTCCCTGCCGCGCGATCACCACGACGTCCGAGCCGCGCGGCAGCACGTCGCGCTCGGCGCGGAAGGCCGCGCGGATGCAGCGCTTCACGCGGCTGCGCAGCACCGAGCCGCCGACCTTGCGGCTCGCCGTGACGCCGAGGCGGGGCCTGGACCCCGCATCGTCGCGGCCCCTGCGGGGCCCGCGGCTCAGCAGGATCAGGAAGTGGCGCGACGCCCGCCGCTCTCCCTCCCGGGAGAGCCGCTCGAAGTCGCGCCGGCTCCGCAGCCGATCACCGCGCGGCAGCCGCCGATCCCCGGCCGAGTCCGCCATCGGAGGCTACTTGGAGGCGATCGAGACGACCAGGCGCTTCCGGCCCTTGGCGCGTCGGCGGCTCAGCACGGCCCGGCCGTTCTTCGTCGCCATGCGTGCCCGGAAGCCATGGCGCCGCTTCCGCTTCAGCCGGCTCGGTTGATACGTTCGCTTCATGGGGATGCGTCCCGCCTCGCCGCGCGTAGCGGCGACGCTCGATGGAACGCCGGGCGGACAGGGGAGGAGCCCGGCGAGCGCGCGAACGTAACCGGACGACAGGGGCCATGCAACGGGCTCACCGTGGTAAGATCCCCCACGAGAGGTGTTTCCGCGGACAGGCTCGGAGCGTTGGCCGACAGACGGATTCCTCCGGAACTCCGGTGGGATGAGGGCTTTTTGTCGCTCCGCCGTCCCCTTCTACCATCACTACTGCCTTGGTGAATCCAATGAGAAGAGGTGAGCGATGAAGCTCTCCATCCCGAAGCCCGAGCTCCAGCGCGCTCTCGGCCGCATCCAGGCGATCGTCGAGCGGCGCAACTCGATGCCCATCCTGGCCAACGTTCTGCTCGACGCCCAGAAGGACGGTGACGGAACCCTCGTGGTCTCTGCGACCGATCTCGAGGTCGGCATCCGCAGCGCGCATCCGGCGAAGGTTGCGAAGCCCGGTTCCTTGACCGTCTCCGCGCGCAAGCTCTACGACATCGTGCGCGAGCTGCCGGACGAGGTCGTGAACCTCCAGGCCACCGCCAACTCCTACCTCGAGCTCCAGTGCGGCCGCGCGCGCTTCTCTCTCGCGGGCGCGTCGGCCGAGGAGTACCCGAGCCTCCCGGAGTTCCCCTCGGATCAGCTCGTGCGCCTGCCGGCGGCGGTGCTCTCGGTGATGATCGAGCGAACGATCTACGCCGCTTCCGTCGACGAGACCCGCTACAACCTGAACGGCGCGTTCGTCGAAGTCGACGCGTCCATCGGCCGGCTGCGGCTCGTTGCCACCGACGGTCATCGCCTTGCCCAGGCGGATCGCTCCATCGGCCCCGACGTGAGCGGCCTCGCGAGCGGCGTGATCGTGCCGCGCAAGGGCCTCGGCGAGGTGAAGCGCCTCGTCGACGAAGAGGACGCCGACGAAGTCGAGATCGGCTTCGCGGGCAACAGCGGCCTGGTGCGGCGCGGTGGCGTCACCCTGGTGATGCGGCTCATCGAGGGCGAGTTCCCCGACTACCGGAAGGTGATCCCGCAGGGCTTCGAGCGCTCCCTCACGGTGCCGGCCGAGATCCTGACCCACGCGCTGCGACGCGTGGCGGTGCTCTCGTCCGAGCGCAGCCGCGCGGTGAAGCTCGAGCTCGCCGAGCGGCGGCTGGTGGTTTCGTCGAACAATCCGGACCTCGGCGAGGCGCAGGAAGAGATCGACGTCGACTACGACGGCCAGCCGCTCACGATCGGCTTCAACGTCCGCTACCTGCTCGACGCCGTGACCGCGCTCGGGGCCAAGGAGATCCGTTTCGCGTTCCGGGACGGCAACTCGCCGGCCCAGCTCCAGCCGACCGACGACCCCGACGCGCTCGCGGTCGTGATGCCGATGCGGCTGTAGGCGGTCCGAGCCCCTCGCGGCCGTCCGATCTGGGGGTTCCCGAAGGCTTTACGACCACTTAGCGTTTCGATACTCTCCCGCGGCCCGAACCGGGGGGGCCTCTCGGCAGCCTCCGGCAGCGCAAGTCGTCGGCCCCCGGCCCCCGCGCGTCGCGCCCAACGAGCACCCGCTCGAGGGGCGCAACCCCCAACCGCCTGGGATCCGGAGCGGGGCCTAGCGAGCGGAGCAGGCGACGTGAACCCGTACGCGAAGACCCTGCCTTGAGCTACGACGCGAGTTCCATCGAGGTCCTCGAGGGCCTCGATCCGGTTCGAAAGCGGCCCGCCATGTACATCGGGACCACCGGTCCCGAGGGGCTGCACCACCTCGTCTACGAGGTGGTCGACAACTCGATCGACGAGGCCCTGGCCGGCTTCTGCCGCGAGATCGACGTCGCGATCCACGCCGACGGGAGCGTCACGGTGGTGGACGACGGCCGCGGCATCCCGGTCGACATGCACCCCGGCGAGGGCGTCACCGCGGCCGAGGTCGTGATGACGCGGCTCCACGCGGGCGGGAAGTTCAACGAGGAGACCTACAAGGTCTCCGGCGGCCTGCACGGGGTGGGCGTCTCGGTGGTGAACGCGCTCTCCGAGCGGCTGGCCCTCGAGATCAAGCGCGACGGCAAGGTGTGGCAGCAGCGCTACGAACGCGGCGTGCCCCAGGCGCCGCTCGAGGCGGTCGGCACCACGGAGCGCACCGGCACCAAGGTCACCTTCAAGCCCGACGCCGAGATCTTCGCGGTGCGCGAGTTCTCCTTCGACGTGCTCTCCCAGCGCCTGCGCGAGCTCTCCTTCCTGAACGCCGGCGTGCGCATCAAGATCGAGGACGAGCGCACCAACCGCTCCCACGACTTCTGCTACGAGGGCGGCATCGTCTCCTTCGTCGAGTACCTGAACAAGAGCCGCGCGCCGCTCCACCAGCCGCCCATCTACGTGGCCGGCGAGCGCCGCTTCAGCCAGGGCACCCGCGAGGTGCCGGTCTCGATCGAGATCGCGATCCAGTACAACGAGACCTACAACGAGAGCGTCTACTGCTTCGCGAACAACATCAACACGGTCGAGGGCGGCTCGCACCTGATCGGCTTCCGCACCGCGCTCACGCGGGCGATCAACCGCTACATCGCCATGCAGAACAAGAACGGCAAGGGCACGCCCGAGTCGATCAGCGGCGACGACGTGCGCGAGGGCCTCACCGCCGTGATCTCGGTGAAGCTGCCCCAGCCCGAGTTCGAGGGGCAGACCAAGACCAAGCTCGGCACCAGCGAGGTGCGCGGTCTGGTCGAGGGTCTGCTCTACGACCGGCTGCTCGAGTACCTGGAGGAGAACCCGCCCACCGCGCGGCTGCTCGTCAACAAAATCATCGACAGCGCCCGGGCGCGGGCGGCCGCGCGCAAGGCGCGCGACCTCGCGCGCCGCAAGGGCGCCCTCGAGGGCCACGGCCTGCCCGGCAAGCTGGCGGACTGCCAGGAGCGCGACCCGAGCAAGAGCGAGCTCTTCATCGTGGAGGGCGACTCGGCCGGCGGCTCGGCCAAGCAGGCGCGTTCCCGGGAGACCCAGGCGGTGCTGCCGCTGCGCGGCAAGATCCTGAACGTCGAGCGCGCGCGCCTCGACCGCATGCTCTCGAGCGACCAGATCCAGTGGATGGTGACGGCGCTCGGCAGCAGCGTCGGCGCCGACTTCGAGGTCGACAAGGTCCGCTACCACCGCGTCATCATCATGACGGACGCCGACGTCGACGGCAGCCACATCCGCACGCTGCTGCTGACGTTCTTCTACCGGCAGATGCGCGCGCTGATCGACCGCGGCTTCCTCTACATCGCGCAGCCGCCGCTCTTCAAGGTGAAGAAGGGCCGCAGCGAGCGCTACATCAAGGACGAGGCCTCGCTGGAGGCGTACCTGCTCGACCTCGCCCTCGACAGCCACCAGGTGGAGAGCGCCGGGGGGGTCCTGCCGCCCGAGCGGGCGCGCGACCTGCTGGAGCGCGCCGGCGAGTTCGGTCGCGTGATCGCGCGGCTCGCGCAGCGCCGTGTCGACGAGCGACTGGTGGAGGCGGCGGTCTGGGCCGGGGCGCCGCGCGTCGCGGACCTCGCGGACGCCGCGGGCCTGCGCGAGCGCGTGGCCCCCGCCATCGAGCGCAAGCTGAGCGAGCTGCAGGGCGAGCCGGTGCCGGTGCAGTGGAGCGTCGAGCCCGAGCTCGAGCACGGCGGCCATCGCCTGGTGGCCGTCACGCGCCGCTCCGGCGTGGCGCTGCGCACCGAGTTCGACAAGGAGCAGCTCGCCTCCGCCGACTACGCGCGGCTGCTCGAGCTGGCCGCGCGGGTCGAGGCGATCGGCGGCGGGCCCTACCGGCTGGTCGGCGAAGACGCCGAGGCGGAGTCCCTCGCCACTCCGACGCTGCTCCTGCTGCGCGCCCTCGAGCGCAGCAAGAAGGGCCTCTCCATCCAGCGCTACAAGGGCCTCGGCGAGATGAATCCCGATCAGCTCGCCGAGACCACCATGAACCCGGGCTCGCGCACGCTCCTCCAGGTGAAGATCGAGGACGCCATCGAGGCGGACGACGTCTTCAGCCGCCTGATGGGCGAAGAGGTGGAGCCGCGCCGCGAGTTCATCGAGCAGAACGCTCTCTACGTGCAGAACCTGGATGTCTGACGAAATCAGCGAAGAGCCCGGCGCGGGCGACGCCCCGCCGGAGGTCCCCACGGCCCCCGGCGCGGGCGACGGCGGGCCGCCGGAGGGCACGCAGCCCGTGAACATCGAGGACGAGGTCCGCCGCTCGTTCCTCGACTACTCGATGTCCGTGATCGTGAGCCGCGCGCTGCCCGACGTGCGCGACGGCCTGAAGCCCGTGCACCGCCGCATCCTCTACGCGATGCAGGACGAGGGCCTGCTCTCGACGCGGCCCTTCTCGAAGTCCGCCGGCGTGGTCGGCGAGGTGATCAAGCACTACCACCCGCACGGGGACCAGTCGATCTACGACGCGATGGTCCGCATGGTGCAGGACTTCTCGCTCCGCTACCCGCTGATCACCGGCCAGGGGAACTTCGGCTCCGTCGACGGCGACCCGCCCGCCGCCTACCGCTACACCGAGGCGCGCCTGGCGCCGGCCGCGGAGGAGGTGCTGCGCGACATCGACCGCCAGACGGTCGACTTCGTGCCCAACTACGACGGCCACACCGAGGAGCCCTCGGTGCTGCCCACGCGCTTCCCCAACCTGCTGGCCAACGGCTCGGCGGGCATCGCGGTGGGCATGGCGACGAACGTCCCGCCCCACAACCTGAACGAGCTGGTGGAGGCGCTGCGCCTCGTGGCGCGCAGCCCGGAGTGCAGCCTCGACGAGCTGCTCGAGAAGATGCCGGGCCCGGACTTTCCGACCGCGGCGATGATCTGCGGCAACGAGGGCATCCGCGCCGCCTACGCCACGGGGCGCGGCCAGCTCACGCTGCGCGCGCGCGCGGGCATCGAGCAGGCGAAGACCACCGAGCGCATCGTCGTCACCGAGATCCCCTACATGGTCAACAAGGCGAGCCTCGTCGAGCGCATCGCCGACCTGGTCCGCGAAGGAAAGATCGACGGCGTCACCGACATCCGCGACGAGTCGGACCGCCGCGGCATCCGCGTGGTGGTGGAGCTGCGCCGCGACGCGCCGGCCGAGGTGATCCTCAACCAGCTCTACAAGCAGACGCCGCTGCAGACCACCTTCGGCGTGCAGATGCTCGCGCTGGTCGAGGGCCGGCCGAAGCTGCTCTCGCTGAAGGAGGCGCTGCAGCACTTCCTCGGCTTCCGCCGCGAGGTGGTGGCGCGCCGCACGGCCTACGACCTCGCCCAGGCCGAGGCCCGCGCCCACATCCTCGAAGGCTTCGCGATCGCCCTCGAGCACCTCGACCGCGTGATCGCGATCATCCGCGCCGCCGAGGACGCCGCCGCCGCGCGCAGCGCCCTGATGGGCGAGCTCGGCCTCTCCGAGCGCCAGGCCCAGGCGATCCTCGACATGCGGCTGCGCGCCCTCACCGCCCTCGAGCGCCAGAAGGTGCTCGACGAGCTGGCCGAGCTGCGCGCCAAGATCGCCGAGCTGAAGGCCATCCTCGCCAGCGACGCACGCATCCTCGACGTCGTGATGGAGGAGCTCGACGAGATCAAGGAGCGCTTCGGCGACGAGCGCCGCACCGAGATCACCGGCGCCGTCGAGGGCCTCACCACCGAAGACCTGATCGTCGAGGAGGACATGGTCGTGACCGTGTCGCACCTCGGCTACGTGAAGCGCAACGCGATCACCCAGTACCGCTCCCAGCGCCGCGGCGGCAAGGGCCTGCGCGGGATGGACACGCGCGAGGAGGACTTCGTCGAGCGCCTGTTCGTGGCCTCGACCCACGCCACGATCCTGTTCCTCACCAACCGCGGCCGCGTGCACTGGATGAAGGTCTACGAGCTGCCCCAGCTCGGCCGCGCCGCGCGCGGCAAGGCGCTCGTGAACCTGCTGCAGCTCGGCGAGGGCGAGCGCGTGCAGCAGGCGCTGCCGGTGCGGAGCTTCGACGAGGCGGCCGACGAGTTCGTGCTGATCGCCACGCGCCAGGGCGTAATCAAGAAGACGCCGCTCGCCGCCTACTCGAACCCGCGCCGCGGCGGCATCATCGCGCTGAACCTCGAGGAGGGCGACGAGGTGATCGGCGCCGCCCGCACCAGCGGCAGCCAGGAGGTGATCCTGGCGACGAAGCGCGGCAAGTCGATCCGCTTCCCCGAGGACCAGGTGCGCCCGATGGGCCGCACCGCGACCGGCGTCTGGGGCATCCGCCTCCAGCAGGGCGACGAGGTGGTGGGCATGGAGATCCTGCTGCCGGGCGCCACGATCCTCACCGTCACCGCCAACGGCTACGGCAAGCGCACGCCGCTCGAGGACTACCGCGTCCAGAACCGCGGCGGCCAGGGCATCATCACGATCCGCACCACCGCGCGGAACGGCGACGTGGTGGGCGTGATCCAGGTGCTGGACGACGACCAGGTCATGCTGATCACCGACGGCGGCCAGGTGCTGCGCTGCCGCGTGTCGAGCATCTCGACGATGGGGCGCGCCACCCAGGGCGTGCGCCTCATGGACCTCGAGGCGCCCGAGAAGATCGTCTCCGTGGCGCGCCTCGCGGAGCGCGAGGACGCCTCGGGCACCGAGGTGCAGCCGAGCGAGGTCGCCGAGCCGGACCCCGACGCCCTCGAGACCGACGCCGACGGCGACGCGCCCCTCGAGACCGACCCCGAGCCGGGCGACGGCGGCGACGAGGCGTAGCGTGCGCCGGGCGCGCAGCACGGCGCTGTTCCGGCGGGCGCGGAAGCGCATCCCGGGCGGCGTCAACTCGCCGGTGCGCGCCTACCACGGCGTCGGCGGCACGCCGCCGTTCGTGGTCTCCGGCAAGGGCGCGTACGTCACCGACGAGGACGGCAACCGCTACGTCGACTACGTCGGCTCCTGGGGGCCGCTGATCCTCGGCCACGCCCACCCGGCGGTGCTGCGCGCGGTGCGCGAGGCCGCGGCGAAGGGCACGAGCTTCGGCGCCCCGACGCGCCTCGAGGTCGAGCTGGCCGAGCGGGTCTGCGGGGCGCTGCCCGCCGTGGAGCGCGTGCGTTTCGTCAGCTCCGGCACCGAGGCCACCATGAGCGCGCTGCGGCTCGCCCGCGCGGCCACCGGCCGGAAACGCATCCTCAAGTTCGAGGGCTGCTACCACGGGCACGCCGACGCGCTGCTCGTCGCGGCGGGGAGCGGCGTCGCCACCCTCGGCATCCCCGGCTCGCCGGGCGTACCCGAGGAGTTCGTCTCGCTCACGCTCTCGGCGCCCTACAACGACCTCGCGGCCACGGCCGCGCTGTTCGCGCGCTACCCCGGCGAGATCGCCTGCGTCATCGTCGAGCCCGTGGCGGGCAACATGGGCTGCGTGCCGCCGGTTCCCGGCTTCCTCGCGGGCCTGCGCGAGCTCTGCGACCGCCAGAGCGCGCTGCTGATCTTCGACGAGGTGATGACCGGCTTCCGCGTCGCCTGGCGCGGCGCGCAGGGGCTCTACGGCGTGCGGCCCGACCTCACCTGTCTCGGCAAGGTGGTGGGGGGCGGGCTGCCGGCGGCGGCCTACGGCGGGCGCGCCGACCTGATGGCCCAGATTGCGCCCGAGGGGCCCGTGTATCAGGCGGGCACCTTGTCGGGGAACCCGCTCGCGATGGCCGCGGGCCTCGCCACGCTCGCGGCGCTGCGCGGGCGAGGCGTCTACCCGGGCCTCGCGCGGCGCACGCGCGAGCTCAGCGACGGCCTCGCGGCGTTGGCCCGCGAGCGCGGCCTGCCCTTCACGACCGCCGCGGTCGGCGGGATGTTCGGCTTCTTCTTCCACCGGGGGCCGGTGCGGAACTTCGACGACGCCAGGAAGTCCCACGCCGAGCGCTTCCGGCGCTTCTTCCACGCCATGCTGGAGGGCGGCGTCTACCTGGCGCCGTCGGCCTACGAGGCGGGGTTCGTGTCCCTCGCCCACGGGCCGCGGGAGATCGCGCGCACCCTGGAGGCGGCCCGCGGCGCCTTCCGGGCCGCCGCCGAGGTCGACTGAGCGCAGGGCGGCGGGACGCCCCCAGCGCCGTTGAGCGTCCCAGGCCCCTCCGCTAGTGTCCGCGCGCCTTTTCGAAGGACGCCCCGGGGGCCGGGAGACCCTCTTGGAGAGGCAACCCAGCGAGCAGGACGACAGCTCCGATTCCGTGCGGAGGCGCGGCAAGGCCTACCAGTCCGTGATGGAGGCCGTGTTCGCCATCCCCATCGGAGGGGGCATCGGCTGGTTCCTCGGTGGGCAGCTCGGCTCGGAGACGATCGGGCTGCTGATCGGGCTGGGGTTCGGATTCGCGACCTTCATCATCCTCCTGACGCGCATGCGCGGCATGGTGGAGCGGGAGGCAGCGGAAGCGGAGCGCCGGAAGGAATTGGACGAGTGAACGCGACGCTGACCCAGGGCTCGGTGATGGGCTGGAACCTCGCGTTCTCGGCGGGGGCCTGCGCCGTCTCCCTTGCCGCGGTCTCGCCCCGCTTCGCCGCCGGCCTGGCGGTGGGCGCGGCGCTCGAGGCCGCCAACTTCCGCTCCCTGTTCCGCTCCTGCGAGCGCATCTTCTTCGCGGGCGGCTCCGGCGCCGGCCCCGCGGTCGCCACCTTCGGCCTGCGCTTCGTGCTGCTCGGCGGGATGATCTTCGTGGCGCTGCGCGCCGGCATCCACCCGCTGGGGCTGCTCGTCGGCCTCTCGCTGATCGTGCCCGCTTCGCTGCTCGCCGCCTGGCGCGCCCGCCCGCCCGTCGACCCGACGGCGCCGGCCCTCACGGCCGACGACCCCACCTGGGATCGCTGGAATCCGTGGTTCGCGCGCGAGAA
>Ga0209706_10001945_pt1 | contig 11669 bp, 3 predicted proteins | sample PPLLaktember2015_6_FD_187263 | JGI IMG/M metagenome (GOLD analysis project Ga0209706, IMG submission 187263) | Freshwater sediment microbial communities from Prairie Pothole Lake near Jamestown, North Dakota, USA - PPLs Lake P8 Core (1) Depth... | ecosystem: Environmental > Aquatic > Freshwater...
GGCCCGAGGGCGGTGAAACCGATTGGCAGGAGGAGATATACCAGAATGGTCCTATGCAAAATTATGACCTTGCTCTCTCCGGTGGTAATGAGAACAGCACTTTCAGATTGTCAACCGGTTATTTGAATCAACGAGGTATTGTTATAGAAACTGGTCTTGAAAGATACAACTTCAGGGCCAACAGTGATTTTAAAAAGGGTATTCTGAAAATCGGTGAGAACTTCAGCCTGTCCTATTCCTCACAGGATCCTCTGGCTGATAACGGCGGACGTTCCCTGTTGGAACATGCCATTAAGATGGCTCCTTATCTGCCTGTTTACAATAAAGACAATCTGGGCGGATTTCAGGGTCCCAGGACCTCCATTGACGGACAGGATGCTGAAAACCCCGTCAGAATTATGAAACTGAACAGCCGCCAGCGGAACACACTTGAGGTCCTTGGTAATCTCTACGGTGAAGTGGATATTATTAAAGGCCTGAAATTCAGGTCCAATATTGGTCTCCAGGGTCAGAGCATACGTGACGAACAATTCTACCCCACATACAATGATGATGACCTGGGGGGCAATACTCATCAGGCAACTTTTGCTAACATTTATAAAAACCAGGCTAACTATACTTCTCTGATATTTACCAACAGCTTAAATTATGGCCTGACACTTGCTGATAAACATAATTTTGAGGTGTTGGCACTGACTGAATACAGCGATGTTCACTCAGCGGTGCTGAATGCCAATTCACACAATACGATCACTAACGAGATTCGGGAATTGAGTAGCTCCGATGCTGCATTGAGCTCATCATCAATTGATTATTACAGAATTAGTTACCTGGGCAGATTAAACTATAACTATGACGGGAAGTACTTATTTTCGGCTTCATTAAGAACTGATGCTTCGTCAAGGTTTGGTGCTAACAATAGATGGGGTACATTCCCTTCAGTATCGGTGGGCTGGAATATTGCCAAAGAAGCTTTCTTAAGCAACGTTCCTTCTATCAGCAACTTAAAAGTCAGAGCAAGCTGGGGTATGGCAGGTAACGACAAGATCACCGATTATGCCTATTCTTCATCCCTGACCTCAGATATGTATTATGTAATTGATGGTATGCCAGTTGTTGGAACAACCCCGGGTGGTGCCGCAAATCCCGATTTAAAATGGGAGGAAACAACCATGACCAATATTGGATTGGATCTGGGTTTATTTAAAAACCAATTTACCTTGTCGGCTGAATATTATCTGAATTCGAGCAATGACCTTCTGATGCAGGTACCTTTGACCCTGTCTACTGGTGATTTCAGGGGTTCAATCAGCAAGAATGCAGGCTCTATGGATACAAGAGGCTTTGAATTGCAATTGGGATACAACGATTTTGAAGGTGAATTCCAATGGTCAACGAGTTTAATTCTGGGCACTTTCAAGAATGAAGTTAAATCACTGGGTGGCGCCACCTATATTTCCGGATTTGGTTTTGAAGGTGAAGACCTGAACAGATGTCAGGTTGGAGAACAAGCTTTCTTCTTTTACGGATGGGCTTTCGACGGTATCTTCCAGACGGATGCAGAAGCTGAAGAGTATATGGACGGTACGCAAAAAGCGCTTTATGCTTCAACCGCAGGTGATTTCCGTATCAAAGACACCGATGGTGATGGCAAAATTACTGTAGAAGACAGAACAAATATCGGAAACCCCTTCCCCATGGCGACGCTTGGTTTGGACATCAATGCTTCCTACATGGGCTTTGATCTGAACCTCTTTATCAGCGGTGTTTATGGGAACAAGCTTTATAACACCAATATCTACGACTTACAGGCTATGCCCAGGTTATTTAATGCCGGTGTTGAGGTTCTTGACCGATGGACAACAGATAATCCATCAAACACCGTTCCCAGGGCCGGTGATGTTTCTGTCAATGCCGAGGCATCCAGCCGTTTTGTCGAGGATGGTTCCTATACCAAATTGAAAAACATAACGCTTGGTTATAACATACCCGGAAATCTAACGAAGAACAAACTAACCAGGTTTAGGGTTTATGTTAGTGCACAAAACATGATTTGCATAACAAAATACTCCGGTTTAGATCCTGAGGTTGGCAAATACATCTCCAATGGAAATGCACCTACATTGAATCGAATTGGTACTCCTGAAACATCTGCTGCAAACTCTCAAAACTATACCAATGGAATTGATAGAGGGAATTATCCTATACCAAAATCAATTATTGGCGGTTTTCAAATTACCTTCTAACCTTTAAAACAGAATTATTATGAAAAGACTTAAAACATATTTTATACCTGCACTAATTTTCAGTGCATTTGTTGTATTCTTTTCCTGTGATGCGGATAAGCTGGAACTTAAGAATCCTAACGAACTTTCACCTGAAACTTATTTTACAAATCCGTCTCAGGTGCAGTCGGCTGTAAATGCTATTTACGGAAGTTTGCAAACAACCGGTATGTACAACCGTTGTATGTGGTATAGTAGTGAAAATATGAGTCATGAAAATACATGTAATTCGCAGCAGGAGGCCGATAAACGTGAGTGGCTCAATTTCTCATTCGGTCCAAATCATGGTTTGATGGAAGCTTACTGGAATTCTTGCTACAGGGGCATTAACAAAGCCAATTTTGTTATCAATAATGAGCAGGCAATGACCGATAATATCCCTACCAGTATAATGTCTGAGGCCACAAGAAATAAGTATATTGGTGAGGCAAAATTCCTGAGGGCCTTGTATTATTTCTTCCTGGTTACCCGGTATGGTGATGTTCCCCTGTATCTGGGAATTGATCCTGCAGAGAAAGATGGTCTTGCCAGATCTCCTAAAGAAGATGTCTGGGCTCAAATAGAAGCCGACTGTGAAGACGCTGCAGCCAAATGTCTTCCCAAAGCTGATGAACAAGCCGGAAGGGCTACTTCCGGAGCTGCATGGGCGCTGTTGGGTAAAGCACGTTTGTATCAGGAAAACTACCAGGGAGCTCTGGAGGCCTTTAATAAAATTACCGGTTATTCACTCGAACCTGCTTATTTCAACAATTTCATGGAAGAAACCGAGAATGGTCCGGAATCGCTCTTCGAAGTCCAGTTTAACATCGAAGCCGGTTATTCCCAACAATGGAATTCCGACAGAACAGACGAAGGTAAAAACGAATCTACTTTCAGGGGACAGGAATATGGTTGCTTGAACTGGTACAACGTATTCGTGTCAGAAGATCTGTGGAACGAATTCGAAACTGTCGTCGACAACGGGGTGAAAACCGATCCTAGACGTGGTTACTGCGCTTACCAGACTGGCGATTTGTATAACAACAATACCCTGACCATTACACTTGATCCCGAGATTGTATATGCTCAAGACAAAGTCACGATTATTGATCAATATGAAAGAAGAGGCTGGAGAAAATACCAGAACTACTATAAAGCTGCCACTGAAGGAGCTGTAGCCGGAAATCAATCAGGTATCAACATGAAGGTGATCAGGTATGCCGATGTATTGCTGATGACGGCCGAAGCTGAAGCTAACCGCCCGGGAGGAAGCCTTACTACCGCTATCGGATACATGAACCAGGTAAGGGCAAGAGCAGATGTTAATCTGCCGTTATATGGCTCAGCTGGAATGAATGCCACATATCCTGTTTCCAATCTGGCTGAATTCATGGTTGCTTTGGAACATGAACGCAAGGTTGAATTATGCGGTGAGCAGGTTCGCTTCGGCGATCTTGTAAGATGGGGCAGACTTGCTGATTTTATGACCGAAGTTAAACCCAGTTGTCCCAAGGCCGACCAGGCTGCTTTGGTTTTCAATCCAGCCAAACATTATCTCTGGCCTATTCCTCAGAAGGAAATTGATGTTAACCCTAATATTGAACAGGCAGATCAGAATCCAGGTTGGTAATAAATAGTAAATGTTATGATTCAAAGAAATGGTCCTGCAAAACAGGACCATTTTTTTGGGTTAAATGAAGTACATTCAACCTTTCTTGCTTATAATTTCAACCTTATGATTAAGCTTTTAGAACCTGAATACCGTAAAAGGCTCTATCCCATAGTTGCATTGATTGCTGTACTTGGCTTCTGTTTCTCATGCAAACCTGAAACAACAGGGGAAGATCCTGTCTTCACTAAATTATCCGCCCGGGTAACAAATATTAATTTCAGGAATTCGCTTACAGAAACCGATACTTTTAACTATTTTCTTTACCCCTACATGTATATGGGTGGGGGGGCCTCCGTTGGAGACTTCAATAACGACGGCCTGACGGATATTTATTTTACAGGTAACATGGTCAGCAACCGCTTGTATCTCAATATGGGAAACCTGAAATTTAAAGACGTTACCGAAATTTCCGGCACAGGCGGCGACAACCGATGGATGCTGGGTTCAACCATATGTGATATAAATGAGGATGGACTGCCCGATATTTACGTAAGTGTTTCCGGATTAAGGAACAATTGCAGAAACCTGCTTTTTGTAAACCTGGGAAACAATCCCGGGGGGATACCCGTGTTTAAAGAAGAAGCCGCCAAATATGGCCTTGACGACAACGGTAAAAGCTCACAGACAACATTCTTCGACTATGATAAAGACGGTGATCTCGACCCGTACGTTGCCAATTACCCCATCACCCAGTTCAAGGCACCTCCCTATTTTTACAGGCAAATGATGAACAATGCAAAAATAGATGAATCGGGACATTTATACAGAAATAATGGAGATGGCACGTTTACAAATGTCACGGTTGAAGCAGGTCTGTTGACTTTTGGTTTGTCGTTAAGCGCTACGGTCTCCGACCTGAACCAGGATGGATACGAGGACCTTTATGTTTCAAATGATTTCACCAGCCCTGACTTCTTTTTCTTCAATAACGGCGATGGAACATTTTCCGAAAGGACAAAAGAAGTAATTGGCCAAACCTCATTTTACGGTATGGGGAGTGATATTGCAGACTATAATAATGACGGTCTGCCTGATGTTATGCAAATTGATATGGCTCCTGAAGATAATCAAAGAGCCAAAGAAAATATGACCAGCATGAACCGGGAGGATTTTGAGGAAATGATAAGTGAAGGACTTCACCATCAATACCGGTATAGTACGCTGCAACTGAACAGGGGAATCAGGGATAATGGCCTGCCATTCTTCAGCAATACTGCATGGATTGCAGGAGTAACATCAACAGACTGGAGCTGGGCTTCACTGTTTGCCGATTTTGACCTTGACGGATGGAAAGATCTGTATATAACAAACGGCATCCGCAGGGATATCAATAACATTGATTATTTCAACGAAATGAACAAATCAACGTATTTTGACAAAGGATTAAACAATAGCGAGTTATTAAAATGGGTACAGGATATGCCCTATAAACCACTTGTAAATTATCTGTATAAAAATAACGGAGATCTCACTTTCTCAAAATATAGCAGAGAATGGGGAATTAAGGAAGAAAGTTATTCAAATGGCGCTGCCTATGCCGATTTGGATAATGATGGAGACCTCGATCTTATCGTTAATAATGTTGACGAGGAAGCTCTGGTATACAGAAACCTTACCAGGGAAAAACAATTGGGCAATTACCTGAAAATTGATTTTGAAGGAACTCCAAAAAATAAGATGGGAATAGGCTCAAGAGTTACCCTGTGGAATGATGGAAAAATACAAATGGCAGAGCTGACCTTGTCAAGGGGGTATCAGTCTTCTGTGGAACCAATACTCTACTTTGGTCTTGCCAGGTATGAGAAGATAGATTCCATATATGTAAAATGGCCCGACGGAAAGGTACAGTACCTTACGCAGGTAAATGCCAATCAAAAGCTAACGTTACGTTACCCTGATGCAAAGATGACCGCTTCAGTTTCGGCTGTCAAAGAAAAACTGTTCCGGGAGATTACTGACCAGGTCCAACCCGGCTTCATGCATAAAGAAAACTTCTTTAACGACTTCGATTACCAGCCCCTTCTCCCTTACAAATTATCAATGACTGGTCCGGGCATTACAGTGGGAGATGTCAACAACGATATGCTAGAAGATTTCTTTATCGGAAACGCATCCAAAAGCTCAGGTCAATTGTTCATTCAAAGCAATGATGGAACATTCAGCGTTCAACAGGGTCCCTGGGAAACTGATAACCGGTTTGAGGAAACGGGCTCGTTGCTTTTTGATGCCGACAATGATGGGGATCTCGATTTGTATGTAGTAAGCGGTGGCTATGAATTTCCGGAAGGTTCAAAAGAATACCAGGACCAGCTTTACCTAAATGATGGCATAGGTAACTACATGAAAGATGAAAAGGCTTTGCCGGTAACCACTTCAAGCGGGTCATGCGTTAAAGCATTTGATTTTGACAAAGACTGTGACCTGGATCTGTTCGTGGGTGGAAGACAGGTGCCACAACAATATCCTTTCCCGGCTCAAAGCTACATACTCGAAAACAAATCGGGAAAAGGAATTGTGAAATTTGTGGATGTTACCGATAAAGTTGCACCTGAACTTAGCAAAGCAGGAATGATTACGGATGCCTTCTGCGCTGATATTGACAATGATTCATGGCCCGATCTGATTGTAGCCGGGGAATGGATGCCTGTTTGCTATTATAAAAACATTCAGGCAAAATTCAGCAAAACTGAAATAGCCGGGACCAGGGGTTGGTGGTTTAGCCTTGATGGTGCCGATTTCGATAAAGATGGCGACATTGACCTGGTTGCAGGTAACCTTGGCTTAAACTTCAGATATAAAGCTAATCTCAACAAGACCTTTGATGTATTTGCCGCAGATGTTGACAATGATGGGAAATCAGACATTGCCCTTAGCTATTACCAGGGGAACAAACAATATCCGGTGAGAACCAGATCCTGTTTTGTAACCCAGAATCCTGGTCTCGCCCTTAGATTCCCTACAGTTAAAAGCTTTGCTGAAGCAACGATTTCGGATGTCTATACCAGGAAAGTGCTGAAGGAATCCCTTCACCTGCAAGCCGAGACCTTTGCCAGCTGCTATTTTGAAAACACAGGAAATGGTGAGTTTGCAATGCGCAGATTGCCCAATGAGGCCCAGTTATCATCTGTTAATGATGTGATCATCGATGATTTTGACGGCGATGGGTATCCGGATATTCTGGCGGCAGGCAATTTGTACAATGTAGAGGTGGTAACCCCTAGAAACGACGGAGGAATCGGAGTTTTCCTGAAAGGAGACGGAGAGGGCCATTTCATAGATGTATCTTACGAAACATCGGGATTCTTTGCCCCGGGTGACGTAAAAAGTCTGGCGTTAATTCACATTAATAATAAAGACAAGGAAATTCTGGTTGGGAACAATAATGACAGACTTCAGATTTTCAGAGTAAAATAAGAATTATAAAAGCTTCCTGTTTAATTACCTGTGATTATAATATATTAGGCCCATAGATAATTTGATTCAGATTATGAAATTCCCTTTCTGGTTAGTACTGATAATTCTTTCACTGTTTTCATGCAGCAAACTTTCAAAAGAAACATTTTTAAAAGTATCCTCTTCCAGGTCGGGTATAGATTTTATTAATGAACTGGTAGAAAATGATACATTGAATTACACCAAATTCCCCTACATGTATATGGGTGGAGGAGTTTCGGTGGGCGATATCAATAATGACGGACTCGATGATATTTTCTTCACCGGGAATCTGGTTCCCAATAAACTCTACCTCAATAAGGATAACATGAAATTTGAGGACATATCCGGAAAAGCAGGTATATCGGGTAATCATCAATGGTTCACAGGTTCAACCATGGCAGATGTGAACAATGATGGCTGGCTGGATATTTATGTTTGTGTTTCAGGGAAATATCCGCCATCGGATAATTTGCTTTTTCTCAATAATAAAGACAATACTTTTACGGAATGTGCAAAAGCTTATGGCATAAATGACAAAAGTTCTTCTGTTCAGGCTACCTTTTTTGATTACAACAATGACAGCTTTCTGGATTTATATGTTGCCACTTACCCAATAATACTGGTAAGCATGGGTGCCGAATTTTATCACAACAAAATGATCGAGAATAAATTCGAAGAGTCGGGTCACTTGTATAAAAATAACGGGGACGGAACATTTACAGATGTGACTGACAAAGCAGGTGTACGGAATTTTGGTATGTCAATAGGTGTGGTTGCAATGGATTTTAATAATGATGGATGGAAAGATTTATACATTTCCAATGATTTCAATCCCCCTGATCTTTTTTATCTGAATAATGGTGATGGCACTTTTAGAGAGATAGTAAAAGAGGCGACATTTCAAACCTCCATTTTTGGAATGGGCTTGGATGCAGCGGATTTCAATAATGATGAGTTGATTGATTTGTTCCAGATCGACATGACCCCTGAAAATCATTTTCGCAGAATGGTGAATGTAATCCCAATGAGTCAGAATACATTTGATTTAAGTGTTGGTTTGGGCATGCATTATCAGTATATGCAGAATTCATTGCAGCTTAATAATGGAGTCTTTGATGGCATCCCGGTTTTTAGTAATATATCGCTATTTTCAGGAGTTGCCTATACTGATTGGAGTTGGGGTGGTGTTTTTCTTGATATGAATAACGATGGAAACAAGGATTTATTCGTTACCAACGGTGTTCTGAGAGACATAAATAACCGAGATATCTTAACAGATGATCCGAATAGTGGTTATTTCAGGCAAGTGAAGGAATATCGTCCGGAGCTTTTCCCAAGTACCACGGTAAGAAATTATGCCTTTGAAAACAAAGGCGATTTATCTTTTGCTGATAAATCAGTTTCCTGGGGATTTGAAGAGCCGACTTTTACCAATGGAATGGCATACGGTGACTTCGATAACGATGGCGATCTTGACATAGTTATCAGCAATGTTAATGAGGAGTCAGCTATCTATGAAAACAGAGTAGTTCACAAAGACAATCATTATATTAAAATCAACCTTGCTGGCCCGTTAAACAATTTTTTTGGTTTGGGAAGTATAGTTAAAGTAAAAACAGGTGCCGTTACTCAGATTCAGGATTTTACGCTAACAAGAGGCTATCAGTCGAGTATGCCCGCTACCATTCATTTTGGTTTGGGTCAGAAAGACACTATTGATGAAATAACCGTAATATGGCCTGACAGGAAACAGCAGGTACTTAAGAAAATCACAGCGGACCAGACAATTAAAATGGACTATAACGATGCAGTCGATGCTGAAAAACAGGATACGAAAAAAAAGTATTTCAAAGACGTTACAAATCTGTACGGAATAACATTTGTTCATCACGAAGATAATTACAATGATTATGAATCTGAAGTGTTGCTCCCCTACAGGTATTCACAATTGGGCCCTGGTTTAACAACAGGGGACATTAACGGAGACAAGCTCGAAGATTTTTATGTCGGCAATGGAAAGGACTCTCCCGGAGCTATGTATTTGCAAACTGATAAAGGTACTTTCAGGGAAATTTCCGGCCCATGGACAGGTGATTCAATTTATGAAGATACAGGCGCCCTTCTGTTTGATGCCGACAATGACGGGAGACCGGATCTTTATGTTGTCAGTGGAGGAAATGATTACACGAAAGGGGCATCCTTTTACCAGGACAGGTTATATCTGAATACGGGGCAAGGCTTCATTAAAAGCATCAATATTCTTCCTGCCGATTTAAACCAAAGCGGAAAATGCGTAAAAGCTGAAGATTATGATAAAGATGGCGATCTCGATTTGTTTGTCGGAGGACGCATTGTACCTGGCAATTATCCACTACCTGCGAACAGTTATTTACTGAAAAATAATGGAAAGAAAGGTGCTGATCTGAGATTTGAGAATGTAACAGGAGAAACAGCACCGGGACTTATGAATACGGGACTTGTTACTGATGCTATCTGGGATGACTTTGACAGCGATGGTGATGTTGACCTTATAGTTGTCGGGGAATGGATGAAAATCCGCTTTTTTGAAAACTCATCAACCGGTTTTACTGATGTTACTGATAAGCTTGGATTTGGTGAAACAACCGGCTGGTGGTTCAGTATAAACAGTTGTGATATTGATAAGGATGGTGATAACGACTACCTTGCAGGTAATCTTGGATTAAATTACAGGTACAAAGCCAACGAAAAATCAATATTTGAAATATACTCCAATGATTTTGATTTGAATGGTAAGATTGATATCGTACTTGGTTATAGTGAAAACGGGATAACTTATCCGGTTAACGGTTTTGATGGCACATCCAGGCAGATTCCGGTTATCAGGCTAAGGTACAATAGTTACGAAGAATTTGCAAAAGCCACATTGCCGGAGATATATGGAGAAGACATGTTGAAAAGCTCTTTGCATTACAGGGTAAATACATTTGCCCATCAATGGATTGAAAATAAGGGGAAAGGGAAATTCATAATGCATGAACTTCCAGACAGGACACAAATTTCCTCCATCAATGATATGGTTGAGATGAAATATGCCGATAATGACTCTGCTATAATAATTGCTGGTAATTTATATGGCACCGAGGCAGAGACACCAAGAAATGATGCAAGTATAGGACTTGTCCTCCAAATAGACCCGAAAGGTGAAATAAAGGTTATTCCTCCTGAAGAAAGCTCTCTTTTCATTAAAGGTGAGGTGAAGGCTATCAGGAAGATCAAATTGGCTTCCGGGAAAGATGCTTTTCTGTTTGCGATCAATAATGATTCATTGAAATTGGTTGAACTTGACATAAACCCTAAGTTGGACAAATAAAAAGCCATGCAATAATTTAATCAATATGAAAAGAGTTACATTTTTGACACATGTAGTGCTGCTATCAGCGGCATTCAATTGTGCTTCGGGGCAGGAATTGAAACTCAATGATCTTGAGTATTTCGAGACACAGGGCGTCAATGTCCTCGTCTACAGTAACCTGTTTACCGGAGGTTTTAACGATGAGAAAACCGCCGGAATAGAATTGATTCACCATGGTGTCAGAACAGCCCAAGGCGGTGCCGTGAGACTTTCCAACACTCCGGAGCAGTGGGATCTTATTCCTGCAATACAAACACGGAAGGTAGACATTGGGTCGAAAACCATTGAGGCTACGTTAAGGTATGCAGATTACGATTTTGATTCCCGGGTGGTTGTCATGGCCAGGGGTAAAGGTGTTGAGATATCTGTTTACCTGGATAAACCTGTTCCCGCGGCACTTGAAGGTAGTGCCGGATTTAATCTTGAGTTTCTACCCTCGCAATATTGGGGAAAGACCTATCTGATGGATGGGCGTTACAATCGTTTCCCTCGCTATGTGGTAGGTAACACCGTTACGAAGCCTAACAGTGAAAAGCCTAAGCAATTCAAGGGGTATGTAACTTCCGACGACAGGGGGACCGGCAGATTTATTGATCCGCTTCCTCTCGAAACCGGACGTACGTTTCTTCTTGCACCCGATGAGCCCGAACGTTTGGTAAAAATCACCTCACCTGATGCCGATCTTATGCTTTTCGACGGCCGTGTGCTGGCACAAAACGGATGGTTTGTAGTTCGCAGTTTTCTTCCGGCTGGAAAAACAGGCAAGGTTTTGACGTGGACAGTTGAACCAAATGCCATTAAAGGTTGGGTAAGAGAGCCAAATATCGGTTTCTCTCAGGTGGGCTACCTCCCTTCGCAACAAAAAGTCTCTGTCATTGAACTCGACAAGAAAGACAAACCGCTT
>Ga0209706_10001955_pt1 | contig 11643 bp, 8 predicted proteins | sample PPLLaktember2015_6_FD_187263 | JGI IMG/M metagenome (GOLD analysis project Ga0209706, IMG submission 187263) | Freshwater sediment microbial communities from Prairie Pothole Lake near Jamestown, North Dakota, USA - PPLs Lake P8 Core (1) Depth... | ecosystem: Environmental > Aquatic > Freshwater...
CGTCGGAGGGTTTCTCGAGCTTCTTCTCGTCGAGCTCGGCCGTGAAGACGACGCCTTCGATGCCCGGCATGATCTCGACGAAGGCGCCGAAATCCGTCAGCCGGACGATCTTGACCTTGACGACGTCGCCGACCTTCTGGCGGACGAAGAAATCCTCCCAGATGTCCCCCTCGAGCTGCTTGATGCCCAGGGAGACCTTCTGCTTGTCGACGTCGATGTTGAGGACGATGGTCTCGACCTCCTGGCCGACCTGGAGCTTCTCGGAGGGGTGCTTGACCTTCTCCCAGCTGATGTCGGAGATATGGACGAGCCCCTCGATGCCCTTCTCGACCTCGACGAAGGCGCCGAAGTCGGTCAGGCTGGTGACCGTCCCCTTGACGCGGGAGCCGATGCCGTGCTTCTGGCGGAAGCTCTCGAGCGGGTGGGGGGAGGCCTGCTTGAGGCCGAGGGAGATGCGCTTGGTCGTCGGGTTGACGTCGAGGATGGTGACGACGACCTCCTGGCCCGGGGCGAGGACCTTCTTGGGGTGGACGAGCTTGCGGGACCAGGTCAGGTCGGAGATGTGGACGAGGCCTTCGACGCCCTTTTCGAGCTCGACGAAGGCGCCGAAATCGGTCAGGCTGGAGACCTTGCCGGTGATCTTCTGGCCGGCCTGGTACTTCTCGGCGATATTGGCCCAGGGGTCGGCCGTCAGCTGTTTGAGGCCGAGCGAGATCTTCTCGTCCCTCTCGTTGAAGTCGAGGACGACGACCTCGACCTCCTGGCCGACGGTCAGGTGCTCGGACGGATGGGCCCCCTTGCCCCAGGAGATGTCCGAGACGTGGAGGAGGCCCTCGATGCCGCCGAGGTCGACGAACGCCCCGAAGTTGGTCAGGGACTTGACCCGCCCCGTGATCTTCTGGCCCTTGGCCAGGCCGCCGAAGACGCGCTTCCTTTTCGTCTCGCGCTCCTCCTGGAGGACGAGCTTGCGCGACAGGACGGCGTTTTCCGTCTTGCGGTCGAACTTGACGACCCGGAACTTGAAGGTCTGCCCGATGAGGGCTCCGGCGTCCCGGACGGGACGGAGGTCGGCATGGGACTCGGGCAGGAAGGCCGGGACGCCGACGTCGACGTTGAAGCCGCCCCGGGTCCTCTCGGTGACCGTGCCCGTGACCGTCAGGCCGTGCTCGAAGGCCTGGTCCAGGCTCTCGATGGCCCGGAGGCCGTCGGCGCGCTTCTTGGACAGGACGAGGTAGCCGTCCTTGAGGTCGGTCCGCTCGAGCATGGTGTCGACCTCGTCACCGGGCTGCAGGGCCTCCAGGACCGCCGGGTCCGTGAACTCCTCGTTGGGGATGACGCCCTCGGTCTTGAAGCCGACGTCGACGAGGACGTGGGTCGGGGTGGTCTTGATGACCCGGCCCTTGAGGATCTTCCCCATGGTGATCTCTTTCGTGCTGTACTGGTAGCGGTCAAGCAGATTCTCATAGTCTTCCGACGACATCCGGTCGTCGCGTTCGGGCTGTTTGGTCGGCTCGGTCATGGCGCAAAGCTCCTGAATTGAAAGTACGGGGTCGTCCCTCCACGAAGGGCCCGGAAAGAACGACTTATCCTATCGAAGAAACTCCTTGTTGTCAACTCTAAGTCAAGGCGGCGCCGACACTTAGCTTGAATCATTCATAAAAACGCCGCTTCTTTTCTCCAACCCCGCCTTTTCGTGAATGATCCAGGTTCGGGCTAGGCGTCGACGGCTTTCTCCTCCTCGAGGATCTTGGCGATCTCCGTCTCGGAGGGCAGCCCGTCGAGGCTGTCGAGGCCGAGGTAGAGCAGGAATTCGTCCGAGGTCCGGTAGACGAGGGGATTGCCCGGCGCCTTCTTCCGGCCGACGATCTTGATCAGCTTCTTTTCGAGCAGCGTCTTCAGCGCCCCTGTCGAATCGACGCCGCGGATGGCCGATATCTCGGACTGGGTCACCGGCTGGCGGTAGGCGATGGCGGCCAGCGTCTCGAGGCCGGCCGACGAGAGCCGGTTCTTGCGCTCGATCTGGAGCAGCCGGCGGACATCGCGGTCGTAAGCGGGCTTGGTCGAGAAGAGCCAGCCGCCTCCGGCGCGGACGATGTGGATGCCGCGGCCGTCCGTGGCATAGTCCTCGACGAGTTCGTCGACGGCGGCCTGGATGTCGGCCGCCGGGACGCCCTCGAGGACCGCCTGCAGCCGTTCCGGGGTCAGCGGCTCCTGGGAGACGAAGATAAGGGATTCGATGAGGGTCTTGAGGGAGTTAGTCATGGGCGGCCGTCCTGCGCGCGTCCTTGCGGAGCCAGACGCGGATCGTCTGGAAGAGCTCGTCCTGGACGGCCACGGCCACCCGGGACTTGACCAGCTCGAGGATGCAGAAGAAGGAGACCAGGGCCTCCTCGAGCGAAGCGTTGGATTCGAAGTATTCGAGGAAATCGATGACGGACTTCTCGTGGAGGAGGGCCACGAGCTCCTTCATCTTGACCTCGATCGAGACGTCCCTGCCGCGGATGACGCGGGTGTCGTCCGCCGACCGGCGCTTCATCATCAGGAAGAAGGACTCGGCCAGGTCGAAGAGGGCGAGCTCCACGGGCTCCAGCTCGCTCTCGCCGTGGAGGGGCGGGATGAAGTCCCGCTTCCACTGGAGGATCTGGACGTCCTCCCGCTCGCGGAGGAGGGAGCAGGCCGCCCTGACCTTCTCGTACTCGACCAGGCGGTCGACGAGGACGCGGCGCGGGTCCTCGCCCTCGGCCAGGTCGGTCTCGCGCGGCAGCAGCATCTGCGACTTGATGTAGATGAGCAGGGCGGCGATGAACACGAACTCGGCCTCCCGGTCGAGGTTGATCTCCGTCTTCCGCTCGAGGTAGCCGAGGTAATCGCGGGTGATGGCCGCGATGGGGATGTCGTGGATGTCGATCTTCTTCTTGCGGATGAGGAAGAGGAGGAGATCGAGCGGGCCCTCGAAGACGTCGAGGCGGACCTGGTAGCCCTCAGTCGTCTCCGTCGCGGAAGGCGAGACGGACGCCTCCTCGACGGGCAAGGTCTCGACGGGTGCTTCGGGCATGCTAGGAGAAGAGCCGGAGGATGAGATTCTGGACGGGCGTGAAAATGTACGTCAGAACGTTGGTGTACATGAGGGCGATGAGGATGAAGAACCCGTAGGGCCTGAGGCGGTCGAAAGCGGCGGCGGCCTTCTCCGGCAGGAGGCCGGCCAGGATCCCGCTGCCGTCGAGGGGCGGGATGGGGATGAGGTTGAAGACGGCCAGGGAGATGTTGATCATGGCCGTATAGATCAGGATGACGACCACCCCGCCGATGGGCTTGCTGAAGAGCGAGGACATGGGGATGCGGGCGCCGGCGAGCTTGATGACCTGGAAGATGAGGACCGCGGCCGTCGCGGTGGCGATGTTGGCGATCGGGCCCGCGAAGGAGATCCAAAGCCCGCCTTTTCGCGGATGCCGGAGGTTCAAGGGATTGTAGGGCACAGGCTTGGCCCATCCGAATACCGGCTGCTTGAGAAGGATGAGGACCAGAGGAAAGATGATCGTGCCGAACAGGTCGATGTGGGCGAGCGGATTGAGGGAGACCCGGCCCAGCGCCGCCGCGGTCGGGTCGCCGAATTTCGAGGCCGTCCAGGCGTGGGCCGCCTCGTGGACGGTGATGGCGAAGAGGATGACGAACGCCTGAATGAGTATGAGTCGGATATCCATGGGCTAAAAGAGGCTATTTATAGCACATATTGCTCCGGCCGTAAACACCGTCTGCCGGCCATCGGCTGGATCTGCCTCCGGTCTTGCCGGCAAATCCATCCCGCTGAATCCGAACGGGACGAACCTTCCCATTCAGGTTCAGTGGGATTCGACGACGACTTCGAAACCCTCGCGGACGGGGGGCGAGGTGAAGAGGGGCATGAACTTGACCAGCTGCTCCTGATAGTAGCGGTTCTCTTCGTTGGCCCGAGCCGAGGCCTCGTCGTCCCAGAAGGTCAGGGCGACGCAGCGGCCGGCCTTGCGGTCGGCGAGCAGGTAGGCGCCCCGGTAGCCCTTCTGGGCCCGGGCCGCGGGCACTACGCTCTCGTCGAAAATGCGGATCCCCTCGTCGGCCTTGTCGAGGCGGAAAGTGAGCGTCGTCATGCGCACGTACATGGTCTCTCCCGCCGTTCGATGGTTCTCGCTGTCCGCCGGGCCCGGGATCACGAATCCCGTCCGCCGGCCGATCCGGAGCTTCATCGGCATCGGCCCCTCCTGATCCCCGAATAACGATAAACCCCTGGGCCCCCGGAGTCAACCCCGCGTCAATCCTTGAAAGCGGGGTCGCGGAAGACCTCCCGGCCGTCGAGGAGAGTCAGGAGGACCCTGGCCCGGCCGATCTCGGAGGCGGGGATGGCGAAGAGGTCGCGATCAAGGACGATGAGGTCGGCCGCCTTGCCCGTCTCGAGAGCGCCACGGACCTTTTCCTCGTGGCAGAGCCAGGCGCCATTCACCGTGTAGGCCCTGAGCATGGTCGCGAGGTCGACCTTCTCCTCCGGGATCCAGGCCTCACCCGGGGCGGCGGCGGGATCTCGGCGCGTCACGGCGACCTGGATGGCTTCGAGCGGGTTCATGGAGGAAACGGACCAATCGCTCCCACCGGCGATGACGGCCCCGGTCGCGGCGACACTGCCGATCGGGTAGAGCCAGCGCGAGCGGGCGGGACCGAGGATGGGCAGGGTCAGGTCGGTGATGTAGGTATCGGGGTAGGCCCAGAGGGCCTGGAAGTTGGCGGCGGCGCCGAGGCGCCTGAACCGCGGGATGTCGGCGGGATCGATGAGCTCAAGGTGGGCGATATGGTGACGCATGTCCCGGAAGCCGTTGGCCCGGCCGGCGGCCTCGAACGCGTCGAGGGACATGCGGACGGCCCGGTCGCCTATGGCGTGGACGTGGATCTGGAAGCCCGCCTGGTCGAGCGCCCGGGCCAGGGCGTCGAAGGCTTCGGGCTCGAGGAGCGGCGTGCCCCGGTCGCCCGGCAGGTCGACGTAGGGTTCGAGGAGGGCGGCCGTGTGCGGCTCGATGACCCCGTCGGCAAAGATCTTGGCGGTGGTCGCCTTGAGGCGCGTCCCGGCGTAGCGCCGGCGTAGCGGCGCCAGGCGCCGGGCCTCGGACACGCCGCGACCGGTGTCCACCTGGAGCGAGGCCAGGACCCTGACGCTCAGCTCGCCGGCCCGGTCGAGGGCCGCATAAGCCTCCAGAATGTCCCCGTCGGCCCGGGCCTCGATGATCGAGGCGATGCCGAAGCGGTTGGCCATGGCCAGTCCCGCTTTCAATCCGTTGATATATTCCACGGGCCCGAGGGCGGGGACATGCGACTCGACGAGGCCGGCCGCGCTCTCCCGCAGGGTCCCCGTCGGTTCGCCTGTCCTCGGGTCACGCTCGATGCGGCCGCCGGCCGGGTCCGGCGTGTCCCGGGTGACGCCGGCCAGGGCCAGGGCCCGCGAATTGACCCAGCAGCTGTGGCCGTCGGCGGAGTCCAAAACCGCGGGCCGGTCGGGGACGAGGGCGTCGAGATCTTCCTTGCGCGGATTCGCCTGCGGGAAAAGGGGCAGGGCCCAGCCGCCGCCGGTGATCCAGGGGAGATCGGGGTGCGCGGCCGCGTACTCCCGGATCCGGGCGAACACCGCTTCCTTCGTTGCGAGCTCGGCGAGATTGCAGGCGAGCAGCTCGACGCCGCCCATGACGAGGTGGATGTGGGAATCCTGGAAGGCCGGCAGGACCATGCGGCCGCCGAGATCGACGACCCGGGTCGAGCCGCCCCGCCGACTCAGGGCCTTGCGGCTGTCGCCGACAAAGACGATCTTTCCGCCCGCGACGGCCAGGGCCTCGGCCCGGGGCTCGCTCGCCGACATCGTTACGACCGCGGCGTTGGTCAGGATGAGGTCGGCGGGCTCGGCCGTCCGGCCGCCCGAGCAGGACGCGGCAAGGAAGGCCGCGGCGATGAGCGCAAGCGCAACGGCGCGGGTTTTCCTCATGGACCGGGCTCCTCTATTATAGGCTATCTTGAGCTCGGACCGGCTGGGCCTTCCTTGAGGCGGCGGTCCATGGCCGCGGCGGCCGTCCGGGCATCGCCCATGGCCAGGATGACGGTCGCCCCGCCCCTGACGATGTCGCCGCCGGAATAGACGCCTGGGAGCGACGTCGCCATGGTCGCCCAATCGACATCGATCGTCCCCCATTTCCCGACGCTGAGGCCGGGTGTCGTCTGGGGGATGAGAGGGTTGGGGCTCTGCCCGATGGCCACGACGACGAGATCGACCTCGGTCATGAATTCCGACCCGGGCACGGGCACGGGCCGGCGCCGGCCGGAGGCGTCGGGCTCGCCGAGCTCCATGCGCAGGCACTCCATGGCCTTGACCCGGCCGTGCTCGTCGCCGATGTAACGCGTCGGCGTCGTCAGGAAGTGGAACTGGATGCCCTCCTCCTCGGCGTGGTGGACCTCCTCGATGCGGGCCGGCATCTCGGTCCGGGAACGGCGGTAGATGATGAGGGCCTGCTCCGCGCCGAGCCTCTTCGCCGTCCGCACGGAGTCCATGGCCACGTTGCCGCCGCCGATGACGGCGGCCCGCCGGCCGGGGAAGACGGGCGTGTCGTAATTCGGAAAATCGTAGGCCCGCATCAGGTTGACGCGGGTCAGGTATTCGTTGGCCGAGTAGACGCCGACGAGGTTCTCGCCCGGGACCTTCATGAAGTTGGGCAGGCCCGCCCCGGTCCCGATGAAAAAGGCCTCATAGCCTTCGGCCCGCAGGTCGTCGATGGTCGCGGTCTTGCCGACGATGAAGTTCATCCGGAACTCGACGCCGAGCCGCTCGAGGTAGGCGACCTCGGCGACGAGGATGCTCTTGGGCAGGCGGAATTCGGGGATGCCGTAGACGAGGACGCCGCCCGCGTCGTGGAGGGCCTCGAAGACCGTCACCCGGTGGCCGGCCCGGGCCATTTCGCCGGCCACGGTCAATCCGGCCGGCCCGGCGCCCACGACGGCGACTCTATGGCCCGTGGGCGGGGGGAGATGGGGAAGCACGGCGCCGCCGCCGAGACGCTCCGTATCGGAGACGAAGCGCTCGAGGTTGCCGATGGCCACAGCGACGCCCGAGGCCTTCTTCAGGTGGCAGCTCTCTTCGCACTGCGATTCCTGCGGGCAGACGCGGCCGCAGATGGACGGCAGGCTGTTGGCTTCCCGGATCTTGGCCGCGGCCGCAGCGAAGTCGCCCTTTTCGACGAGCTTGACGAACGAGGGGATGTCGATCCGCACGGGACAGCCGGCCAGGCAGCCCGGCTTGGCGCAATCGAGACACCGCCGCGCTTCCTCTACGGCCTCCTCCGCGGTGAGACCCAGGTTGACCTCGCTGAAGTCCTTGTTCCGCTCGCTGGCCGCGCGCTGGGGCATGGGCCGGCGGCCGATCTTCATGCGCTCCTTGACCGGCATGGCCCGGCGAAGGTCCTTCCGCCAGCCCTTCTCGAACTCGGCCAGGACCTCGGCCGCGAGGGCGGGGCTGATCTTGTCCTTGGCGTCCTGCTCGCTCACGGGAAGCGCTCCTCCTCCCAGGCGCAGAGGGACCGGACCTCGTCGTCGAAGTAGGACTTCCTCCGCGCGTAGAGCTCGGCCCAGTCGACGAGATGGCCGTCGAAGTCCGGCCCGTCGACGCAGGCGAATTTCGTCCGGCCGTCCACGGTGACCCGGCAGGCCCCGCACATGCCCGTCCCGTCGACCATGATGGGATTGAGGCTGACCATCGTCTTGACGCCCGAGGGCCTCGTCGCTTCGGCGACGCTCGACATGAAATAGGTGCAGCCGACGGCGACGACCCGGTCGATCTTCTCCCGCCCAAGGACGTCGCGGACGTGGCGGGGGACGTATTCCGTCCCGCCGTACAGCCCGTCTCGGGAGGAGACGATGAACTCGTCGGCCAGGGCCTCGAGCTTGTCCCTCCAGTAGAGAAGGTAATCGGCCTTGACGTCGATGAGGACGATGACGCGGTTGCCGGCTTCCTTGAAGGCCCGGGCGAGAGGATGAATGGCGGCGATGCCGAAACAGCCGCCGGCGCAGAGGACCGTCCCGACCGGGCCGATCTCCGAGGGCGAGCCCAACGGACCGGCGAAGATGGGGAGCGTATCCCCGGCGCTGAGCAGGGAGAGCTTGCGGGTCGTCGTGCCGACGGCCATGAAGACAGCCGTGACCGTGCCGCGGTCCCGGTCCCAATCGGCGATCGTCAGCGGGATCCTCTCGCCGCGCGCGTCCGGCATGACGATGACGAACTGGCCCGGGCGGCACCTGCGGGCGATCTCCGGCGCCTCGACCTCGAGGACGTGGATATTGGGCACCAGGCGTTCGCGGCGGACGACGCGGGGCATCAGCGGGCCCTCCTCGTTCTGGCGTAGCCGCGGCTGCCGTCGACGAGGTCGAAGCCGCGGAGCGCCGCCCCCGGCCGATCGGGCGCAGCGGCGGGTTTCCCTGACGGCCGCCGTCCCCGGGTGCGGGCCTGAGCGGCGAGAGGAACGAAGCGAAGCTTCCCGGCGGGCGCCGCGCCGAGGAAGAACGGTTCCCCGGCCGCCGCGGCCTGTCCGAAGCCCTTCAACGCGGGGACGCGATCGCAGATCTCCCGCAGGACCGCGGCGGGGTCGGGCTTGTCCGATCCCGGACGGCCCATCCGCCGCGCGAGCGCGGCGAGGATCTCTCCGTCGGGGCGGGCGGAGCCGGGGCAGGGCAGGGCCGGCGGATATGTCCGGACCCGTCCTTCGGCGTTCACCCATGTCCCGCCCGCTTCGGCGAAAGCCGCCGCCGGCAGGACAACGTCGGCTTGCTTGGCGTTCCGGTTCCAATGCGTGTCCTGGCAGACCAGGAACCGCGGCTTCAGGTCCCCCAGGTCGGGGACCGGGCCGGCGAGATAGAGCGCCTCGAGCGCCCCCGCTTCGAGGCCGGCGCGGACATGGCTCCAGTCCTTTCCGAAGGACAGGGCGCCAATCGCGCGCGCGAGCTCGTGGACGCCGCGCTCGTTCGCGCCGCGTGCGAGAGGAAAGAGCCGGGCCCCGGTGAGCAAGGCGATGTTCCAGAGCCAGGCCAGGGTCTCGAGGCCTGAAGGCCCGGCGACCGAGCCGGAGTCGAAGAGAACGACTGCGGGCTTGCCAGACGCGAGAGCGCGGGCGGCCTCTTCGAAAGCCCGCCGGGTCCGGCTGGGCGCGGGGCCACGGCCGGCGAGCGCGGCCCCGATATCGTCGTAGCCGTCGATGCCGGCCGCTGTCGCGGTCGCCGTTTTGATCAGGGCCGAAGCCAGGTCCGCGGCCGCGGCAAGTCCGCCGGAGGCGAGGTCGAGCCTGATGGCCGCCCGTCCGACGGGGCCCGCGGGGGCCTTGCCGGCCGCGACGAAGCCCGCGCCGCGCCTGACGGCCCGGACGACTTGGAGCCAGGCGATCGGGTGATCGTCCGGGAGGTCGATGTCCCAGGCCAGGACGGACCCGGCATCGCCGATCTCGGAGAGCTTGAGGTCCGCGGGGACCGTCAGGCCATATTTCTCGGCAAAAGCGTCGAGCGCCGTTTCGACGGCCGGCGCCGGGGCTGCTGCCATGGCTCCCGCCTTGAGCGCCTCGCGCCCGAACTCGAGGAAATGAAAAGCGTCCTCGAGCGAAACCTGGGAGGGATAGACAAGCGCCCTGCGTCCATCGACGGACGCCATGAGCCCGGCTGCCGCGCGGTCGAGGGCCTCATCCATGGACACCGGCACGAGGTGTCCGTCCTTTAGGACGTGGGCTTGGAGGATCCTTTCCGGCCCGGAGATGGCGCCGCGGACGAGAAAGCGGCCCTTGACGCAGGCCTGGCCGCGGTTGGGGAGAACGTTGACCGGCGTGGCGTCGACGACCGCATTCGCCTTGATCCCGAGCGCGAGGACGCAGCCCTGGCCGCAGAACGGGCAGACGACCTCCGCCGCGCGCGTGGCGCGGGGCCGGGGGCGAACGGCCCTTTCGACGAGGGCCCCGGTGGGGCAGACGTCGACGCAGGCCCCGCAGAACCGGCAGCCCGACTCGAGGAGCGGCCGGCCGAACGCCGTGCCCACCTCCGTCCGGCCGCCGCGCTGGATGAAGGACAGGACGGACGCGCCGCGGACCTCTTCGCAGATGCGGATGCAGCGGCCGCAGAGGATGCATAGGTTGTAATCGCGGTCGAAGAACGGGTCCTCCCGCCGCACCTCCAAATTCCGGTAGTCGGCCGGCAGGTCGACCTTCTCCAAACCGACCTCATCGGCGACCTTCTGGAGCTCGCACGCGCCGTTCTCCGGGCAAAGGACGCATCCCGTGACCTCGCCGGTCTTGCGGATCGTGGATTTGAGGTCGTCGCAGGTCTTCTTTTCCGGGCAGACGAGGCAGGCATAGGGATGCTGGGCCAGGATGAACTCGAGGTTCTTCTTCCTGAGGGCCAGGATCTCGGGCGTCCGGGTCTGGACGACCTGGCCCTCCTCGGCCGGAGTCGCGCAGGCCGGGGCGAAGTCCCTGCGGCCACTGACCTCGACCAGGCAGATCCGGCAGCCGGCGAACGGCTCGAGGTCACGGTGGTCGCAGAGGGAGGGGATCGAGATCCCGGCGCCGCGGGCGGCCTCAAGGAGCATCGCCCCGTCCCGGCAGACGACCTCACGCCCGTCGATCGTCAGCTTCATCGGGTCTCTCCGGACCTGGGCGAAGCCGGCGCCCCGGCAACGGCAGGCCCCGTGGTCTTACGGACGGCGCGGACCTTGGCGGGGCAGACGCTGAGACAGATGCCGCACTTGATGCAGGCCTGTTGATCGATGGTGTGGACCTTCTTCAGCTCGCCCGCGATGGCGCCGGCCGGGCAGGCCTTCTTGCAGAGAAGGCAGCCCACGCATTTCTCCGGGTCGATGGCGAAGGCGATGAGGGCCTTGCAGACAAGCGCCGGGCAGCGCTTGTCGAAGACATGGGCCTCGTATTCGTCGCGGAAATAGCGCATCGTCGTCAGGATGGGGTTCGGGGCGGTCTGGCCGAGCCCGCAGAGGGAGCCCTGCTTGACCGTCGCGGCCAGCGCCTCGAGCCGGGCCAGGTCGGACGCCTCTCCGTCGCCCGCCGTGATCTTGGCCAGGATCCTGGCCAAGGCCCCCGTCCCGACCCGGCAGGGCGAGCACTTGCCGCAGGATTCCTCTTCCGCGAAGCGAAGAAAGTACAGGGCGATGTCCACCATGCAGGTGTCCTCGTCCATGACGATCATGCCGCCCGAGCCCATCATGCTGCCGGCGGCCTTCAGGCTCTCGTAGTCGACGGCGAGGTCCAGCTTGGCCTTCGGAATGCAGCCGCCGGAGGGGCCGCCGATCTGAACGGCCTTGAATTCGCGGCCGCCGGGGATGCCGCCGCCGATGCCGTAGACGATCTCCCTGAGGGATATGCCCATCGGCACTTCGACGAGGCCGGTGTTGGCGATCTTGCCGACGAGCGAGAAGATCTTCGTACCCTTGCTCGTCTCCGTCCCCAAGGCCGAGAACCAGGCCGCTCCCCGGCGGATGATCGAGGGGACGTTGGCCCAGGTCTCGACGTTGTTGATGACCGTCGGCTTCCCCCATAATCCCCGCTCCGCCGGGTAGGGGGGGCGCTGGCGGGGATAGGCCCGGCCGCCTTCGATGGAGGC
>Ga0209706_10001957_pt1 | contig 11638 bp, 11 predicted proteins | sample PPLLaktember2015_6_FD_187263 | JGI IMG/M metagenome (GOLD analysis project Ga0209706, IMG submission 187263) | Freshwater sediment microbial communities from Prairie Pothole Lake near Jamestown, North Dakota, USA - PPLs Lake P8 Core (1) Depth... | ecosystem: Environmental > Aquatic > Freshwater...
GAGGAACGGGATCAGCGACGCGGCGACGGAGACGATCTGCGCCGGTGCCACGTCCATGTACTGGACCTTGTCGGCGGTCGCGAGCATGAACTCGTTGCGGCTGCGGCAGGACACGAGTTCGTCGTCGAGCAGGCCCTTCGCGTCGACCTTGGCGTTCGCCTGCGCGATCACGTACTGGCCTTCCTCGATCGCCGAGAGGTAGTGGATCTCGTCGGACACGCGGCTGTCGACGACCTTGCGGTACGGCGTCTCGAGGAAGCCGTACTCGTTGGTGCGCGCGTACAGCGCGAGCGAGTTGATGAGACCGATGTTCGGACCTTCCGGCGTCTCGATCGGGCACACGCGGCCGTAGTGGGTCGGGTGCACGTCGCGGACCTCGAAGCCCGCGCGCTCGCGCGTGAGGCCGCCCGGGCCCAGCGCCGAGACGCGCCGCTTGTGCGTGATCTCGGACAGCGGGTTGGTCTGATCCATGAACTGCGACAGCTGCGAGCTGCCGAAGAACTCCTTGATCGCCGCCGAGATCGGCTTGGCGTTGATCAGGTCGTGCGGCAGCAGGTTCTCGCTCTCGGCCTGGCCGAGGCGCTCCTTGACCGCGCGCTCGACGCGCACGAGGCCGGAGCGGAACTGGTTCTCGGCGAGCTCGCCGACCGAGCGCACGCGGCGGTTGCCGAGGTGGTCGATGTCGTCGATCTCGCCGCGGCCGTTGCGCAGTTCCACGAGGATGCGGATGACCGCGATGATGTCCTCGTTGGTCAGCGTGCCGGTGCCCTTCAGCTCCTCGCGGCCGACGCGGCGGTTGAACTTCATGCGGCCGACCGCCGACAGGTCGTAGCGCTCCTCGGAGAAGAACAGGCCGTGGAACAGCGACTCGACGGCGTCCTCGGTCGGCGGCTCGCCCGGGCGCATCATGCGGTAGATCGCAACCTTGGCCGCGTACTGGTCGGGCGTGTCGTCGCTCTTCAGCGTCTGCGAGATGTACGGACCCTGGTCGAGGTCGTTCGTGTACAGCGTGCTGAACTCCGCGACTTCGCCGGCCTGCAGAATTTTCAGCAGGTCCTCGGTGATCTCGTCGTTGGCCTTGGCGACCACCTCGCCGGTCGACTTGTCGACGACGTTGGTGGCGAGCGTGCGGCCGACCACGTAGTCGGCCGGGACCGCGATCTTCTTCACGCCGCCGTCGGCGAGCTCGCGCACGTGGCGCGCGGTGATGCGCTTGTCCTTGCCGACGATGACCTTGCCGTCCTTGCCGACGATGTCGAACTTCGCCATCTCGCCGCGCAGCCGCTCGGGCACGAGCGCGAGCTCGAGGCCGGCCTTGCCCGAGTGGAACGTGTCGAACTGGAAGAACTGGGCGAGGATCTGCTCGTTGGAGAGGCCGATCGCCTTGAGCAGCGTCGTCACCGGCATCTTGCGGCGCCGGTCGACGCGGAAGAACAGGAAGTCCTTCGGGTCGAACTCGAAGTCGAGCCAGCTGCCGCGGTAGGGGATCACCCGCGCCGAGAACAGCAGCTTGCCGGAACTGTGCGTCTTGCCGCGGTCGTGCTCGAAGAACACGCCCGGCGAGCGGTGCAGCTGCGAGACGATCACGCGCTCGGTGCCGTTGATGATGAACGAGCCGTTGTCGGTCATGAGCGGGATCTCGCCCATGTAGACCTCCTGCTCCTTCACCTCCTTCACCGTCTCCTTCGGCGCCTCCTTGTCCATCAGGATCAGGCGCACGCGCGCGCGCAGCGCCGAGCAGTAGGTGAGCCCGCGCTGCTGGCACTCGACGACGTCGAACGCCGGCGACAGCAGCGAGAAGCTGACGAACTCGAGCCGCGCATTGCCGGAGTGCGACGAGATCGGGAAGATCGACGAGAACGCCGCCTGCAGGCCCTCGCTCTTGCGCTGCTCGGGTAGCGCGTCCGCCTGCAGGAACGCCCGGTAGGAGGCGAGCTGCGTCTCGAGCAGGAAGGGGACCGGCAGCACGCTCGCGCGCTTCGCGAAGCTCTTCCGGATGCGCTTCTTCTCGGTGAAGGTGTAATTCGTCACGTGGGACTCTCCGCATCGATGCGCCCCCCGGGACTCGGGGGGATCGCAAGCCGTCCCAACCGGGCCGGCGTACATCGACTGAGGGAGCGTTGCACTCCCGTGAGCGTGGTGGTTGGCCTCTACCAACCGCTGGCGGACGACAGCCCGATGCACCGGACTGCCCGACCAAGCCCGTCTCCTGCAGTCGCTTCAGAAGACGAAAAGCAGCAGACTCGTCGAATCCGCTGGTTTTCGGCCTCGGCCCCCGCACCCTCCCGCGCAAGGCGGGAGAGCGTGGGGAACGAAAGACGAGGGCGCGTCGTTACTTGATCTCGGCCTTCGCGCCGGCTTCCTCGAGCTTCTTCTTCGCGGCTTCGGCGTCGGCCTTCGGAATGGCTTCCTTGACCGGCTTCGGGGCGCCGTCGACCAGGTCCTTCGCTTCCTTGAGGCCGAGGCCCGTCAGTTCGCGAACGGCCTTGATGACGTTGACCTTGTTCTCGCCAAACGACGTGAGGATGATGGTGAACTCGGTCTGCTCCTCGGCGGCGGCGGCCGGCGCGGCGGCAGCGGCCGGGGCGGCGGCCACGGCAGCGGCGGCGGAGACGCCGAACTTCTCTTCCATCGCCTTGATGAGCTCGGAGAGCTCGAGGACGGTCATCGACGAGATCTTGTCGAGGATTTCGGTTTGGACTGCGGACATGTCAGTTGCTCCTGGATGAATGCGTTCAGTGTTGGGTAGCCGCGAGCGGTCAGGCCGCCTGCCTGCTGTCGCGAACTGCCGCGACGGTGCGCACGAACTTCGACGGCACCTCGTTCAGCGTGCGGACGAACTTGACGATCGGCGCCTGCATCGTGCCGACCAGCATCGCGAGCAATTGCTCGCGCGACGGGAGCGAGGCGAGCGCGACGACGTCCTTGGCGGACATCAGCTGCCCGGGAATCGCGCCCCCTGCGATCACGAACTTCTCGTGGGCCTTGGCGAAGTCGTTGAGGACCTTCGCCACCGCCACGGGGTCGGCGCCGATGCCGTACGCGAGCGGGCCGGACATCTTGTCGGCCAGCGTTGCGAACGGCGTGTCGACGACGGCCCGGCGCACCAGGGTGTTCTTGACCACCCTGAAGTAGATGCCCGAAGCGCGTGCCTTCGCGCGAAGCTGCGTCATGGCGGCAACGGGCAAGCCCCGGTTCTCGACCAGAATGATGGCCTGCGCACCGGCGACCTGCTTCGCGACCTCCGCGACTACCGCTTCCTTTTGCTGAAGATTGAGACTCAAGCTCACCTCCGTTTCAGGGAACAGAGGTCAGGCCACAGGGAACAGAAGCGAACCCTGCCGCCCGACAACCGCCAGTCCTGGCCAAGCTTCGGCTCATGCACCGGCTCTCTGATTCCTGTTTCCTGTTGCCTGAACTGCGGTGACCTTGCGTCCAGGAGCGATCCTGTACGAGGGCACCATCTGCGCCGGATCAGGGGACAGAGGCCAGGGAACGGGAAACAGCAACCCCGATCCTCGACCCCGCCTCCGTTTTGAGCTACACGCTCCGGCGGTCTTTGACGGCTCGCGGAGCGATACTGCCGCCCCGCGCTCCCTCAATCCTGCCGATAACAGACGCCTGGGCGAATCGCCGCCCGCTACGGTCGTCTGTTACCTGTTGCCTGTTGCCTGATTACTGTTTCGTCGCCGCCGCCTGCGCAAACGCGGCCGTGTCGATGCGCACACCCGCGCCCATCGTGCTCGAGACGCTCACCTTCTTGAGGTAGATGCCCTTGGAGTTCGCGGGCTTTGCCTTGGTGAGGGCGTCGATCAGCGCGGTGAGGTTGGACTTCAACTGGTCGGGCGTGAACGACGCGCGGCCGATCGTGCACTGCACGATGCCCGCCTTGTCCGTCCGGTACTGCACCTGGCCGGCCTTGGCGTTCCTGACGGCGCCCGCGACGTCGGCGGACACGGTGCCGACCTTGGGGTTCGGCATCAGGCCGCGCGGACCGAGGATCTGGCCGAGCTGGCCGACCACCTTCATCGCGTCCGGCGAGGCGATCACCACGTCGAACTCCATGAAGCCTTCCTTGATCTTCGCGGCGAGGTCGTCGAAGCCGACGATATCGGCGCCGGCGTCCTGCGCCTGCTTCACCTTGTCCCCCTGGGCAAACACCGCCACGCGCACATTCTTGCCGGTGCCCGCGGGCAGCACCACCGAGCCGCGGACCGTCTGGTCCGACTTCTTCGCGTCGACGCCGAGGTTCACCGCGACGTCCACCGACTCGTCGAACTTCGCGACCGCGGTCTCCTTCACCAGCGCGAGCGCGTCGTCGACCGTGTAGAACTTGCCGTGGTCCACCTTCGCGCGGACCGTCTTCATGCGCTTGGAGAGGCGCGGGCTCTTCTGTTCGGCAGCCATGATCACTTCACCCCTTCGACGGTGATGCCCATGCTGCGGGCGCTGCCGGCGATCGTGCGTACCGCGGCGTCGAGGTCGGCGGCGGTGAGGTCCGGCTGCTTGGTTTTCGCGATCTCCTCGGCCTGCGCGCGCGTCAGCTTGCCGACCTTGTCGGTGTGCGGCTTCGCACTGCCCTTCTCGACCTTCGCGGCCTTCTTGATCAGCACGGTCGCGGGCGGCGTCTTCATCACGAACGTGAAGCTCTTGTCCGCGTACGCCGTGATCACGACCGGGATCGGCAGGCCCGGCTCCAGCTTCTGCGTCTGCGCGTTGAACGCCTTGCAGAATTCCATGATGTTGAGGCCGCGCTGGCCGAGCGCGGGACCGATCGGCGGCGAGGGGTTCGCCTTGCCGGCCGGCACCTGCAACTTGATGAAGCCGACGACTTTCTTTGCCATCACACTCTCCTGTGGGTGCTAGCGGACCGACCGGCGGCCCTCCCCGTCCGTGCAACCCCTCCGCGACCGCGGAGGTCCCTTACGCCTTCTCAACCTGCGAGAAGTCGAGCTCCACGGGCGTCGAGCGACCGAAGATCGTCACCGACACGCGCAGCTTGCTCTTCTCGTAGTTCACGTCCTCGACGTTGCCGTGGAAGTCGGTGAACGGCCCTTCCTTGACGCGCACCGCCTCGCCCATCTCGAACAGCACCTTGGGGCGGGGCTTCTCGACGCCTTCCTGCACCTGCTGCAGGATCGCGTCGACCTCCTTCTGGGAGATCGGCGTCGGCTTGTTGGCCGTGCCGCCGACGAAGCCGGTCACCTTCGGCGTGCTCTTCACCAGATGCCACGTGTCGTCGGTCATCTCCATCTCGACGAGCACGTAGCCCGGGAAGAACTTGCGCTCGGAGATCGCCTTCTGGCCGCTCTTCATCTCGACCACTTCCTCGACCGGCACCAGGATCTGGCCGAATTGTTCCTCCATCCCGGTGCGGCGGATGCGCTCGTGCAGCGCGCGCATCACGCTCTTCTCGAAGCCCGAGTAGGCGTGCACCACGAACCACTTCTTGCTCATCGCTTCACCCCCGCGGTCGCATCCGGGCCACGAGCGCCTCGGGACGTTCCGGCGGCGTTCACGAGTCACCCCGTCCGGTCATGAGCTTCACGATCGCCGCGAGCGCCGCATCGACCGAGAAGAGGAACAGCGCCATCAGGGCGACGAACACGAACACGATGCCGGTGGTCTGCAGCGTCTCCTTGCGGGACGGCCACGACACGCGGCCGGCTTCGGCCCAGGCCTCCTGCGCGAACACGTAGAAGTCCTTGCCGGGCTGCGACAGCCACGCGACAAATGCGCCGGCCGCGAGGCCGCCCAGCACCATCAGCACGCGCAGCACCACCGCGAGCTCGGCGAAGTAGTAGTACGCGGCGACGCCTGCGACGACGCAGGCGACAGCGAGCGCGAGTTTGGCTTTGTCCATTTCAGGTATCAGGAATCAGAGGACGGGAATCAGCGCCTCTGCCCGACTGACCTTTCGTTTCGTTGCACTGTCGTCAATTCGCCACCGGGATCGTTTGCGGATAGGTCAGGGGTTGGTCGGCCGTGCGCGAATCGCATCGCGCCACCGGCAACGCTGCCGCCTCTGATGCCTGTCCTCTGATGCCTGATCCCTGGAAGTGGCAGGCCAGGAGGGAATCGAACCCCCAACCTGCGGTTTTGGAGACCGCCGCTCTGCCAATTGAGCTACTGGCCTGCTGAACCCGTATCTGTCCCTACTCGATGATCTTGGCGACGACGCCGGCGCCGACGGTGCGGCCACCTTCGCGGATCGCGAAGCGCAGCCCCTCCTCCATCGCGATCGGCGCAATCAGCGCCACGTCCATCGCAATGTTGTCCCCAGGCATCACCATCTCCGTCCCCGCCGGCAGCGCAATCGACCCCGTCACGTCCGTCGTCCGGAAATAAAACTGCGGCCGGTAGCCGTTGAAGAACGGCGTGTGCCTGCCACCCTCCTCCTTCGACAGCACGTACACCTCCGCCTTGAACTTCGTGTGCGGCGTGATCGACCCCGGCTTCGCCAGCACCTGGCCACGCTCCACTTCCTCGCGCTTCGTGCCACGCAGCAGCACACCCACGTTGTCCCCGGCCTGCCCCTGGTCCAGGAGCTTCCGGAACATCTCCACACCCGTGCACACCGTCTTCAGCGTCGGGCGAAGTCCGACAATCTCGATCTCCTCGCCCACCTTCACCACCCCGCGCTCCACCCGCCCCGTCACCACCGTGCCACGTCCCGATATCGAGAACACGTCCTCCACCGGCATCAGGAACGGACCGTCGATCGCTCGCTTCGGCGTCGGAATGTAGCTGTCCAGCGCCTCCGCCAGCCGGAAGATCGACTTCACCCCCAGCTCGCTGTCCTCACCCTCCAGCGCCAGCTTCGCCGACCCGGTCACGATCGGCGTCTTGTCCCCCGGAAACTCGTACTTCGACAACAGCTCCCGAACCTCCATCTCCACCAGCTCCAGCAACTCCTTGTCGTCCACCATGTCCGCCTTGTTCAGGTAGACCACGATGTACGGCACCCCCACCTGCCGCGCCAGCAGAATGTGCTCCCGCGTCTGCGGCATCGGCCCGTCCGCCGCCGACACCACCAGGATCGCCCCATCCATCTGCGCCGCCCCGGTGATCATGTTCTTGATGTAGTCCGCGTGCCCAGGACAGTCCACGTGCGCATAGTGACGGTTCGCCGTCTCGTACTCCACGTGCGCCGTGTTGATCGTGATCCCCCGCGCCTTCTCCTCCGGCGCCGCATCAATCTGGTCGTACGCCTTCGCCTCACCACCAAACTTCTTCGACAGCACCGTCGTGATCGCCGCCGTCAGCGTCGTCTTGCCATGATCCACGTGACCGATCGTCCCCACGTTCACGTGCGGCTTCGTGCGCTGGAACTTGCCCTTTGCCATGATTCGGTTCCTCTGGAGTGCTTGCCTTGAGTCAGGCCTTCTTGGAAATGATGGCCTCGGCGACGTTCTTCGGCGCCTCGGTGTAGTGCTTGAATTCCATCGTGTAGGTCGCGCGGCCCTGCGACAGCGAGCGCAGCGTGGTCGAATAGCCGAACATCTCGGCCAGCGGCACCTCGGCCTTGATCACCTTGCCGGTCGGGTTGTCGTCCATGCCCTGGACGATGCCGCGACGCGACGACAGGTCGCCCATCACGTTGCCCATGAAGTCCTCGGGCGTCTCGACCTCGACTGCCATCATCGGCTCGAGCAGCACCGGGCTGGCCTTGCGCATGCCGTCCTTGAAGGCGATCGACGCGGCCATCTTGAAGGCGTTCTCGTTCGAGTCGACGTCGTGGTAGCTGCCGTCGAACAGCGTCACCTTGACGTCGACGACCGGGAAGCCGGCGAGCACGCCGTTCGGCAGCGTCTCGCGCAGGCCCTTCTCCACCGCCGGGATGTACTCGCGGGGCACGGTGCCGCCCTTGATCGCGTCGACGAACTCGAAGCCCTTGCCGGCCCCGTTCGGCTCCAGCTTGACCCAGACGTGGCCGTACTGGCCGCGGCCACCGGACTGCTTGACGAACTTGCCTTCCTGCTCGACCAGCTTGCGGATGGCCTCGCGGTACGCGACCTGCGGCGCGCCGACGTTGGCCTCGACGCCGAACTCGCGCTTCATGCGGTCGACCAGGATCTCGAGGTGCAGCTCGCCCATGCCGGAGATGATCGTCTGGCCCGACTCCTCGTCGGTGCGCACGCGGAAGGACGGGTCCTCCTGCGCCAGGCGGTTCAACGCGATGCCCATCTTCTCCTGGTCCGCCTTGGTCTTGGGCTCGACGGCGACGTGGATCACCGGCTCCGGGAAGATCATCTTCTCGAGCGTGATCACGTGATCGGGCACGCACAGCGTGTCGCCGGTCGTGGCTTCCCTCAGGCCCACCGCCGCGGCGATGTCGCCGGCGTAGACTTCCTTGATCTCCTCGCGCTGGTTGGCGTGCATCTGCAGGATGCGCCCGAGCCGCTCCTTGCGTCCCTTGGTCGGGTTGTAGACCGTCTCGCCCGACTTGATGACGCCCGAGTACACGCGGAAGAAGATCAGCTGCCCCACGTAGGGGTCGGTCATGATCTTGAACGCGAGCGCCGCGAATGGCTCGTCGTCGGCGGCCCGGCGCGAGCCCTCGTGGCCATTCTCGAGCTCGCCGGTGACCGGCGGGATGTCCGTCGGCGCGGGCAGGTAGTCGATCACCGCGTCGAGCATCGCCTGGACGCCCTTGTTCTTGAACGCCGAGCCGCAGAGCATCGGCACGATCTCGCTCGCGACGGTGCGCAGGCGCAGACCCTTCTTGATGTCCTCGACCGACAGCTCGCCGGACTCGAGGTACTTGTTCATCAGCTCCTCGTTGGCCTCGGCGGCGCTCTCGACCATCCGCTCGCGCCACTCCTTGCAGGTGTCGACGAGCTCGGCCGGTATCTCGCGCAGGTCGAACTTCATGCCCTGCGACGACTCGTCCCAGTAGATCGCCTTCATGAGCACGAGGTCGACCACGCCCTGGAACTTCTCCTCGGCGCCGATCGGCACCTGGATCGCGACCGGGTTCGCCTTGAGGCGCTGCTTCATCTGGTCGTAGACCTTGAAGAAGTTCGCGCCCTGGCGGTCCATCTTGTTGACGAACGCGAGCCGGGGAACCTTGTACTTGTTCGCCTGCCGCCACACGGTCTCGGACTGCGGCTGCACGCCGCCGACCGCGCAGTACACCATGCACGCGCCGTCGAGCACGCGCATGCTGCGCTCGACTTCGATCGTGAAGTCGACGTGGCCCGGGGTGTCGATGATGTTGATGCGGTGCTCGGGGTGGCTCGCGTCCATCCCCTTCCAGAAGCAGGTGACCGCGGCCGACGTGATCGTGATGCCGCGCTCGCGCTCCTGCTCCATCCAGTCGGTCGTCGCCGCGCCGTCGTGCACCTCTCCCATCTTGTGCGACACCCCCGTGTAGAACAGGATGCGCTCGGTGGTCGTGGTCTTGCCGGCGTCGATGTGCGCGCTGATGCCGATGTTTCGGTAGCGCTCGATGGGCGTAATTCGGGGCACGGTATTGCCTTTGAGATCGTTGCGGCGGGCCGGGGGTCATCCCGGCCGCGGCCGGTCTCTTCCTGTTCGTATCGTCGCGTATCGTCGTTGTTCGCTGCGCGCTGGTCCCGCGCGATCAGAAGCGGAAGTGCGAGAACGCCTTGTTGGCCTCGGCCATGCGGTGCACTTCCTCGCGCTTCTTCACCGCGCCGCCGCGGCCTTCGGAGGCGTCCATGAGCTCGCCGGCGAGCCGCTGGCCCATCGACTTCTCGCCGCGCTTGCGGGCGGCCTCGCGCAGCCAGCGCATCGCGAGCGCCATGCGGCGCACCGGGCGCACCTCGACCGGCACCTGGAAGTTCGCGCCGCCGACGCGGCGGCTCTTCACCTCGACCATCGGCCGGGCGTTCTGCAGCGCCTGCGTGAACACCTCGAGCGGGTCCTTGCCGCCCTTCTTCGAGATCGACTCGAAGGCGCCGTAGACGATGCGCTCGGCGACCGACTTCTTGCCGGCTTCCATGAGCACGTTCATGAACTTCGCGACCTCGACCGACTTGTACTTCGGGTCGGGCAGGATCTCGCGCTTCGGTACTTCGCGGCGACGGGGCATGTTCGCTCCATTCGACGCGGGGCGGCCGTTCCGCCCCCGCGCCGGTTTGTCTGGCGTGGATCCGTGGGCCCAAGGCCCCGGCGGATCCCCGCGGTCGATTCACGTGGGGGTCGGGTCAGGCCTTCTTCGGACGCTTCGCGCCGTACTTCGAGCGTGATTGCTTGCGGTCCTTGACGCCTGCGGTGTCGAGCGAGCCGCGCACCATGTGGTAGCGCACGCCGGGGAGGTCCTTGACGCGACCGCCGCGGATCAGCACCACCGAGTGCTCCTGCAGATTGTGGCCTTCGCCGCCGATGTAGCTGATCACCTCGAAGCCGTTGGTGAGGCGCACCTTGGCGACCTTCCGCAGCGCGGAGTTCGGCTTCTTGGGCGTCGTCGTGTACACGCGCGTGCACACGCCGCGCTTCTGCGGGCTCTGCTGCAGCGCCGGAACCTTGCTCTTCGATACGACGGGCTCGCGGCCCTTGCGCACCAGTTGATTGATCGTTGGCATGACTCTTCCGCGTTGTGCTTTACGCTGCTTTCGTGAACCCGCCGGATTGTCCCGAGTTGCGGTGCCCGCGCGTGCCGTCCGCGCATCGTCCTGCACACCGCAGCGCTCGTCGCCCGGACGGTCGACCGACCGGGTCTTCCGCTGCCTTGCTGCTTCCGAAATCGAAATGGCCCAAGCGCGGAAAGCTCGCCCGCCCGGGCCACCCTTGTCGCGCCTCGGCCGACATCGCGACCGGGTACGCCCGGCGCCGTCTCGCTTGTCCCTTGGATTCGGGCCAGGAGTCGACGCAGGAAAGACTTGGAATTTTAAGGAGAAACCGAGAACGTGTCAACGTGCCTGTTGCACTGCGATGCGTCTCGGTGCCGGGTCGCCGTGCGACGACGGCCGGTGGCCGCCGCAGGCAACGAAGTGACGCCGGCGGACGCTGTATGCCGCGTCGCGGGCGCCGGGACTAACCGAAACCCGGCAGGTCAGTAGTAATACGGATACAGCTTGCGCATCCGCGCCTCGATCGTCGCCTGGTCCGGCAACTCGGCGGCGGGCGCGTCAGGCTCGGAACCGAGTGTCTGCCCGAAGGCCGCCAGGGACTCGAAGCGCTCGAGGAATGTGGGGTGTTCCGCTTCCCGGAAGGCCGTTGCTGGAACGGTGGAGGCCGGTGCGCCCGATGCGGGCTCGACGAGGGTGGAAAGGGATGCGACGAAGGGGTTGTGGCGGTTGAGGCTCATGTTTCCGTTCCTGTAGGCCGATAGGCCCCGAATTGCCGTGCACCCGGGATTGCCGCAGTGCACAATGGCAATGTACGTGCGCGCCTCGCGGATTGCCAATCGAACGTTTGGATCGGCCATATCGCCCCCACTTATCTATCGAACGGTTCTTGTTGCGGCACAGCAATTGCTCCGCTAGGATGGCATCGCAAGTACCCGACCATGGAACTCTACCAACTGCGCAGCTTCGCGACCGTTGCCGAAATGGGCCATCTGACCCGGGCGTCGGAGCGCCTGCACGTCAGCCAGCCCGCGCTTTCGGCACAGATTCGTGCGCTGGAAGAAGAACTTGGCGTCGCGCTGTTCGAGCGCGGGACCACCGGG
>Ga0209706_10001959_pt1 | contig 11633 bp, 13 predicted proteins | sample PPLLaktember2015_6_FD_187263 | JGI IMG/M metagenome (GOLD analysis project Ga0209706, IMG submission 187263) | Freshwater sediment microbial communities from Prairie Pothole Lake near Jamestown, North Dakota, USA - PPLs Lake P8 Core (1) Depth... | ecosystem: Environmental > Aquatic > Freshwater...
AGGGGTGGAAGTTTACCACCGTGCGGTGGCGGCCCGAAGCATTGACCGGCACCGGGGCCAGACCTATATTGATAACCATTGAGCGAAGTTCCGGCGCCGCCTGATGGACAACGATAACCTGAAAAAGCTCGAAAGCCGTGTCGATGACCTGATCGGAACCTGCCGACAGCTCAAAAAAGACAATCACGTCATCAAGGACGAGCACGCCAAGCTCATCGAAAAAACCCAGATCGCGCGCACCCGCATTGAATCCATGATCGGCCGGCTCAAGGCCCTGGAGCGTGGCTCGTGAAATCCTCGCCGGGTGGCGTCACCATTTCCATCCTGGGCAAGGAGCTCATGGTGGCCTGCCCGGACGGCGAGCGCGAATCGCTGAGTGCCGCCGCGCGTTACCTGGATCAGCGCATGCGCGAGATCCAGGACTCCGGCAAGGTCATCGGCGCCGAGCGTTGCGCAGTGATGGCGGCGCTCAATCTATCCAATGAGCTGTTGCAGTTGCGCCAGCAATTCAACGGTGTACCGGCCGGCATCGACGAGCGCCTGCAGGCGCTGCATGGCAGAATCGAAGCGGTCTTGCAAGAATAGCCAAGCGCCGCCGAAAGGTTTATAAAAGGCTTGGCGCCCTCTGCGGTGTTCGTATCCGCTCCTGGTCCTCTGAACCTATAAGCATTAAACCGGGAGCCGCCATGGCAGATGCTGTTGTGCAAGCCCGCCTCCGAGCGGGAAGCCTGATGCATCTCGGTGGCACCCACCTGAGCCTAACGGTTCAGGGCAATGGGGCGGTACGGCACAGGCGGAGTGGCGCCACTTAATTCTTAATTACCTGTGACTTCTGCCGACACACGAAACACCCTGCGTCACGAATTGCGCGCGCGCCGCCAGGACCTGAGCGCGTCCGAGCAGACGCACGCCGCCCACCAGCTCATCGCGCACCTCGTCGCGACACGACTGTACCGCGTCAGTCGGCGCATCGCCGTCTATCTGCCGAACGACGGCGAAATCGATCCGGTGCCGCTCATGGCGCGCATCTGGAAGACAAACAAAACCTGCTATCTGCCGATCCTGTCGCGCCTGCGACACGACCGCCTGTGGTTCGCGCCGTTCACGCAGGACACTCCTCTCGCCGCGAACCGCTTCGGCATTCTCGAGCCCGTGGTACCGGCACGCACCTGGGTGCGCGCGCAGGAACTGGACCTCGTCCTCATGCCGCTCGTGGGATTCGACACGCACGGCAACCGCCTCGGCATGGGCGGCGGCTTCTACGACAAGAGCCTCGCCTTTCTGCGCCACCGTACACTCTGGCGCAAACCGCATCTCATCGGACTGGCGCACGACTTCCAGCGCGTGAAAAAACTCGATGCCTGCGCCTGGGACGTGCCGTTGCAAGGCGTCGCCACGGACCGCGGCATGTACCTCATGGAATAACGACGTGCGCTATTGGCTGATGAAAACCGAGCCGGATTGTTTCGGGCTTGAACATCTTAAGACGAAACCGAAACGCACCGAACACTGGGACGGTGTGCGCAATTATCAGGCGCGCAATTTTCTGCGCGACGACATGCAGAAAGGCGATCTCGCCTTCTTATATCATTCGAGCTGCGCTGAACCCGGCATCGCCGGCGTCGTGAAAATCGTGCGCGCCGCCTATCCAGACCACACTGCCTGGGATCCGGACAACGAGCATTTCGATCCGAAAAGCTCGCCGACCAATCCGATCTGGTACATGGTGGATGTGAAACTGGAACGCGAGCTCAAAGATCCCATTACCCTTGCCGCGCTCAAACAGAACCCGGCGCTCAAGGGTATGACACTCCTGCAGCGCGGCAACCGTCTGTCGATCCTGCCGGTTACCGCGAAGGAATGGAATACAATCCTGAGGATGGAAAAGACTGACTAACCGACCACAACGGAGAACATCAATGAAATATGCCGCTCTTGTATTGCTTGCCGCTCTCACCTTCCCGTTATCCGTATCGGCCGCGGAGACAGCCAAGACTGTGAATCCGCAGGTCCGCATGACCACGAGCCTGGGTGTCATCGATATTGAACTGGATGCCGGCAAAGCACCGAAGACTGTGGCCAATTTCCTCGGGTACGTGGATAAGGGCTTCTACAACGGTACGATCTTCCACCGCGTCATCCCCGGATTCATGATTCAAGGTGGTGGCATGACAGCCGGCATGAAGGAAAAACCGACCGGCGCCAATATCCAGAACGAAGCCGACAACGGACTCAAGAACCTCGCCGGTACCCTGGCCATGGCGCGCACCTCCGACCCGCACTCGGCCTCCGCGCAGTTCTTTATCAATACCGCGGATAACAGTTTCCTCAACCACCGCGACAAGACCATGCAGGGTTGGGGCTACGCCGTATTCGGCAAGGTCACGAAGGGCATGGACGTGGTGAAGAAAATTGAGGCCGTGCAGACCAGCAATGCCGGCATGCATCAGAACGTTCCGACACAGGACGTGGTAATCCGGAAAATCGTGCGGCTGGCGCCCTGAGCATAGGTGCCTGTTCGCCGCCAAGCGCGGCAGCATGTTTCCCGCGGTAATTCACTGCCGGGGTAGTGCCTGCTTGTCCTATATATAGAGTGGGTGGCTTCGATCCCAGCGCCCCCAGACTCGCGCGATGCCTTTCCATTCCGCCAGGCCCATGACCGAACCACGGCATCTCAGCCTTGATGACTTCCGCGATCGTCTGGTCACCCGGCTGTTTTACGTTCTGCTGGGGGTCGGACTGCTGGCACTCGCGGGCTCGCTGACGCGCGCACTCGACACCGGATGGCACCCGTTGCTATGGCTACATATCGGGTTGTACCTCGTGTTGCTGATCACGGTCGCTCTTACCACGCAAAGAAATTCGATTGCCCGAAGATTGCTGCTGCTCGGCATCCTGCTGATCTTGGGTATCGCAGGTATCTCCGTGTACGGTCTGCTGGGTCTCGGGTCAGTGGCATTAGTGGCGTTCTGCGCCCTGACTTCAGCGCTTCTCGGTATGCGCGCCGGTCTGGTGGTTACCGTGGCGTCGGCGCTCGCCATCGCCACGATCGGCGCGCTTGCTGTCACCGGCCACCACCATTTCGACGTCGCTCCGGCGGCCTACCTCTATTCCGCCACGGCCTGGATCAATGACGTCACTGGTACCCTGATGGCCGCGGTTGTGCTGGTGACCACCACCGGTTTCCTGTTGCGGTCACTCGAGAGCCGGCACGATGTACAACGCGCCACCGAAGGTGCGTTGTGCAGTGAGCGTGATTTAAAAACCGCCGTATTAAACACCATGGGTGCGCTGGTCGTGGTGCTTGATAACCAGGGACACATCCTGGACTTCAACCTTGCCTGTCAGCAAATCACCGGATACACAAAACAAGACGCGTTTGGGCGCAGAGTCTGGGACTTTCTACTGGCGCCCGATGAGCGTACAGACGTGGAAGCTGTGTTTCGCCGCCTGACGGCCGGACAGTTTCCGAATTCTCATGAAAATGACTGGGTGGCGCGTGATGGGTCCCGGCACCGCATTTCCTGGACCAATACCGTGCTGACCGATGCAGCCGGCGCGATCACGCATGTGATCGCCACCGGCATTGAAATCAGCCGCCTCGTGCAGGTCGAGGCGGCGCTGATCCGCAGCGAGGAGCGCCTGCGCCTCAGCCAGCGGCATGCAAACATTGGCGCATGGGACTGGGACATCACGACCGGTGATGTCTACTGGTCCGAAGAGATTGGCCACCTGTTCGGTTACGGCGAGACCGTACCGGAAACCACCTACGAGAACTTCCTGAGGGCCATTCACCCGGATGATCGCCAACGGGTGATTGACGCGGTGAATGCCTGCGTGGAGCGTGATGCACCCTACGAGGTCGAACACCGTGTGGTCTGGCCGGACGGCAATGTGCGCTGGCTGCTGGAACACGGCGGTGTCACGCGGAGTGCCGCCGGCAAACCGCTGCGCATGCTTGGCGTCGTCCAGGATATTACCGAACGCAATCAGGCTGCGAAGTCGCTGACCGAGAGCGAAGAACTGTTTCGCGAATTCGCCGAAAACACCGACGAAGTCTTCTGGGTGCGGGACCTGCGTTCCAACTGCATGATTTACGCAAACCCCGCTTACGAGAAGGTTTGGGGGCGGTCGCGCGCAGCCTTGTTGGCGAACTCGCTGGACTTTCTCAAGGCCGTTCACCCGGATGATCTGGACAGCGTGCATGAGGGGATGTTGCGTCAGCAGCGGGGGGAGTACTTTAATCGCGACTACCGGATCGTCCGTACCGACGGCCAGATCCGCTGGGTCCATGTACAGGCCTTTCCGATCCGCAACAGCGCCGGCGTGGTCTACCGCATCGGCGGCCTGGCCCGCGACATCACCCGGCAACAAGAAATGGAAGCCGACCGGCTCCAACACGAACGCGCTCAGCTCCAGACGCTGGTGCGCGAAGTCCATCACCGGATCAAGAACCACCTGCAAGGCGTCGTGGGCCTGCTGGACGAGCACGCCAGCCGCTTTCCCGCCACGGCGCCGTTACTCAAGAATGCGATTTTGCAAATCCGCTCTATCGCCCTGGCGCATGGACTTCAGGGACAGGGCACGGATGCCGAACTGCACCTGTGCGAAATCGTCCCGGCCGTGGCGCAATCGGTTGCAGCATCGCTGAACACATCGGCGGCCATCGAGACCCGGATTGACATGGGCAGGTCACTGCGCATCGCCGACGCCGACACGGTGCCGCTGGCGCTGATATTCAACGAACTGCTGATCAATTGCCTGAAGCACCGGCCACCGGACTCCGGAAACCGGCCGGTCCGTTTACATCTGCACGAACAGCAGGGGATCGGCCGTCTGATGTTCACCTGCCCCGGGGCGCGCCTGCCGGAACCCTTCGACTTCGAGCAGGGCATCGGTCTTGGCACCGGTCTGGGGCTGATCAAATCACTCCTGCCCCGCGAAGGCGTCACGCTGACGTTCCGTAACGAACCGGACGGAGTCTGTTGTGAAATGACACTGCAAGCACCAGTCGTGCTACGCGGCTCGCGTGTCCCGGGAAACACGTGTTGATCCGTAACCACGATTGGAACGAACCGAGACACAAAATTGTGGTTCTTTTTTGGAAATCCGCGCCACGCTTTCTTTCCGGCACACCAGAAACTATATTTAGTTACCCATGTGTTATTTACGGGTTCCATCAACAATGCAGGACTGCCTCCGGATATGATGCCAGCGAAACCGAACCATGACAGCGGCACGGACACCTCCAGCCAAATCATGGTGGTGGACGACGACCGCCTGGTCCTCGCCACCCTGACCCGGGGACTGAAGAGCCGGGGTTACGAAGTGAGTGGTTTTGCCTCCGGCAACGAGGCGCTGCTCGCCTACCGTCTCGATCCACCGGATCTGGTAATGCTCGACATGCGCATGCCCGGCCTGTCCGGCACAGAAACCGCAGCCGGCATGCTGGCCCACGCCCACCGCCCGATCCTGATGTTGTCCGCATACGACGACCGGGCCATCGTGCATGAAGCCGTGAAGCTGGGGGTGGCCGGATATCTGATCAAGCCGATCGAAGTCAACCAGATTGTTCCCACAATCGAAGCCACGCTGGCGCGTTTCGCGGAAATCGCCGCGCTCATGGCCAATACCGAAAAACTCCGCGACGGCATGGAACAGAATCGCACGATCAGCACCGCCGTCGGCATCCTGATGGAACGTGCCGGGCTGACTCCGGACCAGGCGTTCGAGCATTTGCGGCAGCTGGCCCGCCACCAGCGGCGCGGGCTGCGCGAAGTCACCGCCGAGATTATCCAGGCGACAACCTTGATTAACAGTGCCGCTTCCCCACGCCCTTGAAATACCCGCAATCGTGAACCAAGCTTCCTGAACGACGGCTGGAAGCAGGTTCGCGCTTACTTCCCCAGCCACAGACCCGATCCAGACCGCGAACGTTCCCGGCCCAGCCCCCGCCGGTGGCCATTCCCTCGACATAGCTTCCTCGAATTCACCGTTATCCGGTGAATTCTCGATGCTTCATTCCGGGCCGAAACCCCGCCTCGTTGTCCCCAATCACCCATTGGCTTGCCGTTATAGCGGGAGCATTCCATGCAACCAAAGTCCCCTGTGGACAGGCGCGTTCTCCCCTGTCCGGAATCTCAGAATGTCTGAAACCATTCCCGTAAGCATCGGGCGTCCGTGGCCCGTGCCCGCGCGGCGCGGCTTGCTGAGCATTGTGATTGATCCGGACAACCAGCGGCGTGCGCAAATCCGCGGCATGCTTCAAAAACAAGTCATGGTCGTCTGCGAGGCAGCCTCTTTCAGCGAGGCGCGCCACTCCATCGCCGCCCTGGGAGCACCGGACCTCGTGATTTGCGACATTGCCATGCTGCGCGAGACCATCGAAGGCCTGAATGACGGCGATCAACCGGAGGGCGGTCACGTCCGTGCCTACCGGCTCGCCGTGATTCCGGACCGGCGTGATGCCCTGCAGGCCCTGGCCGAAGGCGCCGACGATTTTCTGGTCTGGCCAAACCCCCCGGAAGCCATCGAAGGCCGGCTGCGCGCGGTTGTCCAGCAGGGTACGCTGCGCGCGTGGCTGGATACCCTGCACCGGGCCAGCATGGTGGTCGCCGGCGCGCGGCGGCTGGACGGCCTGTTCGCAGCCGTGGCCGCGCGCTTGCGTCAGATCCTGTCGGTGGATCACTTCATCGTGGCTCGGCCCGAGGCGGAAGACATAAGGTTCGAGGTCGTGGACATGGTCAGCCCGGGATCCCCGCCCTGGACCTACTGCCTGCGCAGCCCGGAATCGGAAACCTGTTCCGAACGATTTATCGCCGCCCCGGCCGGCTACCGGATCTGCGACGGTGTGCACGACCGGGATCCGCGGCTGTCCCAGGGCATGCGCTCCTGCCTGTGCCTGCCGCTGCTGGACAACGGGCGCGTGATCGGCTCGCTCTCCATGGCCAGCCGCGAACCGCAGGCCTTCGATAGCGGCTTGACGCCGCATCTCGGCGCGCTCGCCGTGCAGGTTGGTCATGCCATGGCCAATATCGAGCGCTACGAACACGCCCTGAGCGAAACCGAACGGCTCGCCACCATCGTGCGCGAGGTGCACCATCGCATCAAGAACAATCTCCAGGGCGTAGTGGGCCTGTTGGCGGAACACCGCGACACCACTCCGGCGCTGGCGGCGGTGTTGAACAGCGCGATCTCGCAGCTTCATGCGGTGGCCGAGGTACACAACCTGCTGGCGCACCAGAATGAGGAGCAGATCAACCTGACGGAGCTGGTGCGCGCCATCGCCACGCACACCGCGACGCTGTGTCGCCACCGTCTTGAAGTAGATCTGCCCGAAGACACGGACTCCTTCATGCTCTCGGCCGGCGAGGCGGTGCCCTTTGCACTGGTGGTCAATGAACTTGTGATGAATGCCATTAAACACGGTTACCCGGACGGTCGCACCGGAACGATCCGGATCAGTCTCGATGCAAGCGGTGAAGCGAGTCTGCGCGTCGCCAACGACGGCTGTCTCCCGGAAACCATGGCTTCTGCAGACAGGTCCGGTCTTGGCCTGCAGTTGGTGCGCGCCCTGCTCCCCGCTGCCTGCGCCTTACGCCTTTCCGGCACTGACGGCTGGACCGTGGCTGAAGTGACGTTGCGCAACTGGATAAAAAATTCCTGACATTTCTTGACAACTGCACTGCGCGTCCTAGTCTTCAAAATGCGTCTATGGCAAGACTATTGCAAAGCATATTCCTTGCCAGACTTGTTGTACGTGGCGGTCCGCCTACCTCCTGCGGCCGTCTGGTTACCCAGGGTTTCCTTGTGTAACGTCCTCTCGAGCTGAATCCCCGCTCGAATTCCATCTCTCGATTCACTGCGTAGCGCCGCACATGGCGCGAATTCCGTGCGCGCCCGGATTGCGCGCCACGGAACCGGAACGACGGTTGATCGGGATGGGCTCGCTCAAGAACCAAGAACTCAAATCGCATACGGAAGGGGTGCACGATGAACGCCGTGATACAAGTCTCGACCTCGCAGTTCAACCAGCGCGATCAGGATACGTTTGATCCAGCCGATGGCCTGCTGGGCATACTCCAGAGGGTGATGGTGGAGAAACAGGCAACGCTGGTCTACGCCGCTGGAATCGGGGCTGTGGCCGTGATACCGGATCTCGGGGATTACTTTACAGAACTGTCCGATGACGAACTGACGGCCTTCTGCCGGGTACCGGCCACCGGCTTCACGGCCAAACGTCTCGGTGATGCCGGCCGCAATCAACTGCTCGGTCAGGGAATCAGTGGAAGAAACATTGAAGAGTTGAAGTGGCGAGCCGCCTACCAAGCCTCGCAAGGCCGGCTGATGAAGGGCTGCGGCCGCGACGACGTGGTGCTTCTGAAAACCTGGCCGAACCTCACTCGCCTCCCGGCCATGGCCAACGGCGTGCGGATCGCGGCGCTGCTGACGCGCCATCCCACAACGGTATCGCTGGCCCATCACCTGCTCAAGATTCCAGTCGCCGAAATGAATGAATTTTACAGCGCGGCCGCAGCCGCCGGCCTGGCCATCGCCGTGAACCGCAAACCAGAGCCCCAGCAGGAAATCCAGCCGCATCGCCAGCGCGGCCTGCTCGGCGCGATCTTCGAACGCGTGATGGGACTGTAAGGAGACCGCCATGCTGGCTGCAGAACAGAAAATCATCTTTACCGGTCCCGTGGGCGTCGGCAAGACCACCGCGATCAATTCCATCAGTGACATCCCCACGGTCGGCACCGAGGCCAAAGCCACGGACGAAACCGCAATGCTCAAACACAAAACCACCGTCGCCATGGATTACGGGATGCTGAGTCTCGGTGACGGGCAGAAGGTGCACCTGTATGGCACACCGGGCCAGGACCGGTTCGATTTCATGTGGGAGATCCTGACTCAGAAAGGGATCGGGCTGGTGCTGCTGCTGGACAATCGTCGCGACGATCCGCTGGAAGACATGCGCTTCTATCTCGAAAGTTTTCGCGATTTCATCTCCGACCGGACGGTGGTGATTGGCGTAACCGGCATGGACATCAAGAACCGGCCGGGATTGAACAGTTATCACAACCGCCTCGCGGCCATGGGAATGAAGCCGCCACTGTTTGAGGTCGACCCGCGCCAACGCGCGGACGTCAAGGTGTTGCTGCTGGCCCTGCTGGCCATGCTCGATCCGGGGCTGCGCCGCTAGCCACCCGCTCTCATGTCCATACTGCAAACACTCATGACCACAACGGCCAAGCCGGCGTCCAGCGCGTCTGCCGGAGAAGACCCCGTGCTCGAACTCAGCGAATTCGGTATCGCCTTCGGCGAGCGCATCGTGCTGAGCGCGGTGAACTTCCGGGTGCCGGCGCGCGGCGTGACCTCGTTACTCGGACCCGGCGGCACCGGCAAATCCACGCTGTTGCGCACCATCGCCGGATTCAACAACGCCAATCCCTCGATGCGCACCTGGGGCGAGGCGCGCTACTGCGGCCAGCCGCTGGGCGATCGCGACCTGCCGGCGCTGGTGGCGCAAAGCGCGCGGCTGCTGCTGTCGAGCATTTTCCAGAATGTCGTGCATGGTCTGCCGAATCGCAGCCAACTCACGCCGGTCGAGCAGCGCGAAATCGTGAAGGCCATGCTCAACGATGCCGGGCTGGCCGATCTCGTCAACTGCCTCGACGAACCGGTCATGAAGCTGCCGCTGGCGAAGCAACGCCACCTGGCGATCGTGCGCTCCGCGGCCGCCAACCCGGCGCTGCTGTGCGTGGATGAGCCGACCACCGGCATCGGCGCGGACGAAAGCGCAATCCTGCTCGCCTATCTCGAGCGCGAATCCGAGAAACGCGCAATCCTCGCCGTCCTGCACAATCAGACACAGGCGCGCCATCTCGGCGGTCAGGCCGCGCTGCTGGCCGGCGGCGTAATCCAGGAAGCGAATACGATCCCGCATTTCTTCGACTCGCCGCAAAGCCGGGCCGCGCGCGAGTTCGTCAATTACGGATCGTGCACCGCGCCCGCACCCGACGCCGACCCGGAAGCACTCGATGACAGCATCGAACCGCCACAGCCACTGCCGGAACCGGCGCGCCGACCGTCGCCACGCGCCAGCGGTCCGCGGGGTTTTCTGTGGCTGAAGCGCGGCATGCTGGCGGGCACTCCGCGGCCGGGCATCGTCGCCGACCTGGAACACGACCTGCAGGCGCTGACCCGCGCAGGCATCTCTGTGCTGATCTCCCTCACCGTACGGCCGATGGATCCGGCACCGCTGCACGCGCATGGCATTCAGCACGTGGCCTCGCCGATTCCCGACATGTGCGCCCCCGGCCTAGATCAGGCCGTCGCACTGTGCCGGCAAATCGACGCGTTCATCGCCCAAGGCAACGCCGTGGCCGTGCACTGCCGCGCGGGACTCGGACGCACCGGCACCATTCTCGCCTGCTACCTGATCTGGGAAGGCATGGAAGCGCTCGACGCACTGGATGAGGCGCGCCGCATCCAGCCGAACTGGGTGCAATCCACCGAACAGGCCGAATTTCTCGAAGACTTCGCCGGATATCTGGCGAAGCATCGCGCCGCCGTACGACGCCCGGCGGCGCGAACGGGCACACCGCCCGAAACAGTGCGTCACAAACCATTCTGAAACTACCAGGAGACATTGAAAAATGGCCAGTAAATTGGACAGTGCACTGCAAACCACCGTCGCCAGCGTTCCGGAGTGCGTCGCCGCCGGGCTCGTCGATTTGTCGACTGGCATGCTGCTTGGCGTCAAGACCGTGGATTCCCATCCCAGCGAGGTACTCGAGCTCGTCGCGGCGGCAACATCGGACATGTTTCAGGGTTCGAACGTCGTCATGATCGAGAAAATGTTCAAGAAAACGCGCGGACTTAAGGACGACGGTCATCATTACTTCAAGGAGCTGATCGTGAACAGCGACAACCTGATTCACGTCTTCCTCCGTGGCGAGAAGAGCGAGGAACGCGTGCTCGCCGTCATTTGCCGCAAGTCGGCCAACATGGGAATGGTGCTCACCAAGTCCCGCAGCATGATGGGTGTGGTGGAAGCCGCGGCCTGAGGACGGGAACGCACCGGGGTGGTTGCGGGACAGGCCGCGCCCCGGTTCGGTTCACGCTGGATACAGTAAAAAGGAGAAAAACCATGATGGCAGCGGTTGATATGGACAGTGCATCCGACACGGGAGCCGCGCGCGACAAGCTGCTGCGCCCGGTATTACGGACACTGAATAGTGTGTCGCCGGACATCGAGGCCTCCGCGGTCATCTCCGGCGATGGATTGACGATCGCCGCGGTGCTGGGCGATGGCGTCGATCGCGACCGGTTCGGGGCGATGTGCGCCTCGCTCCTGGCACTGGCTGACCGTGCCGCCCAGGAAATCTCGCGCGGACAACTCAAGCAGGTATTGGTCGAGGGTGAGCACGGGACCATGCTCCTGGTCCAGGCCGGGAATGACACGGTACTGGCTGTGGCGTCACGCCCGACCAAGAACCTCGGCATGGTATTTCTGGAAGCGCGACGCGCGGCACTGAAGGTGCAGGAAACCCTGGCCATGGCCGGCCGCTAGACAACGGAGATTCAACCATGCAGCTTCACCATGAGTCACTAGGTTCGCGCGAGCGGAT
>Ga0209706_10001960_pt1 | contig 11631 bp, 9 predicted proteins | sample PPLLaktember2015_6_FD_187263 | JGI IMG/M metagenome (GOLD analysis project Ga0209706, IMG submission 187263) | Freshwater sediment microbial communities from Prairie Pothole Lake near Jamestown, North Dakota, USA - PPLs Lake P8 Core (1) Depth... | ecosystem: Environmental > Aquatic > Freshwater...
GGGAATCAGCAGTCGGGAGTCGGCGGACACCGGAGACCGGACACCGGCTACCCGATGTCGTGCGCCATGCGAGAGGGCCGCCACTGCAGGCCCAGGTTCATGATCTTGTCGAGCAGCGGCCCATACTCCACGCCGGCGTGCCGGGCCGACTCGGCGAAGTCCTCGCCCTGCGCCAGTTGCGGGTTCGGGTTGGCCTCGATCACGAACAGCTTGCCGTCCTCGCGCAGGCGGAGGTCGATGCGCGCGTAGCCCGACAGGTCGAGCGCGCGGTAGGCGCGCTTGGCCAGGTGCTGCACCTGCAGGGCCATCTCGGGCGCGAGCTGGGCCTCGGCCGTCTCGATGCCGTGCTTGTTCTGGTACGCCACGCTCCACTTCACGCGCTCGGTGGCGATGTGCCAGCTGTTCTCGCCCATCTTCGCAAACGACATCTCCCACACCGGGAACACCTGCAGCCGCAGGTTCCCCATCACGCCCACGTACAGCTCGCGCCCATCGACGTACTGCTCGACGATGGCGGCGGTGCCAATCGACTGGTGGATGAACTGCACGCGCCGCGCGAGCTGCTCCTCGTTGGCCACCACCGACGCCTGCGAGATGCCGATCGACGACTCGTAGGTGGGCGACTTCACGATCAGCGGGAACTTCAGCTTCTTGGGCACCGCGGGCTTGCGATTGAGCGGCACGACCGTGAAATCCGGCGCCGGCACGCGGTGATAGGCGAACAGCTTCTTCGCCAGCGACTTGTCGCGCGCGAGCGTCAGCCCGCGCGGGTTGCAGCCCGTGTAGGGCAGCCGCAGCAGCTCCAGGTAGCTGACCACGTTCTGGTCGAAGACGCCGATGTCGGCGAACGCCTCCATCAGGTTGAAGACGATGTCGGGCTTGAAGTCCTCGACGTTCTGGCGGATGGGGGTCAGGTCGTCGTGCACGCCGATGACGCGCAGCTCGTAGCCGCCCTTCTTCAGCGTGGACACCACGTCCCATTCCATCCGCCACGCCGCGGTGGGCACGTCGGCCAGGTCCGGAGCGTCCGGCGGGACCAGATCCTTGTGGACGAGCACGAGCACGCGACGAATCGTCATAGCGCCACCCGGTGACGGCCGCTGTGCAGGTAGTTCATCACCTGCACCGTCAGCAGCACGGTGAATTCCTGCCGCGCCTGATCCTCGGGCAGGGCCATCCGCAGCTTCAACTCGCGCGACCGCGCGATCATGTCTTCGAGCACCTTGTCGATCGTGTACTGGTAGATGCCGGTCCACTCGGCCACCATGCGCCGCACGGCTCGCCGGTGGCGCTGGATGAACTGGACGGCCGTGGGCCGTTCGGCGTGCTCGGCCGCGTCGGAGAACAGCCGCCGCAGGTCGCGGTCGTAGAACGCGGGGTGGTCCACGCCGTAATGACGCCGTTTGCGGCGATAGTGTTGCCGCAACGTCTTGCGCTGCCGGCGCAGCGGGTCCACCTCGTCGCCCGCCGCCACCCGCGGCGGCCGCCCCACCAGCGACGTCATCAGGCGATCCACGTATTCCAGCTTCTTGATGGCCGGCCAGCCCGCGTAGCGCTGCTCCCAATTGGCGCCCGGCGTCAGCCACAACGCGAAGGTCTCGGCGAAGTCCTCGTCCGGATGGCTCTGCGCGTACCACGGGTCGAGGTGCAGGACGAAGCTCTTGCTGTAGGGTTTGGGCGTGTAGAACTCGGGATAGGGCTCCGACGACTTGCCGAAGATCTCGCGCCGCTGCCGCCGGAGCCGCAGCTTGTAGGCGTTGTCGACGACGTGCCCGGCCTCGTGCCGCAGGATGCGCATGCACCACTCGTGCTCGCCGCCCTCCACGGCCAGCATCTGCGACTGCTCGAGCTTCTCGAGACGCGGGTGTGCCAGGTAGAAGGGCACGGCCATCGAGGCGTGGCCATCGGGCGTGAACCACTCCTCGGCGAGGTAGAAGTGAATGGGAAAGTCGAGGCCGCGCGCCGTGAGCTCGGTCTTGAGCTGCGCCAGGCGCGTCTCCATCACGGTGCCCGCCAGCGACAGCGGCAGGTCGGACATCCGAAAGTCGAGCAGGGCCTCGTCGGGCAGCTCGGCCCAGTTGTCCGGCACGGCGTGAGGGCGGGCCATCGGTCGGGACGGATCAGGGGGCGACGGCGGCGATGGGCACGGACGCGGTGAGCACGCGCTCCTTGCGCCAGGCCACCAGCACGCGGTCGCCCGCGCGCACCATGTGCGGCACCCCGGTCGCGCGGCCGCTCACGCTCTGCGCCACCACCAGCGGCGGGCCGGGCGCGCGCCCCGGCGACACGCGGCGCACCAGCACCTCGCCCACGCCTTCGCCGCGGCGCTCGAGCCAGCTGACCAGCGTGGCGCCGTCCTCCAGCATCACCACATCCGGCCACCCCACCGGTCTCCCTTCGTCGATGACGATGGGGTCGCCGAAGGTGGCGCCGCCATCCTCCGAGAACGCCATCTTCAGGCGGGGCGTGTCCTTCGCGGCGGTGAACCACGCCACCGCCACGCGCTGCCCGCGAGCGGCCACGGCGGGCCCGTTGGTCGGGCAGCCGGGAATCATCCAGCCGTCTGCGTGCACCGTCTTCGGCTCGGTCCACGTCCCGTCCACGCGCCGGACGATGGCGATGTCGCGAATCTCGCCGGGCTGATGGTCGCGGTAGACGGCCACGGGGCCGTTGGCGGTGTGCGCGATGTCGGTCATGCAGCACGAACAGACGTCGGCGTCCACGACCTGCTGTCCCTTCACCGATCCATCCATGCCGAAGCTCACCGCGGCCAGGGTCTTGGTGTGCTCTTCCTCGTGTCCGCCGGCCGGCGCACCTTCGTCTGGAGTGAGCGGGTTCAGGTAGATGGCGTCGGCGCCGCCCTCGCGTGGCGCAAAGGTGAGGAAGCCGGCGTAGTCGGACACGTTCTTCATGCCGTCCTCGAACACCGTCTGCCAGGTCGCACCCTCGTCTGTGGACCGGGCCACGCGAATGCCGTAGCCGTACGAGCCCTGCTTGCGCCCGGTGTTGACCAGCCAGTGCGCGACGAGCGAACCGTCCGGCATGGCGGTGAGCGAGGGATGATCGGCCCAGTTGACGAACCAGTTGTTGCCGCGGGCGATCTCTCGCGCCGCCTGCCATCCCTGCCCGTCGAAGCGCGAGAACTTCAGCGCGTGGAAGCCCTCGCCAGCCGGCTCGATCCACACGAGGTAGATGCGGCCGTCGGCGCCCGCGGCCATCGCGTAGGTGTTGCTGCCGGCGCCGGACGGCGTGGCCAGGGAGGTCACGGGCGACTGGGCCGCCACAGGTGGCATCGAGCCCGAAGCACCGAGCACACCCGTACACAACGCCGCCGCGCCCGCGCGGGCCATCGCACGCGAGCACACCCGTTCCAGCCTCATGCAGGGACCCCTAAGGGATGAAGGTGAACTTGCCCGAGCCGGACGTGGCGCCGCCCCACGGCCAGAACGCCGCGCCGCTGCGTGGCCGGGCCTCGGCGCGGACGATGACGTAGTACTCGCGATTCTGTTCCAGCAGGCCCGTCTCGAACAGCGGAAGGCGTTCGAAGGTGGTCATCAACTGCCGGACAACGGCCTCGTCTTCGACGACCCGCGATTCTTCCATGCGGCCATCGAGCGTGCGGGAAATGGTGTGCCGCCTGGTGAGGTTGTCGTACTCGACCGTCGTGGACACCACGGCAATGCCGATGGTGCGGTCCACCCAGGCGGGGACCTTGAGCTTGAGCTCGACCGTGTAGGTGAAGGTGGTGCGAAGGCCGCTCTGGACGACCGCCCGAACCTCGTCCGTGAACCCCTGTTCGAGCGCGAACGACACCAGGACCTGGCCGTCGCGCACCATGGGACGCACCCGGAGGGTCTCGGCCGACACCGGTACCGCCATCGTCACCAGGCCCACCAGCACGACCCACCCGATCAAGCACCTCCGGACGAACGCACGCACTCGTCGGAGACTGTAACACACCCGGGCAGCCCCGGGGCGGGCGGGCGTCCCCGTGGCGGGGGTGCTATGATTCCAGCCAGTTATCGGCACCATGATTCGACGCCTCCGTGTGGTTGCCATCGCCGCGCTGGCCACCTTTGCCGTGGCCACCCCCGGGTCCGGGCAGGGTCAGGGACTGCTCTACTCGCTGTTCGAGCGGTATCTGGACTCGCTCCGTCAGCAGACCGGCATCCCCGGGCTGTCGGCCGTCATTGTTAGAGACGGACAAATCGGCTGGGAGCGCGGATTCGGCCAGCAGGACGCCGAGCGCAACGTCGCGGCCACCCCGGATACGCCCTATCCCATCGGGGGGCTGACCCAGATCGTCTCGGCGGTGCTGCTCGGCGCGTGCACGGAGCAGGGCGTGCTGAACATCGACGAGCCGGTCGTGCAGTGGGCGCCGGACTTCCCCGCCCCGTCGGCCACGGTGCGCCACGTCCTGGCGCACGCCTCCGCCGGCGCGCCGGCCGGGCAGTTCCAGTACGACGAGGCGCGTTTCGCCGCCCTCACCACCGTCGCTCAGAGCTGCACGAGCGAACCCTTCCGCAAGGCCATGGCCGAGGACGTCCTGGATCGGCTGGGCATGGCCGACTCGGTACCCGGCCAAGACCTGGGCAGCGAGCAGAGCCCCGCGCGCGAGCTGTTCGAGAGGCCGCGGCTCGACCGGTATGCCGCGGTGCTGGAGCGGCTGGCCCTGCCCTACCGGGTGGACAGAAGCGGCCGCGCCACGAGGAACGACCAGCCGGCGAATGGCTTGACGGCCGCCGACGGGCTGGTGTCCACCGTACGCGACCTGGCCCGTTTCGACCGGGCCCTGGACGATGGGGTGCTGCTGCTGCCGCAGACCCTGTCGGTGGCCTGGAGCCCGGCGAACTTCACCGGCGCGCCCCTGCCGACCGGCCTCGGCTGGTTCGTGCAGAACTACCAGGGCGAGAAGCTCATCTGGCAGTTCAGCCACATCCCCGACGCCTACTCGGCACTCATCCTGAAGATGCCCGCACGCCGGCTCACGCTCATCATGCTGGCCAACAGCGATGGCCTCAGCACGGGTGCGAACCTCGAGCAGGGCGACGTCACATCCTCGCCGTTCGTCAAGATCTTCCTGCGGCTGTTTGCCTAGTCCCCCGGAAGCGTGGTGCCTTGCACAATTCCCGGGCGGGGCATCCCGGCTCGCGGCGTTGCTCCTCCCGCAGATATGCTCAATATCCTTGGTCGTCGCGCCTTGCGATCCGGGCGCCGCGCTCCGGGACTTGTACAAGGCATCACGCTTCCGGCGGACTAGGGAAGTGTTGACGGAGGCCCCGTCCCGACCGACACTGAGGGGCCCCGGCCGGCCGTCCTCCCCCCGCCCGCTGATCATGCGCCGTGCCTCGACGCTCCTGCTGATCGTGATGATCGTGTTCCTGGCGCCGGTGCCGGCGGCGGCCCAGGATCTGCTCGTCATCCCCTATCTCGGCTTCACGTTCGGCGGCGGCAGCTCGCTGTTCGCGGATCTCGAGCAGGGTTCGGGCGAGACGGCCAGCGCGCTGGGCGCGTCGGTGGCACTCGTGGGCGCGGGCCTGCTGGGCCTGGAGGCCGACATCGGCTACGTGCCGGGGTTCTTCGAGCGCGGCGAGCGTGAGATCGTGGTGCCAGGCAGCTTCGTCACCAGCCTCACCGGGAGCGTGATCTTGACGCTGCCGTTGAGCGTGACACGGGAATCGCTGCGCCCCTACCTGGTGGCGGGTGGCGGGTTGATGCGGGCCGAGGCCAGGGAAAACCTGTCGCTGTTCCCGATCCGGAGCACGATGCCGGCGGTCGTCCTCGGCGGCGGCGCGACCGGGTTCCTCAGCAACAGTGTGGGTGTCCGATTCGACCTGCGCTATCTGCGAAGCCTGGGACAGGGCGATGACTTCGTGCTTCGCGAAGGCGCGCGCGTGCGGTTCTGGCGAGGGAGTGTCGGGTTGGTGTTGCGGTACTGACGGTGTCGGGAGTCGGGAGTCGGGAGACACCGGCGGCACCAGGCGAAGTCGGGCATCGCTCCTGGTTCAAATCCGCCGGCCGCACGGCGCTACCAGCGCAGGCTGGCCCGGATGCCGATGGCGCCGCGCGAGAACACAGGCGACACCGTCACGTGCGTCTCCGGCGCGCGGAAGACGGTCGTCATCCGAGGGACGAGTGCCCCTGCGGCAAGGCCGAGACCCGCGCCAAACGGCGCGGCAGCGATCGGGATGCAGTCCGGGTCGGACCGGCACGCCGGCGAGACTGCGAGGAGCACCGGAAGCGCGAGAGCGCCGATGAAGGCGCCCCTGCCGAGCGAATAGCCGCGCACGGCGACCTCGCGAACGACGGCGCTCGTGAAGTGCTTTTCGCCGGCATCGGTTTCGATGGTCATCTCGTCACCGGTGAGGCGCGTGAGGCGACCGGCGGTCCTCACGCCCGCCAGGTCCTCGATCCGGAGCCGATCGCCGAGGTCGACCCGAAGGGCGAGGTCGTCGAAGGGCCCTGGAGCCTGCGCCGATCCGCGAGATGGCGTCATGGCGGTCGGTGAAGGGTAGACGGTCGTCTCCCGGGCGACGAGCGGACTCAGAGCCAGTCCGACGAACGCGCCGACGCCACCGAGCAGAATCGGGCCGTCCGCGCACTCCTCGCGATCCGTGCCCGTGCAGGCCACCAGCGCGCCAACGGCGGCACCAACGCCGGCCCCGATGAGAACGTCCCGGCGCCGCGCGGGGCGACGCACGGTGATCGTGCGAACAGCGGCGATGGTGAAGCGTTTCTCGCCGTCGTCGGTCCGGATGGCGATCTCATCGCGCGCGAGGCGCGTGAGGCGGCCGGTGGTCGCCGCCCCCGACTCGTCCTCGATCCGGAGCCGGTCGTCGAGGTTGACTCGAAGCGCGAGGTCCCCAAAGGACGGGAGTGGCTGGGCCGGACTGCGAGACGCCGCCAGCAGCACGAGAGCCATGGGCAGGGCGACGAGGCCTACGCGCATCGGACGCTCCTGCCTTCACGAAGCGTCGTCGCGGCCGGCGCGGCGAGAGCCGTCGCCCTATGTGCGAAGCGGCGGCACCGTGGTCGAATCGTGAGCGAGTAGTGCCGCACCTGATTCGAAGGCTACCACGGCGGCAGGCGGACCCGCCTGCTTCGCAGGTCTTGCGCATCCGAGCGGCGCCACCAGCATCCGTCGGTACAACGAGCGCCCGCCCGGACAATCCGAGGCTGCAGAGGACTTGCTACACTGACACGTGTCACCACGAGCGCCCGTAGCTCAGTTGGATAGAGCACCGGCCTTCTAAGCCGGGGGTCGCAGGTTCGAGCCCTGCCGGGCGCGCCACCCACCTCGGCCGTCGTGCTAAGCTTCTGCCGATCCGTTCGAGCCAGGGTCCCCCGCCCCCGGCGTGAAGCCCCGTGTTCCCCTGCACGAGGGCGGACGGAGGTCGAAGTCGACTCGCACATCCAGAAGGGGCATTCAATGTCAGATTCGAACACTCTCGTTCGACGATCGACCCGGCGTGTGGCGATGCTGGCCCTGCCGTGGCTGACGATGGCGGCCGCTTCGGCCGCCGCCCAGCCCGTCTCGCTTGGTGCGGCCGAGAGCTTTGCCGTGCTGGGGCGAACCACGGTCAGCAACACCGGCGCGTCCGCGGTGACGGGAGACGTGGGCGTGTCGCTCGGGGGCGCGGTCAGCGGCTTCCCGCCCGGCACGGTGGACGAGGGCAGCGGCATCCACGAGGGGGATGCGGTCGCCGTGCAGGCGCTCCAGAGCGCGACGGCCGCCTTCGACGAGGTCGGTGCGCGCGCCTGTCCCGCGGCCAACGACCTCACCGGCCAGAACCTGGGTGGCAGGTCGCTGGCGCCGGGTGTGTACTGCTTCGACGGCGACGCGCCGCTCAGCGGTACCCTGACGCTGACGGGTGCGGGCCCCTGGACCTTTCAGATCGGCGGCGTGCTGACCATTGACGCCAACGCGCAGGTGGTGGCGGCCGGAGTAACGACAACGTGCAAGGGGTCGTCGGTTGATTGGCAGGTCGGCGGTGCCACCGCCACGATCGGCGCCGCCGCATCCGTCATCGGCAACGTCCTGGCGCAGAACGACGTCACGCTGGGCGCGGGCGCTCGCCTCGATGGACGCGCCGTGGCCCTCGAGGGCGATGTGACGATGGCGAACACTCAGATCGCGGCCTGCAGCGTCGGCGGCGCGTTTCCTCCGCACCTCCCAATCAAGGTCACGGGCGGCGGCCAGATCTCGGTGCCGGATCCGGACACCGCGGATCACAGGCAACGGGGTCGCGGACGCGCGACATTCGGGTTCGTCGCGATCCCGGGCACCAACGGAGGGGAGGCGCGCGGGCGCTTCCTGTACCTCAACCACGCGAACCGGAACCACCTCTCCGCATTCGGCCGCATGCACATCCTCGGCCGCGTCAGGGGCATCGACGTCGTGGCCGTAGACGAGGACGGAACGCCGACGACCGTGCGATTCAACGGGACCTGCGACCGGCGGCCCGACTGCACGTTCAGCGTGCTCGTCGAGGACAAGGGCGAGGGTCACCGCGATGACGACGAGGGCGAACTCGATGACGATGGCCAGCCGAGGACGAACGATCGATGGCGCCCTCGCGACCAGCTGGGCCTCGTGATTGTCGCGAACGGGCGGATCGTGGAGGCCCGCGCGCTTCGTCCCATCGCGCGTGGCAACATTCAGTTCCACCGGCCGGCGGGCCCGGCGCTGAGCACCGACGTCAACGACGTCGAGTACGCCTCGGGCGACGTGATGGACGTGTCGGTGTCGCTCGATCCCGGCCCCGTGTCTACACTGGCCGACGCCTACGTGGTGCTGGAGCTGCCTGATGGGCAGTTGCTGTCGTGGACCGGCAGCGGCCTGGTGCCCGGGCTGGTCCCCATCGCCCGCGGCTTCGTGCCCTTCCCCTTCCAGGGCGCCGTGGCACAGCTGGTGATCCCGCGAGGCGCGCCGGCCGGCAGGTACACCTGGCTTTCGGCGCTCACCGCGGCCGGGACGCTCAACCTGCTGACGCCGATCTCGGAGTCGGTGTTCACGATCACGCCGTAGAGATCGACGATTGGTCGGGCTGCACAGGGTGAGGGCCGGTGGTCGCCGGTCCTCACACCGTCTGCGGTCCGTCCCTTCTCAGCGTCCGACCCGCTCTTCCAACGATCACCAGGGCCGGCCCGTCCAACCGGGCACATGCACACCCTGGAGCGATCATGACGACTGCAGTTCTCCTGACGGCCGTTCTGGCCGTTCAACAACCCGACCTTCGTGATGCCGAGACGGTCGTCCGGCTCCTCGCCTCGCTTCGCACCGCGGATCCGGCGGTGTGCGAGCTCGCCGGTCGTTCGCTCACGAACTTCGGCGGGTGGTGGGGCGGCGATCTGCCCACACCCATGCCCACGCCGATGCCGACGCCGACGCCGATGCCGCGGGCGGGTGGAGGCATCGATGTGCGCACACTGCCTCTGGGCGCCCGAGGGGGCACGGATCTGGAGCCTCAGGTCCTGCAGGCGTTTCGGGGCGCCCTGAAGGACTCGAGCCGCTGTGTCCGGCACATCGCCGCCCGGATGGTGGGGCGGGCCGGGCCCGCATGGGCCGCGGCCGAGTTCGACGGGCTGGCGAAGGACGCCGATGCCGGCCTTCGTGAGACCGGCTTGCTGGGGCTCGGTGAGCTCGAGGATCCACAGACCATTGGCGTCATGAGCGCGGCCCTGGGCGACCGGGATCCGGCGGTCCGGACCATGGCCGCCTGGGCCCTGGGCGAATTGGAATACCCCGAGGCGATTCCCGCGCTCGGGCGGGCCCTGACCGACGAATCGCCGGTCGTTCGGCGGCGGGCGGCCTGGGCACTGGGCCAGATCGAAGACGAGGCGGCACTGGCGCCGCTCGAGCGCGCGCTTCGCGATCGCTCGCCCGAGGTGCGACAGATGGCGATATGGGCCGTTGGCGAGATCGAGTCGCCCAGGGGCGTCCCGCTGCTGAAAGGCGTCGCGGGCGATGCCGACTGGAGGACGCGGCAGATGGCGGCCTGGGCGCTGGGCGAAATCGAGGACAGGAGCGCGGTGGATGCCCTGGCGCCGCTGGTGAAGGATCGCGAGCCCCGCGTGCGCCGCATGGCGGCGTGGGCTCTCGGCGAAATCGAAAGCGCGTCGGCCGTCGCGGTGCTCGCGCCGCTCGTGCGCGACCCGGTGCTCGACGTGCGACTCACCGCGCTGTGGGCCTTCGGCGAGATCGAAGCGCACGACTCGGTCGACGTGGTCGCACCGGCGCTCGAGGACCGCGATCCCGCCGTGCGACGCATGGCGGCCTGGGCGCTGGGCGAGATCGAGTCCTCCGCGGCGGTCGCGAGCTTGACGCCGCTCCTCCGCGATCCTGAAGACACCGTTCGGGCGATCGCGGCGTGGGCGCTCGGCGAGATCGAGAGCCGCTCCGCCCTGCCGGCTCTGGAGGCCGTGCGCGACGATCGCTCGCCGTCGGTCCGGCGCGCCGTCCGGTGGGCCATTGGCAGCATCGACGACCGCCGGTGAGGTTTGAAGACAATGAGTGCCGGCAAGCCCGTTCGCCCGATGCAGGCGTTCTCGAGACGCGCCACCATGCTCGCCGCCCTGGCGGCATGCGTACTATCAACGATGGCCGGCGGCGCCGCCCCTGGCGCAGCGGGCGGGGCGGCGGGCGACATCGACGCCATCGTCGCATCAGCGGCAGCCGGCTACCTGGCTCATCCCGGCACAGGGGGCCTGTCCATCGGCGTCCTGAAGCAAGGGAAGCGCCACAGCTACCACTTCGGCACGCTCGAGAGGAACAAGCGGCAGCCGCCGGACGACGCGACCATCTATCCGATCGCCTCGGTGTCGAAAACCTTTGTCGGCGCCTTGCTGGCCCAGGCCGCCATCGAGCAGAAGCTGAGGCTCGATGACGATGTCCGGCTCTACCTCGACGGCGGCTATCCGAACCTGGCTTTCGACGGCCAGCCGGTGCGCCTCTACCACTTGCTCAATCACCGCTCCGGCCTGCCGTTCATTCTTCCCAATCCGCCGGAAGCGGCGCCCGACTTTCAGGACTCGCGGCCGTTCCCAGAGCGGATAGAGGAGATCGTGGCCCGCAGCAGCAGGGCGGACTTCGATGCCGACCTGCACAAGGTCATGCTCAAGGCGGCGCCAGGCACCAGCTTCCAGTATTCGAATGCGGCTGCACAGCTCGCCGGCTACGTGCTCGAACGGGTCTATGGCCAGCCACTGGAGACACTGCTCAGGGAAAAGATCACCGCACCGCGCCAGATGAACGATACCGTCATCGCGCTGCGGCCGGCGCAGCAGCCGCGCGTGGCGCCCGGCTACGACGAACAGGGCCAGGTGCAACGCCCGTCATCCGACAACTTTCAGGGCGCCGGCGCCATCAAGTCGACCTTGCCCGACATGCTCGAGTACGCCGCCTGGCAGCTCGACCGCAGCGACGCGGTGATCAAACTCTCGCACAGCCCGACCTTCAAGGACGGAGCGTTCTCGATCGGGCTGAATTGGCAGATGCTGCGCGAGGGGGAACGGGAAGTCATCTGGCAGGATGGCGCCATGCCCGGCTATGCCAGCTTCTGCATCCTGCAGCCGCAACTGAACATGGCGCTGGTGATCCTTTCCAACGAGCTGGATCCGGCGACGTTAGGG
>Ga0209706_10001961_pt1 | contig 11629 bp, 7 predicted proteins | sample PPLLaktember2015_6_FD_187263 | JGI IMG/M metagenome (GOLD analysis project Ga0209706, IMG submission 187263) | Freshwater sediment microbial communities from Prairie Pothole Lake near Jamestown, North Dakota, USA - PPLs Lake P8 Core (1) Depth... | ecosystem: Environmental > Aquatic > Freshwater...
TCGCGGACCGCGTTGGCCAGGATCCCGATCATGAAGAGCAGGTTGAACGAGACGACCGGCATCATCACGTTGAGCTCGAGCTGGCCGGCCTGGACGGCGGCGCTCACGGCGGAGTCGCAGCCCACCGCTTGATAGCAAACCTGGTTGAGCATCTCGAGCATGCTGGGATTGACCTTGCCCGGCATGATCGAGGAGCCCGGCGCGACCGGAGGCAGGGAGATCTCCGCCAGGCCGGCGCGCGGGCCAGAGGCCAGGAGCCGGAGGTCGTTGGCGATCCTGTTGAGCTCCAGGGCCAGATTGCGGAGAGAGCCGGAGAGATCGGCGAAGGGGCGCAGGCTCTGCATGGCCTCGATCGGGTCGGCGGACGGCCTGAGCGGGAGCCCGGTTTCGGCGGCCAGGCGTTTGACGACGAGGCCGGCGAAGCGCGGGTCCGTGTTGAGCCCCGTGCCGACGGCGCTGCCCCCGATGCCCAGCTCATGGAGCGACCGCGAGGCGAAGGCGATGGACGCCCGCGCTTTGACGACGGCGACCTTGTAAGCCGCGAACTCCTGGCCCAGGCGGATCGGCACGGCGTCCTGTAAATGCGTGCGCCCGGACTTGAGGACGCGATCGAAGGCCCTGGCCCTCCGGCCGAGGGCGGCCTCGAAAGCGATAAGAGCGGGGACGAGCCGGTCGCGGAGAAGCGCCAGCGAAGCGAGGCGCATGGCTGTCGGGTAGACGTCGTTCGTGCTCTGGGCCATGTTGACGTGGTCGTGCGGGCGGACGAGGCGATACTCGCCCCTCCGGCCGCCGAGGAGCTCTTCGGCCCGGTTGGCCACGACCTCATTCACGTTCATGTGAAAAGACGTCCCGGCGCCCATCTGGAAGACGTCGACGACGAACTCGTCCTCGAGCTTTCCCGCGGCGACTTCGTCGCACGCCCGGACGATGGCGGCGGCCGTCCGGCGGTCGAGGAGTCCGAGGCGGGCGTTCGCCTGGGCCGCGGCCTTCTTGATCCGGACGCAGGCCTCGACGAGGACGCCGGGGGCCCGCAGGCCGCTGATGGGAAAATTCTCGACGGCGCGCTGCGTTTCGATGCCGTAATAAGCGGCCGCGGGCACGGACTTGCGGCCGAGGGAGTCTTTTTCGATCCGCTTCCGGTCGTTCGGTTTTTTTGCCATCCGTGATCACCCCTTCCTCTATAAATACCAGTTTCACGGCCGGAAATCCAACAGCCGGGGCCGGCCCCGATCGGCTCCGGCTTGGACATGCAGCCCTGGGAATGATAAATTGAAAGGGGAGGGGCATCATGAAGCGAAGGACATTCATGCAATTCACGGCCGCGGCGACGGCGGGCGTTCTCGCGTCCTCCAAGGCCCGGGCCGAGGGCCTGGGCCGGCGGGAATACAAGGACGGCGTGATGCTGAGCGTCATCGGATTTGGCGGCATCGTCGTCGTCGGCATGGATCAGAAGGACGCCGACCGGACCGTGGCCGAGGCCTTCGATCGCGGTGTCAATTATTACGACGTCGCCCCCAGCTACTATGACGGCGAGGCCGAGCGGAAGCTGGGGCCGGCCCTGGAACCCTTCCGCAAACGTTCGTTCCTGGCCTGTAAGACCATGGCCCGGGACGCCACCGGGGCGCGCAAGGAGCTCGAGCAGAGCCTCGGGCGGCTCAGGACGGACCACTTCGATCTCTTTCAATTCCACGCCGTCTCCAGCCTCGACGAGGTGGACAAGATCGTCGGGCCGGGGGGAGCGGCGGAGACGTTTCTGAAGGCCCGCGACGAGGGCAAGGTCCGCTTCCTGGGCGCATCCGTCCACAGCGCCGAGGCGGCGATCTCACTGATGGATCGTTTTAAGCTCGACTCGGTCATGTTCCCGGTGAACTTCGTCCTCTTCCAGGAAGGAGGATTCGGTCCTCAGATCCTGGCGCATGCCAAGAAGAAGGGTATCGCGCGCCTGGCTCTGAAGGCGCTGGCGCATACCTCCTGGCCCGAAGGAGCGAACCGCTCCTCTTGGCCCAAGTGCTGGTACAAGCCGGTCGACGACCCGGAACTGGCGGAGAAGTCCGTCCGCTTCACTCTTAGCGAGGACGTAACGGCGGCCATTCCTCCGGGGGAAGAGAAGCTCTTCCGCCTGGCGCTCGATATCGGCGAACGGTTCCGCCCCCTGCTGCCGAAAGAGCGCCAGGACCTGCTGACGAGCGCCCGCGGGGTCTCGCCCCTCTTCCGGGCTTGATCCTTCCCCGGGTCACGCCACCTTGGGCAGGAGATACGGTCTCCGGTAATCGCGGCTGAGCATCCTGTCCGCTTGTTTATCGCCGACGAATCCTTCCTTGCCGGGATCGAAGGACAACTTGCGGTCGAGCCTGTAGGAGATGTTCGCCAAGGCCGGCAGGGCGGAGGATACAAATCCGGCCTCGATGGGACAGGTCAGCATGGCCGGGTCGTTCGCCTCGAGAGCATGGATGAAGTTGGCGTAATGGCCGCCCTCGATGGCCGGACCCATGGGATCGGAGAAATCCCCCTCGCCCGCCGTTTTGGAGCCCGGTCCCGGCTCGCTCTTGCGGCCGAAATAGGACTGCCACTCGTCGCCGTCGAGATGGAGCCAGCCTTTCGTCCCGTAGAACAGGTTGCCGATCATGATGCCGTCTTCGGCGTTGGTGGGGAGGCCCCGGACTTCGAACTCGATCATCCTGCCGTCGGGATAGATCACTTCGGCCGCCTGCGTATCGGGCGTTTCCTGGGCGGATCTGCCGCCGTAGATGCCGCCGCTGGAGCTGACCTTCCTGGGATGCGTTTCCTGGCCGAGTCCCCAGCGGGCGATGTCCCACTGGTGGGGCCCCTGGTTGCCGATGTCGCCGCTGCCGTAATCCCAGTGCCAATGCCAGTTGTAATGGAACCGGTTGTAGTTGAACGGCCGCTTGGGGGCCGGGCCGAGCCAGGCGTCGTAGTCGACCTTGTCCATGTAGGCGCGGTCGTAGTTCGGGCCGGGCCGGTTCCAGACGGAGTACGCGTACTCCGGCCCCGTTCCGGCGCCGTCGGGGACGACGCCGATGGGATCGCGGGCTTTGAAGCACAGGCCGCGGGCCAGGTAGACCTCGCCGATGCCGCCTCCGTGGAGAAAGGCCATGGCCCGGCGAACGCCGCGGCTGGAGCGGTTCTGGAAGCCGACCGAGACCAGGCGCCCGTAGCGCCGGGCGGCCTCGACCATGCGCCGCCCTTCATGGACATTGTGGCAGCAGGGTTTTTCGACGAAGACGTGCTTGCCAGCCTGGCAGGCCCAGATCGTCCCCAGGGCGTGCCAGTGATCCGGAGTGGCGATCGTCACGGCGTCGATGTCGCGGTTTTCCAGCAGCTTCTGCTGGCGCTGATAGGTCGCCGGCTTATAGCCGAAGGTCTTCTCGACATAGGCGGCCCTCTCGCCGAGGACGTTCAGGTCGACGTCGCAAAGCGCGGCGAGCCTCACGCCCGGCATGGCCCCGAAGGCGTCGATGTGGTCCTGGCCGCGGCCGTTGATCCCGATGACCGCCAGATTGATGCGATCGTTGGCGCCGGCGATCTGTTTTGCGGGCCCGGGCGCCGCCTGGGAGGCTCGCCGGGAGGGAAGGGTCCCGAGGACCAGGGCGCCGGCGGCCATCCGGCCGCCGCTCCGGAGAAAGCTCCGTCGGGAGACGGGTGTCCTGTTGGCCATGTGGATCCTCCTTCTTATTGACCGCGCGAATCGGATTATAGTTTCGATGGCCGGGGCTTTCAAGGACGGAGCGTTCCCACCCGGCGTTGACAGTCGCCAGGCGCGGTGCTATGTTGCGGTCACCTTTCGTGTCCGATCATGATGAGAGGGCCCCGATGAGAAAAAGAGCGCTGTCCCTCCTATTGATCATGGCCGCATCCCTGATCATCCCGGCCGCCGCGGCCCCCGACGATCCCCGGGCCCTGGCCGAAAAGAACGCCGCCGCGAGCCGGCTCGCCGTTATGTTCTGCCGGCGCTTCGCTCAGGGCTGGCTCGTCCACGCCGATGCCCGCTCTGGCCTCATCCCGCGAAACCTGACCGGCGATGCCTACTGGAACGCCAGGGACGCCGCCGCCGACAATTATCCGTTCATCGTCCTCACGGCGCATGTCCTCGACGATCCTTATCTCAAGGAGACCGCCCGGACCATGCTGGCCCGCGAGGACAAGCTGACCCGGCGCCTGGAGTCGCTGCCGGACGATCTTCTTTTCGCCACGCAGGGCTTCCGGACCGAAAAGGCGGACCTGGCGGAGATCATCTTCGGCGCCGCCGAGTACGCCAAGGACGGGCTGATGCCCGTCTCGGAGTGGCTCGGCCCGTCACCCTGGCTCGACCGGATGCAGGGCCTCGTCCGGGACGTCTTCAAGCTGGCTTCCGTCGAGACGCCGTCCGGGCCCATCCCATCCTCAAATGTCGAGGTCGTCGGGGACCTTCTCCAAGCGACCTGCCGGCTGGCCTGGGCGACCGGCGACGAGGATTTCAAGACCTGGGCTTTCCGGCTGGCCGACGCCTACCTTCTCGATAAGGACCTGCTGGCCGCGGACAGCATCCGGCTCCGCGATCACGGTTCGGAGATCATCGGTGGCCTGGCCGAGGCCTGCGTTCTCGCCAGCCGCGAGGACCCGGGGCGATGGAAGCGGTATCGTCCCCGGATGCGGGCCATTCTCGACCGCATCCTGGAGATCGGCGCCAACCCGGACGGCCTCTTCTACAACGCCGTGGATCCCCGGACCGGGGAGGTTCAGAACAAGGGATTGGCCGACACGTGGGGCTACGTCTATAACGCCTATCTCACGATCGCCGCTCTCGACAACGAGCCTCGCTACCGCGAGGCCGCGGGCCGGGCGCTGTCCAACATTTCGAAGTACGAGGGCTATGACTGGGAGAGCGGCAGCGCGGACGGCTATGCCGATGCCATCGAAAGCGCCATCAACCTCCTCAACCGCATCCCGTCGGAGGCCGCGGCGGGATGGGTCGACCGTTCCATGGGCTTCATCTTTGACAAGCAGCGGCCCGACGGCATCATCGAGGGCTGGCACGGCGACGGCAACTCGGCCCGCACGGCGCTCATGTGGGCGCTCGCCAAGACCCAGGGCATCGCCGCCTCCCCGTGGCGCGACGATCTGAAGCTCGGGGCGGCGCGGCTTCCCGACGGGGCCGTCCAGGTCGTCCTGTCGGGCGATTGGCCCTGGTCGGGGAACCTCCGTTTCGACCGGCCGCGGCACCGCGTGAGGATGTATCTGCCCTTCGACTATCCGCGCATCAACCAGTTCCCCGAATGGTTCACGGCCGAGGCGACGGGGGATTACGAGGTGAGGATAGGGGAGGAGGCCCCCCGGATCGTCAAGGGTCACGACCTTTACGCGCTCCCGCTCAAGGTGGGGGCCGGCGAGACGCTCCGGCTCACTATCAAGGCCCGCCGGGACCCGGCCGCGCCGAAGCTCCGGACCCTGAAATACACGCCGCGGTCCCGCCGGGAGGCCGTCCTCTGGCAGAAGGACCTTCGCGCCCGGATCTTCCGCCTCCTGGCGATGAGCGACCAGGTGACCGCGAAGGTCCCGCTCGAGGCCCGGACCCTGTCCTTGGAAGATCGGCCCGGCTATGTTTTCGAGGAGGTCGAGCTCGCTTCGACGCCGGGCCGCCGGATCAAGGCGGTCGTCACGACCCCCCGGACCGGCGCGCCGCCCTATCCCGCCGTCGTCGCCATTCACGGCCACGGCGGCTCGCGCTTCATCGTCCACGACAGGTCGAGCATCTACAAGGGCTTCGCGGCCGAGCTGGCGGGGATGGGCTACGTCACCATCGCCGTCGACGTCGGCCAGCACGAGGTTTACGAGCCCGGCCGGACGCTGGCCGGCGAGCGGCTCCGCGATGTCATGCGCGCGGTCGACTATCTGGCGGCGATGAAGAGCGTCGACGGGTCGAGGATCGGCTGCGCGGGCCTGTCCCTCGGCGGAGAGATGGCCATGTGGCTGGCGGCCATGGACGAAAGGATCGCGGCCTGCGTCAGCTCGGGATTCCTGACGATGATGGATCAGATGGAGTACGACCACTGCATGTGCTGGAAGTTCGACGGCCTGAGGGAGCTCGTCGATTTTCCCGACATCTACGGCCTGATCGCCCCGCGGCCCCTCCAGTGCCAGAACGGCCTCGGCGAAGAGCCGCACATGTTCGTCGTGCCGCTGGCCCGGCAGGCCCTGAAAGAGATCCTCCCGGTCTACGCCGATCTCGGCAATCCTGGCGGCGCGTCACTGGCCATCCACCGCGGCGAGCACGAGATCGATCTGCCGAGCCTGGTCGAATTCTTCCGGATGCGGCTCGCCGCTCCTGCCCCCAAACGCTAAGGAGACCCGCAAGATGAACGACCCGTCACGCCCTGCCCCTCCGGAAAACCTCCCTGTCCCCGCTCTCGACCGCGTCGACCTCGTCACGGTCAAGCTGCCTTTCGTCGCCCCGTTCGGGACGAGCGTCCACGTCTGGACGGACAAGGAGGCCCTGCTCATGCGCCTCGAGTCGGGAGGCGTCGTTGCCTGGAGCGAGTGCGTCTCCGATCCCGACCCCTTCTATTTCTATGAGACGAACGAGACCGCGCGCCACATCATCAAGGACTTCCTCCTGCCGCTCGTCGGGCCGGCCACGACCCTCGGCGGGCTCATGGAGCGGTTCGGGCACGTCCGGGGCCATGGCATGGCCAAGGCGACGATCGAGAACGGCCTCCTTATCCTCGTGGCGCTTCAGCGATGCGTTCCTCTTCACGAGCTCCTGGGTTTCCCGGCGAAGAGGATCATGTCGGGCCTGAGCATCGGCCTCAAGGAGACGAAGGACGATCTCCTGGCCGTGGTCGAAAGGGCCGTGGCCAAGGGCTATCACCGGGTCAAGATGAAGGTCAAGAAGGGCCAGGACATCGAATGGGTCCGGGCCGTCCGGGAGCGCTTCCCGAAGCTCCGGCTGATGGTCGACGCGAACGGAGACTATTCGCTCGCTGATGCGGCCCACCTGAAGCGCCTCGACGAATTCGACCTGATGATGATCGAACAGCCGCTCTCGTATAGCGACATCTACCAGCACTCGCTCCTCCAGAAGGAGATGAGGACCGCGATCTGTCTCGACGAGTCCATCCACAGCCTGGCCGACGCGGCCGCGGCCGTCGCCCTCGGCGCCTGCCGCATCATCAACATCAAGCAGGGAAGGGTCGGCGGGCTTATGGAATCCATTCGGATCGCCCGCTTCTGCGCCGGCCGCGATATCGACGTCTGGTCGGGAGGAATGGACGAGACGGGCATCGGCCGGGCCGTCAACATCCACCTTCAGACGGCCGAGGGCTTCAACCTCCCGGGCGACACTTCCGAGACGAGCAACTATTTCGACGAGGACATCGCCGATCCGCCTGTCTTCCTCGGCCCCGGAGGCACCATCGACGTCCCCGCGGGCCCCGGACTCGGGGTCACCGTCGTCGCCGAACGCATCCTCGGGCGGGCCGTGCGCTGGGAGCGCCTGGTCGGCTGATGGACGACACCGCTAAGACGATCGGGGCCGCGCCCGTCGGTCCGCTGCCGGCTCCCCGGGCTTCCCGGCGGTTCCCTCGCTGGGCCCGCGCCACGTTGAGCGTCGCCGGGCTGGCGCTTCTCGTCGTCTTCATCCTGAAGGTCGGACCGGCCACGGTTCTCGGGTACATCGTCGATTTCGGGCCCTGGTTCCTGGTCATCGTCGGCCTCGGCTTGGGTTGGATCTTCCTTCAATCCTGGGCCTGGTCGCTCATCCAAGCCGCCCACTTCCGGCCCATCCCGCTCGGACGGCTCTTCAGGGCCAAGCTCATCAGCGATTCCCTGAACACGCTCATCCCCACGGCCAACCTGGGAGGCGACGCGATCCGGCCTTTTCTCATCAAGCGGCAGGTCCCCTTGGAGGAAGGCATCCCCAGCGTCCTCGTCGACAAGACGGCCGAGGGCTTCGCCTCGGCGCTTTTCCTGGTCTCGGGCTTCCTTCTCAGTCTGGTCCTGCTCCGCCTGCCGCGCGGGCTGAACACCGCCGCCGCGATCTGTCTCGCGGCCACCGTGGTCGGGATCGCCATCTTCATCGTCATCCAAACGAAAGGGTTCCTCGGGCCGCTCAACCGGATCGCCAAGGTCTCCCCCCGGGTCCGGACGTTCATCGCCAGGCGGGAAGGATCCATCCGGATGCTCGACGACAATCTTCGGGCCGTCTATCGATGCTTGAGCGCGCGGACGGCGGCCGCGGTGGCGCTCCATTATGCCGCCCGGCTCGTCGGCGTGGTCGAGGTCTATGTCATCCTCAAGGTCCTCGGGGCCCATGCCTCGGCCCTCCAGGCCCTGTTCACGTCGATAGGCGTCACCATCATCAATACGGTCTTCTTCATCGTGCCGGGGCAGTTCGGAGTCGCGGAGAGCGCCCACGCCCTGGTCCTCCAGAGCCTGGGCTTCCCGGCGGCCCTCGGGCTGAGCCTCGGCGTCATCCGGAGGATCCGCAAGATCGCCACCGCCGCCGTCGGCCTCGCCCTGTACGCCGCCCGGACCTCATCCCGATCGGAGCCGGGCGCCAAGGCTCCGTGAGAGGTCTCAGTTCTTGAACTTGTCGGGGAACTGCTTCACGATGCCGTGGGTCAGCATGTCGGCGAACATCAGCATGTGGACATGGCCTTTGTCGTAGGCCTCGATGTCGGCCGCCCAATCCTTCTTGAGCCGCGAAACGACCTCCTGGGTCGTGAATTCGAGGTGCTTGTCCAGCATGTCCTTCAGCGAGGCTCGTGTCCAGTTGGGATTGGCCCCGCTCAGGAACGCGGCGATGTCGTCGGCGTTGGCGTACCATTTCTTGTTCGCGGCGTCGAGCCCGGCCGCGTTGCCCGCCATGGCGGCCTTGACGACGTCGGCGGCGATCAGGATGTGGTCCCGGAGGAGCGCCGAAAGCTTCGCGCCGGCTTCGGCCCCGTAGACCGGCTTGATCGCGTCGCCGATATCGTCCTGGTTCTTCAGGAGACGCTCGGCGATCTTCCCGGCGTCTTCGAGGTTCGCCAGCGAGCTGATGATGAAGTTCCTCGTGTAGGTGATGTGGTCCTCCCAGAGCTTGCGCATGGCCATGCCCAATTCCATGGCCGGCTTCGTCATCATGGGCCCCATCATCGCCCCGCTCTTCTTCTGCATCATCTGCGCGTTGCCGGGAATGGCGAAGGCGCAGAGCGCGAACACGGCCAGAGCTACGAACGCAGACTTTTTCATATCGGACTCCTTTGTTCGATCCGTCGGGATCCATTGCGCCGGCCGTCGCCGCCTCCCCCCGAGCCCGCGAACGTCGCAGACGCCCGGCGCTGTACCCGCGGCAGCACCTATTTTGCAAGATATGTGCCAGCCCGGGAGTACGGTTCGGCCTCTTTGCCCTCTGGCCCGGGGCCTGATCTCCCCACCCGATTTCCTGCCCGGCCGGACTCCCATGCCCACTTCCATGCCCGAGATCAGGCCGGTCCCTCCGTCCAGTCATTGACATCCGCCGCCGGCCGGAAATATCATCGCCTGCGGGAGATCAAACACCATGAACAACAGCCGTTTCCGCCTTCCGAAGGCCGCGCTCGTCGCCGCCGGGGTCGTGTTGCTCGTCCAGGCCGTCGTGCCGTGCACGCTGGCCGTTATCTCCGGCCGGGCCACGGCCAACGGACGGCCGCTGATGTGGAAGAACCGCGACACCTCCGACCCGAACAACAAGCTCATGGCCTTCAAGGGGCCGAAACACGATTTCATCGCCGTCGTCATCTCCGAGGCCGTGGACCCGGGCGAGGTCTGGGGCGGCCAGAACGCCGCGGGCTTCGCCATCATGAACTCGCAGGCCGACGACCTCGGTGACGCGGCGAAGAAGCTCGACGGGGCGGGGAACGGGGCTTTCATGAAGCTCGCCCTGGGCGAATGCGCCACGATCAAGGATTTCGAGGCCCTGCTCATCCGGGAGAAAGGCAAGTGGGACCTGGCCACGAACTTCGGCGTCATCGACGCCGGGGGCGGCGCATGCTTCTTCGAAACGCGGCGGGACTCCTTCGTGAAGTTCGATACCGCGGACCCGAGGGTGGCCCCTTTCGGCGCCATCGTCCGGACGAACTTCGCCTTCACCTCGCCCGACCATATGCTCGGCGGCGGCTTCGACCGCTTCGAGCGGATCGGCCACATCATCGAGGCGGCCCGCCCGCAGGGCCGGATCGACGCCCGCTTCATCCTGCGCGAAGCCTCCCGCGATCTCATTCACGAGAAGCTCCACTCGAACCCGCTCGCCCGGCCCCTGCCCGACGACCCAGCCGCGCCTCTCTATGTCCATACCAACGATACCATCAACCGCAACACCAGCGTCTCGGTCCTCGTCTTCGAGGGCGCCCCGTCGCGTGACCGGGCCGACTTGGGGACGATGTGGGTCCTCCTGGGCCAGCCCGTGACGGGGGTCGCCGTGCCGGTCTGGCCGGCCTCGGGAAAGGTCCCGGCCGTGACCACGGGGCCCAAGACCGCGCCGCTGAACGACATCGCCCGGGCCATCGTCGCCTATCTCTATCCCGACCAGCGGGGCCGCATGTATCAGTATCTCAACGTCACCCGGCTCAGGACCTACGATGGGGAAGGGGTCCTGCCCAAGCTCTACCGGGTCGAGGACCGGGCCATGGAGAGGACGGCGGCGAAGTGGGCCGAGTGGGCCGCCAACAAGCCGTCCGCCGCGGAGATGGCGGATTTCCAGGAAAGCGTCGCCGGCGAAGCCTATGAGGCGCTGAAGAAGGAATTTGCTGACCTTCGCCGCCGTTAGAAGGCCTGGCCGAGACTGAAATGCAGCCGGTACGGCGATTCCCCGGACCGCCGGTCCAGCTTGAAGGCCAGGTCCAGCCTGCCGAGAACGAACCCGAGGTTCAACCGGATGCCCAAACCGGCGGTCTTCCTCACCCGGAACGGATTGAAGTCGGAGAGAGTCGGATAGACGTTGCCGAGGTCCGCGAACAGGGCGCCGCTCAATATCTTGAAGATCGGGAACCGGAACTCCTGGCTCACGATCAGGACGGCGTTCCCCCCGGCCGGATTTCCCGTAAGGGGGTCCGTCGGCCCGACCTCATGGTACCCGAATCCTCGCAGCGAGCTGCCGCCGCCGGCGAAGAACCTCTCCGAGGGGACGAGCTCCTGGCCTAGCCCGTGCCCCAGCCCCACTCGCGCAGCGGCGGCATATGTGAGGGAGCGTCCGAGCGGCAGGTAGATGAAATACTGTCCGAAGAACCGGAGATAATCGACTTCCGAGGCCAGGGCCCTTCCGGCATACTCCCCGGTCACGGAGATGAAGCTGCCGCGGACGCTGTCGAGGAGATTTTCCCGCCGGTCCCGGGCGGCGGAAAGCACGACCCTGCCGATATTGTACGGCTCCCCGGCAAGCGGCAGGCCCTCAAAGAGGTTCGTGAGGCGTTCGAAGGTGTAATTCCACGACAGGACGAAGTCGTTGCGGAACCTCATCTGTTGCTGAAAAGTGGCCCCCACCCGGCCCGTCGTGAAATCGGCTTCTTCGACCCTGTTGGCGAAGGCCGACAGGCTCGTGTCGATCCTGGCACCCAGGAAATAGGGGCTCCTTACGTAGGCCCGGGAGCTCTGTTCCCGGAAGTCCGCCTGGAGG
>Ga0209706_10001963_pt1 | contig 11623 bp, 10 predicted proteins | sample PPLLaktember2015_6_FD_187263 | JGI IMG/M metagenome (GOLD analysis project Ga0209706, IMG submission 187263) | Freshwater sediment microbial communities from Prairie Pothole Lake near Jamestown, North Dakota, USA - PPLs Lake P8 Core (1) Depth... | ecosystem: Environmental > Aquatic > Freshwater...
TGTTGATCGGGGCATTTGACGTTCGCTGCCCGAGGCCTCGCGCGAACGCCGTCAGACCCGGCTGTGGGGTGGCCGTGCCGGGAGTGGCACGCCCCACGCGAACGCATCGGACACGCAAGGCGCCGGGTGCAATGGGGTGCAACGCGCCACGGCAATGCCGGCATCTATGGCAGCCTCGGCAACGCTGTTCCTGTAAGTGACAGATTCTAAGGGGGCTGTCAGGCTTCGAATCCCACCCTCTCCGCCATAATAAGTCCTTCAGAATCAGATAGATACAGGCGCGTCAATTTCCGCGTGCGCAATACGTGCTTGACTCGTCGCGCCCGAGGTTTGCGCGCATGCGAAATCAGGCCTAAATCCAGTGGTTGCTGATCCAAATCGCACGCTCTGGAGGGGCGTTCCACCCTCCCACCCGCGCGCTCGATGTCGAGCGCGCGGGTGGCTCACCGCATCGCGCCTACTCATTAGGAAAGACCTTGCGATTTCGGGGATCGTCGGAAGCTTCCGGGGCCGTTATGTCATATACGAACCGTGTATGGCACCGCGGGCGCCTACCGAGCCTTCTGCAAGCATTTGCCGCTTCGGCCGGAAGAGCTCCCGGGTTAACGACCTCATCACGGCAGACACAGCACCCACTCGACGCCGATTGCGCCGGACTTTATACTCCGAGGCTGTATGAAGACATTCCCGATTGCTGCAGTCATGCTGATCGCACTCCTCGCTGTAGGGCAAGGCGCGCCGGCCCAGCTGCCGTCTTTCGGCGAACCCGGGATCTCGCCCGACGGCGCGACGATCGCGTTCGTCAGCGGCGGCGACATATGGGAGGTACCCGTAGTCGGCGGCGATGCGCGCCTGCTCGTGTCGCACGCGGCGACGGAAACGCGCCCGCTGTATTCGCCGGACGGCACACGCCTTGCCTTCATGTCCACGCGCACTGGCAACGGGGACGTGTATGCGCTGACGCTGTCTACGGGAGAGGTCTCGCGCCTGACGTTCGATGACGCGAGCGAGCTGGTCAGCGGATGGTCGCCCGACGGCAAGTGGATCTATTTCCAATCGAGCAGTCACGAGCTGTCCGGCGTGCTCGATGTCTACCGCGTCAGCGTCGATGGTGGCACCCCGATGCCGGTCGCCGCCGATCGCTATACAACGGAGTACTTCGCCGTCCCCGCCCCATCCGGCGACGCTGTTGCCATCACCGCGCGCGCCAACGCCGCCTCGCAGTGGTGGCGGAAGGGCCACAGTCATCTCGACGAAAGCGAAATCTGGATTGTCAAGAACTCGAGTACAGCGGCGCCTGTCTTCGAGCAGATCACTCGAGGCGGTGCCAAAGACGCGTGGCCGATGTGGTCGGTGGACGGCAAGTCGCTGTACTTCATGTCCGACCGCAGCGGTGCGCAGAACATCTGGACTGCTCCAGCGGGAGCCGGCGTCCCAAAGGCGCTGACGACCTTCCGCGACGGCCGCGTGCTTTGGCCAACGATGGCAAAGAATGGCCGGATGATCGCGTTCGAGCGCGATTTCGGGGTCTGGACCCTGGACATCGCCTCCGCTCAAGCGCGTGAAGTGCCGATCGTGCTCAGGGGTGCGCCGGCCGCAGCTGCCGTCGAACATCGGACCGTCACCGATCAGATTCAGGAGCTGGCGCTGTCGCCGGATGGCAAGAAAGTCGCGTTCACCGTGCACGGCGAGATTTTTTCAGCCTCGGCAAAGGACGGCGGTGACGCGGTCCGCGTGACGACGACGGCGGGCGAAGAAGCGGAGCTGACTTGGGCCCCCGACAGCCGACGGCTGGCGTACACCTCGGACCGCGACGGCCCCAATCACCTGTTTGTCTACGACTTCAGCACCGGAAGGGAGGCGGCGCTCACCGCCGGTGCCGGACGCGATCACCAGCCGCGGTTTTCCCCAGACGGGAGCCTGATTGCGTTCGAACGTAACTCCCGTGAGCTGCGCGTGATTGATCCGACGGGCAAACAGGAACGGCTCATTGCCACCGGGGTGTTCGATACTCCGCCGTTCATCGACGCGCGCGATGTCGTGTGGTCGCCTGACTCTCGCTTTCTCGCCTATCTCTCGGTTGGCGTGAAGACGTTCGTGAACGTCAACGTCGCGGCGGTGGCCGAAGGTGCGTCGCCGGCGCTGAAGGCAGGCGAAGGGCGCCCGGTCAGCTTTCTGGCGAATACAAACGCGGGATCGCTCGCCTGGTCTCCCGACGGCACCTACCTGACGTTCTCCACCGCGCAACGCACCGAGCCCGGTGAGGTGCTGCGCATCGACCTCACGCCACGGACGCCGAAATTTCGAGAGGATCAGTTCCGCGATCTCTTCCGCGATGAGCAGCCGAAGCCCATGCCTGATGCCCCGCGGTCGCCTATGCCCGACGTCAACCCGGCAACCGCGCCCCCCCCTCGCGGCGCCGCTGATGCTCTAGCCGCGCCGGTTACGCCGCCCAGCCGTCCAAGGACGGTGGACATTGTCTTCGACGGCATTCGCCGTCGCGCCAGCGCGCTACCGGTCGGCATCGACGTCGACCGTCAGGAGCTCAGTCCCGACGGCAAATGGCTTTTGCTCACTGGCACAGGCGCAGGCCAGCAAAATTTGTATGTCTTCTCGGTCGACGAGTTGTCGCGCGAGCCAGCGGTCGCCCGACAGCTCACGTCGACGCCGGGCGCCAAACGCAGCGCGCATTTCACTCCCGACAGCAAGGAGGTCTACTACCTCGATCGAGGGCGTGTCTTCAATGTTACGCTCGAAAAGCGCGAGCCGCGAGCGGTTGCAGTCGCCGCGGAGCTCGACGTGGACTTTTCCCGGGAAAAGCTCGAGGCTTTCAAGCAGGCGTGGTCGTACTTGCGAGAGCTGTTCTTCGACGAGCAGATGAACGGCGTTGACTGGAATGCCGTCCGCACGATCTACGAGCCGCGCGTGGCCGGCTCGCGCACGCCAGACGAAATGCGGCGCATCATCTCGATCATGCTCGGCGAACTGAACGCGTCGCACATGGGCATCTCGGCGCCGCCGCAGGCCACCCAAACGACACTGGGCCGGCTCGCCGTCGATTACGATCGCGCGGAGTACGAGAAGTCCGGTCGGCTGCGCATCGCGACGGTGGTCACGCTCGGTCCGGCGGCGGTTGCCGGCGTCCAGGCCGGCGAGTATCTGACGCACGTCAATGGCCGTGCCGTCGATGGTCGCGTGAATGTCGACGCCCTGCTCGACCACACCATCGGCAAGCGCGTCGCGCTGTCTGTCGCCGCGACGGCGGCGGCGCCGCCGCGAGAGGTGGTGCTTAAGCCGATCGACCAGACCACCGAACGCGGCTTGCGGTATCGCCAGTGGGTCGAGCAGAAGCGTGACTACGTGGCCAAGGCCAGCGGCGGGCGGCTCGGCTACGTCCACATGTTCGACATGTCGGAAGGTTCGCTGTCGCAGCTGCACGTCGACCTCGATGCCGATAACCACGCGCGCGACGGCGTGGTGATCGACATCCGCAACAACAACGGCGGCTTCGTCAACGTCTACGCGATCGACGTGTTCGCGCGGCGCGGCTATTTCAAGATGCTGCCGCGCGGGTTCCCGTCGGTGTCGTCGCGCACCTCACTCGGCCAGCGCGCGCTGGAGCTGCCGACCATTCTCGTCACGAATCAGCACTCGCTGTCCGACGCGGAAGACTTCACCGAGGGCTATCGCACGTTGAAGCTCGGGAAGGTCGTCGGCGAACCGACTGCGGGCTGGATCATCTACACCGGCAGCGTGACGTTGATCGACGGATCGGTGCTGCGCATGCCGGCCACGAAAATCCTTGCAAACGACGGCACGCCGATGGAAATGCATCCGCGGCCCGTGGATGTGGCGGTCAAGCGGCCGGTCGGCGAAAGCTATACCGGCAAGGACGTACAGCTCGACACAGCAGTCGCCGAGCTGCTCAAGCAGGTGGGCGCCCAAGGGGCAAGGACCGTCGGGCGGTGACGGTCCTGACGCGGCCGGGCCGAGCAAAAGCCGAGGATGCCCACCGGCTTGTCGGCCACGGCGGCGTGGGTCTTCAGGTAGGCGGCGCCGGCCCGGATGTCGTCGAGATAGTCCTGATCGGTGTGGGCGGCGAGGAACGCGTCGATCTCCGCCCGCGACCCGTTGACGGGGAAGTCGTGGTAGATGTCCGGCGCCAAGCCGACGAAGCCGGCCAGGGCCAGCGCGGCGCACGTGTTGGGGATGTACTCTTCCGTGATCACGTTGCCGGCGACGACGATCACCGCTGGGTGCCGGCCGCCGGCTTTCGGCTGGGCCAGGTAGCCGCCCACGCCGGCGAACTCCACTCGGCCGTGGGTGACCGACGCGTCGTCGAGGACGCGTGTCGGTGGCGACTGCGCCGCCGTCGCGCCGCTGGCGAGGCCGGCCAGGGCCAGCGTCGTGCCGGCGATGAAACGCCTTCTCCCAAGTGATTCGCCATCGCAGTCGCGTTCCAGACACATCGTGGACACCTCCGATGCGGCAACTGCTTCGACGGACGGCTTCGTGCGGTGGTTGGCTCGCCCGGCCGATCGGTTCACAGTCGCATCACAAATGACATCCTGACCTCGAGTGGCTGGCTCGACCGGGTTGAACCCGAACCAGCTGCTGCCGGCACTTCCTCTGCGGGAGTCGGCGACGACGGGCGCGTTGAGGCCCCGAGAGGGTGAGCCATGGTCCATCGACAGCCCGCCGGCAACGGGTAGTTGTCGTCCATTCGCACCGCCGGGTCGACCCTTCGCGACTTCTCGCGGGTATGAGCCAGCTGTGCCAGAATCGCCGACGGCCTCGGAGCTCGGAACGTCGGAATGGACTGCCCCTATTGCTTCGTTCGTGACCCTGAGCAGGATGTTGTCTTCAGGGACGACCTGGTGTGGTTCCTGCAGGACCGGCGGTACCAAGGCGCGCTGAAGCACTCAGGCGTCATCATTCCTGTCGCGCACCGAGAGACGGTGTTCGATCTGACCGAAGCAGAACTCGCGACATTTAAGAAAAAATTGCAGCCGAACGCGACTTGGCACCTAAATGGCGACGGGCGGAGGGCAGTGTGCCACCACCGCGGAGGCGTGAGAATGGATTTGGGTCTGACGAAACGGTTACTGCCCGGCGCCGCGAATTAGGAACACCACTTCAGCTTGACCGTTTCCATGCCTAGAATGGCTTCTCGGCGGCGTCCTGATGGCACCGGACGTCCGTCACGGCCTTCCCCTGATGAACGTCGCCAAGCGCACTTGCCCTACGCTACGCGGTCTGACCTTTTGCCGGTCTCGCTCGCCTCCACGAACTCGCACGTCCGAAAATGAGGGGTGCTTATGGACATGAGCTCGGCCCTCCGTGAGCCAGATCCTAGCCATGTCCACAAGATCCTGGGAACTCCAGAGCGCGATGTGTTGCGCCGCGTGGCAGCGCTTAGATGAATGTCACCCCGTGGCTGTGCGGCTCGCTCCCGTCCGAATGGGTGCTGGTGGACGACGTCACGGACACTCGCGACTGCGCCGCGATTTGAGTGACCTCGGCACCCGAAAGCGTCACGGTATGCGAATGCCGCGAGTTGGAGATGTCGAGGGTGAGCGCTGCGCCCGCACCGAGCTGGGCCGCGGTAATCACGGCAACGTGTGAATCCGGGTGATTATTGGCCACCTCACCAGCAACATTGCCGGAACTGGTTGGCGTCGGCGTCGGGGTCGGGCTGCTGGGGCTGCTCGAGGCACCGCCCCGCAACCAACGGTGACGGCGGCACCCCCGAGCAGAGTGAGCCCGGTGGCGACAATTTCCGACGATGAAGCAGCGCGGACATGCCTGGACCTCTCGGAGATGATTCGTGGCGGCAAGTCAAGCCCAGGACGGTCTCACAGAAGAGGTGACCGTCAGGCAGACGCTTAGCCTTCCTCGACCTAGCGCCGATGGATCCGTTGGTGAACACTGGTGATCACCACCGCCGTGGGCGCCATGACTGCCGCCCGGATTTCGCGGCCGTCGTCGACGATCACCAACCGCTCTTCGATCAGGATGCCGGGAAGCGGCTGGGCCCGAATGATGCCCGTGCAGTCGGGGTTCACTTCATACGTTCCGAAACTCTGCGAATCAGGGTTGGTTCCGGTGATCGAGCCCTTGAGGTTGGAGACCTGGGTAAAGTTCCCCTGGCCGTCATAGGTGCGATGGACGATACCGATGACCGCCTCGGTCAGTCCTCCAGGCGCGGGCCTGGTCCCTTGAATCTGAATGCCGTAGTCGCCGCGCACCGTGGCCTCGCTGCACCGTTTCGAGTGCCCACGCCCGTCGTCTTGACCGTCGGCGCCCATCACCCCCGCGCCACCGATTCCCACCGCCACGATGGCGGCGGCTGCCGCTGCCCAGCTCATGCGTCGCATATGCCCTCCTTCGACGCGCCCAGAGCGGTTCCGCTCAGTGGTGCGCTCTCCTACACAGGCGGAATCCGAAGGAACAAAGTGCAAGCGACCGCTCGCTTGTCCCGGATAGACTCCGGGAGTGACGAGGGGTGTCTCGGACCTGACCGGTTTGTTGCAAGCCTGGAGCCGTGGGGACGCGCAGGCTCTGGAACAGCTCGCCCCGCTCGTGCACCTCGAACTTCGCGGCGTGGCGAGGCGGATGCTGTCGCGTGAGCGTCAGGCCGATGGGTGGCAGCCGACAGACCTCGTGCAGGAGTCCTACGTTCGGCTGCTCGACTGGCGCGTCGTCCGTTGGCAGAACCGGGCCCACTTCTTCGCGACCACCGCGAGGATGATGCGGCGGGTACTGGTGGACGCCGCACGTGCGCGACGCGCCGTCAAACGCGGCCGCGGGGTGGATCCCGCCTCGCTCGAGGGAGTAGACGTCGCGGCGCCAGCACCATTCGTGGACGTCCTCGCGCTCGAAGATGCGTTGACCGCCCTTGCGGCGCTGGACCCGAGGCCCAGCCAGGTAGTTGAGTTGCGCTTCTTCGGCGGCTTTAGCGTCGAAGAGACAGCCGAGGCGCTCGGCGTGTCGGTCCGCACCGTGATCAATGATTGGAACACCGCGCGCGCGTGGCTCCGCCACGAGCTCACCGCTCGAGATGCCGGATGAGCACCGACCGATGGCGGCTGCTGTCCGGATGGCACAATGCCTGGCTCGCCGCTGGTGCCGACGAACGCGACAGTCTGCGGCGTCAATTCGTCGAAGGTCATCCGGACTTAGCCGCGCAAGCGAACGCGCTGGCGTCGGCTAGCGCGGGGCTGGGGGGCTTCCTCGAAACGCCTGCGCTTGCGCTCGTGGCCCGCGATCTCACCCTGGATGACCCGCTGCTGGACGTCGATTCGCTTGTCGGGCCGTATCGAATTGTCGGCTTGATGGCGCGCGGGGGCATGGGCGACATCTACCGCGCGACGGACGTGCGCCTGCAACGGGACGTCGCCCTGAAGCTTCTGGCCCACGCCGGCACGGACGACACGCAGCGCATCGAACGCTTCCTGCAGGAGGCACGCGTCACCGCCGCGCTCGACCACGCGAACATCGTCAAGGTCTTCGACGTCGGCGTACTCGATGGACGGCCGTACCTGGTCGCCGAGCTCCTCGACGGCGAGACTCTGCGTGTCCGACTCGGGCGCGGCCCGCTGGCGGGGGAGGAGGCCACACGGATCGCCGCCGACGTTGCCGCCGGACTTGTTGTTGCGCATGCGGCCGGCCTGGTCCACCGCGATTTGAAACCAGACAATATCTTTCTGACGCGATCGGGCGTAACCAAGATTCTTGATTTCGGGATCGCCAAACTGACGGACGACCCTGCCGTGGCCGACGGCCTCTCGACGTTGACGGGCGTGCTGCTCGGGACGGCCGGCTACCTGGCGCCGGAACAGATCCGCGGAGACGCCGTCGACGGCCGGACGGACCTGTTCGCGCTGGGATCGATGCTGTTCGAGATGTCGACCGGCCAGCGCGCTTTCGCGCGCGAGCACACCATCGACACGCTCCATGCCATCCTGCACGATGACCCACCGAATCTCTTGCCAGCGGCCGGGGTGTCGCCGGACCTCACCGCCATCGTGCTGCGTCTGCTTGAAAAGGCGCCTGCCGCACGTTTTCAATCGGCGGCCGGCGTGGAGCGGGCACTGGCCGACCTCGCACGGACACCCGCCGCGCCATCCGTCCCGAAGACGCCGCCTCGCAGTCTGGTGGCCGCTCGACCACCGCGCCTCGTCTGGATTGCTGCCGCGGCGCTGACTCTGATGTTGGGTGGAACGATGCTGCTCAACCGTCGCAACGTTGCGCCGGAGATGCCCGAGCTCGTTGAGTTTCCAATTCTCCCTCCCGAGGGCTCGAGCCACACGAACCTGGCAGTCGATTTCAACGTGTCTCCCGACGGCCGACACGTCGCGTTCATCGCGAATTCGAAGGCCGGGTCGTCGCTTTGCGTACGATCGCTGGCCTCGGTCGATGTACGGACGATTCGTGGCACGGATGGCGCGCGCAATCCATTCTGGAGCCCGGACAGCCAGTCGATAGGTTTTTTTGCGGGCAATCAGTTGAAAACGGTGAAGGCGAGCGGGGAGGCAGCGGTCGTGCCGTTGACATCTGTGTCCATGCCCGAGGGCTGGGAGAGTTCCGGGATGGCCCCAGCCGGGTCCTGGAACAGCCAGGACATCGTCGTCTTCGGGCCCTCCAGCGACGGCAACCTGTATCAAATCGACGTGAAGCGAGGCGGAATGGCGACGCCGGTCACGACGCCGGTGGCGACGCGTGCGACGTCCCTACATCGGCGGCCCTCGTTCCTTTCGGACGGTCAGCGTTTCCTGTACGTCGGCGGTCTTGGGACGAAAAACGAGCTGCGGGTGGGATCGCTGACGACGCCGGACACGGTGGTAATTGGAACGTTCGAATCACCCGTCTCCTACGCCGAGGGACACGTGTTCTTCACGCGTGGCGGGAACGTGATGGCGCAATCCCTCAATGAGGAAACGCTCCGTCTGGAAGGCGATCCCGTACCCCTTCGAGCACAACTCAGAACTGACATGCCGGGGAATCGCGGGTTCTCGGTCTCCACGAACGGGCGCTTCGTGTTCCTGCGGGCGCCGAAAACGGAACCGCAGCTGACTTGGGTGGACCGTAGCGGGCGACCTGTGGGGGTCGTTGGCGCCGCGGAAGTGTCCGGCGGCAGTCTCGATGTGAGCCCGGACGGTCAGCAACTGGCCGTTTCCAAACCTGTCCGCGACGGCGAAGCGCAGAACGATATCTGGCTGATCGACCTGGCGACGGGAGGAGCGACGCCTCTGACGGATGACCACGCGGGTGACTACGACCCCACATGGTCGCCGGACGGAAAATACGTCGTCTTCAACTCGACCCGACTGGGAGGCTTGAGTCTGTTTCTGCGCGCCTCCGATGGTAGCGGCGTCGACGTGCCTCTTGCGACGTTTGAGGCGTCTGAGGCCGACAAGTTCGCGGTCGCCTCCTGGTCGCGCAACGACATATTGATTTTCAACGTTCTCACCAAGAACGGAGACATTGATCTGTGGACAATGTCCATGTCCGGAGACCGGACGCGCAGGGTCTTTGTGAGCTCGACACAGAGCGAACTGAATGGCACCTTCTCGCCCAACGGCCGCTGGGTCGCCTATCAGTCCAACGCCTCGGGCCGTTACGAAATCGTCATCCGACCGTTCCCGGACAAGGACCCCGCACGAACCATTTCACGTGATGGCGGAAAGTATCCTCGCTGGCGAGGAGACGGCAAGGAGGTGTTCTTCGTGTCGCCCGCCGGGACGATGATGGCAGCTGCCTTTGATCCGACGCGCGGCGTGGCGCAGGGCGAGCCTCAACCGTTGTTCGCCACACAGATCAGGGTCGGCGACAACCGACCGTACGCAGTCGCCAAGGACGGTCAGCGCTTTCTTCTGAAGGTGGGTCCGGATCAGCAAATGGTCGCCGTCATGGATTGGCGGACGTTACTCGATCGGTGAACGACACGGAACTCCGCTGGCGTGGTGACGGGATGACGTCGTCACCAGTCTTGCGGATCAGCACCTCATCGGTCGCGAACTGGAACCCTTCTCACCCTGGCGCGCCGGGGGATCGGCGTGGCCGTGCAACGTCTTCGTCCGACGCACCAGAGGCGGTGCTACGGTGTATCCAGCGCCTTCTCGACATCGGCGATGGTGATCATCATGGTCATCGGATCGAGCGGCGACTCCTGGAACCCGGCCCGTTGGTAGAACTTCTTTGCCTCCGCCGTCATCGCGTGCAGGAGCACCGCGCGGATGCCGGCCTGCTTCGCCACCTGCAGTGTGCGCAAGAGGGCATCACGAAGTAACCCATAGCCAAGCCCGTGTCCCTGGTAACGGGTGTCGACGGCGAGCCGGCCGATGATCATGACCGGGATGGGATCTGGCACCTGCCGTCGCACCTTGCCGGTCGCGGTCGCCCGGGCAACAGCGCCGGTCGCGAGCGCGTAGTAGCCGACAACGCGACCGTCCGCGCAGACTACGTAGGTGCGCGAGGCGCCACTTGCCTCGTTCTTCAGCGCCTGCTGTCGAAGCCAGTCGTTGAGTTCGGGTTGGCCGCAGTCGAACGCGGCCGAATCGTGATGCTCCTCGATATGTTCCGGAGCCGTAACGCGTGGCTCAGCGCTCATCGCTCCCATGGCGCCCGCGTGCGGAGCAGTCGCCGGAGCCGCGGATTCTCGGTGGGCGGGGCGTCGAGCGCCGCGGTGAATCGCCTATAGGCCTGATCGTCGAGCAGGAAGAGCCGTTGATCGAGGAGCACCGCCGTCGCTTCGCGCCGGGCGGCGTCGAGCATGAACTCCGAGCGATTCTTGCCGAGTGCCTCGGCCGCGCGGTCGATCAGATCCCGGCTGGTCGCGTCAGTGCGCAGGTTGATCGAGATACGTTCCGGCGTGGCGGTTGCGGCCATTCGGCATCTCCTGTCTACACAACGACAATACTCAGATGTGTAGACGTTGTCAACCCGTTGACGCGGCTGTCCGGAGTCCCCGGCGGAGGCAGCTCCGTTTCAGCGGGCAATGGCGGGCAACGTCCGCCGGCGACGCTGGCATCTACGGCAACGGCGGCAACGTGGTGCCTCGATCTTCGCCTCTCTGACGAGCGAAAACGGGCGTGTTTCGGCCACATGGGTTCTTTCCATGGCCACGTGGGTGCACTGGAGCACCCACGACGCGCAAGACCTCACCGAACGAATCGTGACCGATTCGACGTGGTGGCACGGGCGCAGAATGACCGCTGGAGGAACAGGTGATGAACTACCAGGAGCGAATCGAGCGACGTCCGAATGTTGCCGGCGGAGAAGCCGTCCTCAAGGGAACGAGGGTTACGCTCCGGACCGTGCTGGCGAGCCTCGCGGAGCGCGCCACGACCGCCGAAATTCTCGAGGGTTTCCCGACGCTCTCCGAGGCAGACGTCCGCGCCGCGATCGCGTTTGCCGCGGCCTCGGCGCAGGAGGATCTGCCAGTCGGGGCGGCCCACGTGCGGTGAGGATCAAGCTCGACGGGAACCTGCCGGCCGGGCTGGTGCCACTCCTTGCAGCCCTCGGGCACGAGGTCGATACCGTGCCGGCCGAGGGCATCGGTGGTGAGGACGACGACGTCGTGTGGCGCGCGGCACAATCGGTCGGCCGATTCCTGGTGACC
>Ga0209706_10001966_pt1 | contig 11620 bp, 9 predicted proteins | sample PPLLaktember2015_6_FD_187263 | JGI IMG/M metagenome (GOLD analysis project Ga0209706, IMG submission 187263) | Freshwater sediment microbial communities from Prairie Pothole Lake near Jamestown, North Dakota, USA - PPLs Lake P8 Core (1) Depth... | ecosystem: Environmental > Aquatic > Freshwater...
TCGAGCTCGTAATTGCGACTAGTCAGGAGCGCTGCCGAGCCGCACGCCGGCTCTCACAGCAGCACTTCGCTACTCCTCGGGGTCGCGAGCCGCGCTGACCTGGTCACCCGCTTCGTCTGCATAGCGATAGCGCAGCCAGCCGACGTTCATCTCTTCCCAGGTCTGCTCTCCCCACCCGACGACACGGTCGGGATCGGGATTGGCCGGATTCTGGGCGGAGTTGTCCCACGTCATCTCGAAGACCAGGCGAGTGCCGGCCGGAAGTGCTTTCGGCGAGGTCAGCGCGTAGGTGGTCTGCCAGCTGAAGTCGTACTTCGGTACCGCCAGCAGCACTTCCACACGACCGTCCGGATAATGAGCAGTGAACTTCGCCGCGCGGCCGCGGAGATGGGCATGCGGCATCAGGCTGTATAGGACCACGTCGCGCTCGAAGATGTGGTCGAGTGCCTCGGTGTGGGCTTTCGTGTTGGCCGGAATCGACAGCGCCGTATCCATCAGCATCGTCATCCGCAGTGGATGCTTCGGCGCATGCTCGGTGAAGTAGTACCCGACCCGCGTCACGTCGGTGGTCACCTTTCCGTTCGGCGTGTAGTGCATCTGATAGCGGAAGCTGGCCTCCTTGCGCAACAGGATCCCCGTGCCCTCCGGGTACCGCATCGCGTTCTTGCCCGGCGCGTAGCCACCCAGCTCCCCGATCTGGCCTCGGATCGCACGCTGAGAGCCGTTCGCCGGGTCATCGATGCCGGCCAGCACGTGGTGGACCACCGCGCGATCTCCGGGGATGATCTCGACCGCGCGGATCCACACGTCACGGCCCAATGGGTTGGCCGCGCGTGGATATTGATACTCGACGACACCGGTTGCGGGCACCTGAAACGCCGGCACTTCCAAGATGAGATCGGGCTTGCCCAGCGACCACTCGGACCAGGTCTTGTCCTGCGAGCGCAGCGGGTCAGGTCCCGTCCCGCGCGGTGCGGCGGCTTCGATCCAATGCACCAAGGTGCGAGCTTCATCGACCGTGAGCGAGCGATCGCCCACAAAGCTGCCATAGTGCGGATCCGCATGCCAGGGCGGCATGCGCTTGGTGCGAACGACCTCGCGGATCATCGGCGCAAACCCGCGCACCATCTCGTAACTGATCATCGCCCACGGCCCGACCCCTCCCGGCCGATGGCAGGATACGCACCGCGCGACGAGCAGCGGCGCGATGCGCTCCGAGTAGGAGATCCGGGCGTGCGCCTCGCGCCGATCGCGCTCGGGCAAATCGATCAGGCAGCCGGCTGCCTCCGCCTCGGGGACGGCGACCGGTTTCGCGGCTAATACCGCATCGAGTGCTTCCACCAGGTAACGCTTGGTTGCCGCTGGCTTTTGCGTGCCGTATCCGAGGCGATCGTCGAGCGGGCCGCGGTAGACGAGCTTCCATTCCCTCCGATCGATGACGAACACCTCCGCCGTGCGCGTGAAGCCCAGCGATTCACCGATCAACTGCATCTCGTCGACCAGGATCGGGAAGTCGATGCCGAACTCGGCGGCCTCCTTGGCGAGCGCATCGCGGTCGTCGTGCAGGTTGGAGTTGATAAGCAGGAACTCCACGCCCTGCGCCCGATACTGGTCTCGAATCTCCTTCAGCGCAGGCAGGGCCTGGCGCACGATCGGGCAGCCATTGCCGTGGACCATGAGCACCACGGCTTTGGCGTCGGACAGGTAGTACAGCTCGTGCGACTCGCCCTTCTGATCCAGAAGCCTGAAATTGTCCACGCGATCGCCCGGGCCGAACGCCGACGCGGAGCCGGCAAGGGCGAAGCTGGACAAGAGCACAAGACAGCAAAGGACGGCTTGCATGCGAACTCCCCGCCACAGATGGACTGGCTGTTCCACCTCGGCGGAACATGGGCCATTGTATGGCGCGCCGCCAGCCACGATCAACTCGCGCAACTCGCCGGCCCCGCCTCGGATTGACAGGACCGGATCGTCAGAGTACAGATGCGCCATGCGATTCTTGACAGCAGCGTTGGCTTCCCTCGGGACGCTGATCTGGAGCGCAAGCTCGAGTGGAGCGGACGTTGTCCCGCTGGTTCTCGGAACCGCGACCCCGGGAGGGGGCTTTGCCGTTTACGCACAGGCGGTCGCGGACACGCTTCTCGAAACGGATCCCACGCTAGAGATCACACTGCGCGCAACCGGGGGAAGCACCGAGAACATCCCGCTGCTCGAAGCCAGAGAGCTGGACCTCGCGCTCGTCGAAGGCACGACCGCCTACGAAGCGCTGACTCGGGTTGGCCGCACGCCGGCCGATCTGCGGATCGTCGCTGCCATGTATCCGAGCCCCGGCATGTTTGTCGTCCGGGGCGACTCGAGCTACCGGACGATCCACGAGCTGAAGAATCAGCGCGTCGTCTTCGGCGTCAAGACCTCAGGGCTGGTCGTCATGGCGCGCCATGTTCTCGATGGTCTGGAACTCGATCTTGCCAGGGACTTCGACGCCGTTCTTCTGGAGCACGCCGCCGACGGCCCGCCGATGGTGGTCAGCGGCGAGGCCGCCGCACTGTGGGGCGCCGGCATCGGCTGGCCAGGCTTCGCCGCGGTTGCGCGCGGGCCGAAGGGGGCGCGATTCATCGGTCTCGTGCCGGACGATATCGCCAGCATTCAGGCGAAGCACGCATTCCTGAAGCCGATGCGTGTGCCCGCCGGTTCCTATTTTGGACAGGAGCGCGCCGTCACCACGGTGGGCACCTGGAGCCTCATCCTGGCCCGGCCGGGGCTGTCCGATGAAGCTGCGTACAGATTTGCACGGGCCCTGCACCTCGGGCAGCCGGCGCTGGGACAGCGGCTCGCGCAGGCTCAGGACACGACCCCGGAGAACACCCTCGCTGCCGCGCCACGGCCCGACATGCTTCATCCGGGCGTAGCGCATTACTTCAGAGAGATCGGTCTGTTGCCGTGACCCAGGTTGGCATTCCTCACCGCGGGGCTCCGTCGGGACCGAGCGGAGGAGCCGCGGCGCGAACGCAGGTGCGGTTTGCCGATGTTCCACTCCTGCCGGGCGATGTTTCGTAACTACCGTGTCGCTGTACTAGCTACGGCCGAATGTCTGCGTCGTGGAGCGGCATCGGAACTGCGGTGCAATCCGGGAAGAACTGAGCGAGATACGGCCCGTATCGAAAATCGGTGAACTCGCAGGGCTCCTGGAACGAGCCGTAGCAGTCGTGCTCTGATTCCAGCTCGCAGTAGCGTTCGCCGTGCCTGACGGCCAACGGTGTGAAGCTCACGGCACCTTCCCTGCTGTCGGGCCTCGCGACCAAGTCGCCCTTGGGGGTCTTGAGCAGGACAACAGGATACGGATAGTGCGGCTTGGGACGGTCGTAGCAACTGCAGTAGTGGAGTTCGATGCCTAAGTCACCGGGTCGAAGCCCTTCCAGCTCGGTATCGGAGAATCGGGTCTTGAGCCAGAGCGACAGCCCGCCGATGGCGATCGTCTCGGTCTCTTCGGAATGGTTCGGCGGCTGCGCCAGATCGTGCGCGGGAGCTTGGTCTGACCAGACCAGCAGCTCCAGCAATGCAGACATCAGCGCCAGCGCGATCCTCGTTGTTCGCCTCTGCACAGTGCCAACCATGAAAGCCTCCTGTGGTTGTTAAGGCTGCTGATGCGTCTCACGGTATGTGGATATGCCGCTTTGCACAAGTTCGGAAATCGAACTTGAGTGCCTGCTGGGGTAGGAGCACACTGACCGCATGAAGAGGTATGGCCAGTATTGTCCGATCGCCAAGGCCGCAGAGATCCTGACGGAGCGCTGGACCTTGTTGGTCCTGCGCGAGCTGACGATGGGCAGCTCCCGCTACAACGAGCTGCGCCGCGGGATGCCGCTGATTTCCCCCTCAGTGCTGGCCGAGCGCCTCAGGACGCTGGAACAGCACGGAATCGTAGAATGCCGCCGGGGCAAGGACGGCCGATCATCCGACTACAGTTTGACCGCGGCGGGCGCCGAGCTCCAGCCGCTTATTCGGGCAGTGGGGGTTTGGGGACAACGCTGGGTGCGCAACCGCATGACCGAGCAAGACCTGGATGCCAGCCTCTTGATGTGGGACATCCGTCGCAATATCCAAACGGAGCAGTTGCCAGCCAAGCGAACTGTGGTCTACTTCGAGTTCGCCGACGCCAAGAAAGGGATGAAACACTGGTGGCTGGTAGTGGAAAGCGGCGAAGTGGATCTGTGCTTGAAGGACCCGGGCTACGAGGTCGACCTCGCGGTGTCCTCAGATCTGCAAACTTTCACTCGGATCTGGATGGGGGACATCAGCCTGGCGTCCGCGCGCGCGAGCGGCAAAGTGAAGCTCGAAGGACAGGGGCGACTGAAGCAGACGGTGACGAGCTGGTTAGGCCCCAGTCCTTTCGCAGAGGTCAAGGCTGCCGCCGTTAGCTCTACACGCCTCGGCGGCAGCGAGCGAGGCCCGGTACAAGCGTCGATCTGATGCCAGGAAGCACCGGCTGGCATGGTGCTTCCCGATCGGTACGCCAGCGGGCGATCAACCCTCGCCCGCTCATGGACGTTCTCTGCGCGTCTGCGTCGAGATCCTTCTAAGGCGCTAAACTAAGCCATCACCACTCCTGCGGCAGCGAGCGCATCGATCTGCGCCTCCGCATAGTCATACTCGCGCAGCACCTCTCGCGTGTGCTCACCGAGCACGGGTGCGCCGCACCGCACTCCGGCTGGCGTGGCCGAGAACTTCACCGACGTGCCGAGCGTTTTCGTCTTTCCGAGGCGGCTGTGCTGCACCTCGACCACCATCTCGCGGGCCCGCGTCTGCGGATCGGCATGCATTTGCGCGACATCGAGCACGGGGCCGGCTGGCAGGCCGGCGGCCTCGAACCGCTGCAGCCAATCCGCAGAGCCGCGCTGCTTGAATAGCGGCGTAAGGGTGGCCACCAGGGCAGGCAGATTCGCCATGCGCGCCGCGTTGCTGGCGAAGCGCGGATCGCTCTTCAGAGCGCTCGCTTCCAGAGCATCCGTCAGCTTGAGCCAGTTCGACTGGTTGGCCGCGCCGATCGTGATCCAGCCGTCGGCGGTCTCGAACGCCTGATACGGCGCACTGAGCGGGTGCGCGGAACCGAGCGGGCCCGGCGCGATGCCGGTGGCCAGCGCGATCGCGGACTGCCAGTAGGTGTGCACGATTCCTGCCTCGAACAACGAAGCGTCGACGCGCTGGCCTTGCCCGGTCTTCAGCCGGTGCACGTAGGCGGCGAGCACGCCCATCGCGGCGAGAATGCCGGCCGTGATGTCGGTCACCGGCGCGCCGCACTTCACCGGCGGGCGCCCGGGTCCCTCGCCGGTGATGCTCATCAGGCCGGACATCCCCTGCGCGATGAGATCGAAGCCCCCGCGCTCGGCATAGGGACCGGTGCGCCCGAACCCGGAGATCTCGCAGTAGATCAGTCCCGGATTGATCGCGCGCAGCACATCGTAGCCCAGGCCGAGTCGTTCCATCGTGCCCTTGCGGAAGTTCTCGATCACGACGTCGGCCGTGCCGAGCAGCCGGCGTGCGATCTCCTGCCCTTCCGTACGTTTGAGGTCGACCGCGATCCCGCGTTTGTTGCGGTTCATCATGAGGTATGCGGCCGACTCGCCGTGGATCGTCGGCGGGATCGAGCGGCGGCTGTCGTCGCCGTCCGGCAGCTTCTCCAGCTTGATCACGTCGGCACCCATGTCGGCGAGCATCAAGCCGCAGGTCGGACCGGCCATGACATGCGCCAGCTCGATTACCTTGAGACCAGCCAGGGGCCCCATGTCAGCGCCCCTTGAACTCGGGTTTGCGCTTGTCGAGGAAGGCCCGGTAACCGATGCGGAAGTCCTCGGTGCCGAAACAGGCATAGCCTTCGTCGATCTCAGCTTCGCTCAACGGCCGAGGATCGGCCAGACGGCTCGCGAACTTCTTGTGCCAGCGCGCGACCAACGGCGCCCCATCGGCGATGCGCCGGGCAGTCGCGTAGGCTTCCTCCTCCACCTTGTCGTCCGCCACGATGCGCGTGACCAAACCTCTCTCTTTGGCCTCCTGGGCACCGAATACGCGCCCTTCCAGCAGAATCTCCAGCGCCACCGCACGACCGGCCAACCCGAGCAGGCCGCGCAGCTCCGCATGCGCCATCACGAGTCCGAGCTTGTTGACGGGTGCGCCGAAGCGGCTCGACTCCCCGCAAATGCGCAGATCGCAGTTCGCCGCGATCTCCAGCCCGCCGCCCACGCAAATCCCCTTGATCATCGCCACCAGGGGATGGCGGCAATGCTCCAGAGCTGCCAGGGTGCGGTGCATGACCGCCCCATAGGCACGCGCCTGTTCGATGTTGGCGCGCTCGTTCTCGAACTCGGAGATGTCGTTGCCGGGCGCGAAGGCCTTGTCGCCTGCCCCACGCAGCACGATGCAACGCACCTGGTCTTCGGCCGAGAGCCCGGCGATAACCTCACCCAGGCGCTGCCACATCGGCTTGGTCAACGCGTTCAGCTTCTCAGGGCGGTTGAGCACGACGGTTGCGATGGCGCCGTCGCGCTGGCTCAAGATGGTGTCCGACATGGTTGGCTTCCTTTGGTTGCGTGGAGCTGACCGCAGGATAGGGAGGTTATCACCCTGACAGCGAGGCCGTCGGGCCGGAGGCGAGTTCGAGTCTCCTATCCTGCGTCGGCAAGTGCCGGCGGCGTTGCGCCCGCCTGCGGATCCGCGTAGCGTGCGCCAGTGTGGCTCTCGCCGACCCCTGCGATCGGCCAGCCGTGCACGCGTTGCGATCTTCCCTACTCCGAGGTGCCCCGGATGATCTCTCTGCTTCGCCTCCGCCGTCTCACCGCCTTGTTCGCGCTGGCCCTGCTCGTTGCCGCGCCCTCCTCCGCGACGGCGCAGGAGGCCTCTCCCGCGAAGTACAAAGTCGTCACGCAACGCAACGTAATGGTGCCCATGACGGACGGCACGTTGCTGGCGATCGACATCTACCGGCCCGATGCCCCGGGGAAGTTCCCGGCGCTGGTCGAGCGCACGCCCTACGACAAGACCAAGTCCTCGGAAATCCAGGTCAGCGCGCACACTTTCTTCGCCGAGCGCGGCTATATATTCCTGGTGCAGGACACGCGCGGGCGCTTCGCCTCCGAGGGCAAGTTCTACCCCTTCCTGGACGACGGCTGGCTGCAGAACCGGGACGGCTACGACACGGTGCAGTGGATCGCGCAGCAGCCCTGGTCGGACGGCAAGGTGGGCGTGCTGGGCGGCTCCTACACGGGCCAGACTGCGTACATGATCGCCCCCACCCAGCCGCCCGCGCTGCAGGCGATGTTCGTGCGCGAATCGGCCTCGGACCTGTTCGACCACTGGGTATACCGTGGTGGCGCCTTCGAGCTGGGCTTTGTCGCGGCCTGGTCCACGCGCACCTTCGGTCCCGATATCGTCGCGCGCGCGCCCGCGGATGTCGGCACGGACGGCGCCAAGCGGCGACTCGACGCTGCCATCGCGAGCCAGGACAAGGATTACTGGCACCTGCCGGTCGACACCTATCCGCAGCTGCGCTGGGCACCCGGCTGGCAATACTTCTACGACTGGGTCGGTCAAAACAAGGATGGCCCTTACTGGTGGCAGCAGAACGTGGGACGAAACCATCACCGCTTCCAGGTGCCGGTCTATCACCTCGGTGGGTGGTACGACATCTTCCTCAAGGGTACGATCCAGAATTTCCTGGGCCTGCAAGAGAGCGCCGGCACGGCGGTGTCGAGAGAGAACCAGAAGCTTGTGATCGGCCCCTGGATTCACGGCCCGGCCAACGTGAGCAAAGTGGACGTCGGCGAGCTGAAGTTTCCCGGCGCAGACGCTGTGGACTACAACGCGATCCGGCTGAAGTGGTTCGACCACTGGCTCAAAGGCATCGACACCGGTGTTACGCGCGAGCCGCCGGTCCTGATCTACGTGATGGGCGCCAATCGCTGGCGCACGGAGAACGAGTGGCCGCCGGCTCGCGCGCGCATCACGCCCTATTATCTGCGCGGGGCGCCCGGTGGTTCGCAGGTCTCGCTCTACGACGGACGGCTCTCCGCCGAGGCTCCCGCCGGCGCGGAAGGCCCCGTCAGCTACGCATACGATCCGCGCGACCCCGTGCCGACCCTGGGCGGCAACACGCTGTATATCCCTAGCGGCCCCACCGATCACCGCAAGGCCGACGCGAGAAGCCTCACCTTCACCACCGAGCCGCTGGCGGAGGATCTCGAGGTCACGGGTCCCGTGAAGGCCGTGCTCTATGCCATGTCTTCGGCCGTGGACACGGACTGGGTGGTGCGGTTGAGCGACGTGTATCCCGATGGGCGTTCGATCCTGATCGTCGACGGTATCCTGCGCGCCCGGTACCGAGATTCGATGACCGAGCCCAGCCTGATCGCCCCCGACCGCGTATACCGCTACGACATCGACCTGTGGGCGACGAGCAACGTCTTCAAAGCCGGACACCGTCTTCGCGTCAGCGTGACCAGCAGCAACTTTCCCCGCTGGGACCGCAACCTGAACACAGCCGAGAGCCCCGAGACCGGCACGCGCCCCGAGACTGCCGTCAACACCGTCTTTTTCGACCCGCCCCGCCCCTCTCATCTCCTGCTGCCGGTAATCCCGAAACCCTGAACGGGCGATAGCCCGCAGCCCGCGGCATCGACGACGTCGCCGTCAGCGTCTCGCCGCACACGCGCCGAACGCCGCCCTGCCGCATGGTATGGTTGCGGCTGGTAACCTTTTCCTCTGCTGCGCGTTGGTACGGCTGTCGGTTTCCAAGAATAACGGGAGGAGCAAGATGATTCGTTCGTTGAGGAGAGTGACTCGACCCTGGAGCCTTCTCGCGGTAGTGGGGCTCGCACTGGCCGGAACGGCCCTGCCCGCCGCAGCGCAGCACAAGTGGAAGGTGCAGAACCTGTACGGACCGAACACCACGGTCTACAAGGACTTCCAGGTGTTCGCCGCGCGGGTCAAGGAGGCCACCAACGGCGCGGTGGACATCCAGCCCTTCCCCGTCGCGACGATCGTGCCGCAGGCGGAGGCGCTCGATGCCATCAAGGCAGGCCTGCTCGACGGCGCGGTGGGGACGATGGCGTATCAGGGTGGCAAGGAGCCGGCGGCGGCATTCTGGGATCTGACCGCCGGCTACGACAACCCGCTGCATCTGATGATGTGGTACCGGCAAGGCGGCGGGAACGAGGTCATGAACAAGATCGCCGCCAAGTGGAATGCAGTGTTCCTGGGACCGGTCATCCTGGGGCTGGAGTCGATACCCTCGAAGAAGCCGATCCGCTCGATCGCCGATTTCAAGGGCGTGAAGATGCGCGCGCCCGACGGCATCCCGGCCGAGATCTTCGCCAAGCTCGGCGCGTCGGTGTCCGTCATGCCCGGCACGGAGGTCTACACCGCGCTGGACACCGGCAAGATCGAGGCGACCGACTGGGGCACGCTGTCGGTGAACGACGAAGCCGGCTACAACCGCATCGCCCCCTACGCGATCTACCCCGGCATCCACTCGATGAACTCGGTGGACTTCGTCCTCAGCAAGCGCAAGTGGGATGCGCTGTCCCCTCAGCAGAAAGCCATCGTGCTGGCTGCGGTCGACGAGTGGAGCCTGCGCACGTGGATGGACCAGGAGCAGGACGACCGTAAGGCCGCGGCCAAGCGCGACCCCAACACGCTGGTCCAGTGGGGCGAGAAGGAGAAGACGGAATTCCGCAAGGTCGCCCAGCAGGTGTGGGAGAAGTGGTCGAAGAAGAGCCCGCTCGCCAAGGAAATCTACGAGAGCCAGGTGAAATTCCTCAAGTCGATCGGCCGGCTCTAGAGCGAACCGCAAGCAACCGACTGCACAAACGGGCGCGGCCGCCAGCCGCGCCCGCCTCATCGCCGCGGACAAATAAAAGACGGGGAGGGAGCAATGACGGACCCGGTGCCCCACACCGAGCCAGCCGAGAAGAATGCTGTCGACCGCACGGTCGAAGCGATCTCCAAAGTCCTGAGCTACAGCTTCGCGCTGTCGGTTGTGGTGACGATTTACGACGTCGTCTGCGACGTGGTCCTCCACTCACCCACAGTGTGGGTCTACGACGTGGTCACCACCGCCATCGCGGTGGCCTTCCTGGTCGGCGGGTCCTATGCGCTGATGCGCCGCGAGCATATCCGCATCACCGCGGTGTACCTTCGATTCTCGCGCCGGACGCGGCTGCGCTGCGATGTGGTCACCTCGCTGCTGGCGATCGTCTATCTCGCGGCGTTCGCCTGGTTTGCGTTCGACATGGCCTGGAACGCCATCTCGGACTGGGAAGTCGGCGGTTCCGCCTGGGCCCAGCCGACGCCGATCGTAGTCAAGGTCTCCATGATTCTCGGTGCCGCGCTCATGATCCTGCAGATGATCTCCAATATCCGCGGCGACCTGAAAGCGCTGCGCGAGGTGCGCTGAGCCATGGGCATCGAGCTCATCTCTCTGCTGATGCTGGCAGCCTTCGTGCTGCTGATCATCGTCCTGGGTATGCCGATCGGCTTCGCGACCGGCCTGATCGCGGTCGTGTTCTGTGCCCTCTTTGCCGATCTCGACAGCCTCTCGATCGTTACCTTCCGGACGTACGGCTTCGTCAACTCGTATGTGTTGCTGTCCGTGCCGATGTTCCTGATGATGGCGGCGATCCTCGACAAGTCCGGGGTCGCACACGACCTGTACGACGCGCTGAAGATCTGGGCCGGGGGCGTGCCTGGCGGCGTGGGGGTCATGACGCTCATCGCGGCCTCGGTGATGGCGGCGATGACCGGCATCATCGGCGGCGAGGTCATTCTGCTGGGGCTGGTCGCGCTTCCGCAGATGCTGCGGCTGGGCTACGACTCGAAGCTCGCGATCGGCGTGGTGTGCGCGGGCGGCTCGCTCGGAACCATGATCCCACCCAGCCTTGTCCTGGTGTTCTACGGCCTCACCACCTCGACCTCGATCGGCGACCTGTTCCTCGCGTCGACGATCCCCGGGATTCTGCTGGCGTTGATCTACATCGTCTACGTCCTGATCCGCTGCGGGCTCAATCCGAAGCTCGGGCCGCCGGCGCCGGCGGAGCTGCGCAACATCCCGCTCATGGCCAAGTTCGCCGCGCTGAAGAAGGTCATCCTGCCGCTGTTCATCATCTTCTCGGTGCTCGGCACCATCTACACCGGCGTCACCTCGGTGAGCGAGGCGGCGGCCATGGGTGTGGCAGGCGTGATCGTTGCGGCCGCGATCCGGCGCACGCTGAGCTGGACGATGCTGCGCGACTCCCTTTATACGACCATGTCGACCTGCGGCCTGCTGATCTGGCTGTCGATCGGCGCCAACGCGATGGTGGGCGTCTATAACCTGCTCGGCGGGATCGACTATTTGAAGAGCATCATGACCGGCCTGCCACTCGCGCCTATCGGCGTCGTGCTCGTGATGATGCTGATCTTCCTGGTGCTGGGCATGTTCATGGACTGGTTCTCGATCATGCTCCTGACGATGCCGATCTTCGCGCCGACCGTTGTGGCACTCGGCTATGACCTGATCTGGTTCGGCGTGCTCTTCAACATCACCATGCAGGTCGGCTATCTCTCGCCGCCGTTCGGTCAAGCGCCGTTCTAC
>Ga0209706_10001969_pt1 | contig 11607 bp, 8 predicted proteins | sample PPLLaktember2015_6_FD_187263 | JGI IMG/M metagenome (GOLD analysis project Ga0209706, IMG submission 187263) | Freshwater sediment microbial communities from Prairie Pothole Lake near Jamestown, North Dakota, USA - PPLs Lake P8 Core (1) Depth... | ecosystem: Environmental > Aquatic > Freshwater...
CCAGTTCCGCCTGACCTACAAGCAAGCCGACCGTCGCAGGGGTGTTACCGGTGAAAACCTCCTTACCCTGCTCGAGTCGCGTCTGGATTCGGTTTGCTATCGCATGGGTTTCGGTGCATCGCGTACCGAAGCGCGCCAGGTGGTTCGTCACAACGGTATCAAGGTAAATGGCCGCCGCGTCAATATCCCTTCCTATCAGGTTCGCGCCGGCGATGTTGTCGAGGTGACCGATTCCGCGAAAGCCCAACTGCGCATCAAGGCTGCTGCCGAAGCTGCGGCGGGCCGTGGTTTCCCGGAGTGGGTGGAAGTGGATGCCAAGGCGCTGAAAGGTACCTACAAGTCTGCGCCCCAGCGTGCAGAACTGCCGCCCACTATCAATGAATCGCTCGTGGTCGAACTGTACTCCAAGTAAGTTGAGTCAGTATTAAGGAATCGCACTCTATGCAAAGCGCAATGGAATTTCTCAAGCCGCGTATCGTGGAGGTGGATCGCGCCTCCCCGCTGCACGCAAAAGTAGTCATGGAGCCATTCGAGCGCGGCTACGGACACACGCTCGGCAACGCGCTGCGTCGCATTCTGTTGTCTTCCATGGTGGGTTATGCGCCGACTGAAGTAAAAATCAGCGGTGTCGTGCATGAATATTCCACGATCGAAGGCGTTCAGGAAGATGTCGTCGACATCCTGCTGAACCTCAAGGGTATTGCTTTCAAGATGCACAACCGTTCCGAGGCGATGCTCAAGGTGAGCAAGGCTGGAGAGGGCGTCGTTACCGCTGCCGATATCGAGGTTGGCCACGATATCGAAGTGCTGAACCCGGACCATGTCATTGCGCACCTTACCAAGGGCGGCAAGCTGGACATGGAGATCAAGATTGAGAGCGGACGCGGCTATCAGCCAGTGACTGCACGCAAGGTCGATGAGTCAGTGCGCACCGTCGGATCCATCCTGGTCGATGCTTCGTTCAGCCCGGTACGCCGTGTCGCCTATTCCGTCGAGAGTGCCCGCGTCGAACAGCGTACCGACCTCGATCGTCTGGTGATCGACATCGAAACCAACGGCGTCGTCGAACCTGAAGAGGCGGTTCGTACTGCTGCCCGAATTCTGGTTAACCAGCTGTCGGTTTTTGCCGATCTCGAAGGCACGCCCGCTGAGTCCGAAGCAGCGCATGCGCCTCAGGTCGACCCGCTGCTGTTGCGCCCGGTCGATGACCTCGAGCTGACGGTGCGTTCGGCGAACTGCCTGAAGGCCGAGAACATCTATTTCATCGGTGACCTGATCCAGCGTTCGGAAACCGAGTTGTTGCGCACTCCCAATCTGGGCCGAAAATCGCTCAACGAAATCAAGGATGTGCTTGCTTCCAAGGGGCTTTCGCTCGGCATGAAGCTGGAAAACTGGCCGCCGGTTGGGCTTGAAAGAGCCTGAATCAACCAGCTGGATTCGGCTGGTGCAATTTTTATAGATAGTCACAAACCATAAACAAGTGCGGGGCGCCCTGGCAGGTGCCCTAGCCCAAGAATAAATTTTCAAAAGGAAATTGCCATGCGTCACCGTCAGTCAAACCGCAAACTGAACCGTACTACCAGCCATCGTCTGGCCATGTTCCGCAACATGAGCAACTCGCTGCTGAAGCACGAAGTCATCAAGACTACGCTGCCCAAGGCCAAGGAACTGCGCCGTTTCGTCGAACCGCTGATCACGCTCGGCAAGGAGCCTACCCTGGCCAACCACCGTCTGGCCTTCGACCGCTTGCGCGACCGTGAAATGGTCGTCAAGCTGTTCGGTGAACTGGGTCCGCGCTACAAGACCCGCCCGGGCGGTTATCTGCGCATCCTGAAATATGGTTTCCGTAATGGCGACAATGCGCCGATGGCCCTGGTCGAACTGGTTGATCGCCCGGCAAGCGACGCAGCCCCGGTTGAAGCCGAGTAAGCTCCAGATTGATGATGCAAAGAAAGCCGGTAGCCCCGGCTTTTTTTGTGCCTGAAATTTCTGCAAAGCGCTTGTCGAAGTGGAAAATATGCGGCGGATATGGACACAGGGGGAAAGGCTTTGATTGTTTTGTTCACTGACTATGGGACGAACGATCCCTATGTCGGTCAGCTCAAGGCAAGGCTTGCCGAAGCCGGCCCATCGCAGCTGATCATCGACCTTTTGCATGCCGTTCCCGATTTCAATCCCCATGCTGGCGCGCACCTGCTGGCCGCTTTCGCGCCGGGGTTTTCGCCCGGCAGCGTCTTCCTGGCCGTGGTTGATCCAGGGGTGGGCACCTTGCGGGACGCGGTCGTCCTTCTGGCGGATGGGCGCTGGTTCGTAGGGCCGGACAATGGACTCCTGTCCGTGATTGCAGCACGCGCCAGGGATACGAAATGCTGGCGTATCACCTGGAAGCCCGACGATTTGTCGAATACCTTTCATGGCCGAGATCTGTTTGCCGTTGTCGCTGCCGAGATCGCGCGCGGTGATTTTCCGCACCACAAGCTGGCGGAAATCGATGCCCTCAGCGTGATGTTCGACGCCGGCGAACTGCCACGGATAATTTATATCGACCATTTTGGAAACGCCTGGACGGGCATACGCGCTGACGGAGTTTCGCGTCATGCACGAATCAATGCAGGTAATCACGCTTTCAAGCACAGCGACAGCTTTGGCTTGGTCAATCGTGGCGACGGGCTGTGGTTAGTCAACAGCGTTGGCCTGGTCGAGCTCGCGGTCAACCGTGGCAATGCGGCGGCCAAGCTTGGACTGGCCGTCGGCATGCCGGTCGAGGTGACGCGGCTCAACTGAGCGATCTGACAGCGTCGGTCAGAACCAATGGCCCCAGCCAGCCCCCTATCTTGGAGAGCGCAGCTGGGCCCCAGACAAGTTCCGTCGCTGCGATCAACTGGTCCGGGTTGCACGGCCAACCCGGAACTCAAATGTCACTTCGCGATGTCGTGCCATTGCCAGTGGATGACGGACATCGATCGCAGCCACGGATCAAGAGACGCCGACGAGCATCACCCGGTAGTCATTGACGTTGGTTCGAGTGGGGCCGGTCACGACCAGATCGCCGAGCGCCGCGAAGAAATCATAACTGCGGTTGTCGCGCAGGCAGCCCGCCGCATCGAGACCCGATTCTTGGGCGCGGAGCAGGGTGTCGGGGGTGATCACGGCACCGGCGTTGTCTTCGGTGCCATCGATGCCATCGGTGTCACAGGCCAGCGCCCACACCGGTCGATTTTCTCCGAGTGCGATTGCCAGGGCGAGCAGATAGGCGCTGTTGCGCCCGCCGCGGCCAGCGGGATTGCGCACCGCCACGGTCGTTTCACCTCCGGAAAGCAAGGCCAATGGAGCGGACGTCGACAGGCCTGCCAGTAGCGCAGCATGCTGCCGGGCGGTTTCCTCGGCATCGCCGCTGATGCGGTCGCTGAGGATGATGGCAGGTATACCCTGCTGCCCGAAAAAGCTTGCCGCCGAATCCAGGCTGGCTTGGGCGCTGCCGATGAGATGCTGGCTGACGCGGCTGAAACACGGACTGCCTGGCTTGGGTGTGTCTGGCAGCAGGCCGGCTGCACCCTGGTCGAGATGACGGCGGACCTCGGGCGGCGCCTCGAGGCCGAAGCGGTTGAGGATGCGCAAAGCATCGCCGTAGGTGCTGGGATCCGGCGTGCAGGGACCGGAGGCGATATGCGTCGGATCGTCACCGGCCACGTCGGAAATCATCAGCGCGACGATCTCCGCACCGCCCGCAGCACAGGCGAGCTGCCCGCCAGCAAGCCGGGTCAGATGCTTGCGCACGACGTTGATCTCCTGAATCGTCGCCCCGCTGTGCAGCAAAGCCTTGGTGACCCGACGCAGATCCTTGAGCGTGACGCCTGCCACCGGTGCGGCCAGCAGGCTGGAACCGCCGCCTGAAATCAGCGCCAGCAGCAGATCCTCGGTGCCGAGCGTGCGTGCCAGTTCCAGCATGCGCAGCGCAGCCAGTTCGCCGCGCCCGTCCGGAAGGGGGTGGCTGGCCTCGACGACCTCGATGCGCCGGGTCGGCAGGCCGTGCCGGTAGCGGGTGACCACCAGCCCGGACAGCGGCGCGTCCAAGGGCCAGCGGGCTTCGACGGCCGCCGCCATGCTGGCGGCTGCCTTGCCGCCGCCGACGACCAGGGTGCGGCCGCGCGGCGGGGGGGGAAGGTGCGGCGGCAGGACGACCGTCGGATCGGCGGCGGCAACCGCGGCACCGAAGGATTCCAGCAGCAAGCGTTTAGCCTGCGCCGCCAGGTCTCCCACTGTCGCGCTGGGTCCGTTCTGCGTTCGGGGTGCTAGAGTCATCACGTTAAACCGGTAAACAACTTGCCGAATTGTAGTTGCCAGCTATTTGAAACGGTGGGCCGCACAGCGAGCGTAATGCGAGCTGTAGTGTTTGCAGATAAACTGCCCGCGATGACTGGAGGCTGAATCAATCCGATATTGGCGACCATAGCGCGATTGGCGAGGTCCGGGCGGCCATCCAACCAAAGTAGCAAGACGAACCTCAAAACTTGACGATGACATTCTCTGTCCGCCTCCTTTCTCCATTGTTCAAACGCCTGGCCCTGGTGTTTGTCCTGGTGCTTGGCGCAGCCGCTGTCTGGAAAATGACTCGAGACACGAAGGAGGGCCGGATGCCTGAGGATCCGGCCATTGCGGACGCCACAAAGATTGTCGCAGTTGCCAAGCCAGCGCTGAGCGTCATGGCTGTCACGCCGCAGCATGTCGAGTGGGCCCGGATCCTGGAGGCCAATGGCAATATCGCCGCCTGGCAGGAAGCGGTGATCGGCGCCGAAATCAGCAATCTCCGGCTGACCGAGGTGCGGGTCAATGTCGGTGACAGGGTGCAGAAAGGCCAGGTGCTGGCACGCATTTCCAGTGACAGCGTGGACGCCGCGTTGGCGGAGTCCCGGGCTGCGGTTGCCGAGGCAGAGGCGATGCTGGCCGAGGCCAGGGCCAACGGCGACCGTGCGCGCCAGTACCAGGCCACCGGGTTCATGAGCTCGCAGCAGATCACCCAATACCTGACCGCGGAGAAGACCGCGCTTGCCCGCATGAACGCCGCACGCGCCAGGCTGCAGGCGGAGCAAGTGCGGCTGGCACAAACTGCCGTGCGCGCACCCGATGACGGGGTGATTTCTGCGCGCACCGCCACCGTCGGCTCGATGGCGCAACCCGGGCAGGAACTGTTCCGCCTGATTCGCGGCAGCCGCCTCGAATGGCGCGCCGAAGTGAGCGCAGCCGATCTTGGCAAGCTGAAACCCGGTATCGCTGCCACGCTGACCGCGCCCAACGGCGCCCGCATCCAGGGCCGCGTGCGCATGGTCGCGCCCACCGTCGATCCGCAGACGCTCAACGGCCTGGTGTATGTCGATCTGCCGGTTGCCGAGACCGGCAGTACCCTGCGAGCCGGAACGTTCGCCCGCGGCGAATTCGAGCTTGGGCGCGCACGTACCCTGAGCCTGCCGCAGTCGGCCGTGCTGCTGCGCGACGGGTTCTCTTATGTGTTCCGGCTCGATGATCACAACACGGTCACGCAGACCAAGGTCGCCGTGGGGCAGCGGATGGGCGATCAAATCGAGATTATCGGCGGCATCGGAGCGGACACGCGGGTGGTCGCGAGCGGCGTCGGCTTTTTGGCTGATGGCGATCGGGTGCGGGTGGTGGACACTCCGGCGACCGCAAGCCAGAACCCCTGATCGGAATCCCGCCATGAACGTCTCGTCCTGGTCGATCAAGAACCCGATTCCGGCTGTGCTACTGTTCATCATGCTGACGCTGGCGGGCTTGATGGCATTCAAGACCATGAAGATCCAGCAATTTCCGGACATCGATTTGCCGACGGTGACGGTGACCGCAACGCTGCCGGGCGCGGCGCCGGCACAGATGGAAACCGAAGTTGCGCGCAAGATCGAGAATGCCGTCGCCACCCTGCAAGGCATCAAGCACATCTACACCAAGGTGCAGGACGGTACCGCCACCATCACCGTTGAATTCCGTCTGGAAAAGCCGACACAGGAGGCGTTGGACGACGTGCGCGATGCGGTGTCACGCATCCGCGCCGACCTGCCCGGCGACCTGCGCGACCCCGCGATCTCGAAAGCCAATCTGGCAGGATCCCCGATCCTCACCTATACCGTCGCCTCCAGCCGCATGGATGACGAGGCCTTGTCCTGGTTCGTCGACAATACTGTCACCAAGCGCATGCTCAGCGTGCGCGGGGTGGGGGCGGTGTCGCGCGTGGGCGGGGTCAGCCGCGAAGTGCATGTGGAACTCGATCCGTCCCGCCTGCTGGCGCTCAACGCGACCGCAGCCGATATCTCGCGCCAGCTGCGGCAGATTCAGCAGGAAGCTTCCGGCGGACGCGCCGACGTGGGCGGGGCGGAACAGTCGGTGCGCACCATTGCCACGGTGGGGTCGGCCGAAGAACTGGCGCGCATGGACATCGTCCTTACCGATGGCCGGCGCGTACGCCTTGATCAGGTGGCCACCGTCACTGATACCGTGGCTGAACAACGGTCGGCGGCGCTGCTCAACGGCAAGCCCGTGGTGGGTTTCGAGATCACGCGCAGTCGAGGTGCGGGCGAAATCGAAGTGGCCAACGGCGTGCGCGCCGAACTGGCCAGGCTCAAGGCTGCCCACCCCGACATCACCATCACCGAGGCCTTCAATTTTGTCGATCCAGTGCAGGAGAATTTCGACGGCTCGATGGCGCTGCTGATCGAGGGCGCCATCCTCGCGGTCATCGTGGTGTGGTTCTTTCTGCGTGACTGGCGCGCCACGCTGGTTTCCGCCACCGCTTTGCCGTTGTCGATGATTCCGACCTTTGCGGTGATGCATCTGATGGGCTTCACGCTCAATGTGGTCACGCTGCTTTCCCTGTCGCTGGTCGTCGGCGTGCTGGTGGACGATGCCATTGTCGAGGTCGAGAACATCATCCGCCATTTGCGCATGGGCAAAACGCCATACCAGGCGGCGATGGAAGCGGCCGAGGAGATCGGCATGGCGGTGATCGCCACCACCTTCACCCTGATCGCGGTGTTTCTGCCCACCGCATTCATGAGCGGCGTGGCGGGAAAATTCTTTGTGCAGTTTGGCTGGACAGCGGCGATCGCTGTGTTCTTCTCGCTCGTCGTGGCACGCATGCTCACGCCGATGATGGCGGCGTATTTCCTGAAGCCGCCGCGGAAGGAACACGCCGAGCCTTTCTGGATGGGGTCCTATTTGCGCTGGGCGGCATGGTGCCTGAAGCACCGTGCGATCACCGTGCTCGCGGCGGCCGGATTTTTTTTCGGTTCCTTCGCCCTGGTGCCCCTGCTTCCTACCGGCTTCCTGCCGCCGGATGACCTGTCGCAGACTCAGGTCTACCTCGCGCTGCCGCCGGGCAGCACCTTCGAGGAAACACTGGCCGTTGCCGAGCAGGCACGCGAAATCGTGCAACGGCATCCGCATGTGAAAATGGTCTATACGGCCGTGGGTGGCGGCGCGGCGGGCTCGGATCCGTTCACGCCACGCGGCGCAGCCGAGGTGCGCAAGGCGACCCTGACGATCAACATGACGCCGCGTTCGCAACGGGGCGGGATTGCCAAGCAGACCGTGGAACGTGAATTGCGCGAGGCGCTGACGGCGCTTCCCGGCACACGTGTCACGGTGGGATTCGGAGGGTCAAACGAAAAGTATGTGCTGGTGCTGGCGAGCGAAAACAGCCAGGCACTGGCCGAGCATGCGCGCACCGTCGAGCGTGAACTGCGTACGCTTCCGGGTATCGGCAACGTCACCACGACCGCCAGCCTGGTCCGTCCCGAACTCGTCGTGCGGCCTGATTTCGAGAAAGCCGCGAATCTCGGCGTGACCTCGGCATCGATCGCCGACACGCTGCGCATCGCCACGGCGGGCGACTACGATCAGGGACTGGCCAAACTCAACCTTTCTCAGCGGCAGGTGCCCATCGTCGTCAAGCTGCCGCCCGGTGCGCGCCAGGATATGGCGCTGCTCGAGCGCATGACCGTCCCAGGCAAGCACGGCCCGGTGATGATCGGCAATGTCGCCTCGCTCAGCATCGACAGCGGCCCGGCCGAGATCGACCGCTATGACCGGCAACGCAACATCAACTTCGAGATCGAGTTGAACCAGCAGCCGCTCGGGCTGGTGGAAAGCCAGGCACTGGCACTGCCAAGCATCAAAAATCTTCCGGCCGGCGTGACGCAGACCGCGATAGGCGACGCCGAATCCATGAACGAGTTGTTCGCGAGTTTTGGCCTGGCGATGCTGACCGGCGTGCTGGCCATTTATATCGTGCTGGTGATGCTGTTCAAGGGCTTTGTTCAGCCCGCCACCATCCTGGCCGCGCTGGTGCTGTCCATTCCGGGGGCATTTCTCGCGCTCTTCCTCACGCGTACCGCGCTGTCGATGCCGTCGATGATCGGGCTGGTCATGCTGATGGGGATCGCCACCAAGAACTCGATCCTGCTGATTGACTATGTCATCCTGGCGCGCCGCATCCATGGCCTGAGCCGATGGGACGCGCTGTTGGATGCCTGTCGCAAACGGGCAAGACCGATCGTGATGACCACCGTGGCGATGGGTGCGGGCATGCTGCCGATCGCCATCGGCATTGGTGCCGACCCGAGCTTTCGTGCGCCCATGGCCATCGTTGTCATTGGCGGGTTGATCACGTCAACTTTCCTCAGCCTGCTGGTCATCCCGGTCGTGTATACCTTTGTCGATGACCTGATTGCCTGGGGCCGGCGCTTTATCCGTCCTGCGCAAGCGGCGCCGGATCCCTCGGCGGTTTTGTAGGAGTCCATAAAAACGGCCAGGCGAACCTGGCCGTTTGTCCTGCCTGTCGCGGAATGCACTACTTGGCGGCGTCCTTGGCCTTATCAGCCGCTTCCTGCGCGGCGTCGGCGGTAGCCTGAGCGGCCTCGGCCGCCGCATCCTTGGTTGCTTCAGCTGCGGCCGCGGCGGCATCCCCTGTCGCTTCGGCAGCGGCGCCGGCGGCCTCGGCAGCGGAATGTGCCGCGTCGGCTGCGGAGTCCTTTGCAGCGCCGGCGGCCTCCTTGGCTTCTTCCATGGCGGGGGCGGCGGCTTCTTCAGCCTTCTGGCAGGCGGTCAGTGCGAGGGCGGCGAACAGTGCGACGAGAAGTTTTGATTGCATGAGGATCTCCTTGGGGTGAGTGAAAAAAGAAAGCGGGTCTGGCAACCCACCTTTTTATTGATAAACCCAAAATGCCGAACGACAAGCTTTCGGCCGCAGGCGCGGACCGGAATGGGCGATGCTGCGGGTCAGAACGATTCGTCGTCGCGCAGGTAACGCCATTGCCCCGGCGGCAGTTCGCCCAGCCGCACGCGGCCGATGCGCACACGCTTCAGACCCAGCACTTTCAGCCCGACCAGCTCGCACATGCGACGGATCTGGCGCTTGCGGCCTTCCTTCAGGATGAAGCGCAGCTGGTCGGCGTTCTGCCAGCTCACTTTCGCCGGGCGCAGCTTGCGGCCGTCGAGCGACAGCCCGTGATTGAGCAGGGCGAGGCCCTTTTCATCCAGCCGTCCCTGCACCCGCACCAGGTATTCCTTCTCGACCTCGGAATCGTCACCGATCAGTTGCTTGGCGATGCGCCCGTCCTGGGTCAGCACCAGCAGGCCGGTCGAATCGATGTCGAGGCGGCCGGCCGGCGCCAGGCCCTTGAGGTGCGTAGGGTGGAACGCCCGCCCGGCGCGCCCGTCCTGCCACAGGCTGTCGGGGCGGATCAGCGTCACAGCGGGTTGATATCCAGGCTCCGGCTGTCCTGATACATAGCCGACAGGCTTGTGCAGCAGGAGGGTGACGCGCTGTTGTTGCTGTTCGTTGGCGGCGTTGTCGAGACGGATGGCGCAGTTGGGATCGACCTTGGTGCCGAGCTCACTGACGCGCTTGCCGTCGACGAACACCAAACCGCGCTCGATGTAGCTGTCCGCCTCGCGGCGCGAGCACAGCCCGCGCTCGGACATCAGCTTCGACAGGCGGACGGGTTCGGCCATCAGCTTTCTAGCGCCTCGACAGCACCGGCTGCAGATAGCGCCCGGTGTAGCTGGCAGGGTTGGCCGCGACGGCCTCGGGGCTGCCCTCGGCGATGATCATGCCGCCGCCGGCGCCGCCCTCGGGGCCGAGGTCGATGAGCCAGTCGGCGGTCTTGATTACGTCGAGGTTGTGCTCGATGACCACCACGCTGTTGCCGGCATCGGCCAGGCGCTGCAACACTTTCAGCAGCAGGTCGATGTCTGCAAAGTGGAGACCGGTGGTGGGCTCGTCGAGGATGTACAGGGTGCGGCCGGTGTCGCGTTTGGACAGTTCGAGCGACAGCTTGACGCGCTGTGCCTCGCCGCCCGAGAGTGTGGTGGCGGACTGGCCGAGGCGGATATAGCCTAGGCCGACGTCGATCAGGGTGGTGAGCTTTTTCTTCACCACCGGCACGGCGTCGAAGAATTCGGCGGCGTCTTCCACCGTCATTTCCAGCACGTCGCGGATGGTCTTGCCCTTGTACTGGATTTCCAGGGTTTCGCGGTTGTAGCGTGCGCCGTGGCAAACGTCGCACGGGACGTAAATGTCGGGCAGGAAGTGCATCTCGACCTTGACCACGCCGTCGCCCTGGCACGCTTCGCAGCGTCCGCCCTTGACGTTGAACGAGAAGCGCCCCGGGCCATAACCGCGCGCACGTGATTCGGGCACGCCGGCGAAGAGTTCCCGGATCGGGGTGAAGAGGCCGGTGTAGGTGGCGGGGTTGGAGCGCGGGGTGCGGCCGATCGGCGACTGGTCGACGTTGATCACCTTGTCGAAGAATTCCATGCCATGGATTTCGCCGTGCGGCGCGGGCTCGGTCGATGAGCCGTAGAGGTGGCGGGCGACGGCCGCATACAGGGTGTCGTTGATCAGCGTCGATTTGCCCGAGCCCGATACTCCGGTGACGCAGACGAACAGCCCGACCGGCAGGTTGAGGGTGACGTTTCGCAGGTTGTTGCCGCTCGCACCGGTCACCACCAGTTTGCGTTCGGGATCGGGGTGGCGGCGCGTTTTCGGGATGGCGATCCGGCGTTGACCGGACAGGTATTGCCCGGTGAGCGACTGCTCGCTCATGCGGATCTCCTCGGGGGTGCCTTCGGCTACCACTTCGCCGCCATGCACGCCCGCGCCGGGACCCATATCGACCACGTAGTCTGCGGCGCGGATGGCGTCCTCGTCATGCTCGACCACCAGTACCGAGTTGCCGATGTCGCGCAGGTGCTTGAGCGTCGCCAGCAGGCGGTCGTTGTCGCGCTGGTGCAGTCCGATCGACGGCTCGTCGAGCACGTACATCACGCCGGTCAAACCCGAGCCGATCTGGCTGGCGAGCCGGATGCGCTGCGCCTCGCCGCCCGAGAGGGTGTCGGCGGAACGGTCGAGCGACAGGTAATCCAGCCCGACGTTGTTGAGGAAGCCGACGCGGGCGATGATTTCCTTGACGATCTTGTCGGCGACCTGGGCGCGATGGCCTTCGATGTTGAGTCCCTGGAAGAAGGCCAGTGCCTGCTTCAGCGGCATGGCGCTGACTTCGAACAGTGGCAGCCCGCCGACCATCACGTGGCGCGCCT
>Ga0209706_10001970_pt1 | contig 11605 bp, 7 predicted proteins | sample PPLLaktember2015_6_FD_187263 | JGI IMG/M metagenome (GOLD analysis project Ga0209706, IMG submission 187263) | Freshwater sediment microbial communities from Prairie Pothole Lake near Jamestown, North Dakota, USA - PPLs Lake P8 Core (1) Depth... | ecosystem: Environmental > Aquatic > Freshwater...
AGTCGGGTTATTGCCATGTCCGATCCAGGTGCTGAATACCTTATGCGTGACAGGCACCTTTGAAGCAGAGAGGCTGATATCATACCAGGATCCGGACTGTTCCGTATTTTTAACCGTTATATCGCCACCGGAAGGAAACAGGTATCCGATCCTGTCATGAAGTATCCAGGTCAATTCAGAAGATGTAAATTCCTTAGTTTCAATAATTGATTTTTTCTTTTTGTTTTTAATTGTAATATCTCCTGATGAAAAGCACTGGTTGACGTTGGTGACAACAGGATTACTTTTTTCAGCTTTGATCCCGGCTCCCATACAATACATTGCATCAGGGGTAAAGAAGTATGCTTTTCGTGCAGAAATTCCATCCCATGAAAAATCATACGCGGCAATTCCGAATATTCCATCAGAGGCACCGCCGGCAAATTCGTTTGATGATATTATATACGCGCTTCCGGTCACCGGCAACCGGGGTACATCTTCAATAACACTGGTAACTCCGGGGATCCTTGACCAGTCCCAGGCAGCGAAAATATTCCTGTATTCATCTCCGTCGATCATGATATTAGTTGCACCCCATGGCAACCATTTTCTTTTGAGGTTTTCATCATTCATCCTCTCTGTACCATAAGTTCTTTTGGAGGGTATTTTTGCCGACAGGTAGAAATCCTTTCCGTGATTAACCATAATGTCCGATTTCCAGAAATGCCTGTTACCCGGGTTCCGGAACTGAGATTCACCGTTGATGAAGCTTATACAATCTTTCAGTTCATCCTGCCGCGGTGCATTCATCGCTATCAGCCGGGTTGCAAATGTCCTCAGTCCCGCTGATGAAAGTGCATTCCGTCTTGTGATTTCCCTGCCGGCCGCACCGAAGTCGAAAGCCTGTTTCTGGCAAAACCACTGAAATCCGTCAAGAAGTGCATCAGTGATTGTTTTCACCTGTGATTCTGACATTGCATAATCTGTTCCGTGAGCCAGAGATCCAAAATAAGTTATGTCCGACATAAAAGACATGCCATAACCGCCATTGTATAGCTGAGGACCGTGTTGCCAGAAGCTTTGATCGGTCTTGATTCCCTCTGCTTTTTCCGGCATAATCCTGGCTTCTTCAAAAGCACTCGAGAAATTTTCGCGTAATACTTCCTCATTGTTTTTCACACATGCTTTATCGATAGAGCTTTTCAATAACCAGATCTTGTTGGCCCCGGTTGTTGCGCCGGACCATTTTTTTGCTGATTCGTTATAATAAAACAGCAGGTCATCGGCGAGGGAATCAAGAGTTGCCTGGTCAAATCCGAAATTGTCGCCGGTCTTCATCAGAACCAGTGCAGGTCCGAGATTGGTTGGTGCACCGATAGCATTGTACCACCAGTTATCCGATACCGGTTTGATGAACAGGTAATATCTGAATAAATTCCGGATAGCTGCCTTTACTTCCGGACGATGAAAATACCTGCTTTCGGGTTTATTATATGCCTGGCAGATCGAAACAAGCCTCCTTGAATGTGTAACCGGCTGCCAATTATTTCTGTCTCTGTTGCTATAATCTACATCATCCCAGCCGCCATCTGCTCTGAGTGTTGTTAAGAGATTTGAAACAGCGCTGTCCCTTACATTTTGCGAAATCAAATCATTCCTTAACCTTTCGGTTATGATGCTGATCTGTGAAATAGAGTCAGCACTGGCGGCAATCACCAGGAAAGATATTAGATATAACCGGATTCTGTTAAAGTATACCTTCTGATTATTCATCATTTTATCCTGAATTAATAGAACTGTATCTAAATAGTCGGAAGCCCGAAGTCCGAAGTCCGAAGATGAATGTGACATGTAGTCTTGACTTCTGACTCACTTTATTTTTTCTTTAAATGCTACCATCATATTCATTAAATTGTATGCATAATCGTAGTGTTCTCTGAATTCTTCTTCAGAAATATAATTTCTTTTTTGAAGCTTTGTGTAAACAAGTAACTACTTCAGCCAGAGAGCGAATAGCAAAACCGATAAATTTTTTAAATTCAGGATTTGATTGCCCAATTGATCCCTCTGAAATGTTTAATGCAATAGAATCAACTGCTCTCCGAATTTGTGAAGAAAGATTATACATTTCTTCTTTGGGGAATTTGTATGATAATCGAAATATACTTTCGCCATAATCCATCGCCTTTTGCCAAATAATGAGTTTTTCAAATTTAAATTGCATCATCGTTTTGTTTCTTTTCTTTCAACTTCTGACTTCTGTCTTCCGACTTCCGACTCCAATACTTTTAACACTGATTGGTTACAAAGAACTTATTTTATCTTTATTTTTGATTTTTGATAATGCATATTTATTGTTTAAAGATATCTGTTTTTCTTTTCAACTTCATCATAAGTGAATAAGTGAATTATGCTTCTTAAATTATGTCTGCTGGCTCTTTTCGGCATTGCAATGGCTCACCTTGAAGGTGTTGTCGTGGTTTATCTGAGGAAAGCGCTTGGAATGCTGGATTCCGAGTCTAACAAAGAATCTCTTGAAAAATTAACCAGACAGTACCTTGGTATTGAAATGACCAGGGAAGCGGCAACAATAATCATGCTGGTTGTTATTGCTTACCTTGTTGGTGATTCATGGCTGGAAAAGGGAATCTATTTTCTCTGGACATTTGCATTCTGGGACCTTTTCTATTACCTCTCCCTTTATATCCTGATCAAATGGCCTCCGACGTTTAAAACCATTGATGTCCTCTTTCTTATTCCTGTGCCGTGGATTGCCCCGGTATGGTTCCCGATAGGAGTATCATCACTTACGATCATTACAATTGCAATACTTTACCTTCTGCAAATTATATGATAATGGGATGTTGAGTAAAAATCATATAACCACAGAGTCTGCAAGGAGTTACACGGAGTTTTAGTATGAATTTTTCGTCCCGGATAAAAACGATCTTCCGATCACTGGAATACAGGAATTACCGGTTGTTTTTTTCAGGGCAAAGCGTTTCCCTGATTGGTACATGGATGCAACGTATTGCCCTGCCCTGGCTGGTCTATCATCTGACGGGATCGGCATTTCTGCTTGGATTGGTCAGCTTTGCAGGACAAATCCCCGCATTCCTTCTTGCTCCGCTGGCCGGGGTAATTACTGATAAGGTTAGCAGGTACAAAGTACTTCTGATCACACAGATACTTTCATTATTCCAGGCATCTTTACTTGCAATTCTTACGCTTACAGGTGTTACTCAGCTCTGGCATATTATTGCATTGAGTATCTTTCTTGGCTGCATAAATGCATTTGATGTTCCCTCGCGACACTCATTTGTAATTGAAATGGTCGAGAAAAAAGAGGATCTGGGAAATGCAATAGCACTCAATTCGCTGATGTTCAACGGTGCACGCCTGATAGGTCCATCGGTGGCAGGTTTGATGCTTGCCACAACCGGTGAGGGAGTCTGTTTTCTTATTAATGCTGTCAGTTATGTTTTTGTTATAATTTCACTTCTGGAAATGAAGGTACCGCAAAAAAAGATAGTTAGAAAGGATGGGAATATGCTTAAGGACCTGAAAGAGGGTCTGGATTACACATTCGGATTTTCCCCGATCAAATATCTGCTTCTACTCCTTGGCATTATAAGCCTTTTGGGTACATCATACCAGGTCCTTATGCCTGTTTATGCCAAGGAAATATTACACGGCGGATCCGATACTTTCGGATTCCTTATGAGTGCAGCAGGGATGGGTGCTCTTCTTGGTGCCCTTTATCTTGCATCACGCGAGACAGTCCTGAAGCTGGGAAGAATAATACCTGCGGGAGCTGCTCTGTTCGGTGCAGGATTGATAGCTCTGTCGTTTACCAGGTTTTTTCCGCTGACAATCATGCTGCTGGTTTTAATAGGTCTTGGGATGATGTTACACACTGCATCGAGCAATACAATACTTCAGACAATTACGGATGATGATAAGAGGGGCCGTGTGATGAGCTTTTATACAATGGCTATTATGGGCACTGCCCCGTTCGGAAGCCTGCTTGCCGGTTTTCTGGCAAAGACCCTGGGCACTCCTGCCGCTATTTTTACCGGGGGAATCGCCTGCCTGGCCGGATCACTGTTTTTCCTCAGGAAACTTCCGGAACTGAAGCGCAAAGTAAGACCTGTTTATGTTAAGATGGGGATCATCCCTGAAGTGGCTGCCGGCCTGCAGACAGCTACAGAACCTTCTCCTGAGACTTCAGTTATGAACTGAAACATTATTAGTATTCATCTGCCGGGATTGCCTGTTGTCTGTTGAAATCCTGATTGTAAGTATGAAGACATTTATCCTTGAATTGATGCTGGTTATCAAAATGTTAATATTTTTCTTTGGCAACCCATTAAAAATAACCATTTTTGCAGGCGAAAATAGGTGAAAGATTCAGCTCAATTTTTGGGTTATATCTAACAAGCTCATAAACAGGAGAGATGAAAATTCTGATATGCGAAGATAACAGGCTGGCACTTAAGACTCTTTCTGTTGTTCTCGAAAGGGAAGGATTCAGTTCGGATACTGCGGAGAATGGGAATGATGCTATCGAACTGATCAAAAAAAATATTTATGATTTGCTGGTAGTTGATATACACCTGCCATATCACAGCGGACTTGAGCTGATTAAATTCCTAAGGACAGATCTGAATAGTAAAACACCGGTACTTATTGTGACAGCGTTTAGTGATATGCAGATGCAACGCCAGGCAGGGGAACTGGGAATTGATGGTTATATCGTAAAACCATTCAATCCTGCTGACCTGATTGAAAAGATCAGATCCATTTTAAATAAGAACCAATGAAGAGGTGTTTCCTTCTGTTTAAAACCGGACTGGTCTTAGCCGTGATATTTAATATTTTCCCGGTTCAGTCACAGGAGATATCTGATCCTGAATCCGAATACATGAGGATCAGGTCAATAGCATTCGAAGGCGATTATGCAACTGCTGCCGTTGCTGCCAGAAAACTGGTCAATGCATTTCCGTCATATGGTGATGCACGTATATTGCTTGGCCGCATTCTGGCATGGCAGAAAGATTTTAAGCAGGCTGCCGCAGTAATAGATACGTTACTTTCCACCGATCCCGACAATGAGGATGCTTTATCGGTAAAAAGAGATATTTCACTCTGGTCGAAAGATAACACACCCGTTGCCACTGATATCAGGGCAGGTTATTCTTTTGACAGTTTCACCGAGCCTTATACAAGGTTCTGGCAGGTCTTTAAAGCCGGAGCAGGACACCGGTTTAACTGGGGCCCTGCATCAGCGGGCTTGAATGTCGGAGATATTATGATTGAAACCGATACAGCCCGGGCAGAAGCTACCGAACTTCAATTTGAAGCTGAGGCGTGGCCAAAACTCACAGATAAAAACTATGCATACCTGGCATATGCTTACAGTCCCGGCAGTTATTTTCCCACTCACAGAGCAGCTATAGAAGTGTGGCAGGTACTCCCGAAAGGCTGGGCAATATCAGCAGGGATGAATTATTACAGATTTGAGCGAAACATTTTTATTTCCGGATTATCTGTTGAGAAATATACCGGAAAATACTGGTTCTCGCTGAAGAGTTTTGTCTATTTTAAGGATGACGGACCGACCACTTCGTTCTACTTCAACGGAAGAAGATACTTTAACGATATTGACTATCTGCAACTTACACTCGGCACTGGAACAGCTCCCGATGAACCATTTGATGTTCAGCCGGATGTAATGCGGCTTAGTTCTCATAGTGTACGGCTGGCATATCTGACTTCACTGACCAATAAGCTGACTATGCGGATAGGTGCAGGATACTCCTATGAAGAATATGCAGAAAATGAATGGCGTAACAGGTTTGAGGGTCATATTAATTTCATTTATGCCATTAAAATGAAATGATGAAATTTACCCTGTTATTGATATTATCCCTTCTTTTATTTCCCTCAGGTCAGGCTGAACAGGACACCAGGAAGTCCGTTTCAACCAGTAAGAATCAAAAAACAATTACATCGGACTCGATTGCTCCTTCAGATTTACAGCTGGATTATAAAATAATGAATTCTAACGTAAGGGGATTTATCACATCCCTGAAGGATAAGTATCCGGTACAGCTTGGAGCCTTCAGGTCAAAAAGGAATGCCGATGCATTTTTAAGGGAAGTAAGGGAGCATATCGATACAAATGCTATAATGCTGGCGGAGGGCGGCCTGTACAAGATACGGATATCCAGGGTGCCACACCCACCCATAGGGACAGAGATCTCCGTGTTGGCCGGAGAATCAGGTCAGCAAATTCGGGCTGATACCACTCTTGCTGTGACAGCTGACACATCAGTAACTGCATTGAGCGAGCCCGATTCGACGGAGACCGGTGTGTTGATCTCCGACACCGCAGGGACAGCAACAGCGGCTGCTGATGATGTGAATGTTCTCTTTCTCGACGAAAATAATCCCTGGCTGAAAAGGATAAGCTATTTCGGCAAATCACTTGCATTTATCAATGCTCTGATTATAACCATTTTAGTCTGTATTTCTTCGATGTTGATATTGCTTCTGTTCATTCTTTTTAACAGGAAAAGGATGGAGCGGACTGAGAAGCTGCGTCAGTATCTGATGGAGAAGTACCAGGGTCTGACAATCGATTACCTTTTCGGGAGTACCACTCCGGATGATTTCAAACCTATTGCATCCGATACATTCCGCCGGCAGGTGCTGATCGACCAGATGATAGATGTCAGTGTCAATCTTAAGGGTGAAGAATCAAAGAAACTTATCGGACTTTACAAACACCTTGGTCTTGACAGGGATTCAATAAGCAGGGCCAATGATCGCCGCTGGCATAAGAAAATCAAGGGATTCCGTGAGCTTGCTTTCATGAATATAAAAGATGCTAACGGTGAAATGTATAAGGCACTTAATTCATCAAACGAAATACTCAGGATGGAAGCCCAGATCGCACTTGTCAGGCTTGGGGATGAGAATGCGTTTGAGTTCCTTTCCCATCTTACCAGACCCTTCTCACTCTGGGAGCAGATAAGCCTTCATGAGCTTATGATTCAGCACAATATACATTTACCATCATTTAAGAAGTGGCTCACTTCATCCAATCCTACAGTCGTCATGTTTGCTCTCAGAATGATCCGGGAGTTTAAGCAGAACGATGCCGATGAGGATATTCAGGCAACCCTTATGCATAAGAATCCTGAGGTCAGGCAGCTTGCCGTTCAGGTTGCCGGCGACCTTAATATCCGCTCTGCCCTTGAGGTCATGAAGCATATGTACAAGAACCAGGATTACAACATTTGCCTTGAGATCGTGAGATCAATGGGCAAAATGCCTGACCTTTCCATGCTGGGATTCCTGACTCTTGTGCTGGATAAGGAGGACGATGTCCAGCTACAGATCGAAGCGGTAAAAGCAATTGAGAACAACGGGGAAGAGGGAGTGAAAGCTCTTGTTAAAATAATGAAATCGGAATATAAAAACTATAACATTATTGTAAGGCATGTCCTTGACCGCAGGATATTTTAAATAAGTATGGATCTGATTTTTGGAAATATTATTTTTATTATTACCCTGATAATATTCGGATCATATCTGGTACTGGGTATATTCTCTGCACTGGCACTTAGAAAATACCTGAGGAAGAACAGCTATGTCAATTATAACTCATTGGTATTGTCGCCATTAAGTCCGAAGATCTCGATTATTGCACCAGCATATAATGAAAACAAATCGATAATAGATAATGTCCGTACGCTTCTTTCCCTCTATTACAATAATTTCGAGGTAATACTTGTGAATGATGGCTCAACAGACAATACTTTTGAAAAGGTAAGTGAGGCCTTTGATCTTGTCAGGGTAAATTACTATTTCGATTACCGTATACCCTGTGAGAGAATAAAAGGAGTATATAAATCAAAAGATCCCTCATACAACAGGCTGACCGTAATTGACAAGAATAACGGAGGCAAGGCCGATGCACTGAATGCCGGCATAAATATCTGCAAAAGCTCGCTTTTCGTATCAATAGATGCCGATTCCATAATTGAAGCTGATTCGATTCTAAAGCTTGTCAAACCGTTCCTTGAGGAGAAAGATCGCAAAGTGATCGGTTCCGGTGGCGTAATAAGGATAGTCAACTCATGCCTGATTGAGCGGGGCCAGATCAGGGAGATCAGGCTTCCCAATAAATTGCTTCCACGCCTTCAGGTTCTTGATTATACCCGTGCATTCCTGCTCGGGAGGATGGCATGGAGCCAACTCGACGGACTAATGCTGATTTCCGGGGCGATGGGCATATTTGACCGTGAAATAGCTATAAAGGCGGGTGGTTACAGTATCAAAACCGTCGGAGAGGATATGGAGCTGGTTCTCCGGATGAGGCGTTTCATGGCTGAACGTGATTTAAAATATGAGGTAACTTACATTCCGGATCCTCTTTGCTGGACAGAGGTTCCAACTGACCTGAAATCACTGCGCAAACAACGAACCCGTTGGACCCGCGGCCTTGTGGAATCGCTCAGGACACACCGGAAGATATTTTTCAATAAGAAATATGGCCGCCTGGGGATGCTTGGATACCCATACTGGTTGTTCTTTGAGTGGCTTTCACCGCTTATTGCCTTCGCAGGTTTTGTTTATACTGTTTTCCTTATTATTACAAATGCCATCAACTGGCCGTTCTATCTGCTCCTTTTCCTTTTTGTATATTCCTTTGCAGTATTGCTATCGATCTGGGCCGTACTTTTTGAGGAGATAACATTCCACAAATACAGGAGAAAAAGAGATGTCTTCAGACTTATTGGCACTGCATTCATCGAACCATTCATTTATCCTGTTCATACCTATTTTTCAGTCAGGGGGAATTTAGAAGCGCTGAGAGGTAAAAAATCGTGGGGTTCAGCCGAAAGAAGCGGATTTGAAAAGAAAAAGAAAACTGAAAGGCGTCTGACGGTCCGTCAGTCGGCAAACATCGCAAAAGCAGCCAGTCCGGCCTCAACAACCTGAAGCGATTTCTTTTCTCTGGCAATTGTTGAAGGAACGACCAGCCATTTATCCCAGTTATACCTGCTTGTTGTTGATGTAACAATTCCTTTATTATATACCGATATTGCTATCCCGTCAGACCGGGTTGTTAAAATGTCAAAAGTATTTCCGCCATCATTTGAGATGGCACCGTCGTTAACCTTCATCTGTGTCGGATCATTGAAGTAGAGCATAGTCCAGGGGACCCTAATCTTTACCATATTGCCGGACCAGGCAGCGGTACACCTGTGTCCGAAAGTGAAGTCCGGTGCATTTTCAACAGGTAGCGAACCCAGGTCATGTTCTGTAAGCATAAATCCATCATTGATCCATACCATTACGTTCCAGGAAGCACCGTCAGTAACTGTACTTCTGTATTTCTGAACTGCCGGATCGGTCAGATTAAACCTGGGGGTAAAGCCCTTCATGTCATAAGCTTCCGTCACGTAAAAATCAGCGGTATCGTTTCCTGCCACCATCGAAAGCAAAAATTCGGATCTATTGCTGAGCACCTTTCCATTTGGAAGCTGTGATTCTCCTGTTGCTGCAGAATAAGTATCAAAGGCAATCATCAGAGTATCGCCCGCAGAGATACTCTGGCTTAATTCAACATTAAGATAAAACTGGCTGTTGTCGTATGTAGCTTTAATACTGGTGACCGGTCCTGCAGGATTATCTGAATTATATGTGATATATGGTAACGATTCCTGGTCGAAAGTTATCAGTCCGAAATTCTGTTCAGGCGACAAAAGGTTATGCCATAGCTGCCTTGTGGGGATTGTAATACCGTTTGAATCAAAGCCGTAAGCCTCAAGATATGCCACGATCCATGTAGGCTTAAACCACTCGTCCATCCATGAGAACATAAAGCCCCCGGCACACCCGGCGTCGATGATGTTATGCATCATACGGATATTCTTTTCACCCTGCTGTTGTTCGGAGTAACCCCCGTGATCCATATTACTGAATGACTGATGGGCACTGCTCCAGCTCGAAGGCACCCCGAATTCCCCGATAACGAGGGGGATCCCGGCGTAATGATTTTTAAGATCAGTTAAATAACCAAGGTAGCTGTTGGCCCCCTGTTCGTCAGTATAGGACTGGTAAGAAGGTTGTTCGCTTATAAAGTTCGGGTAATAGGGATAAGCATGATAGCAGGCAAAGAGACCTGCCCTGAGATTCTGCTGGTTGATTTTTGTAATGTCGTAAGTTGCCTTATCCTCATCAGTGAATATTTCCGTGGGATGATCCAGCGGATCGAGGGTCGGCCAGCTGGATATGCTAACCGGACGGTTCACTGAATAATTCTGATTCTCATACGAAACGGTTTCGTCAAGCATCTGTGTAACAAAAACCTCACTGGCCGTTCCACCCGTGATACTCAGCTGGTTACCTGTAAATGATGTCATCCCTTGGTGTAACTTGTTTGTGGTGTCCACCTCCTGAGGCATTATCTCCCTGCCTAATACATAACCTGCAGTCCATCTTGAAATATCCGAATCATAATTTCCATATGCCCGCCCGAGCCGGAAGGCAATATCATTATTGCCGTGGAGACAATCTACAATTTCTCTTATCTCGTAACGGAATGACGATGTGCGAAGGACCAGATCATACTCTGATGTAACCGAACCATCCTCAACTTCACCCAGCCAGATGCCCTGGAAAAGCAGCAATGGTTTATCAGGATGTCTGTAGTTGTAATTGGCGAGCTCCTCGTAAAATACGGGTGGATGGAGAGTATAAACTCTTAAGCTGTTGAATCCTGCTTCAGCCATTCGGCTGATCCATTTCCTGTACAGATCACCGGAAATTGCATACGCAATCTCCCCCGGAAAAGTGCCGGGAGGCGAAGAGCCCAGATTGATCCCCTTGAGGTTCAGCGGTCTGTATCCTGAACCTGTGAACATCGCAATATGGTCGATCTGGGTTCTGAAGGGAATAGACTGGAAAGCGGTGATTTCAAAATCGATTACTGTATCCCGCCTGATGACTATATCGGTAAGCCGGGTGGGATAGAAATCCCGGCAGATTACAGTTGTAATTACAGGTATCCGTATCTGTCCTGAAGCGACCGGCGGAATTGAGGGCAGATCGATCGGCTCAAGAGTAGTAACCGAAGAATATGCAGTTGGCCCTGATACTTTTATAAGTCTTCCTGACCATGACTTGCCTTTGAAAGTGATTGCATAAATGTAAAAACCCTGTTTCACCGGTGCCCCGTTATCGTTGCAGCCATCCCAGACGATCCGGTAGCTTCCTGCCTCAACATCAGTGTAGAGAACCTCTTTAATTTTCTGCCCGGAAAGACTGTAAACGGAAAAACGCACATCACCCGATGTATTTATGATGAACGGGATATTGACTGAATAAGTAAACGGATTAGGATAAGGGATGCCGGTTTGAAGAAGACCGGAAATTTCACCGTAAATGCCGGAAATCCTCAGGGAATAGCTTCCGTCAGTACCGCTTATTGCAGCAAATTCAGCATTTCCCGCAAACATTGAGATCCTGGCATCGGGTACCACTTTACCGGCAGCATCTGTAACGGTTCCGGTTACGTAATAGTCAATCCCTGACAACCAGGTTGACGACA
>Ga0209706_10001972_pt1 | contig 11598 bp, 15 predicted proteins | sample PPLLaktember2015_6_FD_187263 | JGI IMG/M metagenome (GOLD analysis project Ga0209706, IMG submission 187263) | Freshwater sediment microbial communities from Prairie Pothole Lake near Jamestown, North Dakota, USA - PPLs Lake P8 Core (1) Depth... | ecosystem: Environmental > Aquatic > Freshwater...
GCATATGATTCCGGACACCCCATGGAAAAGCCATCGAAGTCACTCAAAACGCCAAAGGGGGCCGAGACAAGCATGGAGAAAAAGAAGATCCCCGCGACGTCCGATTCGAAGATAACCCTCCTTATCTTCTGTCCGTCCGAAATCATCCTCGCCGGCATCCTCCGGGCCCTCGAGTCGGATACCGGCCTCGATATCCTGAACATCGAGAAGAACACCATCGAGTCGTTCATGGACTCGATCAAGAAGCTGAAGCCCCAGGTCATCCTCTTCGCCCACATGGAGGCCCTGCCGAACCTCCGTGAGATCTGCAAGGCCATCCGCGAGATCGCCAAGACCCAGGGCCGCTCCGAGCTCCTTCTCCTCGGCAGCATCCCGGCCCACGAGGAGATCGTGAACCTCATCAACGCCGGGGCCCGCGGCTACTTCGACCTCAACGATGCGTCCACCCAGCTGCCCGAGGCGGTCCGCGGCATCCACAAGGGCGAGATCTGGCTCCCCCGCGACAAGATGTCCAGCATCATGGACCGGATCATCTCCGTCGTCGGCCGGGACCTCAAGGAGAAGACCCTCGACCAGCTCACCCCGACGGAGTTCCAGGTCCTGCGGCTCATCGGCCAGGGGAAGAGCAACGACGAGATCGCCGAGCTGATGTTCATCAGCAAGAACACCGTCCGCTCCCATATCAAGAGCATCTACGCCAAGCTCGATACGCACAGCCGCCTTCAGCTGGCGCTCTACGCCATCAATTCGGCCCTGTTTTAGAGTGAGGAATCGAGGACGCCATGACTAAAAAAGCCGCCCCCAAGAACAAGAAAAAGACCAAGCCCGTTCCCGAGGACCTCGAGATCAACCGCCGGCGCGAATGGCGGTTCGACTTCCCCCTGGGCACGCTCATCGAGGGCAGCCTCGCCGACGGCAACAAGTTCAAGGAGGAGACCCAGCTCGAGAACATCTCCTCGGGCGGGGCCTATTTTTCTTTGGACTCCGGCGTCGTCGTCGGCTCCAAGCTCAATCTCTACATCGAGCTCCCGGAGAAGCTCGCCGACGGCAAGAGGCTGAGGCTGCGGATCGGCGGCATCACCGTCCGCCTGGAAAAGCCCGACAAGAAGACCAAGCGTCAGGGCGTCGCCGTGCGGTTCAGCGATGACTTGTTCAAAGTCGTCCCCGCCAAGAAGACGGCCAAGAAAAAATAGCGTCCTCCGCGTCGCGTTGACGGGGGGGATCGCCTGCGGAAAATCCGTTGTCGCCCGAATCCTCGCGGAAAAAGGCTGCGTCGTCTATTCCGCCGATGAGGCGGCCCACACTCTGATGCTCCCCGGGCGGACCGCCTGGAAGGCCGTCGTCGCGCGCTTCGGCAGGTCGATCCTGCGCGCCGACCGGACGATCGACCGGGCCGTCCTGGGCCCCATCGTCTACGCCGACCCGGCCGCGCGCCGCTTCCTCGACGGTCTCGTCCATCCCCTCGTCCTGGCCGATCAGGAAAAGGCCTTCCGCAAGGTCGAGCGTGAGGGCGGCCCCGCCGTATTCGTCGTCGAGGCCGCCTTGACCATCGAGACCGGATACGCCGGGAAGTTCGACCGCGTCGTCGTCGTCCACTGCCGCAAGGCCGACCAAGTCCGCCGACTCCGCGAGCGGGACAGGATCGGCCAGGCGGCCGCCCTGCGGAAGATCGGCTCCCAGATGCCCGTCAGGGACAAGCTGCGGTACGCCGACTACGCCATCGACACTTCAGGGACCCTGGCCGAAACGGTGGAACAGACCGAGCGGGTCCACGCCCAGCTCGTAATGGATGCCGAGCTTAAGAAAAAAGATGGGGTCAAACCTATACGTTTTTAACTTATTCCCTCTTGGCTCAAGGCAAACCCAAAGACAAAAAGCGAAAAGTTAAAAACGTATAGGTTTGACCCCTTCAGGACTTGGTCTTGGAGAGGAGGGTCTTGAGCTCCTGGCCGGGCCGGAACTTGATCCGCTGACCCTTCTCGATGCGGATCTGTTTCTGACGGCGGATGTCGCGGCCGAAGCCCGTCTTCTTGGCCACGACCTTGAAGCTCCCGAAGCCTCGGATCTCGACCTTTTCCTTGTTCGCCAGGGCGGCTTTGAGCGACTCCAGAACGGCCTCGACGATCGACAGGGACTTGGCCCTGTTGAACTCGGTCTTCTTCTCGATCGCCAGGGCGATATCGTTCTTGATCATCGGAGTCACTCCTTGGAAAAAAGCGAAACCTATATTTAATTTATTGAAAACAAAAAGTCAAGCACAAACTCCTGCGGCCGCATCCGGTTGACTTGCCCCGGGCCTGTTCTTATAATGAACCTGCGTTGAGAATCAAGATCTTCTTCGTCCTCTTTCTCCTGGTGCCCCTTCTCGCGTCCGCCGAGGTGGTCAAGATCAAGGTCGCCGCGCCCATCCATCCCGTCACCTCCGAGTACGTCGTCAGGTCCCTGGAACAGGCCGACCGCGACGGCGCCGACCTCGTCATCCTGACCCTCGACACGCCCGGCGGCCTCGACACTTCCATGCGGGAGATCATCGAGAAGATCGTCAACGCCAAAACCCCCGTGGCCGCGTTCGTCGGTCCGGGCGGCTCGCGGGCCGCGTCGGCGGGCTTCCTCATCGCCCTGGCCTGCGACGTCTTCGTCATGGCCCCGGGCACGAGCACGGGGTCCGCCCATCCCGTCGGCATCTCGCTGACGGGCCAGGCCATGGACAAGACGATGGAGGAGAAGGTCACCCACGATGCGGCGGCCTACGTCCGGACGATCGCGGAGAAGCGCGGCCGGAACATGGGCCTGGCCGAAGACGCGGTCCGCAAGAGCCTTTCCTATACGGAGAAGGAGGCCCTCGACGGCGGCCTGATCGACTTTGTCGCCCCCTCGGAGGCGGAGATCGTCGCCCGGCTCGACGGCCGGACGATCCGGCGCTTCGACGGCTCCGGGCACACGTTCGCCCTTGCCGGCAAGCCGGTCGTCGACCGGCCCATGACCTTGCGCCAGAGGGTCCTTCTGACCATCGCCAATCCGAACCTCGCCTACATCCTGCTCATGATCGGCCTCCTCGGCCTCTATTTCGAGTTCTCCCACCCCGGGGGGATCCTGCCCGGCGTCCTGGGCGGCATCTCGCTGCTCCTGGCGATCTTCGCTTTCCAGATCCTGCCCATCAATTACGTCGGTCTGGGCCTCATTCTCCTGGCCGTCATCCTCTTCATCCTCGAGATCAAGGTCCAGAGCTTCGGCATGCTCGCCGTGGGAGGGATCGCCGCCATGACCATCGGTTCGCTCATGCTCATCAAGGCCCCCATCGCCGAGCTCCGGACGAGCCTCCGCTTCGTTCTGCCCGTCGTCATCGGCGTCGCCGCGATCGTCCTGTTCCTCCTCACCCTCGTCTTCAAGGCCCATCGCCGCCGCTCCTTCTCCGGCCGCGAGGGCATGATCGGCGAGACAGGGTCGGCCCGCACGGATCTCGCGCCCAGGGGCATGGTCTTCGTCCACGGCGAGCTCTGGGAGGCGGTGGCGGAAGAGCCCGTCCGGGCAGGCGAGAAGGTCAAGGTCATCGAGGTCCTCGAGGGCCTGAAAATAAGGGTCGGCAAAGTCTGACCCGACAGCTTTAGCGGGGCCCGGCGGCCTCGGCAAGGAGAAAAGCATGAACCTCTTAACGGCGCCTATCATTGTCGTCGGCCTGATCGTCCTGTACCTCCTGAACTCCATCAAAGTTCTGCGGGAATACGAACGAGGGGTGATCTTCCGGCTCGGCCGCCTCCTGCCCCAGCCCAAGGGGCCCGGCCTCATCTTCGTCTTCTCCCCCATCGACCGCATCGTCCGCGTCAGCCTGCGGCTCATCACCATGGACATCCCGCCGCAGGACGTCATCACCAAGGACAACGTCACGGTCAAGGTCAACGCCGTGCTCTACTTCCGGGTCATCGATCCGCTCAAGTGCGTGGTCGAGGTCCAGGACTACATCTACGCCACCTCCCAGCTGGCCCAGACGACCCTTCGGAGCCTCCTCGGCCAGGTCCCGCTCGACGATCTCCTGTCGGAGAGGGAGAAGCTCAACCTCCGCCTCCAGGAGATCATCGGGCAGCACACGGACCCCTGGGGCATCAAGGTCCAGCTCGTCGAGATGAAGCAGGTCGACTTGCCGGAGAACATGCAACGGGCCATCGCCAAGCAGGCCGAGGCCGAGCGCGAGCGGCGGGCCAAGGTCATCCATGCCGACGGAGAATTCCAGGCCGCCGACAAGCTGACCCAGGCCGCCGACATCATCTCGAAGAACCCGCAGGCCCTCCAGCTGCGGTTCCTGGGCACGCTCACCGATATCGCCGCCGAAAAGAATTCGACCATCGTCTTTCCTCTTCCTCTTGAGCTTTTGCGGGCATTCTCCTATGATAGGAATCCGGAGAAAAAACAAGCTGATGAAAAATAAGGACTTCCGGGAGATCCAGGTCTCGAGCACCCTGCTCATCGTCATCTTCCTCGGGGTGCTCGCCCTGGGGGTCTTCATCTTCCTCCTCGGCGTCTCGGTCGGCAAGAAACAGTCCTCCGTCTCTTCCCCGACCCGGGTCGTCACCCAGCAGATCCCCGAGCCGGTCAAGGAAACCCCGGTCAAGCCGGCCCCCGCCGACACGGAGACCGGCGGCGCCTCGGAGCCGGGCCCGGGCGCGCTCCGGCAGGCCCCCGACGCCGCCGCACAGAAGACCCCGGCGACGGAGACCGTCGCCGGCAGGACCCCGGTCAAGAAGACGGTCGAGACGAAGACCGCCCCGCCTGCCACGCGCGGCCTTTACTACGTCCAGGTCCTCGCCGTGGCCGACCGGGCCCAGGCCCAGGCCGCGGCGGACAAGTACCGGGATCAGGGCTACACCGCCGTCGTCACCGACCCTCCCGCCGGGGAGAAGAACTACAAGGTCCGGCTGGGCGGATTCGCGACGAAGGACCGCGCGACCGATCTGCTGAAGAAGCTGAACGCCGCGGCGGGCAGGAAAACGGACTACTGGGTCGTCCAGTACTGACCCGGCAGGAACCAGGAAGGGATAAAGAGCACATGACCCCTATCGACCGATCGTCCGAGGACCTCAAGACACGCCTCGCCGGCCTCTTCGCGAAAGTCGAAGAGGTCCGAGGTTTTCTTTGACCATGATCGCAAGAACGCCGAATGGGCGGCGATAAACGTCCGCCTGGCCTCGCCCGAGGTCTGGCAGGACCAGAAGGCCTCGCAGGCCCTCCAGCAGAAGAAGAAGCTCCTCGAGAAGGACATCCAGTTCTTCCGCAAGATCCTCGGCCAGAAGGAGGAGCTCGAGGTCCTGACCGAGCTCGCGGCCGAGGGTGAGAGCGTCGAGGCCGACTTCGCCGCCGCGGTCGCCCGGCTCGAGAAGGACCTCCAGGAAGCCGAGCTCCGGGCCCTCTTTTACGATGCCGACGATGCCCGCAATGCCATCCTGACCCTCCATCCGGGCGCCGGCGGAACGGAGTCCCAGGACTGGGCCGAGATGCTCCTCCGGATGTACCTGCGTTACGCCGAGCGCAAGGGCTTCAAGGCCGAAGTCCTCGACCACCAGCCCGGAGAGGAAGCGGGGCTCAAGAGCGCGACCATCCGCTTCGAAGGCGACTACGCCTTCGGCAATCTCAGCCAGGAGACCGGCGTCCACCGGCTCGTCCGCATTTCCCCCTTCGACGCCGCCAAGAGGCGGCATACCTCGTTCTCCGCGGTTTTCGTCTACCCCGAGATCGACGAGGACATCCCCATCGACATCAGCCCCGACGACATCAAGATCGATACCTACCGCTCGGGCGGCAAGGGCGGCCAGCACGTCAACACCACGGACTCGGCCGTCCGCATTACCCACATCCCGACCGGCATCGTCGTCCAGTGCCAGAACGAGCGCTCCCAGCACAAGAACAAGGCCGCGGCCATGAAGGTCCTCAAGGCCCGCCTCTACGAACTCGAGAAGGTGAAGCAGAACGAGAAGCTGGAGAAGCTCGAAGACGCCAAGTCCGATATCGCCTGGGGCAACCAGATCCGCTCCTACGTCCTCCACCCCTACCGGATGGTCAAGGACCTGCGCACGCGCGTGGAGACCGGCGACACCGATCGCGTCCTCGACGGCGACCTCGACGAGTTCATCAAGGCGGCCCTCGTTCTCCGGCAGAAATCGGCCTCGGCCGCCGGGCAAAGGAATGCGAAATGAACGAAGACGACACGAAACCCAAGGATGAGGAGCCGCGCGCCGGGGAGACGGGCTTCCTCCCGCCCCTCGAGTTCAGCTCCCTGGTCATGCTCCTCTACTTCCCGGCGCTCGTCCAGCTCGGCCTCGTGGAGGATCCGACGACGGGCGCCCGCCGGGAGAGCCTGGACCTGGCCAAGCGGAACATCGACCTCCTCGACCTGCTCAAGGACAGGACCAAGGGGAACCTCGAACCCGAGGAGCAGCAGTTCCTCGACGGCGTCCTCGATCAGCTCAAGCTGGCCTATCTCAAGAAGGCCGACATCGTGAAGATGTAGACGGATGGTCGTATACCACGGCCTCGACGATCCTCGCCTCCTCCCCCGCCCCGCCGCCGTGGCCGTGGGGAACTTCGACGGGCTGCATCTCGGCCATCGGAAGATCCTGGCGCGGCTCTGCCGGCTGGCCGGGCGGCGCGGCCTGCGCTCCCTCGTCCTGACCTTCGATCCCCATCCCGAGCGCGCGCTCGGCCGGAAATCGGTGCTCATGATCGACACGCCCGAACAGCGGCTGGCCCGCCTCGGCGGGACATGCGTCGACGCCGTCGTCGTCATTCCGTTCGGCCGGGCCTTTGCCCGGCTGGACGGCCCGGCCTTCATGAACGGCATCCTGCGGGACAAGCTCGGGGCCCGGGAGGTCGTCGTCGGCCGGGGCTTCCGATTCGGCCGGGACCGGGCAGGCGACACGGCCCTCCTCCGCCGGCTCGCCCGCCGGGCCGGGCTCGGCGTTCACATCGTCGCCCCGGTCGTGCGCGACGGCGTAACCGTCAGCTCGACGGCCGCCCGCGGCCTCATCGGGCGGGGCCGGGTCGAGGAGGCCGCGCGCCTGCTGGGCCGGCCTTATGAGATCTCCGGCCGCGTCGTCGGCGGCCGCCGGCGGGGGCGGCGCCTCGGCTTCCCCACGGCCAACGTATCGACGTCAAACGAGATCCTGCCCGGCGGCGTCTTCATCACCGAAGCGATCTGCCGGGGCAGGGCCTACCCTTCCTTGACGAGCGTCGGCACGAACCCGACCTTCGGGCGCCATCCCCTGAGCGTCGAGACGCTCCTTCTCGACTTCCGCGGCTCCCTTTACGGGGCCGCGATCACTATCCGCTTCCTCCTCAAGCTCCGACCGACCCGGACCTTCCGGGACGCCGGGACCCTGGCCGCCCGAATCTGCCGGGACGTCGAAGAAGCCCGGGCCTGGTTCGCCCGCCGGGGTTGACATTTCGGGAGGGTTCGGGCATGTTCAGGGTGCCGAATTCCCCATTCCAGGAGCCGCCGCATGGATGAGAAGACCAAAGCCCGCATCATGGACGCGACCCGGATCCGCCGCGTCCTGGCCCGCGTCGCTACCGAGATCATCGAGAGGAACCGGAACCTCAAGAACCTGGTCATCGTGGCCGTCAAGCCCAGGGGCCTGACCATCGCCAAGCGCATCGCCCGCCAGATCACGGAGCTCGAAGGCGTCGACGTTCCCATCGGCCTTCTCGATATCAGCCGCCACAGGGACGACGTGCCGGCCGGACGCTCCAAGGCCTCTCTCGACGAGGCCGCGCTCGGCTTTTCCGTCGTCAAGAAGGACGTCCTCCTCATCGACGACGTCCTGATGACCGGGAGGACCATGCGCGCCGCCATGGATGCCCTCATCGACCGGGGCCGTCCGAAGTCCGTCCAGCTGGTCGTCCTCGTCGACAGGGGCCACCGCGAGCTGCCGATCATGCCCGACTACGTCGGCAAGGTCCTGCCGACCTCCCGCCGGGAGTCCGTCCGGGTCCGTCTCAAGGAGACCGACGGCAGCGAAGAGATCGTCATCGCCGAGCCGGTCCGGATCGGCGGCCCGAGGAAACGGTGATCCTCTTCCGGGGTGGCCGCGTCGTCGACCCTTCGGAAGGGCTCGACGGCCTCCTCGACGTCCTCATCGACCGCGGACGGATCACGGCGGTCGGCCCCAGCCTCGGCGCCGCCGCCGGGCGGATCGTCGACGCCTCCGGCCTTCTCATTGTCCCGGGCCTCATCGACATGCATGTCCATTTGCGGGAACCGGGCTTCGAAGCGAAGGAAACGATCCTCACCGGCGCCCGCGCGGCCGTGCGGGGTGGCTTCACGACGGTCTGCGCCATGCCCAACACCCGGCCCGTCAACGACCGCCGGGAGACGACCGAACGGATCCTCGCCGCGGCCGGGCGCGCCGGGCTGGCCAACGTCCTGCCCATCGCCGCCGTCACACTCGGCTCAGCCGGTCGGGAGCTCACCGATATGGAGGACCTTGTCGCGGCAGGAGCGGTCGCCTTCTCCGACGACGGCCGCCCCGTCGCCGACAGCCGGACGATGCGCCGGGCCCTCGAGGCCGCGGCCGCGGCCGGCAGCCTGATCATCGACCACTGTGAAGACCTGCCGCTCGCCGAGGGCGGCGTGATCAACGAAGGCCGCGTTTCGGCCCGCCTCGGGCTCCCGGGCATCCCCCCGGCTTCGGAGGACATCGCGGTGGCCCGCGATATCATCCTGGCCGAGGCCCTCGGGGCCCGCGTCCACATCGCCCACCTCTCCACGGCCGGGGCGGTCCGCATGGTCGGCGAGGCCAAAGCCCGAGGGGTCCGGGTCTCGGCCGAGGCGACGCTCCACCACCTCCTCCTCAACGACGAGGACCTCGGGACGGGCGACACGAATTTCAAGATGAACCCGCCGCTGCGGTCGGCGGCCGATGCGGCCGCTCTCGTCGAAGGGCTCCGGACGGGCGCGGTGGACGCCGTCGCCACCGACCATGCCCCCCACACGGCCGAGGAAAAAGCCCGCGCCTTCGAGGCGGCCCCGTTCGGGATCGTCGGTCTCGAGACCGCGGTCTCCCTCGTCCTCGACCGTCTGGTCAGACCGGGGACGATCTCGCTCGCCCGCTTCGTCGAGCTCATGTCCGCCGGACCGGCCCGCATCCTCGGTCTGGCGCGAAAAGGCCGTGTCGCCGTCGGGAGCGACGCCGATCTGACCCTCATCGATCCGGACCTTCCCGTCACCGTCGACAAGAACGCGTTCGAATCCAAGGGCCGGAATACGCCCTTCGACGGATGGGCGCTTCGCGGCGGTCCGGTCATGACGGTCGTCGGCGGCCGCATCGTCTACCCCTTTGAAGGCCCGGGCCCGGAGGTTCGGCCATGACCATGGACCCGAAGAAGGCCGCACGGCTGGAGAAGTCCGTCGGCCACGTCTTCAAGGACAGAGTCCTCCTGAAGAAGGCCCTGACCCACAGCTCCCATGCCTACGAAGAACAGCCGGGATCGCCGGAGGACAACGAGCAGCTCGAATTCCTGGGCGACTCGGTCATAGGCCTTATCACCGCCGAGTTCTTCATGACCGCCTTCCCCTCGAGGAACGAGGGCGAATTGTCGAAGCTCAAGGCGTCGGCGACGAGCACCCTGGCCCTGGCCCAGCTGGCCCGCGCGATCAAGCTCGACAAGGCCATTCTCCTCGGCCGGGGCGAGGAACGCGGCGGCGGCCGCAAGAAGCCGTCGATCCTCGCCGGCGCGTTCGAAGCCCTGGCCGGGGCCCTGTACCTCGATGGAGGCTTTGACGCGGCCCGGGCCTTCGTCACCGGGCTGCTCGGGTCCCGTCTGAAGCCCATCAAATCCGAGTCGCAGACGATCAACAACTCCAAGTCGGCCCTCCAGGAGATCTGTCAGAAAGCGGGCCTCGCCGTCCCCGTCTACCGGCTGGTTTTGGAGAAAGGGCCGGCCCACGACCGGACCTTCGTCATCGAGGTCCGCCTCGGGGAGAAGGTCCTGGCGAGATCGAAGGGCGCGTCCAAGAAGAGTGCCGAGCAGGCGGCGGCCGAGAGGGTCCTCAAGTCCTTTTTCGGCCGGAAGATCAAGAGGATCTCGCCCGAGGCCTTCATCATCGAGGCCGACGACCTCGTCCTTCCCTGACATCCGGCCGGGGCTCGCTCAGTGCCCCATCAGGACCGCGACCGGCCGAAGCGCCGGGATGTTCTGGCAGACGATCCGGATGACGGCGGTCAGGGGGATCGACAGGATCATGCCCGGGATCCCCCAGAGCCAGCCCCAGAAAAGCAGGGAGAAGAAGACGAGGAGCGGGCTGAGGCCGAGCCCCTTGCCCATGACCCGGGGCTCGACGATATCCCCCAGGATGGAATCGAGACTGACGGTGATGACGAGGATCCAGAAGGGGGTCCAGAAGGACCCGAACTGGAAGAACGCGAAGCTGACGCGGATGACGGCCGCGATGAGCGAGCCGATGCTGGGGATGAAATTCAGGAAGAACGCCAGCAGGCCGAAAAGGGCCGCGAAATCGACCCCGAAAGCCGTCAGGACGATCCAGACCATCAGCCCGTTGCCGAGGCTTATCGCCGTTTTGATGACCAGGTACTTCCGGATCTGGTGGTTGATCCGCTCGAACACGCCGTGGACACGGCCGGCTTGACCGTCGCCGATGGCCTTGGGGATCTTCTTCTCGAGGCGTCCCCGGCCAGCCACGATGAACACGAGGAAGAGGAAGACGAGCAGAAACTTGCCGAGGAAGCTGAAGAAGGGGCCGATGGCCTTGAGGATGGCGTTTCCGACCTTGTCGACGTCGAGGCTTTTCAGGGCAGAGGAGACGTCGAGCTTGAACGGGCCCAGCCCGCTCTCCAGGAAGCGGGCCACGTCGTTGAGCCGCTCCTGGTACTTCGGCAATTCGGCCACGAAGGCCTTGCCGCTCGAAAAAATGAGGATGCCGATGAGATAGAGGAAAACGAACATCAACGCCAGGACCACGATAACGGCTGCCGGCCGGGGGCAGCGGCATCGGGTCAGCAAAGTCAGCGCGGGATCGATGATGTAGGAGAGGAAGACGGCCAGGACGAAGGGCAGCAGGACGGGACGGGCCAGCTTCAGGACGAACCCGGCGACGAACAGCAGGACGATCGCCAGGGCCCCCCTGAAAAACGTGTCGTCCTTCACTCCGGCTTCCTTTCCCGCGACTTAACCGGCCCTCCTCACTTCTCGCCCTTCTTGCCGGCGAGAGCGACGGTCGAGGCCCGGAGGAGCGCCTCCCCGGCCGCCTCGAGCCCGTCGGGCACGCGCATCGCGCCGCAAAGGACGCTGCCGACCCGGCCGATGTAGAGATGCTGGCCGTACCGGTTCCGGACGTGGACGCCGGTCTCCTTCTTTTCGACGGATTGCTTGTCCGCCGTCAAGGCGTCGAGGAGCTGGGTCAACATCCCTTCGGCGTCCTTGTCGGACCCGCCGTCGATGAAAAAGCCCTCCAGCTCCCGGCCGCCCGACCGATACGTCGCGACATAGCCGTCGTGGAGGAACTCGTAGCCCATGACGTTCCTCTTGATGTATTTCTCGCTCCGGGCGACGAGGCCCTCCTCGGGGAAGGCCAGCACGAGCGCCGGAAGCCCG
>Ga0209706_10001974_pt1 | contig 11596 bp, 9 predicted proteins | sample PPLLaktember2015_6_FD_187263 | JGI IMG/M metagenome (GOLD analysis project Ga0209706, IMG submission 187263) | Freshwater sediment microbial communities from Prairie Pothole Lake near Jamestown, North Dakota, USA - PPLs Lake P8 Core (1) Depth... | ecosystem: Environmental > Aquatic > Freshwater...
CGCGCTGCGCCGTGTCCCGGCCTCCTGCAGCAGCCGGTCCAGCTCGTTGAGCGACTTGCGCGCCTGCCACAGGCGTGACGTGAAGTCCGCGGCGATGTCCCAGGTCAGCAGCCCGCGCAACAGGCGATAGCGTTCCTGCGCCTCGCCGGTCGCGTCCACCTGGCGCGCCAACTGCTGGCGGATGCGTTCCAGGCGCGCGAGCAGCTCCTGCTCCTTCTCCGTGGCCAGGGCCTCGGTATTGGATTCGCTCTCGATGCGCGCCAGTTCATCGACAAAACGCGCGCGCGCCGCCGTCATCTTTTCGAGGTCTTGCGCGCGTCGCGATTGCAACACGGCCGGCAGGCGGGTGGCGAATGCCGCACGGCGCGTGGCCAGCATGTCGTCATAGATGCCGACATCCGACGACCACTGATCGAGGCGCGCCTGCAGGAAGCGCAGATCGCGGTAATTTTTCAGCGCCTCCTGAAAATCGTGCCCGGACAGCAGATGCTCCAGATAATGGCTTTCCGGTGCATCCGGCAACCGGTCGAGCTTCCAGAACCAGCCCATCTCCTCGATCGGATCGTCCTGCAGAAACAACGCCGTCAGCTTGCCGGCGCGGATCGCGGCAATCGAGGCATCCAGACGGTTCATCTCGCCCAGGTAAACGCCGATGGCTTCTTCGTACTTTTCCAGCGAGCGCTGGTAGGCGCCGAGCTTGCCCAAGGCGTACGGCACGGCCAGCAGCGACTCCTGCACCGCCGCGTCCAGCCGGTTGCGATCCTGCAGCTCCGTCCAGTGCACCAGCGCACTCTCCTGCTGGTCGCGGGCGGAATATGCCCAGCCCATGCCGAGCAGCGCCTTGTTGGACAGGAGCCCGTTGAGGCGCACGCGTTCCAGGTAAGTGCGCGCCAGATCCGACCAGCCGCCTTGCAGATGGGTGAAACCGAGCGCCAGGTTCGCCTTGTCGCGCAGCGCATCCAACTCCTCGCCCTTGACCGGTGTGTTCCCGACCTGCTCGAGCAGCACAATGCCTTTGTCCGTTTCGCCGGCCTTGATCAGGGCGACGCCCAGGTTGTAGCGGCCGTAGTGCACCCAGTCGGACTTGCTGCGCATCCCGGCCAGCAGGTCGGCGGCCTGCCGATACTCCTGGCGGCCCATCAGCAACAAGGCGTGCAGGACCAGGCGCTCGTCCTCGAATTCGCCAGGGAGCTTGCCTTCGATGCGCGCCAGCGCCTGCTCGGCCTCGGCCAGGTAGCCGCGCTGGTAACGAATCTTGGCCAGGTAGAACCAGACCCGGTCGCGCACTGCCGGTGGCGCGCCGCCCTCGAGCAACTGCTCGAAGACGCGCCCGGCCTCGACATGCTGGCCGTAGGACAACAGCATGCCGCCGCGCAGCAGCTCGCCCTCGCCGGTATGTGTTCCAAGCCGCTCGAAGTGCTGCGCCGTCATGAGGTGGCTCAGGGCCGAGAAATATTTCTGCTGATAGAAATAGAACAGCACCTCGCCGTAATGCGGCTCCTTGACCTCGCGCCATTCACTCGTACGTGCTCCGGCCGCATGGCTCCCCATCAGCAGCACGGCAACGCCAGCGGCGCCCCACAGGGCGCGATGCGTGAAAAAAGTAACGAAACGGAACATGACCGGCTACTTCGATTCCTTGACCTCAAACTCCGGTTGCAACTTCTGCTGGAGGTCGCGGACCTTGAGTTCGATGTACTTCGGTTCCGTCAGTTTCTCGAACACCAACGTCGCGCCGCGCCGGTAGTCGCGCTCGTGTGTGCCCTGGCCAGTGAACACGGCAACCAGCTCATGTTTGCCGGCGCGCAGGTTGCCGAGATACAGCCGGTGCACGCCGCCGCGCCGCAGCGCGGCGTTCTCGCGCTCGGTGTACAGATAATTCGTGATGACCTTGTTATCCAGCTTGAGCTGCACCGAGTCGAGCTGGAAAAACTCGCCGACATCCACGGACAGGAACACCGCGACCTGGGTGCTGGCCGGAAACAGCAGCTCCTCTTCGAGCACGAACAGATCGCGGTTGAGTTCCAGCACCTCCTGCTTCAGGCCCTGAATCTGCCTGTCCAGGCCCTGGAACTCCGCCGTGCCGCCGCCCTGCTGCTCCGCGGCTGCCGTCGGTGCGGCCGGGACGGCCAGCAGGCCGAGCAGCAACATCGTTGCCAGCGACAGTTGACGGAGAACCCGGCGCGGGCTCGATGCAGACAGCTTGTTCATGCAGAGGATTCGCATACGTTCAATACCATGCCGAGATATACAGTTGCAGGACATTCGCACCGAACGAATAGGGCTCGCCAGTGCGCACATCGGTGAAGTCCTGGTAGTCGAAATTGACATAATCGTGCGAGAAATTCAGGCTCATGCGATCAAGGAACAGATACTTGCGGTCCAGGAAGTACCAAGTGACCTTCGCGCCCAACGAGTGGCTGTGAAAGGTGCTGAGCTCCTTGTCGCGCGCCATGTATGTCATCTCGCTGGTGAAGTTGTCGCTGTAGAACGTCGCCGCCGACTGCTGGTAGTAGCGGTAACGGGCTTCGCCCAGTACCCGATTGCCGAAATAGCGCTGCAGCGCCACTCCCAGCGTGTTGCTCCGAATGCCCCAGTTGTCGCGGAAGTAGCGGTATTCGGCGCGCACGGACGAAAGGATCGGTCGCTGGTCCGAGGAGAATCCCTTCACCGCGCGCACGGAAACGGCCTGGCTGTCGCGCGTTCCGGGATACTGCTCCGGAAGCGAGGCGCCCAGGATCCGCGCCGAACGGTACGGGTTGCTCAGGTAGCCTTCTTCGGCGATGCCTTCATAACCGACCCCCAACAACAGACTCTTGCTCAGCACTTGCGAGACACCCAGACTGAAGCTGTAACGATTGATGTCCGATTCGAACGAAGTATCCACGCGCTGCACAACGTCCTGCCCCTGGCTGAAGCCCAGATTCAGGCTCGTGAGTCCGCCGAACAGATCGTGCGAAACATTCAGACTCAGCGTGTCGGCGAGATAATCATTTTCCTTACTGCTGGTCACGGATGCCTGCATGAGGCTGTTGCCATGCAGATAATCGACACCGACGCCAAACTCTTCGCGCTTGTCCTTGTAGGGGCTGGCCGTCGTCACGACGTCGATCGAGGCGCTGCTGACCGTGTCCACATAGTAACGTCCGGACACGGAAACGTTGTCGCCCGCGCTTTTGCGCACCAGCATGGCCGGGCCCCTCACCGTCACGCCGCCGCCATCGTAGTAGTGATACAGAAGATCGGTGCGATCGTCCGGCAGTACCACCGCCGTGGCCGTGTACGAGATGAGCATGCCCAATGCGGCCAGCAGCGCCGGCCACAGCGTTGCCACGGCGGGTTCGGATATGCTCAAGCTGCCAGAATCAGTTACAGCCACATCCGCCGCCCTGGGTCGTGGTGGCCCCGCGCGCACCCTCGCGCACCTCGTAGACATGCTCCAGATACTGGTCCGAGAGCGGATCGCGCGAGAAGCTCATGATCGGATCGGCCAGCATTTCACGTTCGTATGACTTCACGCCGGCGCACCCGGCAAGCAGCGTCACGGCGCACAGCAGTATCGGAACGAAGCGAGTCCAGATCATTGTTTGAGCAACTCCCGGATCTGGGCCTCATATCGGGTTTCATAACCGGCGCGGTACCCGAGGTGGATGTAGCGCACCTTGCCATCCCGATCGATCAGCACCGTGCTCGGCATGGCATTCACATCATAGAGACGGCTGACCCGTTTCTCGCTATCGAACAGAACCGGAAAGCTGATGCCCAGGTTCTTGGCCATGGCCCGCGCCGCATCCGGGCGCTCGTCAATGTTCACGCCGAGCAGTCTGAAGCCGGCCTTGCGGTATTGCTCATGCAGCCGGTTCAACAAGGGCAACTCCTGCCGGCAGGGAGCGCACCAGGTCGCCCAGAAGTTGATCATCACCACCTCGCCGCGGTGCTCGTTCAGCTTCAGGTTCTTTCCGCTGCTGCTCTTGAGTGCGAAGTCGGGCGCGGCGGCGCCAATCTTTGGCATTGCCGCCTGACTCGCCGGCGCGGCCAGTAACGCCGTGAGCACGTAGGTGATCGCAGCCGTCTTGAATGCAGCACGCACAAACATGAGACTCCCCTCCTTCAGGTTTCTGTGCATCGATCAGAAGTACATCGACAATCCAAGGGTCATTTCGAAATTGTGCTTGATATCATTCTTGCCGAGGATATCGGATTCGAACATGTGGTTCCGCATGGTGAGGTGCAGCGCAAGCCAGTCCACCGGCAAGACACGGATGCCCATGCCGACATTGATCGTGAAATAGCCCTCGTCGAGAAAGCTCGTGTTGCCCACGCCGCCCAGCAGATACACCGCAGAGGTCATGGCATTGCCCCGGCCGATAAAGATTTCGCCGGGCAGGAAATTGTACCCCACAGACAGGCCGTAGTACGTCAGATCCTCTTCGCGACTCGGGAACAGGCAGAGTCCCAGGTTGCAGAGTGCCTGATCGGATACGGTGGACTTGCCATACATGCCCTCAACGAAAAAATCCTCGGCCACATGGTAGACGAGCCGGGCGCCGTACACCGACCTGGCACCGAAGTCCTGGACACTCAGGATGCCGGTATAAACGCCGATTTCGAAGTCCTCGGTGTCAATGCGTGGAATGCGCACTTGGCGCCGATCGATCTCCGGCTGAATGACCTGCTCCGTTTCCGCACGCTCCGGACCTTGTGCGAAACCCGCCATGGGCAACAGCAGGGCGAGCAGCAGGCCGGCGCAGGTAACAGGACGATATGTCGGCTTATGTGGTTGCATCGGCATCGATCAGTAGAAGAAGAGTGAAATTCCCAGTGAGGCTTCGTTGTATTCGTTAATGCGGCTCTGGTCCACAAACACCACATGCCTCCGGTAGTCGCCACGCACCACGAAGCGGCGGGTGAGATAATAACGCGCACCGAGCGCCACGTTCGCCATGTTCGAATCCGTCTCGGTGGCGCTCACCAGCGTCGCCTTGGGCGTGTTGCGAAAGCGGCCCAGACCGAGCGAGAAGAACGGCGAAAGCCGCCATTCCGGAAACGGATCCGAGAGCACGGAAGCGTAATACAGCAGCGAACTGGAAAAGTCTCCGCTCGCCTGCCCGAGCGTGAACTCGCCGGTCAGGTTCTCATGGAAGCGATAACCGGCGCGCACCATCATAAAGGCATCTCCCTCAAGCAGTCCGCCAGAGAAGCTCACCTCGACGCGCCGGCTGCGATAGTCTTCCATCAACACATCGCGCAGCCGTATCGGCACGCCGGCCTCGGTGACGGTCGCCTCCATCTGCTTGCGCGACACCCAGCCTTCCCTGCCTTGGCTGGTGCGCACCTTGAACCAGTCGGTCTTGCGCAGGAGTATTTCGACCTGTTCGCCACGCTCGATGACCTGTGTGACCGGATAACCACGACCCGGTCCGGTGTGCAGCTCAAGATAGGGTTCCACGACCTGCGCACGCACGACATCGTCCGCACCACGCGCCGGCGTTGCCACGATGCTTCCTGCCAGCAGGAACGCGACGACCCACTTCAAGGAATGCACGAACTCGGTCCCTGTATCTGTGTCATGACCCAGGTCAGGATCGTTGCATATTCAGGCTCTCCACCCGTAAAGATATCGCCGCCCGCATGACTGCCCACAATCGACTGTGATCCGGCGAGCGGCTCGAGCAGGAGTTTGCTGTCCGTCGGCGAGGACAGGTTGGCAAATCCCTTGGCAACGAGATAGTTGGCCTGCATCTCAACGGTGTTGGGCAAGGCGCCTGGATGAATCTTGAAAGCACCGCCGGCACTGCCGTTCGCGGCATGACAGCCGCTCGCAGAGCAGGTCCGGCCACCGATGTCGAGATCAAAAATGCGGTTCACGCCTGTTCCTGCCACTTGGCTCTGAAACACCTGACAGTCGAGCGTAAGCCCGGTCGTGACCTCAGAAGAGGGAATATCGCTGCCGCAACCGCCCAACAGCAACGCGAGGCTCATCAAAAACGAGGCGGGCATCCTGCCCGCCTCCCTGTGTTGCTTCAACCGCCGCAAATAGCTTCTCCTACGGGCAGGTCGATCCCTGAATCCAGTTGGCAATGCACTGGTAGTCGGTGTCTCCCACCGGCATCACCGCCCCGCCTCCCACTGCCAGACCGTGGGCCGGATTCGGGCTGATACCATCGGATGCCGGCCTGCGCAGCAATTCATTCGTGCCCGGGGTGGCGACATCGCTGATCATACTCAGGGTCACGTTGAAGTCGCCCTCGGCCTGACCGGTGAGCACGAAGCGCCGCCCGACGAAGCCGGCGTTTGGCGTGGTACCGCCGGTGCCCGGCAGACCGACGGCCTGATGGCAGGCGCTGCAGCGATTGAGCAGGATTGGATGCACGCTGGCATTGAAGACACCTTCGCTCAGGCCGGTGACGCCGCGCAGGTTGTTGCTGCCATCGCGCGGGCTGTTGTAGTACTGCGCACCGAGGTCGATCCATTCGGACACCAGCCTCTTTTCCGAGGCATTCAGCATGGCGCTGTGATTCTGCCCGGCGCCGACGACGAGAGTCGACTTGAGTTCCTGATTGAACAACACCTCGATCAGATGGCTGCCGCGCGCCGTGCCTGCGTTGACCTGCGCCTCACTCCGGCGGACACGCAGTTCATCCTCCACGACCTCGACAATCGGCAGGCCAATAGTGCAGGGTGGAGTCGTGGATGCCGGATTCGTGCAGATCACGGGATCGCCGATCAGCAGCTCATCGTAAGAACGCATGCGGCCGAGTCCGGCTTGGGTGCCACTCAAATCGAGACCTTTCGAAATCGGATCGGTGACGACGTTGTTGTTGTGACAGGCAGTACAGGTGTGATCCTCGCCCAGCGGACCGGTACGCGTCTTGGTCCACAGCGGCTGGATATGGTCGGGATAGTCGATCACGCCCCTGCTCGCGCCCGTTGTGGCCGGCACATCGGTAGTCAGCCCCGAGTAGTCGATAGTCAGGTCCGGGTCTTTGGCGGTCGGCCTTGTGCCCGCTGTGACGGCGGCCACTACGGCAGCCGCTGCCGGATTAGTCCAGACATCGGTGAAGGACATATGCGACTTGAGTTCCAATGCCGTGGCATTAAGGCGTGTACGTGTCTCCGCCATGGACTCACCCGATGCGGCAGCCAGCAGCGTGTTTGGGTGATTACCTGCGATCGGCGCTGCATTGATAGCATTACCGCGGCGTGGCGAATGGCAACCATTGCACGTGCGGGTCTCGCCTGGTCTCACCTGAATCCAGTTGGTGTGCGGCGTGAACCCGCGTCCGTCCTTGTCGATGGCGGTGATGGCGATCGGGACATCCGCCGGCACCTCGATCTTGAACGAACCGTCCGGCTCGACCTCGGTGTAGCCGAGAATCTGCTGCATCTCGAATTCGGTTTCGCCGATCGCCTCGCGCGAGATGCCGGACTGGGTCGGCACCGCCTTGGTGATGCGAATGAAACGCGCCGGGCGCTGTGCCGCCGTGGTTTGGGCCGGGTCCTTGAGCTTGGCAATATCCGGCACGCCATTGAGCATGGGAATGCTTTCGCCCGCCACCGCCACCAGCACCGCACTACCCATGCGGCCCTGGCTGTCGGTGTCATACACGCTCTTCACGTTCAGAATACCGACACCCGTCGTACCGATCGACGATGTTTTACCGGCAAGCGTGGCGTCGAGCGTTTTGTCCGTAATTGTATTCGGAGGATCCCGCGGCTGTATGGCGACCGGATCGAGCACCGCGTAACCGGCGGGCGCCGTCACCACCGGGCGGGTGGTCCCGGTGTTGAGATCCAGCATGTAGACGCCATAGACCGGCGTGCCTTCATCCGGCTCGAGCACACCGGTCAGCGGGTTCAGGACCATCGGGCAATTGTTGGTCGCGACGCACGACGGCGCCCACGAGACCAGGGCGCGGTTGGTACCGTCCCACAACGGATACGGCGTGCTGAAACGGCCGAATTCCGAAGTGCCATTCCCGAAATTGATCTGCTTCGCGGTCGGCTGATGCTGGCCGTTGCCACCGCTCGCCACACCCGGCGCCGGCTCGTTGTTCTCGGAGTAGTTCTTGATGTCGATCTGCATGAGCGCGCCGCCTTCGTTCGTGCGCGACAGCGGCATGAGCGTGGAAAGCACCTGGCCGTTCGGCAGTTCGCGCGGATGCAGGTAGCTGTTACCCGGGCTGTGTGCGCCGTACAGCACGAACAGATTGGTGCCGTCCGGGTTGGTGAAGAAGATACTGAACTGGTTGCGCCCGCCGACATGATCCCAGCGCGAATACATGACCTCGCCGGTCTGAAGCACGGTGGGATTGCGGTCGTGGCTCTGGTTGTAGGAAATCTGGCGGCAGTTCGTGCCATCGCTGTTCATCACGTGCAAGGCCGTGACGCGCTCGCGCTCGTACTCGTCGAGGTAGGCGAAACCGTTCACCTGCTGCGACTTCACCTGACGGTTCGAGGCGAACACAATGCGCCCGTCGGGCAGGTAGGCCGGATCGACGTCGTCGCCGGCCGGGGTGGTGCCCGAGGCGACCGTGCAGGCGATCGGTCCGCGCAACGCCTTCTGCCCGATGTCGTATTCCCAGATGCGCCAACCGGGATCGGCCGGACGACCGGGAACCGCCGGACGACGCATCGTGAACAACAGCTTCGTGCCATCGTAAGAGACCTCCGGGTCGGACACGTCGCCCTGGCCATTGGTTTCTGAGCCGGTGATGTTGATCTCCGCTGCGCTCGGCGAAGACGTCTGGCGCATATAGAGATCACCACCGGCAGTGAACGTGATCGCATCGGTGGGGTTACCAAGTGTTGTCGTCGGCCGCTTGACGTAGGCGATGGCCACATCACCGTCGACCGTGACCGAGTCCGAGGATCCAGTGCTACAGGCGGAAAGGAGTGCGACTAAGGAAAAAACCAGCGTACTGGGGCCGTGCGTGCGCGAAAACGCTTTTTTGTTCTGCATGGGTCCGCCCTCACCTGTGGTTCCGCCGTAACGTCACACTGCATGACGGCGGTAATGCCTGGCTTCGGCGGCCCGACCGGCATGGGAACAATCGCTGCCCCGTTAGCCTCGGTGCTTTGCGTCGCCACCTTTCGATGACTCTGCCCTTAACAAAGCGCTGCAATCAATTCGTTATTGGTCTTGTGCCAAGTACGCCGCCGAACCGCATCCCGACTACACGCCCCTTAGGACCGGCACCTGTGGCCGTACTCGCGCCGAGACCCTATCAAAGACCTAGGCCAATTTCTACATGTTTGCAGGGACTTGGCCGACTAACGGCAGGCGCCGGAGGTCCAGCGGAGGGACAACCGACCCGTGCACTGCCGGGTCGGGCTAATGGGCAGTGCCGGAGTCCGGCGCCACGGGCATAGGCTCATCCCGCACGGCCTTGCGCAATCCCGGCGAAACCAGCATGCGCCCGGCGTCATCGATGATGATGGCGTCAATGCCTTTGAGCGATTCGATCAGGCGCATGCCCGCTTTCGGGCCTTTCACGAACACGCTTTTGGTCAGGCCTTCGGTCGTGACGCCGTCCGGACCGATGATGGTGACACTGCGCACACCGGTTGCGGATTTGCCGGTCCGGGGGTTGATGATGTGGTGATGGCGCACACCGTCCTCTTCGAAGTAGCGCTCGTAGTCGCCGGAGGTCGAGATCGCGACATCCGCGAGCGGCAGCACCGCCGCCACTTCGCCGCGCTGGCGCGGGTCGCGGATGCCGACGTTCCACGGACGGCCGCGCCGGTCGCCGAGCAGACGGCTGTCGCCGCCGGCCGTGACTATCGCATTCGTGATGCCGCGGCCCTTGAGAATGGCGATGCAGTTGTCGACCGCATAACCCTTGGCAATGCCGCCCAGGTCGATGCGCACGCCGGGACGCGCAAAGTGAAGCGTGCGCCCCTTGGGATCGAGCTGCAGATGGCGATAGTTGATGCCGGGTAGAGCCTGCGCGATTTGCTGGTCAGTCGGCTTGACGTGCTCGCGGTAATCATAAAGATATCCAACACTTGAGAAGGTGATGTCGAACGCGCCGCCGGACAACTTCGAGAACTCGATGGAACGGGCGATCAGATCGAACATCTCCCGGCTGATCGTGACCGGCTTGTGCGCCGCCTCGCGGTTGAGGCGCGACAACTCGCTGTCCGGTTTGTACGGACTCATGCTCGCGTCGATGCGGTGCATCTCGTCCATCACCGCACTCATGGCGGCGCGCGCCGCCGCGGCATCGTCGTGCCACAGCTCGACACGTACCGCCGTGCCCATGATCGCCTCTTCGCGCGAGTACCACTCGGCCGGTACCGGCAGTGCCGTGATCGTGAGCAGGCAGAACAAAGCGAAGCGCACGGGAATCATCAGGCGGAGTGCGCCCGGCGGATGTGTTCGAGCGCGCGGTCGAGGCGCCTGAGGGTTTGCTCGCGACCCAGCAGTGCCAGCGTCTGGTCGATGGGCGGCGACACCGCGCGCCCGGCCACCGCCACGCGCAGCGGCTGGGCGATCTTGCCGAGCTTGAGACCGCGCGCCTCGGCCAGGCCATTGACCGCTGCATGGATCGCCTCGGCCGTCCATTGCGGCAGGCCGGTGAGGCGTTCGCGCAGATCGGTGAGCGGTTCCAGAACCTCCGGCTTGAGGTGCGCCGCCGCATCCTTCGGCTCGTAGGTCTCGACATCCCTATAGAAGAACTCGCTCGCTGCCGCCATCTCGGCGAGGGTCTTGGCGCGCTCGCGCTGCGCCTTCACCACCTCGATCAGGTCCGGGCCCTTGGACGGGTCGATATTGAGCTTGCCGAGGTGATGGCTCAGGTGGTGCGCCACATGCTTGGGGTCGGCAGTCTTAATATAGTGCTGGTTGAGCCACAGCAGTTTCTCGGGATTGAACGCGGCCGCGGAGGTGTGCACGTTCGTAACCTCGAACAGCCGGATCATCTCCTCCATGGAGAAAATCTCCTGGTCGCCGTGCGACCAGCCGAGCCGCGCCAGGTAGTTGAGCAGTGCCTCGGGTAGATAACCCTCGTCGCGGTACTGCATAACGCTGACCGCGCCATGGCGTTTGGACAGGCGCGCGCCATCCGCGCCGAGGATCATCGGCACGTGCGCGTACACCGGCGGCGTGTGACCGAGCGCCTTGAGCATGTTCATCTGGCGCGGGGTGTTGTTCAGGTGGTCGTCGCCGCGGATCACGTGGGTGATCTGCATGTCCATGTCGTCCACCACCACGGTGAAGTTGTAGGTCGGCGTGCCGTCGGAACGCGCGATAATGAGATCGTCGAGCTCACTGCTCTGAAACACCACCTTGCCGCGGATCAGATCTTCGACCACCACTGCGCCGCCCAGCGGATTCTTGAAGCGCACCACCGGCGGAATATCTTTCGGCGGATTGGCGACGCCGTGCCGGCACTTGCCGTCATAGCGCGGTTTTTCCTTGCGCGCCATCTGCTCGTTGCGCAGGGTTTCGAGGCGTTCCTTCGAGCAGTAGCAGTGGTAGGCCGTGCCCTCCTGCAGCATCCGGTCGATGACTTCCTTGTAGCGCGGGAAGCGATGCGTCTGAAAAAACGGGCCCTCATCGTATTCAAGCCCGAGCCAAGTCATGCCCTGCAGT
>Ga0209706_10001975_pt1 | contig 11594 bp, 10 predicted proteins | sample PPLLaktember2015_6_FD_187263 | JGI IMG/M metagenome (GOLD analysis project Ga0209706, IMG submission 187263) | Freshwater sediment microbial communities from Prairie Pothole Lake near Jamestown, North Dakota, USA - PPLs Lake P8 Core (1) Depth... | ecosystem: Environmental > Aquatic > Freshwater...
GCCCTGCCCGGCGCGCACCGCTGCGGTCGCCGCGCGCAGCTCGTCGAGCGCGGTGCACACCGCCCTGTAGTAGCGCTGCCCCTCATCGGTCAGGAGCAGCGCGCGGATGCGGCGCTGGAAGAGCTGTACCCCCAGCTGCTCCTCGAGCGCCTGCACCTGCCGGCTGATGGCCGACTGGGTGAGGAAAAGCTCTTCCCCCGCCTTGGTGAAAGACAAGTGCCGCGCGGCGGCCTCGAAGCCCTTCAGGAGGTCGAGCGATGGCAGATCGCGTGTCGCCACATGGATTCCCGTTCGTCATGCATCGAATGCCGACAACTCGTTTGCCGCCACACGGTGCGCGGCGGAGACTGCGGGCACGCAGCGGCGAAATCCCTGCCGCCGACGCATGACTCGAACGCATTATCAGGAGCAAGACGATGAACATCAAGGCCACCACCGCCCTGCTCGCACTCACGCGCGGGAACGCGCTCACCCTGGACGACGCGCGCGGCGCGCTGGTCCGCGTGCTGACCGGCCGCCTGTGGATCACCCAGGAGCGCGACCGCAAGGATCACTTCGTGGATGCCGGCGCGAGCTTCCGCATCGACCGGGACGGACCGACCGTCGTTGAAGCCGCGCGCGACGCTCGCTTCGTCGTGGAAGCGGCGACCGCGGGCGCGCTCGAGGCGTGGTGGCGCCCGGCCACGCGCGTCACCGGATGATGAGCGTGATGCGGTCTTCGCCGCGCACCAGCGCGATGCGGAGCGGCTGCTCGGCGGTGCGCAGCGCCTCGAAGAGCTGCTTGACGTTGCGCACGCGCACGCGGTTCACCCCGTAGATCAGGTCGCCGGCGCGCAGGCCGTTCCGGAACGCGGAGCTCGAGGGCTCGACCGAGGCGACCACAATCGCCTCGATCTGGCCGTAAAGCGGCATCCCCGGCGCGAGGTCTGCGACCCGCGCGCCTGCAAGCTGCGGCACCGCTTCGCCCGCCAGCGCGGTCACCTGGAACGGCTCCCCGATGCGGGCACGGATGCGCACCGGCCGCCCGTCCCGGAGCACGGTCATGTCCACTTCCTCGCCGACCGGCGTCAGACCGATCCGGTTGCGCAGCTCGCCCGAGCTGCGGATGGGCCGCCCGTTGGTCGTGGTTACCACGTCGCGCGGCCGCAGCCCGGCCTGCTCGGCGGTCGATCCCGGTTCGACCTTCTGCACGACCGCGCCCTCGGTGACCGTGAGCCCGAGCTGCTTCGCCACCGCCGGCGTGACGTCCTGGGTCGTCACCCCGAGGCGCCCGCGCCGCACCTCGCCAAAGCGCAGGATCTGGTCCATCACCGCGCGCGCCATGTTCACCGGCACGGCGAAGCCGATGCCGATGTTGGCGCCCGGCCCGAAGATCGCCGAGTTGATGCCGACCAACTCGCCGCGCAGGTTGACGAGCGCCCCGCCGGAGTTCCCCGGGTTGATCGAGGCGTCGGTCTGAATGAACTCCTCGTAGCCTTCCATGCTGAGCCCGCTGCGCCCGACCGCGCTCACGATCCCCGAGGTCACAGTCTGGCCAATCCCGAACGGGTTGCCGATCGCGACCACGAAGTCGCCGACGTTCACCCGGTCGGAGTCCGCGAACGGAATCGCCGTCAGCCCTTCGGGCGGGATGCGGAGCAGCGCGATGTCGGTGCCGGGATCGCTGCCGACGAGCTGCGCCTTGAACACGCGACGATCCTTCGTCCCGACGACGATCTCCTGCGCGTCTTTCACGACGTGGTGGTTGGTGATCACCAGGCCGCGCGCCGCGTCGACGATCACGCCCGAGCCGGCCGACAGCTCGCCCTTCTGCGGCTGATCGGGCACGCCGAAGAAGCGCCGGAAGAACGGATCGCGCAGCAGCGGGTTCGCCTCCATCGGCGCGCGCGCCACCACGGCGATGTTCACGACCGCGGGCGTGGCCCGGGCGAGCATCGGCGCGAGCGTCGGCAGCGGCTGCCCGTCGACGGCCCCCGGCAGCGCGGTCTGCGCGGGGACGGAAAGCGTGCAGAGCGTCAGGCAGAGGGCGACGACGAATCGCAGGACCATGGCAAATTCTACGTGGAGGGGTCAGCCGCGCGCGAGATCGGCGGGCGTGTCGATGTCGCGCACCACGCCCGGGTCGTCGACGGCGACGCGCGCGAGCGCGGCGGGGTTGGCCTTCACGATCTCCCGCGCCCCGGCGTCGCCCGCAAGGTGTTCCAGCGCGTCGCGGAACGTGCGCGCAAACCCCACCGGATGCCCGCGCTCGCCGCGGTAGTGCGGGGCCGCGATCGCCGCGCCGCCGGCCACCGCCGCGGCGACGCGCCGGATGGTCTCGGGACGGATGAACGGCATGTCGGCGAGCGCGACGACCCAGCCCGTGGCGTCGCCGGCCGCCCGCACCGCGTGGCCGAGCGTGACGCCCATGCCTTCGGCAGCGCGGTTGCAGACGGTCACTTCGGCGCCTGCCGCACGCAGCGCGCGCTCGAGGTCCGGAGCGCCGGGGCGCACGACGGCGACGACGCGCGGAACGGCGGCGATCAGATTGCGCGCGGACGCGACGGCGATCGGCGTGCCGTCGGCGAGCGGATGAAGCAGCTTGTCGGAGCCGAACCGGGAGGCCGAGCCGCCGGCGAGGAGGATGCCGACGACGGGCTCGGGGGCGCCCCCCGCGCTCAACCCTGCGGCACCGCGCAGCTCGAGGGGGCGAAGTCGCTCGCCGGCTGCTCGAGCGTCGCGCCGACTTTCACCCCGCGACGCACCGCGGTCATCTCGGCGAGGATCGCGACCGCGATCTCGGGCGGCGTCTTGGCACCGATCCTGAGGCCGACCGGGCCGTACAGCTTCGCGATCTCCGCTTCGGCGAGGTCGAAGCCGGCGAGCCGCTTGCGGCGCGCGTCGTTGTTCTTCTTCGACCCGAGCGCGCCGACGTAGAAGCACGGCGCCTTGAGCGCTTCGAGCAACGCGGCATCGTCGAGCTTCGGATCGTGCGTCACCGCGACGACCGCAAGGTGCGGGTCCGGGTTCAGCGCGAGCACCGTGTCATCGGGATAGCCGCGCAGCAGCGTTGCGCCCGGGACGTCCCACTCCTCGGCGTACTCGTCCCGCGGGTCGCAGACGGTCACGTGGTAGTCGAGCGCCATCGCCATCTGCGCGAGGTAGCGGCTCGTTTGGCCGGCGCCGATGATCAGCAGCCGCCAACGCGGACCGTGCACGGTTTTCAGCACCTTGCCGTCGAATTCGAGCGTGTCCGACCACTTGCCGGGGTCGAGCCGCACCGCGCCGGTCTCCATGTCGACCGAGCGGGCCACGAGCTCGTGGCGCTCGATGACCTCGAGCAGCTCGCGCAGCCTGGCGCCCGCGCCCACCGGCTCGAGCACGAGCTGGAGGGTGCCGCCGCACGGTAGGCCCCAGCGCTTGGCCTCCTCGTCGGAGACGCCGTAGGTGGTGACCTCGGGCTTGCCGGCGGCGAGCTGGTGGCGCTTCACCTTGTCGATGAGGTCGTCTTCGACGCAGCCGCCGGAGACCGACCCCATGACGTGCCCGTCGTCCCGGATCACCAGCATCGCCCCGACCGGGCGCGGCGCCGAGCCCCAGGTGCGGGTCACCGTGCCGAGCGTCGCGCCGTGGCCGGCCTCGGTCCAGTTCACCGCAGCTTTGATGACTTCCAGATCCACGCTGTCCATAAGGCGTTTCCCCAAGGCGAGTTGCCCACATTCTAGGCGTGTCGCCGCACCGCGTCACGCCCGGGGAACGTCTGGGCGCAATCGCGTGTTTGCAAGGCCCCGTGCGGTTGCTTCGGTCATGGCCATGGGCTAGCATTCCCGGCCTGACCGAGCGCGCTTCTCCAGCGCGCCTTCCCTATCCCGTGCGCAGGATCGAGAGGAGGATTTTCGCCGCAAGAACGATCGATTTCCCTGCGTAAATGCGGGGCACAAGCCCCGACGACAACATCAACTCACACCGGAACCGAAGGAGGCTGCAATGACCGTCCGAGTGTCCATGACCGTGAACGGCAAGGCCGTGACCGGCGACGTGGAGGAGCGCACGCTCCTCGTCGAGTTCATCCGCAACAACCTGCGCCTCACCGGCACCCACGTCGGGTGCGACACCGCCCAGTGCGGTGCGTGCACGATCCACATGAACGGCCGCGCGGTGAAGAGCTGCAACCTGCTCGCCATGCAGGCCGAAGGCGCGCAGCTCATGACGATCGAGGGCGTCGCCGCGCCCGACGGCACCCTGCACCCGATTCAGGAGGCGTTCCGCGAGCACCACGGCCTGCAGTGCGGCTTCTGCACGCCGGGGATGATCATGAGCGCGATCGACCTCCTGAAGGTGCACCCGAAGCCCGACGAGCAGACGATCCGCGCGGAACTGGACGGCAACCTGTGCCGCTGCACCGGCTATCACAACATCGTGAAGGCCATCAAGGCCGCCGCGGCGAAAGTTTAGGAGCAATTCATCCCCTCGGTTCAAGCTGATCCCGCCTCTCTCCCCCTCAATGGGGGAGGGATGGGGTGGGGGTGGAGACAATAGGAGACACCATGAGCACCAATTTCATCGGTCAATCGGTCAAGCGGCGCGAGGACTACCGGTTCCTGACCGGCGCCGGCCAGTACACCGACGACGTCCAGTTCGCCAACCAGACCTACGCGTACTTCCTGCGTTCGCCGCACGCGCACGCGAAGATCAAGGCGCTCCGCAAGGACAAGGCGCTCAAGGCGCCGGGCGTGGTCGCGATCTTCACCGGCGAGGACATCGCCAACAGCAAAATGGGCGGGCTGCCCTGCGGGTGGCTCATCACCGACGTCAACGGCCAGCCGATGAAGGAGCCGCCACACCCGGTGCTCGCGCACGACAAGGTGCGCTACGTCGGCGATCACGTCGCCGTGATCATCGCCGAGACCTACGCGCAGGCGAAGGACGCCGGGGAGCTGGTCGAGGTCGACTATGAAGTGCTGCCCGCGGTCGTCGATGCCGGCGACGCGCGCAAGAAAGGCGCCCCCGCGCTGCACGACATCGCGCCCGACAACACCTGCTACGTCTGGGGGATCGGCGACAAGGCGGCGGTCGACAAGGCGTTCGCCTCGGCCGCGCACGTCACGACGCTCGAGCTCGTCAACAACCGGCTCATTCCCAATGCGATCGAGCCGCGCGCGGCGACCGCGTCCTACAGCCGCGCCGACGACAGCTACACGCTGTACGTCGCGAGCCAGAACCCGCACGTCGAGCGATTGCTCATGACCGCCTTCGTGCTCGGGCTGCCCGAGCACAAGGTGCGCGTCGTCGCGCCCGACGTCGGCGGCGGCTTCGGCTCCAAGATCTACCTCTACGCCGAAGACGTAGTCGTCACCTGGGCGTCGAAGAAGATCAACCGGGCGATCAAATGGACCGCCGAGCGCTCGGAGTCGTTCCAGTCCGACGCGCACGGCCGCGACCATGTCACCAAGGCGGAGCTCGCGCTCGACAAGAACGGCAAGTTCCTCGCGCTGCGCGTGCACACCACGGCGAACATGGGTGCCTACCTGTCCACGTTCGCCTCGTGCATCCCGACGATTCTGTACGCGACGCTGCTCGCCGGCCAGTACACGACGCCGGCGATCTACTGCGAGGTGACGGCGGTGTTCACGAACACCGCGCCGGTGGACGCCTACCGTGGCGCTGGCCGTCCCGAGGCGACCTACGTCGTTGAGCGCATCGTCGAGACGGCGGCGCGCGAGCTGAAGATGGACCCGGCCGAGGTGCGGCGGAAGAACTTCATCACACAGTTCCCGTACCAGACGCCGGTTGCGCTGCTCTACGACACGGGCGACTACAACGCGACGCTCAGCGAAGCGCAGAAGCTCGCCGACGTCGAAGGCTATGCGGCGCGCAAGAAAGCGTCCGAGGCGAAGGGCAAGCTGCGCGGCAGAGGCTACGCCTGCTACATCGAGGCGTGCGGCATCGCGCCGTCTGCGGTCGCGGGCTCGCTCGGCGCACGCGCGGGGCTCTTCGAGGCCGGCGAAGTCCGCGTGCATCCGACCGGCAAGGTGACGGTGTTCACCGGCTCGCACAGCCACGGCCAGGGGCACGAGACCACGTTCGCGCAGGTCGTCGCCTCGCGCTTCGGCATCCCGTTCGAGGACGTCGACATCGTGCATGGCGACACGTCGAAGATCCTGTTCGGCATGGGCACCTACGGCTCGCGCTCGATCGCGGTCGGCGGCACGGCAATCGTCAAGGCGATGGACAAGGTGGTGAACAAGGGCAAGAAGATCGCCGCCCACCTGCTCGAGGCCGCCGAGAGCGACATCGAGTTCAAGGACGGCTTCTTCCAGGTGGCGGGCACCGACAAGAAGAAGGCCTTCGCCGAGATCGCCCTCACCGCCTACGTGCCGCACAACTATCCGCACGACAAGCTCGAGCCGGGGCTCAACGAGAACGCGTTCTACGACCCGACCAACTTCACCTTCCCCGCGGGGAGCTACATCTGCGAGGTCGAGGTTGACCCCGAGACCGGCCAGGTGAAGATCGAGAAGTGGGTGGCGGTGGACGACTTCGGCAAGATCATTAACCCGATGATCGTCGAGGGCCAGGTGCACGGCGGGCTCGTGCAGGGCATCGGCCAGGCGCTGACCGAGGGCTGCAAGTACGACAAGGCTACTGGACAGCTGCTGACCGGGTCGATGCTCGACTACAGCCTGCCCCGCGCTGACGAGGTGCCCTCATTCGTCGTCGGCACCAAGGAGACGCCGTGCACGCACAACCCGCTCGGCGTGAAGGGCTGCGGCGAGGCGGGCGCGATCGGGGCGCCGGCGGCGCTCATGAACGCGATCACCGATGCGCTCGGGATCAAAGACATGCCGATGCCGGCCAGCCCGCAGAATGTGTGGGCCGCGATGCAGGCGAACAAGGTCAAGAAAGCGGCCTAAGGAGATAAAACATGTACTCGTTCAACTATCAGAAGACCAAATCTGTCGCCGACGCCGCAGCAGCGCTGGGCAAGAATGCGGACGCCAAGCTGCTCGCCGGCGGCCAGTCGCTCATCGCGGCGATGAAGCTGCGGCTCTCCCAGCCCGCGCAGCTCATCGACCTCGGCGAGGTCGCGGAGCTCAAGGGCATCAAGGTGGACGGCGGCAGCGTGACCATCGGCGCAATGACGCGTCATGCGGAAGTCGCCTCGTCGGCCGACGTGAAGAAGGCGATCCCCGCGCTCGCCGCGCTCGCCGGCGGCATCGGCGACCGCATGGTGCGCAACATGGGCACGATCGGCGGCTCGGTAGCGCACAACGACCCGGCGGCGGACTACCCGGCCGCCGTTCTCGCCCTGGGCGCCACCGTGATCACCAACAAGCGCAAGATCGCGGCCGACGATTTTTTCAAGGGCATGTTCGAAACGGCGCTGCAGGCGGGCGAGATCATCACTGCCGTCTCGTTCCCGGCCCCGAAGCGGGCGGCCTACATGAAGTTCAAGAACCCGGCCTCGCGGTACGCGATGGTCGGCGTCTTCGTCGCGGAGACGGCAGGAGGCCCGCGCGTCGCGGTGACCGGCGCCGGTCCTGGTGTCTTCCGTGTGCCGGAGATGGAGAAGGCGCTGGCCGGCAAGTTCGCACCGGATTCGGTGGCCAACATCGCGGTGAAGTCGAGCGGGCTCAACTCCGACATTCACGCGTCGGCGGAGTACCGCGCGCACCTGATCACGGTGATGGCGAAGCGGGCCGTGGCGGCAGCGCTTACCTGATCAGGTCCCGCGGACTTCGGGAGCCACTGTTCATGACCAAGCCCCCGCGCTAGCGGGGCTTGTTTGCTTTTTGGGCGCAGCCCATGCCATCGAACCACACCGTCGCGATACTGGGTGGCGGCGTTGGCGGCCTCAGCGCCGCCCACGAACTGGCCGAGCGCGGGTTCGCGGTCTCCGTCTACGAGCGGCAGGCCACGTTCGGCGGCAAGGCGCGGAGCATGTCGGTCCCCGGCACGGGCACCGAGGGACGGAAGGACCTCCCGGGGGAGCACGGCTTCCGCTTCTTCCCGGGCTTCTACAAGCACATTACCGACACGATGAGCCGGATCCCGTTCGGCGACCGCGGGGCGAGTTGCGCCGACAATCTCGTGCTGGCCACCCGGATCCTGCTCGCCCGGGCGGGCAAGGTCGACCCCGTCTGGGTCGCCCGATTCCCGGAAACCGTGGACGATTTCCGGACCGCATTCGTCGCGCTGTTCGACGATCTCGACATCCCGCGCGAGGAGATCGCGTTCTTCGTGACGCGAATGCTCGCGCTCGCGACGAGCTGCGAGGAACGCTACCACGCAGAGTTCGAGCCCCTGCCGTTCTGGGATTTCATCGGGGCGGGGACGCGGTCGGAGAACTACCGGCGATATCTTGGACAAGGGATGACCCGCTCGCTCGTCGCGATGCGCGCAGAGGAGAGCAGCACCCGCACCGTCGGACGCATCCTGCTGCAGCTCTTCTACGGCATCCTCGTGCCCGGCGGCGTCTTCGACCGCCTGCTGACCGGGCCGACCAACGACGTCTGGATCGATCCCTGGCGACGGCACCTGACCGAGCGCCTCGGCGTCGTCCTGGAGCCAAACGCGACGCTCCGGTCGCTCAATCTCGCGGGTGACAGGCTGCGTGGCGTGACGATCGAACGAGGCGGACGGCTTGCGGAGGTGACGGCGGATTTTTATGTTGCCGCACTGCCGGTCGAGATCATGCGGGGCCTCGTCACGCCGGAGCTGGCCGGTGCAGCGCCGTCCCTGTCGAGGCTCGGGGAGCTGCGGACCGAATGGATGAACGGCATCCAGTTCTACCTCGAAACCGATCAACCGCTGGCCGACGGCCATGTGATCTACCTCGATTCGAATTGGGCGCTCACCTCGATCTCGCAGCGCCAGTTCTGGCGCGACTACGACCTCTCGCAGTACGGCAACGGTCGCGTCGGCGGCATCCTCTCCGTGGACATCTCAAACTGGACCGCCCCGGGCAACTTCAACGGCAAACCGGCGCAGGAGGCCGCGACGCGCGAAGAGATCAAGGACGAGGTGTGGGCGCAATTGAAGGCGGCGCTGAACGCGCCCGGACGGCCGCGGATCGAGGACGACAACCTGGTGGACTGGTTCCTCGATCCGGACATTCAGCTTCCCAACCCTGGTGTCGTCACGAACGCCGAGCCGCTGCTGATCAATCACGCGGGATCGCTCGCACTGCGCCCCGAGGCCTACACGGAAATCGGCAACCTCTTCCTCGCCGCCGATTACGTTCGCACCTACACCGACCTCGCCACCATGGAAGCGGCCAACGAGGCGGCGCGACGGACGACGAATGCCATCCTCGCGGTATCGGGGGTCAGCGCCCCGCCCTGCGCCCTCTGGGAGTTCGACATTCCGAAACCGATGCGCCAGGCGCAGATGCTCGACCGGGTCCGGTTCCGGATGGGATTGCCCAATCTGCTCCTAACCGCCTCGCTCCATTGAACGCACCGCCCGACTGCAACGCGAGACGAATGCCCAAGATCTTCCTCACCCACCCGCCCGAGGCGCTCGCGAACTACTACGGCGATCGGGCCGTCGCCGGACTGAAGGCGCTCGGCGAGCTGCGCCTCAACGCCGCCGGACGCGAGCTCTCGACGACAGAGCTCCTCGAGGCCGCACGCGGATGCGAGATCATCGTCTCGTATCGCCAGACGCCGGGCACGGCGGAGCTCTTCCGGTCGAGCCCGGATCTCGTCGCGTTCTCGCGCTGCGCGATCGACATCCGCAATGTCGACGTGTCCGCCGCGAGCGCCGAAGGCATCCTGGTCACCCAGGCGAGCGCGGGGTTCATCGCGTCGGTGAGCGAGTGGACCATCGGCGCAATGGTCGACCTCGGGCGTAACCTAACGGCGTCGACCCTGGTCTATCGCACCAGGCAGGTACCGAAGGCGCCCATGGGACGCCAGCTCGAGGGCTCGTCGATCGGGATCCTCGGCTACGGCCAGATCGGACGGCGGCTCGCGGATCTTGCACTTGCGCTGAACATGCGAGTGCTCGTCTATGACCCCTTCACAAAGGTCGAGAACCGCGCGATCGAGCAACGCGACCTGCCGCAGGTGCTCGCGGAGTCGGACTTCGTCGTGTGCCTGGTCGTCGCCAACGAGGCGACCGAGAACCTGATGAACGCGGCCGCGTTCGCGCAGATGAAACCGGGGGCGTACTTCCTCAACCCCTCGCGCGGCAACCTCGTGGACGAGACCGCGCTCCGTGCCGCGCTCGACTCGGGGCATCTCGCCGGATGCGCGCTCGACGTCGGGCGCGCGCCCGACCAGATGCCCAGCCCCGAGCTCGCGCGGCATCCAAAAGTCATCGCCACGCCCCACTCCGCCGGTCTGACGCTTCCGGCGATCGAGCACCAGTCGCTGGAGACAGTCGCGCAGGTCGCCGAAATCGTGAGAGGCCGGACGCCGAAGGGCGCTGTCAATGCCGATCGCGCCACGCGGCTCGCACGCCTCCCAGGCTGAGGCCGACACGGCAAGGAAGCGTTTCTGGCACGCCCGCCCCGGATCAAGTAACCTCGGCCTCGTTTCCCCTCTTCGTCCGCCCATGCCGCAAGCCCTCCCGAAGTCGATCGACGAGACCGCCGCCCTCCTGGCCAACGCCGACTACGTGGCCGAGCGCAGCCTCGCCACCGCCGTCTTTCTCGCGCTGCGGATGAAGAAGCCGCTGTTCCTCGAGGGCGAGGCGGGCGTCGGCAAGACCGAGATCGCGAAGGTGCTGTCCTCGACCCTCGGCCGCAAGCTCGTGCGCCTGCAGTGCTACGAGGGCCTGGACGTCGCGAGCGCAGTGTACGAGTGGAACTATCCGCGCCAGATGATCGAGATCCGGCTCGCCGAGGCCGAAGGCGTGAAGTCGCGCGAGGGCCTCGAGGAGGACATCTTCACCGAGAAGTTCCTCATCCGCCGGCCGATCCTGCAGGCGCTCCAAGGCGACCTCGCCGGCGCGCCGGTGCTGCTGATCGACGAGCTCGATCGCACCGACGAGCCGTTCGAGGCCTACCTCCTCGAGGTGCTTGCCGACTTCCAGGTGACGATCCCGGAGATCGGCACGATCAAGGCGGAAGAGCCGCCGATCGTCGTGATCACCTCGAACCGCACGCGCGAGATCCACGATGCCGTGAAGCGGCGCTGCCTCTACCACTGGGTCGACTACCCGAACGCCACGCGCGAGCTCGAGATCCTGCGCCGGAAGGCGCCGGACGCATCGGAAAGGCTCTCGCAAGAGGTCGTCGGCTTCGTGCAGCGGCTGCGCAAGATGGACCTCTTCAAGCTGCCCGGCGTCGCCGAGACGATCGACTGGTCGCAGGCGCTCGTCGCGCTCGATACGCTCGCGCTCGACCCCGAGACGATCAACAACACGCTCGGCGCCCTGCTCAAGTACCAGGACGACATCGCGCGCGTGCAGGGCACCGAGGCGGCGCGGATCCTGTCCGAAGTGAAGGCGGAGATCGCGACGACCTGACCCGCATCCCGGGAAGGAGGAGTCCCATGCTTCGACGTCTTGCGCTCGGCGCTGCGGTGTTCGCGCTCGCCGCCGGCGCCGCCGCCCAGCCGTTCCCGACCAAGCCGGTCACGCTGATCTGCCCGTGGCCCGCGGGCGGC
>Ga0209706_10001979_pt1 | contig 11579 bp, 6 predicted proteins | sample PPLLaktember2015_6_FD_187263 | JGI IMG/M metagenome (GOLD analysis project Ga0209706, IMG submission 187263) | Freshwater sediment microbial communities from Prairie Pothole Lake near Jamestown, North Dakota, USA - PPLs Lake P8 Core (1) Depth... | ecosystem: Environmental > Aquatic > Freshwater...
GGATAACTCACATGGTTACACTAAGTGATTCAGGGAAACATGATGATATAATTTTACGCAGTGTAAAGCTCATAGTCTCACATACCAGGGATTCCCTCAAAATCAGGGGGACTGAAATCCCGGATCCCGCAATCAATCCGGACACGGCTGTTTTCAGGCAGCATTTTCAGAACAGGCTGGATACGGCAGATATGGATTTCCATCTCACATGGGTTGGAAGTTCCGGCAGTACCGGTGAAAAAAATATTAAACCGTCTCTTTATATAAAACCGCTGAATCCCTTTGCTCTGCCTGCTGTATCGGTTACCCGATATGGCGCTTATCTGACAGGAGAGATATTTCCGCAGATCCTTTTCGGCCTCATACTTGTTTTCGTTACGGCTCTTGCATTCAGCCTCTCCTACAGGAGCATCCGCGATCATATTACACTTAACGAGATGAGAAATGAGTTCATAAGCAATATGACCCATGAGCTTAAAACACCCGTGGCAACTTTAAGTATAGCTTTGGAATCACTTGGTAAATACAATATGAGGAAAGATCCCCGGGTTATTGAAGAATATCTTAAACTGGCATCCCAGGAAACAAAAAGACTCGAAGATCTTATAAACAGGGTCCTCGATCACTCCATGCTTGAGGAAGAAACCCGGACACTGAATATCAGTACCATAGATATAAACATGCTCATATCTGAAGTTGCAGATACAATGCGGGTGAAACTGGAAGAAGGCGGTAAAATTGAGTTTATGCCATCACCCGAATTGATAACCGTAAACGGAGATCCTTTGTTTCTAAGGGGAGTCTTGCTCAATCTTATTGATAACAGCATAAAATATTGCGATAAGGTACCTGTAATCAGAATATTGTCAGCAAAAGTGTCAGGTTTTGCGGTTGTTGAGGTAAACGATAACGGGCCGGGAATTCCGGCAGAATATCATAAGAAGATCTTTGAGAAGTTTTTCAGGCTTCCTGCCGGTAATGTCCATAATGTTAAAGGTTACGGACTTGGACTAAGCTTTGTCTCCCTTGTCATGAAACTTCATAAAGGGAGCATCGAGGTCAGGAATTGTGACAATGGATTCTCGTTCATCCTTAAAATTCCGGTTGCCTGATGGAGAAAACAAAAGTATATTATGTTGAGGACGAGCAGGCTCTGGGGAAGATCGTGTGCGATACTCTTACGGGACAAGGATATGAAGTAGAGTGGGAAAGTGACGGGGCAAAAGTCATTTCATATTTCGAAAAGAATTCCCCTGACATTTGTGTTCTCGATATAATGCTTCCAAACATAGACGGATTCAGCCTGTGCCAGACTATTAGAGGCATGGTGCCCTTGCTCCCGGTCATATTCCTCACTGCCAAAACTGACATCTCAAGCCTGGTAAAAGGCTTTGAATCAGGGGGAACAGATTATATTAAGAAACCCTTCAGCATCGAGGAACTGATTGCAAGGATTGAAAATCAGCTGAATCTTGTAAGAGGCAGGGGCATTTCCTCCGACGCACACGGACAGGCAATAATAGGTAAATTCATTCTGGAACCGGCAAGGTATGAACTTCAGTCACCAACTGGTCCGATCAGGCTATCGAACAGGGATATGCAGGTATTAAGAATGCTATATGCCAACAGGAACAGAGTCACATCACGGAAAGATCTGCTTATGGCGGTGTGGGGCGACGACTCATACTTCAACTCAAGGAACCTGGATGTTTATATAAAGAAACTTCGAAACTATTTTGCTGAAGATCCTTCAGTTCAGATTATCACACTAAAGGGGAGCGGGTATCTCTTTCTGGTACCTTAGAAAAGGCATTACGTTTAATGGTACTGACGTTGTGCTGTTACAAATATCTCTCCCATTTTATAATAACCGTCATCACTTCTCCTGCTATCTTTCAATGCAAGTCTTATTGGTATTTCTTTTTGCCGGCAATTATCAAAAAGCCCTATATGCATATCATATTTCCCGACCGGCAACGTCTCAGGTAATCTAAGAGTGTAATATTCCCCGACAATCCTCCCGGGCATCCATTTGCGGTTATCTGATTCCGTCAGATCAATGGAAAAAACCTTGCCTGATTCTTTGTTCCTGATTTGTATTCTCAGATCATAGTGATGGTAAGCCGGTGCAACACCATGATTTTCCCAGGTCATTCTCAAATAATTACTATCTGAGTATTTACGCAGAGTATCGGGAAGAACCGCATATTTCGGGAAATACCAGTATCCGCACTTATTAGCCAATCGCCGTGCAACATTCAGGTTTTCGGCAAGCCATTCCCGGGGCCAGTGATGAAATCCTATAATTGATGCGTGCGTCTCCTCAATACCTTTTTCAAACCGTCTGCCACCATCCCACAGATTGTATTTTTTTATACTGTTATAGTGATCGGCTTCCAGTACTACGGGGATCGTTTCCCATACCAGATCAAATATTTCAGGGGTTCTTATATTGGAATAACCGAAACCAAGTGTAATGTACCAGTTTACACACGAACTGTCATCCCTGAATCCGATATGATGTTTCATGCAGCATTCGAGTATAGCAATGTTGGCACCATCGTCGGTATCCCTTTGTTCAAGATAATCATCACTGATGACTATGATGTTATCCGGATAACATCTGCGATATATCATGATATGCTTTTCAACAACCGGAACAGGAACATCGTGCCAGCCTGAATATGCTGTGTGACCTTCCCCCCATTCTCCTATACTTCCAATATCGATATACTCGAGCCATGGTTTATCGGCATACCTTGCAGCAAAAACTCTGTGAAAATTCTCAAGTTTCTCCAGGAACACAGGATCGCCATAATCAGGTTCCCAGTTTCCTGACTTCGTTTCTTTACGAAAGGAGCCCTTTGCTCCCGCTTTCATAACCCATTCAGGTGTGGCAAAGACCAGACTACCAGTCTCTTTACACGTGATCCGGAAAGACATGTTGTAGCCTTTAGCTGTCCATTTTTGAATAACAGTATCAATAAGCTCCCAGTTAAACTTCCCTTCTTCCGGCTCAAGGAACGACCAGCCCAGCCGTAGATATATTGTGCGCAATCCGGGAAAATCCTCAAGGTAATCTCCGGATTCTAAATGATCGTAGTACCTGGTAATCCCATTATCGAAATAGTGAAATTCCCATCCTTTATGCGGATTATTGCAAACTATGCTGCTGTCCCAATACTTTTCAAGGTTAAATAGCACTCTGTTCCTGTAGGCCCCGCGTCCTTCCTCGTTCGGTTCCTGCTGCCCTGATATCTGAAAAGTCGAAAAACAGGTTATAAGAAACACCGGTATTAATAATTTTGATTTCATGGATTCATGATTTTTATAAAGAAGTGTTTCTTAATTCAGGGATCAGTTCAATTAGTGTTCTGCTAAATTAATAAATCAATCCGTGGCTTAACAAATTGTCCTGATTTTTATTGTACATCCCACAGGTCGCTTCTGCCTAAATAAGCGGGATACCAGCTCCCTTCTCTGCCTTGTTTTTCAAATATATTAAGATTTCAACCACACAAGACATTACTATTTATTAAAAGCATTCTGTATGTCAGACAGGGTGCAATTGAAGAGTTTTTCAGTGATCCGGGTCAGTTTCTCCGCATCTCCGGTTAAATGGAATATTCTCTGTATATGAGTCGTTTTATCACCGGGCTTGAGAAAGGCTGCCGGTGAAGAACTTTCAATCTCATAAAAGGGTCCCATAACTGATCCATCCTCAACCGGTCCGTCATTATAAGAATTTACAACATCCCCGCTGAATGGAGATAACTGGTCACCCCATTTTGAATTGACATATTTTGCCGGCCCCGCCGGAAATGAATACCACAAAAGCGTAAGCACCTTGTTGTCAGGATCATAACTTCCACAATAGGGCATGGCTCTCAGGGGTGAAATTCCGATTTTGCTCCGGTGTTTCCCATCGATTTTGAAGAATAGAATGCCATCCTTTACAATCAGGCGGTCGGCCGGCACCTTCCCAAAATAATCGTCATTGACTTTCTGACCCAATTTCTCTTCACTGCCCTCTTTAAACGGGATGAACACGATCCCTGATGGTGAAGGATTGAACATTGCAAGCATCCAGACCGAAAGGGCTCCGGTTTGTTCTGTCCAGGGTGAATCACCTTTGTTAATCAGGGTATTTTCTGACTCATATGCTACAAATGAGAGTGATTTATCCAGCTTCATTAACAGGCAATTTTCGGTCTCCGGCCTGTTAAGAAGTTTCACTTTACGCTCAATCCCCACTGACAGGTTTGTTCCGGAAGCATTTGTGAGTTCAAAATCCTTCCGGAAGATGACCATAGCCGGGGATTGTTCCACCACCTCGAAAGGTTCTGTATCGATCTCTTTAGGTACAACCCAGTTTGCAAAAACCTGCTCTGAATCCTTCTTAAAATAGACAGAAAAGGGACCCCCTTCCGGACCAAGCCAGAGCCTCTCCTCCCCACCATAAGGATTAAACTGATGATTATCTATACCCGATTCAATAAGTTTATAGTTAATCCAACCGAAGCTGATTCCTTCAGCACCCTCCACAGAACTCGTCATTACCCTGCCCTGGTATGCGGGAACTATCAATGCCGAAGCCTTCGAATCCTTGTCTTTTAATTCAATTGTACTGATTTTGTTTTTGGAAAAAAAGGTCACATCATATCCGTATGTTCCTTTTGTCAGATCATTTTTCATAGTATTTTGTTTTTTGTTTCCTGATGAAGAACAGCTAGTCATTATACTGATAATAAGAACTATTAATGGGCTGCCGGCGCTTTTAATCATTTTGTTTTTCATCTCGGAAGTCTGTTTTAAATATGGTGGAATTGCCTGATCATGAATTACTGTACCAACAATAAAGCTAACCTGTTTAATTCATAAATATTCTTAATTTATTGTATTCCTTTGTGTTACTTAGTGATAACCTTTGTGACCCTTTGTGGTTAAATTCTTTTACCACAAAGTCACACAAAGGATTACACGAAGGATTCACAAAGTACATGAATTTTAAAAGCTAAAATATCTTAAACGTTCAAATAAACAATTTTTTTAAATGTTATTTATTGAAATTAAGCAAACTTTTTCAGTAACAGGAGACTAAAACCCTGACTATCTGAGATTAAGAAAAACTTATTGCGCCGGAGGAAAATTCTACATCATTATTGATTAAAACATGGCTAAAAAAACGATCAAATTGTTCATGTATACTTTAGCATAGAAATTTATTTTACTAACTTTAATCCAACATATTTGTTGATGTCTTATTGTTAATTCAATTATCCCGTTCGAACACCTGAACGGATGTAGTCAGTGTTTGTTAATCACATTTACTAAATGAAACCCCTGAATGTCTTTTTACTGTTAATTCTGATCCTGACCATGGCACTATCATGCAACAGTACCAGGAAAATCTCACTCGCTGAAAATATGTCTGAAATTTCATTTGGAAGAACCGGAGGTTTTACGAATATTCCTGACGAGTACAGGATAAATGAAAAAGGTGATGTCTTTAAAATTACCGGTAACGAACTTACGAAGGTCAATAGTCTCTCACGGAGAAGAATGAAAAGAATAGCAGGGCAGTTTAACGGGCTCGATTTTGACCATTGCGAAATAAACGAACCGGGGAACATCTCATACTTTATCAGGGTCGTAACGCCGGATTATGAAAAGAGGGTCATCTGGAATGATCTTACATCCAATGATCCTTTAAAGGATCTGTACAATGAACTTCTGAAAACATTAAAACAATAATATATGAAAAAAATTCTGCTCACAGGTTTTCTGTTAACATTGTCACTGGCTGTAATGGCACAGAAAAATACCTTTAAGACAGTGACCAGACAACAGAAAGGAAATGTTCCTCAATCAGCCGGTTATCGCCTAATCAATGGCAACATTTCCAAGGGAGGTTCTCAAAAGAATTTCAATCTTTCAGGAAATATCACATTTCCTGCAATTCTTTCCAAAAAAGAGGGTGTCAGAAAAATAATCACCAGGAATAATTCACCTGTTTTCATTGAAAAAGCTGTTTCAGGAAGTAAATCTCCTTATTCAATGGCACCTGAAGAGCGATTTTATACTTTTTTTGAGGATGAAAAGGAGACAACTAAAATTTCCGATCCCGGAGAATCCTTTACTATTACTGACATCCGTAAAGATGCACTCGGGTTAACTCATATCAATGCAATACAGAAATACAAAGAGGTAAAGATATATGGATCGGAATCCGGCCTGCACCTTTCACCTGGTAAAGAAATATTTACAGGGAGGTTGCATCATATAAATCAGGAAATTAACACTATCCCTGCATACAGTGCTGACGAAATCCGTTCTGCTGTGGTCCGGGATATAAAAAAGATCACTGCTTTTAAGGAAATGTCAGCCAAAGAAAAGGAGTTTTTAAAATATGAATCTCCGGCCTGCAATCTGATAATAATGAAACAGGAGGACAACTCTTACAGCCTCGCCTGGGAAATAGAAATACGGCCGAATTTTATTGAAGTATGGCGTTATTTTGCTGATGCTCATACAGGAAAGATCCTGCGGAAATATAATATCACATGCTCTGACGGACCTGCAACTGCTTTAGCGACAGACCTTAATTTAGTATCCAGGTTAATAAACACATACCTGGAAGGAACAAGTTACCTTCTTATGGATGCTTCTGAGGCCATGTATATTCCTGCCACCCAGGAAGGAGTAATAATGACCCTGAATGCAAACAATACATCAGCCAGGAATCTTGATTATAAACTTTTCTCTTCAGCTTCCAACACATGGAATGACCCTGCTTCAGTATCGGCTCATTTCAATGCCACCACAGCTTATAAATATTTTAATACCACATTCGGGAGAAACTCCATTAATGGGAACGGAGGAAATATTATTTCTTTTGTCAATGTTGCGGAACAGGATGGTTCACCAATGGATAATGCGTTCTGGAACGGATACGCCGTATTTTACGGTAACGGAGCAACCGCTTTCAAACCGCTTGCGGGGGGCCTTGATGTGGCTGCTCATGAGCTGGGACACGGAGTCGTATCTAACTCCGCAAATCTTGAATATCATGGTCAGTCAGGCGCAATGAATGAAACATATGCCGATATTTTCGGATCCATGGTCGACAGAGACGACTGGCGAATCGGGGAAGATATAACCAATACATCTTATTCTCCTTCGGGTGCACTCAGGAATATGGCTGATCCGCATAATATGGGAACCTCACTCAACGATCCCTACTGGCAGCCAAAACACGTTTCCGAAATGTATCTGGGAGAGGGCGATAACGGCGGAGTCCATATAAACAGCGGGATCGGGAACCATGCATATTATCTGTTTGCAACGGCAGTATCAAAGGAGAAGGCTGAACTGGTCTTTTATGATGCTCTCACAAATTATTTAAATCCTGCCTCTCAGTTTATTGATCTCAGGATTGCTGTTGTTCAGGCAGCAAAAGACCGTTATGGCGATAGTTCTGTTGAGGCTGCCAAAGCCGCTGAAGCCTTTGATGCTGTCGGCATTTATGAAGAAGAACAAGTTGATCCGGCCCAGGATTACCCTGTAAATCCGGGACAGGAATATCTTCTGAGTTTCGACACTAATGTTGGTGATGCGAATACTTTATACAGATCTTCGGTAACGGGTACTAATTTTGTAGCGCTGACAACGACAAATATGAAAGGGAAAGTCAGTGTAACAGATGATGGCAGCGTGGCAGCGTTTATATCGACAGATGGTAATATAAAAGCCATTAATACAGATCCTCAAAATCCTGACGAAAGAATTATTTCATCGGTTGCCGAATGGGATAATGTAGCCATTTCAAAGGATGGTAAAAGACTGGCAGCAATATCAATTTATGTCGATACTGCGATCTATGTATTTGACCTTGAGTCAGGTACAGGAGTTAAGTTTCACCTTTATAACCCGACTACAAGTCAAACGGAAACCAATGCAGGTGGTGTACTGTATGCTGACGCCATAGAGTTTGACCATACCGGTGAATACCTTATTTACGATTCCTACAATGTTTTAAACTCAACCACAACAGATGACATCTATTACTGGGACATTGGTTTCATAAATGTATGGGACAACAGTCTGGGAGATTATGGAAGCGGGACAATATCAAAGCTCTTCAGTTCCCTGCCGGAGAATATCAGTGTCGGGAACCCTGTTTTTTCGAAAAACTCCCCTTATATTATTGCATTTGACTATTTCGACAGTTATAATGATGAATATGCAATTCTGGGGGTGAATCTGCTGACAAATGACCTGAAAACAATTGCGGATAACTTAATTATCGGATACCCGGGTTACTCAAAGGATGATAATAAAATAGCTTATTCCGCCCTGAATACTTCCTCTGAAAATATTGTAGCAGTCATAAACCTTAATGCTGACAAAATATCCGGGTCAGGTTCACCAACAGGAGTTGTGGCCGATGCAAAATGGCCTGTATTTTATGCGACCGGAACAAGAGCCCTCGGATTGAAACCTTTAGCCAATTTCACCGTGGACCTGAAGGAGGGACCCGCACCATTTGAAGTGCAGTTCATAGATCTCTCGACCAATGATCCGACGTCCTGGAACTGGACCTTTACGGGAGGATCTCCATCTTCATCCACCAGCCGTAATCCGGTTGTCATTTATAATACTCCCGGCACTTATTCGGTTACCCTGACGGCAACCAACATCACAGGCTTTGATACCAACATCAAGGATGCCTACATAACAGTAAATGTCGGAACAGGTATTGACGATTCAGGAAACAGCGATATCGGATTCTACCCGAATCCCGTCACGGACCTTGTCAGAATTTCATGCGAAACAGACTTTTCTGTCAGGATCAGCAATATTCAGGGAGCTTTATTGCTCCGGTATGAAAATAAGAATGAATTTGATCTGTCCCATCTTGAAACAGGCATCTATATAATTGAAATCCGGACACTAAATAATGTAATAAGGAAGAAGCTGATAAAGAACTAGATGAGTGCCGGGAATCAGTAATAATAGAGATAGAAATTCCTCGCTAACGCTACTAATAATGACAACATTTCTTAACCGATTGGTTTTTAGCACGATGCGATCCCTCACTTCTTACTAATGACAATGTCGCATTTTCTGTATTGGGGAGGGAAGCACTATCAATTCCTGGCGTTAGCGAGGAATCTCTGGCTCTTAGCACCAATCCCCTTAAGATGTGCCTGTCATTAGAAGTAGCATTAGTGAGGAATCTCCAGAAGCAATATGCTCTGAAAGAGCAAAATATGAATAACCCCCGGTGCAACCGGGGGTATACGACCACCCACCTGGGTACAGCTCTGAAGGAGCTGAATATGAAGATTATGGGAAGTATCTGAATAAAGTGAAAAGGCCACTGTCTTTCATCCATTTCGAAGATGATACCTTGATATATTTCACAAAATCTGCAGGTGAAATTGATGGATGCATATCAGTGAGAATATGAAGGTGATTTTCGACACCATTAATACGATACAGGTGGCTATTCTTGTTTTTTATTATTCCTGTAATATAGGCATAAAGCTGATCGGCATGATCCTGGTTAATTGTTGGCTTACTATCTTTTGTTCTAATAATAATGTGATAGACGTGTTGACGGTAACTTGACATACTGTTTTAATTTAGGTTAATAATGCAGCGATAAAATACTAAGTTACGAAGAGAACACATAAAATCCAACCATATTAAACCCCTTCAGGGTTTTAACTCCTATTTTAGTCACTCTACCCCCGGTTGCACCGGGGGTTATTCATATACAGCCACTATCGTGGCTAAAATTCCTGGTTCATCCGTTTTGTGGAATTCATTACTAGTGGTATCATTGAGTAGCCGATTGGTATATATATAGCACGATGAGATCCCTCACTTCGTGATGACAGGTAAATAATTGCGAGATAGAGGGAATGAAGCGGCGAGCCGCAAAGTACTATTCCCTGTTTATCCTGAATACTGCTGCGGCTCGCCGCTTCATTCCCTCATATTCCTATACCAGGCTCTGTCATCCCGAATTCCGCCAAACCTGAGCCTGCGAAGGTTGGTGGAATGAGGGATCTCCTTCTCGTATTAGAAATTACACTTGAGTATATGAATTCAACCCGGGATGTGTATAAAGATGAGCTTTTGAAGGAGGGCCTGCCCTGATCGACGAAGGAGCGTCAGGGGAAACTTTTGTCCCCAAAACTCCTTAGGTTGAAGGCTATGAGGCGGGGTGGGTAAACTATTCCGATCCTGCCAGTTTGTCAATCTCGTTATACAGAGCTTTAAAGCAGCTTACCGGGGATTTTGCATCAGGTTCCGGAGTTTTGCCGTAATACTCATCAAGGAATTGTCCGGCACCTGACCATACAGTCTGGACCATACCCGCAAAATGATCCTTCATCTCCTTTGTTGAATAATTCCGGAATTTCACAATATCCTGAGCCTGAAGTACTGCATTTGATGGATTCCGCCAGGGGCAGGTGACTACGTCAAGTCCCTTCATTGCAAAATAGACAGGTGTCTGATCCGGCCGTTCATAGTGCCAGTCACAGATCATCACATCCTTCGGTATCATATCTATTGCACGGTATGTATTATTGTAGCTCCCCTCCCATTCACCAATGCCGGTTGTTTTCCCGTCGATAAGCCTGTCACCCCATATCCATAATTTACGACCATTGAGAGCAAGGTGATCGCGGATCGTCCCTACTTCACCGGCAAACAGCTCCGCTTTATCTTTACCCGAACAGCGGGGACATTGTTTTTCACCAATATAGAACACTTCATCCATACCTGCATGGAATGCGTCAGCCTTAAAGACATCGCAGATCTCATCTACAATTTCAAAAACAATTTTGTGAACGTCCGGATGCAGGGGGCAATATGATTTACAATAGAGGCCGTCGGGATTCGGCCATTCATATTTTTCAGGGAATTTAACAAGCGGGGTTTCATCAAATTCCGGGTAGACTTTTAACAGATTTCCCTGTTTTGAAGCCCATGACTGGTGTCCCAGGAGATTTACCTGAGGAATGATCCTGATCTTATTTTCCTTACAGGCTTTAACAAGCTTTTTCACATCCTCTTTCGTGAGTCCGGCAGGATCGGCCAGTTCGGGATGTGATTTATACCTGTAATTATAATCTACTCTTAGTATCAGAGTATTAACATTCCGTGGAGCAAGTTCTTCATTAATGAACTTAACAAATCTATCGATATCTTCAGATGAAGGTGCACCTATACAAAAGCCCCTCACCGGCATGATCTTGTCAAGCCTTTCAGCATGAAGATCCGAAGACGTTACAAACATGACACAGCATAACGACATCAATAGAACAGATATGAGTCTTTTCATGGTTGGTATTTTAATAAATCCTGAAACGAAATAATCTTTTCGAATATATTATATTTTAGGCAATTATAACGGTGCATTTATGAAATATAGGGGAAGGAGCGCAAAGCCTTTCCCCCTTGGGGGAAACGGGAAAGGGGGTTTAAGTAGAATAGATGCGTTATAAAACATAACAGAGCCGTGTGAATTAATGTAATTCGTGTAGATACCAGTATTTATCATT
>Ga0209706_10001980_pt1 | contig 11574 bp, 10 predicted proteins | sample PPLLaktember2015_6_FD_187263 | JGI IMG/M metagenome (GOLD analysis project Ga0209706, IMG submission 187263) | Freshwater sediment microbial communities from Prairie Pothole Lake near Jamestown, North Dakota, USA - PPLs Lake P8 Core (1) Depth... | ecosystem: Environmental > Aquatic > Freshwater...
GACGATGGTCCAGCCGTCGGACATCTGGCGGATGTCGCGGCGCCCGGCGTTGATCATCGGCTCGATGGTGAAGGTCATGCCGGGCTCCAGCACCAGGCCGGTCCCGGCCTTGCCGTAGTGCAGCACCTGCGGGTCCTCGTGGAACTCGCGGCCGATGCCGTGGCCGCAGAATTCGCGCACCACGCTGTAGCCGTGGTTTTCGGCGAAGCGCTGGATGGCGTGGCCGATGTCGCCGAGGCGCGCGCCGGGCTTGACGTGGGCGATGCCGACCCACATCGCTTCGTAGGTGATCTGGATCAGGCGCTTGGCCTGGATCGATACGTCGCCCACCGCGAACATGCGGCTGGTGTCGCCGTGCCAGCCGTCCTTGATCACGGTGATGTCGAGGTTCACGATGTCGCCGTTTTTCAGCAGCTTGTCGCCCGGCACGCCGTGGCAGACCTGGTTGTTGACCGAGGTGCAGATCGACTTGGGGTAGGGCGCGTGGCCGGACGGCGCGTAGTTCAATGGCGCCGGGATGGTGCCCTGCACGTTCACCATGTAGTCGTGGCACAAGCGGTCGAGCTCGCCGGTGGTGACGCCGGGCTTGACGAAGGGCGTGATGTAGTCGAGCACTTCCGAGCCAAGCCGCCCGGCGATGCGCATGCCTTCGATTTCGGTGCCGGTTTTGATGGTGACAGTCATGGTGCGGGTACGCGGGATTCAAAGCCGCATTCTAGCGTGCCCGGTGCACGCCAAAAATCCCTGCGCAAAACAGGGATGAAAAAAGGACGCCTGCTGGCGTCCCCCTGCCGTCCATCCGCTGGTGGACTGACTGAAAGGACGACAGGGCGAAGAGCGGGGTTTTGAAGCGGGGTGCGGACTTATCGCCCGCGTCGTCCTGCGCCCGCGTTGCCGGCAGGACCTGCTCCCGTTGCGGCCCCCGTCCCGCTTCCGCCCATTTCCGGGTGACGATGTTCATAACCCGCCCCATAGGGCAGGGTGGCTGGGCGCGCCGGTGCTTTCGGCCCCGGCGACGGGGCGGGTGCGAGCAGATTGCGTTCGACCGTTTCATCGACCGGCTGCCTCGCGGGCGCCTGCAGGACATCGCGCGGCAGCGACAGATTGAGGGGGCGGCTTTGCGCTGCCTGCGCGCCTGCCGGGCGTCCTTCGGCCCAGCCCGGAAGAGCCAGGGCCAGCAGGGAGGGCAGTAGAATCAGGTTCAGTCGTGACAGGGGCATGCTTGCGTTCGGGTTTCAGGGGGTCGCCGGAATTTGGCTTGGGTGAATTTTGCAGCGGCGGCGACGCTGCGGTATGTCAGGCCATGGGCGCTGCGTGTCAGTGTGTGTCCGATTGTGACAGGCCAATTCAACCGGGCCCGGACTGGGGTAGGATAAGCGGCCGTCAACAAGCCTCGGGTTCGACGCGCTCAGGCACTCAGGTTCGGCCCAACCCGACCGGGTTTGCCTACCCGGCGCACTGGCTCAGCTCCGCATGATGCAATCGCAACAAGCCAATTTTATTCCCGATCCCGCAGGTGTCTCGTGATGGACGCGGCGTCGGCACGCATTCTGGTGGTGGATGACGACCCGGGGCTGGAAGCCTGGCTGCAGATCCCTGCACAGCCGGCAGGCTGAAGGGATGCCTTGAAATAAGTGCCCGTTCGAATTAGAATCGCGGGCTGTCCGAAATGGTTCGGACAAATTCGCACACCTGTCATTAAAGGGTGGCGGCGCGTCGGACATAGCCACGCGCGGCTGCTGACGGGTGGAGGCTCAACCCTTTAGGAGATTTACATGTCTGTCACCATGCGTCAAATGCTGGAAGCCGGTGTCCACTTCGGCCACCAGACCCGCTTCTGGAACCCCAAGATGGCCCCGTTCATTTTCGGCCATCGCAACAAGATTCATATCGTCAACCTGGAAAAGTCGCTGCCGCTGTTCCAGGATGCGCAGAAGTTCGTCCGTCAGCTCGCCGCCAACAAGGGCAACGTGCTGTTCGTCGGCACCAAGCGCGCCGCGCGTGAAATCGTCCGCGAGGAAGCCGAGCGCGCCGGCATGCCTTATGTCGACAACCGCTGGCTGGGCGGCATGCTGACCAACTTCAAAACGGTCAAGCAGTCGATCAAGCGCCTGAACGATCTGGAAGCGCAGCTGGCCGAAGCAGGTCGTCTGTCGAAGAAGGAAACCCTCACCGTGCAGCGCGAAGTCGACAAGCTGAACCGCAGCCTGGGCGGCATCCGCGAAATGGGCGGCCTGCCCGATGCGCTGTTCATCATCGACGTCGGCTACCAGAAGGGCGCCGTGGTCGAGGCCAAGAAGCTGGGCATCCCGGTGATCGGCGTGGTCGACACCAACAACAGCCCGGAAGGCGTGGACTACGTGATCCCCGGCAACGATGACTCGGCGCGCGCGATTCGTCTGTACGCCCGTGGCATTGCCGATGCCGCACTGGAAGGTCGTGCCCAGGTCATCAGCGAGCTCGTCGGCGGCGAAGAGTTCGTCGAGATGGAAGAAGACGCTGCGCCGGCTGCCGAATAAGCAGGACGCCAGCAACATCGCCGGAACCGGATTCCGGCGAACGGATTTTGAGGAGGGGCGTCTGCCCCTCTTTCTGTATTGAAGAAACTGGACAGGAGTACAAAATGGCAGAAATCACTGCAGGCATGGTCAAGGAACTGCGCGAAAAAACCGATGCGCCGATGATGGATTGCAAGAAGGCGCTGTCGGAAGCCGGCGGCGACATGCAGAAGGCGGAAGAAATCCTGCGCGTGCGCTTCGGCAACAAGGCGGCCAAGAGCGCCGGCCGCGTGGCTGCTGAAGGCGTGGTCACCATCGCCATCAGTGCCGACGGCAAGTCGGCCGCGATGGTGGAAGTCAACTGCGAAACCGACTTCGTCGCGAAGAACGACGATTTCCTGGCGCTCTCCAACGCGCTCGCCGAGATGGTGCTGAACCAGAAGCCGGCCGACGTCGCCGCGCTGTCCGCGCTGCCTTACAAGGGCACCACGGTGGAATCCTTCCGTACCGAACTGGTCGGCAAGATCGGCGAAAACATGTCGGTGCGCCGCTTCGCACGTCTGGACGGCCAGGGCAAGTTCGCCAGCTACATCCACAGCGGCAAGATCGGCGTGCTGGTCGACGTGACGGGTGACGAGGCGCTCGCGCGTGACATCGCGATGCACATCGCAGCGTCCAAGCCGAAATCGCTGGACGCCTCCGGCGTGTCGCAGGATCTGATCGACACCGAGCGTCGCGTCGCGATCGAGAAGGCCAAGGAAGCCGGCAAGCCGGAAGCCATGCTGGAAAAGATTGCCGATGGCACGGTGCAGAAATTCCTCAAGGAAGTCACCCTGCTGTCGCAGCCCTTCGTCAAGGACGACAAGCAGACCGTCGAGCAGGTGCTGAAGTCGAAGAACTCGCAGTGCCACGGCTTCATGATGTACGTGGTGGGCGAGGGCATCGAGAAGAAAGTGTCCGACTTCGCCGCCGAAGTCGCTGCCGCTTCCAAGGTCTGACCGCATGGCGCCTGCCCGACGTATCCTGCTGAAGCTGTCCGGCGAGGCCCTGATGGGGCCGGAGGGCTTCGGCTATCACGCTGAAACCATGGCCAGCTTCGTCGGCCAGATCCGCGAAGTGGCGGCGCTGGGCGTGCAGGTCGGCATCGTGGTCGGCGGCGGCAACCTGTTTCGCGGCGCCACCGGCGCCTTGTCCGGGATGAACCGCGCCAGCGCGGATTCGATGGGCATGCTGGCCACGGTGATGAATGCGCTGGCGCTGAAGGATGCGCTGCAGCAGGCAGGGGTGGATGCGCTGGTGCAAACCGCCGTCAGCATTGCCCATGTCGGCGACAATTTCGATCGCGATGCGGCGGTACGGCACCTGGAAGCGGGGCGGGTGGTGATTTTCGGCGGTGGAACGGGCAACCCGTTCTTCACCACGGATACCGCAGCGGCGCTGCGCGCGGCCGAGATCGGCGCCGACCTGCTGCTGAAGGCGACCAAGGTCGACGGCGTCTACACCGCCGATCCCAAGAAGGATGCGAATGCCAGGCGCTACGAGACGCTGAGTTTCGACGAGGCGATCGCCAATAATCTGGGGGTGCTCGATACTGCTGCTTTTGCCCTGTGCCGTGAACAGAACCTGAATTTGGTCGTGTTCAATGTCTTCAAGCCCGGCGCGCTGAAGCGCGTGGTGATGGGCGAGGATGAAGGCACCCGGGTGACCCTGAGTTCGTGATCTTAAGTTGAGGAGTTGACATGGCTGAAACCACCATCGCCGAGATCAAGCAGTCCGCCGAGCAGAAAATGAGCAAGACGCTGGAAGCGTTGAAGAACGATCTGGCCAAGGTGCGCACCGGGCGCGCCCATACCGGCATCCTCGACCACGTCATGGTCGATTACTACGGCAACCCGACTGCGATCCCGCAGGTGGCCAACGTGTCGCTGGTCGACAGCCGGACCCTCGGCGTGCAGCCGTGGGAAAAGAACATGGTCGCCAAGGTCGAGAAGGCCATCCGCGATTCCGACCTCGGCCTCAACCCGTCCACCTATGGCGACATCATCCGGGTGCCGATGCCCTCGCTGACCGAGGAGCGCCGCCGCGACCTGATCAAGGTGGTGCGCAACGAAGCCGAAGGCGCACGGGTCGCGGTGCGCAATATCCGCCGCGATGCCAACGGCACCGTGAAAGACATGGTCAAGGCCAAGACCGCGACCGAGGACGAGGAGCGCCGCACCCAGGACGAGGTGCAGAAGCTGACCGACAAGTTCATCGGCGAAATCGACAAGATGCTGGCCGAAAAAGAGAAAGACCTGCTCGCAGTCTGAGCTGATCCTGCGTGTCCAACCTGACCAAGCAAGCGATCCCCGAAATTTCCGGTGTGCCGCGACACATCGCCATCATCATGGATGGCAATGGCCGCTGGGCGAAGCGCCGGCTGATGCCGCGCGTCGCCGGCCACCGCAAGGGCGTCGAGGCGCTGCGCGGGGTGATCCGTGCCTGCGCCGAGCGGGGCGTGTCGCATCTGACCGTCTTTGCCTTCAGTTCCGAAAACTGGCGGCGCCCGCAGGAAGAAGTCACCCTGTTGATGGAACTGTTCCTGCGCGCGCTGGAGAATGAGGTCGCGCGGCTGCACGAGAACGACATCTGCTTTCGCGTCATCGGCGACCTGTCGGGTTTTTCCGAACGCATCCAGGCGCTGATCCGCGATGCCGAGGCGCTGACGTGCGACAACACCCGCCTCACCTTCACCGTGGCCGCCAATTACGGCGGACGCTGGGATATCGTGCAGGCGGTGAAAAAGCTGATGGCTGCGGGCGTGACGCCCGAAGAGGTGGATGAAGCGGCACTGGTTCAGCGCTTGAGCATGGCCGACATGCCGGAGCCCGATCTGTTCATCCGCACCGGCGGCGAGCAGCGCATCAGCAATTTCCTGCTCTGGCAGCTGGCCTATACCGAGCTGTATTTCACCGACACGCTGTGGCCCGATTTCGACGCGACGGCGCTGGATCAGGCGATCGCCTCCTATCGCACCCGCGAACGCCGTTTTGGCCGCACCAGCGAACAGGTTAAAACCGCATCGTGACGCACTTCAGGGCACCGCATCGATGACACCATTAGCCAGCCGGGTGCTCACCGCCATGCTGTTGCTGGCGGTGTTTGTGCCTGCCGTGCTGTGGGCACCCGCATGGCTGTGGGCCATCCTGATGACCGGGGTCGTTGGCATGGCCGCTTTCGAATGGGCACGTCTGAGCCATTTTCCACCGCTGTCCGCGCGCATCTATGCGGCGCTGCTGGTGCTCGTTTCTCTGGCCATGCCCTATGGGCTCGCCGCGGACTGGCCGGCGTTCCAGACAGGACTGATCGTGCTGGCCATCGCTTTCTGGCTGCTTGTCGTGCCGCTGTGGCTGCTGGGGAAATGGCATGCGGAACAGCCCTCTGTGCGTGCTGCGGTCGGCGTCGTGGTGCTGCTGCCGACCTGGGCGGCACTGCTGTATCTGCATGCGCGCGGTCCCGGCGTGCTGCTGGGGGTGATGGCGATCGTCTGGATCGCCGATACCGCCGCCTATTTTTCCGGCCGTCAGTTCGGCCGCCACAAGCTCGCCCCCGCCATCAGCCCCGGCAAGACCTGGGAAGGCGTGGCAGGCGCGCTCGCCGCGCTCGCGCTGTATGCGGCGGCACTCGGCGCGATGATCGGGAAACCCTTGCTGTCGCTGTTTCTCATGCTGTCCGCGCTGCTGTACGTGTCGGTGCTGGGCGACCTGTTCGAATCCTGGATCAAGCGCGTCTCCGGCATGAAGGACAGTGGCGACGTGCTGCCGGGTCACGGCGGCGTGCTCGACCGCATCGACGCCCTGACGTCGACCCTGCCGATCGCCACCGGCATGCTGATGTGGCTGGAGCGTTCCGTATGAGCGCAGGCGGCATGAAGCCGCGCGTCCTCACCATCCTCGGCGCCACCGGCACCATCGGCGTCAACACGCTCGACGTGGTGGCGCGCCATCCCGGCCGCTTCGAAATCTTTGCCCTCACCGGTGCCACCCAGGTCGAGCGCATGCTCGAGCAGTGCCGCACCCATCGCCCGCGCTTCGCGGTGATGAGCGAGCCGGCCGCGGCCGCCGCCCTGCGCGCGCGGGTCGCCGCCGAGGGCCTGACGGTCGAGGTGCTCGAAGGCACCGCTGCGCTGACCGAAGTCGCGACCGCGCCCGAGGTCGATACCCTGATGGCGGCCATCGTCGGCGCCGCCGGGCTACCGGCCACGCTGGCGGCGGCGCAGGCGGGCAAGCGCATTCTTCTGGCCAACAAGGAAACCCTGGTGGTGTCCGGCCAGCTCTTCATGGATGCCGTCGCCGCCAGCGGCGCCGAACTGCTGCCGATCGACTCCGAGCACAACGCCATCTTCCAGTCGCTGCCGCGCGGCTTCGACGGCGACTTCCAGGCCGCCGGCGTGAAGACGCTGTGGCTCACCGCCTCAGGCGGCCCGTTCCGCACCCTGTCGGTTGAGGCGATCGCCGCCGCCACCCCGGCGCAGGCGGTGGCGCACCCCAACTGGGTGATGGGCAGGAAGATCTCGGTCGATTCGGCGAGCCTGATGAACAAGGGGCTGGAAGTCATTGAGGCGCGCTGGCTGTTCAACGCCCGCCCCGAGCAGATCAAGGTGGTGGTGCATCCGCAGAGCATCGTGCACTCGATGGTCGAATACGCCGACGGCTCGGTGATCGCGCAGATGGGCACGCCCGACATGCGCACGCCGATCGCCTATGCGCTGGGCTTTCCCGAGCGCATCGACGCCGGGGTGTCGGCGCTGGAACTGATGGGCAAGCAGCTCACCTTCGAAGCACCCGACACCGCGCGTTTCCCCTGCCTGCAACTGGCGTTCGACGCGCTCGCCGCTGGCGGCAGCGCGGCGGCGGTGCTGAACGCCGCCAACGAAGTCGCGGTCGCGCGCTTTCTCGACGGTGCGGTTCCGTTTCCCGCCATCGCAGCCAGCATTGCGCATACCCTGGACACCCTGGCGGGGGGCGCCGCCGACACCCTGGAGGATCTGCTCGAAGCCGACCGCCAGGCGCGCAGCGTGGCCGGCGCCTATCTGGAGGCCCTGCGCGCATGAGCGTCCTGCACACCCTCCTGTGGTTCCTGATCGCCATCGGCATCCTGGTGGTGGTGCACGAATTCGGCCATTACCTCGCCGCACGCTGGGCCGGGGTCAAGGTGCTGCGTTTTTCGGTCGGCTTCGGCAAACCCGTGCTCAGCCGCCGCTTCGGCCGCGATCAGACCGAATGGACGCTGTCCGCGCTGCCGTTCGGCGGCTACGTCAAGATGCTCGACGAGCGCGAAGGCGAGGTGCCGGCGGCCGAGGCGCACCGCAGCTTCAATCGTGCGACCGTATGGCGGCGCATCGGCATCGTCCTCGCCGGGCCGGCCGCCAACTTCCTGCTCGCCATCGTGTTCTACTGGGCGCTGCTCATGAACGGGCTGCCGGCACTGAAGCCGATGATCGGCGAGCCGCCCGCCGGCACCCCGGCGGCGCAGGCCGGCCTGGTGGCAGGCGACGAAATCCGCCGCGTCAACGGCACCGATACGCCTTCGTTCCAGGACCTGCGGCTGGCCTTGCTGCGTGCGGGGGTGGCCGCCGAGGCGATCACGCTGAAACTGGCGGACGGCCGCAGCGTGCGGCTCGATGTCCAGCCGATGCAGACCGAGAATCTGGAGCAGGACATCCTGCGCCCCTTGGGCATCGTGCGCTACGACCCCGTGATCGCCCCCGTGATCGGCCAACTGCTGCCGGACGGTGCCGCCGTGCGTGCCGGTTTTCAGCCCGGCGACCGCCTGCTCTCCGCCAACGGCGAAGCCGTGGCGAACTGGCAGGACTGGGTGCAGGTGGTGCGCCGGCATCCGGCCAAGCCCCTGCGCATCGAATACGAGCGGCAGGGTCAGCGCGGCGCGCTGACCGTCGTTCCCGACGCCGTGGACGAGGCCGGCCAGCGCATCGGCAAGATCGGCGCCGGCCCGCAGGTCGACGAGTCGGTGCTCGCCACGCTGATGACCGAGGTGCGCTACGGCCCGCTTGAAGCGCTGTGGCAGGGCGCCGTCAGGACCTGGGACATGAGCGTGTTCACGCTCGAGATGATGGGCCGCATGGTGGTGGGGCAGGTGTCGTGGAAAAACCTGTCCGGGCCGCTCACCATCGCCGATTACGCAGGCCAGAGCGCCACCCTCGGCTGGATCAGTTTTGTCGGCTTCCTGGCGCTGGTGAGCGTCAGCCTGGGGGTGCTCAACCTGCTGCCGATCCCGCTACTGGACGGGGGACACCTCATGTATTATGTTGCCGAAGTTTTGACCGGTCGCCCGGTGTCCGAACGCACCATGGAAATTGGCAGCCGGATCGGCATGGCGCTGTTGCTGCTGCTGATGTCCTTTGCCCTGTTCAACGATTTACAACGCCTGATAGGCGGATGATAACAACCATGATCCTGAACCGATTGACACTTGCCTTAGCCGCTGTGTTTGCCATGCAACCTGCGCTTGCCGAGGCGCCTTTCGTCGTCAAGGATATCCGAGTCGAGGGCATCCAGCGTACCGAGGCGGGAACGGTGTTCAGCTACCTGCCGGTCAAGGTGGGCGACGTAATGACCGATGAAAAAACGGCGGCGGCGATCAAGGCGCTCTACGCCACCGGATTTTTCAAGGACGTGCGGCTGGAAGCGCGCGACGGCGTGGTGATCATCACGGTTGAAGAACGCCCTTCGATCGCCAAGATCACCTTCAATGGCATCAAGGAGTTTCCCGAGGAAGACCTGAAAACCGGCCTCAAGCAGACCGGCCTGGCCGAAGGCCGGGTGCTCGACCGCGCCCTGCTCGACAAGGCGGAACAGGAACTGCAGCGGCAGTACTTCAACCGCGGCAAGTATGCGGTCGAGATCAAGTCCACCCTGACCCCGCTGGAGCGCAACCGCGTTGCCGTGCAGTTCGACGTGGTGGAAGGCGACAGTGCGAAGATCCAGCAGATCAACATCGTCGGCAACCAGGCGTTCAATGAAAAGGAACTGCTGAAGCAGTTCAGTTCCACCACACCGGGCTGGCTGACCTGGTACACCAAGAGCGACCAGTATTCCAAATCGCGTCTGGGCGGCGACATCGAGGCCCTGCGCTCGTTCTACCTCAACCGCGGCTACCTTGAATTCAATGTCGACTCCACCCAGGTGTCGATTTCGCCCGACAAGCAGGGCATCTACATCACCGTCAACATCACCGAAGGACCGCAATACAAGGTGTCCGACGTCAAGCTGGCGGGGCAGATGCTGGTGCCGGAGGCGGAACTGCAGCAGCTCGTCACCATCAAGGCGGGCGAAGTGTTCGTGCGCGATCGCCTGACCGAGACCACCAAGAAAATCGGCGACCGCCTCGGCAACGACGGCTATGCGTTTGCCAACGTCAACGCAGTCCCCGAACTGGACAAGGAGAAGAGCACCGTTGCCTTCACCCTGTTCATCGACCCCGGTCGCCGCGTCTACGTGAACCGCGTCAACGTGGCAGGAAACACCAAGACGCGCGACGAAGTGGTGCGCCGCGAAATCCGCCAGATGGAAGGCGCCTACTACGACGCACAGAAGATCAACCGTTCGCGCGAACGCCTCAACCGCCTCGGCTTCTTCAACGAGGTCAACATCGAAACGCCGGGGGTGGCAGGCACCACCGACCAGGTCGACGTCAATGTGAGCGTGTCCGAGAAGTCGACCGGCAACGTGATGCTGGGCGCCGGCTTCTCGTCGGCCGAAGGCTTCGTGCTGTCGGGGTCGGTGTCGCAGAGCAACCTGTTCGGCACGGGCAACCGGCTGTCGGCGCAAATCAACACGGGCGATGTCAACACCGTGTATTCGCTGTCCTTCACCAACCCCTACTACACCCTCGACGGCATCAGCCTGGGCTACGACCTTTATCGGCGCGACGTCGATTCAAGCTCGATCGACGACGCAGGCTACTTCGAAAACTCGACCTATGGCGTGGGGTTGCGTTTTGGCCTGCCGGTCAACGAGCGCGACTTCATTTCGCTGGGCGTGTCCTACGAACAAAACAGCGTGAAGGTCGACACCACGAGCCCGGATCAGTGGCAGCAGTTTGTGGAGGATTTTGGCGAGGACAACGACACCCTGCGGCTGGATGGCTCATGGTCGCGGGATACCCGCGACAACATCCTTTTCACCACCCGGGGCATGATGCAGCGGATATCGGCCGAGATCGGCACTCCCTTGGGCAGTCTGGAGTATTACAAGATTTCGCTGCAGCATCAGCAGTATTTCCCGATGGGCCGGGACTTCTCGCTGATGCTGAACGGCGAGCTCGGCTACGGTGATGGCCTGTCGGACAAGCCTTTGCCGTTCTTCAAGAACTTCTACGCAGGCGGTACCAGTTCGGTGCGGGGATTCAAGACCGCTACACTGGGGCCCAAGGATGCCCAAGGCGACGCGCTCGGCGGCAACAAGCGCGTGGTCGGCAATGTGGAGCTCTTCTTCCCGATACCGGGATTCAAGGATGATCAGTCGCTGCGCATGTCGGCCTTTGTCGACGGGGGCGCTGCATTTGGTGAAGACGAGGATTTTGCATTCGATGGGCTGCGTTTTTCAACCGGCGTGGCGGTGCTTTGGGTCTCGCCGCTGGGACCGCTCAAATTCAGCCTGGCGCAGCCCCTGGTCGAAAAGGATGGTGACGAGACCGAAGTGTTTCAATTCACCTTTGGCAACACGTTTTAAGGCTTAGCCGTTTCTGGAGTTTTTCATGATGAGATACAAACAGCTTGCACTCTCCCTGGTTCTGGCGTCCGCGTTTGCGGCGGTACCCGCCTGGGCCGACACGAAAATCGGTTTCGTCAACACGGAACGCCTGCTGCGTGAAGCGCCGCTGTCGGTCGCCGCGCAGAAGAAACTGGAGCGCGAGTTCGCCGCGCGCGATCAGGAACTGCAGAAACTTGCCAAGCAGGCGCGCGAACTGCAGGCGCAGCTCGACAAGGATGGCGTGACCATGTCGGAAAGCGATCGCAAGGCGAAGGAGCGCGATCTCGGCAACCTCAATCGCGAGTTGCAGCGGCAGGGACGCG
>Ga0209706_10001982_pt1 | contig 11566 bp, 10 predicted proteins | sample PPLLaktember2015_6_FD_187263 | JGI IMG/M metagenome (GOLD analysis project Ga0209706, IMG submission 187263) | Freshwater sediment microbial communities from Prairie Pothole Lake near Jamestown, North Dakota, USA - PPLs Lake P8 Core (1) Depth... | ecosystem: Environmental > Aquatic > Freshwater...
GGCGGTGCTGGAAAAATCGGCCTTCAATTCCGCAACAACTAACTCCAATAGCGCAATGCGGGCACCGGTGCCGGCACTTGCGGTCGTTAGATTACGCAGCACCTTGACGCACTGTTCGTCATCCATGCCATGCAGGACGGCGCTCAGAAAGTAGATATCCTTATCGTCCTTGGCAGCCGGAACCGATGTAAGCAAGTCCCCGGCCTGGTAAGTCAATCGTGCAAGCAGGGCAGGCGATTCCTTTCCGGTCCAGTAGCTTGCCGCTGTTCGAATCACCTGCTCCCGGTCGAACACTAAAGCGGTGAGATGCGCATGCCGCTTCATTATGGCCAATGACTTGCTGCCCTTCGAACCTCCGACGTCGATGATGCGATCAAAGCGTTGCCAATCGAAATCGGTCGCAAAGCTGTCTCCCATCAATGCCTCCACACTGTCCATGGCTCGGGCAAACAGCGCATCGAATTCGGCATGGCCGTCCATGTATGAATACAGTTCCTGACCGTGCGTAAGCTGGAACGGCACGTTACCGCTGCGCACCCCTTGTTCCAGTTGTTCAAACCAAGGCCGGCTCATCTCAGCCGAGTTGTGCATCAAGATCATGGCCCTGACGTTCTTCGGGTTGTCTTCTCGCAAATGGGCGGAAAGGGCATTGTTCTTGAAAACCCGCGGCGTCGCTTCTTCAAACACACCCATTGCCGCCAACATGCGGAGCAGACGGAAAATGGCGTCCGGTTGGGCCGAGACGCGCGCTGCAATCGCTTCCGCTGTTAAGTGGTCATCTCCCAGGATGGATGCAATATCCAAGCGTGCGGCGACGTGCAGCACACGTGACTGCCAAAACGCAGAGCCGATCTGGATTAGCCGAAAGGGCGGCGGCGTGACTTTGTTGGGAATGTTCTGCAGCCAAGCGGCAAACTTCATCAGACTTGCAAAGCGGCGAACCGCGCCTGAATTTTTCTGGAACGACATCGCAAATCCCCCCAAAATTCTTGCCGGCTCGGCGTCAAGCCAGTCGAAGACAGGTGAGCATTGATCGCAGAAAATTCAAGGAATGCGCGTGCCGCCGCGCAGGCTGGCACGCGGCGCAATCAGGATCGCGCCTTATGAGGGGTTACGAAGCCTTCGCCGCCGCCTTGGGTTTTCTGCCCGGCGCTGCCGGCGGAATATAGCCCACCAGGCGGCAACTGATGCCCTCGAGTTTCTTGCCTTTTTCGTAGCGGATAGAATGGCAGGCCATTACCTCGCCCTTGGCGGCGAGTTCCGTCACATGGAGGCGCACTTTCGTCAGTGAAATGCCGGTTGCCACGGCGATCTCGGTGTCGAACTGCTCGCCATGGTTTTTCAGATATTGCAGGATTTCATTCATAGCTTAAACCGGTTGGCCCTCGGGTGCGTTGAGAAGGGAGAAGCGTGCTATACGTTTGGTATGCGCGTGGCGCCTTACTTCTGCTTTTACCAGGTCAGAAAGTCGCCGTTTTCTCGACTGAAAAAGTCCTGGAACCCGCTAGTTTACCCTATTGCCCATGCCTGGCGCACGAAATTTCTGGATATTCGTTTTAAATGAACAACTTAGATAGTTATGGCCGGCGCGCAGGAAGGCCAATGCAAGCATGCGCTCGCCGATTTCGCTCGAAATCGACGCTATTCCGCATTGGCCCAGGCGACTACGGCTTTTTGCCCGGCCCGCTCACCGCCCTGAAGCGCGCCGCCAAATTCGGCCGCGCGTCGTAGCCCTCGAAGCCATTCGACATCAGGCTGTCCAGCAAGCCCAAGCGGTCGCTCGGCGTGGGGTGGGTCTTGAACATCAAGGCAAAATCGGAATTGCCGGGGTCGATGCCCTGCAAGATTTGCAGCACCGCCGGCAGGCCATAGGGATCGTAGCCGGCGCGCGCGGCGATCACCACGCCCATGCGGTCGGCCTCGAACTCGTCGTCCTTGTCCAGGCCGCGCGCATACAACTCGGTGCCGGCGCCGGCCAGTTTCGCGATGGCGGGATTGCGGCCCTTGCGATCCGCGGCATGGGCGGCGACGTCGGTGAGCAGGCTGGTGCGTGCATTTTTCTTGATGGCTTCCAGGTGATGCTTCTTCAGTACGTGCGCAATCTCGTGCGCCAGCACGCCCGCCAGTTCGGCCTCGCTGCTCATGCGTTGCAGCAGGCCGTGGGTGATGAAGATATTGCCGCCAGGGGTGGCGAAGGCGTTGATGTTGTCGTCGTCGAGCACGCCGAAGCGCCAGGGCAAATCCGGACGCTCGGTCTGTAAGGCCAGCCACAGGCCGACCTGGTTGACGTATTGCTGCAGCGCCGGTTTTTTCAGCAAGGGGGCGGCGCCCAGCAAGTTGCTCGCCACGCCCTCGCCCAGCTCGATTTCCTGCGGCTCGGCAATTTCGGTGGTCGCGTCCTTTACCTTGGTGACGGTATCGAGCAACTTGCCGATATCGCCAAAATTGAAATCTAAGGCGCCGGCGGGCGCCGCCGCGCAGCTCAGCGCAAAAGCCAATAACGTGAGTTTGGTTTTCATCATTGATCTCCCTGCTTCTCTGTTTCCGGGGCCTGGCTTGCGTCCAGGTAGTCCAATTTTTCCGGCTTGAGCTGGCCGGCCTTGGCGAATTTTTGCGCAACGTCTTTCTTCGCCGCATAGTCCTGCATCGCCTTGAAGGCCTCGGGATTGGGCTGCGCATTTTTCAACTGCTCTTCCGACAGGCCGCGCACGCCGGTGGTGACGGTGCTGCCGCTGCTGCCGGTGGTCGCCAGGTTGAAGATCTTGCCCAGGCCGCTGTCGCTGCTCTTGGCCGGCTGCGCGCCCGGCTTGCCCAGGCGCACGCTGAGCATCTTGACCCAGCCGGTGCCGGCGGCGGCCTTGACTTGCATCCAGCTCGCCTGGCGCGCCAGTACTTCCACCTGACTCTGCTCTGCCAGCGTTGCCACGGTTTCCGCATCGGCGAACGGCTTGGACTTCAACTCCGTGGCGCGCACCAGATAGGCCGTCTCCGCGGCCTGGGCCGCACCGCACCATATGAGTAATCCGATCATCCATAGTTTTTTCATGCTGCACTCCTTCTGTTCGGTGCAAATAATTGCACGCCTTGTTCCCGACCCTTGACGTGATGTTCGCCAAAGGTGGTAAATTCAAATTCCTCGCCGCACAGCGTCCTGGTTTCATGCGAGACCAAAATGCGCGACAAGCCCTTGGTCAGTCCCTCGATGCGGCTGGCGAGATTCACCGTGTCGCCGATCGCGGTGTATTCGCGGCGCTGTTCGGAGCCGATCAGGCCGACCACCGCGGCGCCGGAGTGGATGCCGATGCCGACATCGAAATCGCCGCCCTCTTCGCCCAATTCCTGCTTGAAACGTTGCAGCACTTCCGCCATCTCCAGCGCCGCCGCCACCGCGCGCTGGGCATGGCGCTTGTCGTCCAAGGGTGCGCCCCAGAACGCCATAATGCAATCGCCGATAAATTTATCCAAGGAGCCGCCATGGCGGAACACCACCTCCACCTGCAAGGTGAAATAGCGGTTCAGCAGTTCCACCACTTGTTGCGGCGTGCGGCTCTCGGACAGGCTGGTGAAGCCACGAATATCGGAAAACAGCACACTGATGTGCCGGCTCTCGCCGCTGCGGCTCAAGGACCCGCCGCTCGCCACCAACTCGCGCACCACATGCGGGTTGACGAAGCGGCTGAACTCTTTCATGGTCTGTTCGCGCGTTTTGCGCTCGCGCAGATAGCCTTGCAGGGCGCAGGCAAAATAATACGCCCAGGCGATCAGCAGCGACACCAGCACCGGCAGCAGCAGCAAGTGCGTCAGCGCATAATAACTGGCGCCCAGCGCCAGTGCCGACAATGCCAGCAGCACCAGGCCGATCTTCAGCGCATTCAGGCTGCGCGCAAATGCCAGGAACAGCGACAGCAACAGCAACAAGGTCGCCAGCGGCGCCAGCCACGCCGGCGCTGCGCGCAACATGCGCTGGTTCTTCAGGTTGTCCAGCGCCATGGCGAGGATTTCCTGGCCGGGAAGGACGCTGTCGATCGGCGTCATGCGCAAGTCGTGCAAGCCGGTGGCGTCGGAGCCGACGAGGACGATCTTGCCGGTGAATTCATCCGGCGCGCGTAGCGGCTTCTCGCGGCTGAAGTCCTGGTACAAATCCGCGTAGGAAATAATCGGAAAGGCATTTTTTTTGCCGCGCCAAGCCAGCAGCATGTCGGCTTGCCGCGGCACGGCGTAGCCGAGATCGGCCGCCACCCGCGCCGGCAAGGACGGGATCAGCCAGCCATAAGCTTCCGTGTAGAGCGCGTAGCGCCGCCCCACGCCGTCCTTGTCCTCGGTGAAATTGATGGTGCCGGTGCGCCAAAAGCGCGGCTCGATCGCCAGCGGCCCGGACAGGGCAATGTGCGCATTCGGGTCGGCGGCGGCGGTGGGGATCAAGCCGACCAGGCTGGCAATCTCCTTCACCGGCGGCCCGGATGCATCCTGCACCGCCGGACGGCGCACCAGGGGAAAGTACACGTTGCGCGTGCCTTGCAGCGCCTGGTTGAACAGTTGGTCGCTCTCCGGCCGGTACACATCCGGCTGCTCGAAGTTGATGTCGAACACGATCGCTTTCGGATTTTGCCGGGTCAGGCCCTGCACCAGCTCGCCGTGCACGGCGCGCGGCCACGGCCAACTGCCGGCCACGTCCTGCAGGCGCGCCAGGCTGGCGTCGTCGATGTTGACGATCACGATTTCCGGGTCCGGCGCCAGGTCCTGCGCCTGCTGCCGCACCATCCAATCGGAGAATTGGTTTTCCAGCGGCTGCAAGCGGTGCAGCCAAAGGGTCTCGAGCAGCGCCAGCAACAGGAACAGCCAGCTAAAAGCCAGCAAGGGCTTTGCCGAGCCGAAACCTTGCATGAAATTGGCGAACGAAAATTGCAAGCTGCCATCCCCCGTGAAAAAAACCAGCTCCGTGACGACTGCATTCGTCAACGCCCACTTTTTAGGCTGAGACGCGACGCAATCTCTTCTTATATGCCGCCGGTCTTTGCCGGCTGGCGCTTTGTTTGAGAATTATAGATATTCTGAAAGAAAGCGCACGAGACAATTTGGCTGGCGCGCCGACGCCCCCACTTGAACTATCCCAAGCAGCCGGTATCCTACTTGCGCGCAACCGCCATCCGGTTTGAGCGGCGCGCACCACAACACAGAGACTATCATTACCGCATGAAACCATCCTGGAAAGAAAGCATTTACCTGCAGCGCGAGCAGCTGGGCAAAAAACTGCATGAGCCGTTGGCGCAGTTGGCGGCGCGCTGCTCGCCGGTTTGGCAGGATCGCGCGCAACTGGAAGCGGTGCTGATGCAGGGTTTTGCCGAAATTCCGCATTGCTCGTTTTTATACTGCGTCGACACCAACGGCATGCAGATTTGCGACAACGTCGGCGCCGACGGCATCGTGCCCGGCCACTTCGCGCGCGACCGCTCGCAGCGTCCGTATATGATGGAAGCGGTGCCGGCGTGGGGGTTTTTGCTGTCGGACGCCTACATCAGCCTGATGGAACACCGGCCTTCCTTGACCGCGCTGCAAATCGTGCGCGCCGCGGATGGGCAGACCCTGGGCTACCTCGGCGCGGATTTCGACTTGCGCAATCTGCCGGTGACCGCTGAGCTTTATGAAGAACCCGGCTATTGGCGCCAGGTGAAGGGCGACCCGGCGATCCGCGGCGCGGTGTTTCAGCAGTGCCGGGTGGATAGCCCGCTGGACGGCAACATCGCGCAGGCGCTCTCCATCTTGGAGGAACTGCTGACGCATCGCGGCGTGTTCCAGTGCCAGATCCACTTTTCCAGCAGCCAGGCCACGCTCTGGACCATGGACGATCCCTACCGCTACCGCATCCTGGATCACGAGGCCTTGAGCGATCCGGATATCTGCCTGGTGTTCCCGGCGCGGCCCTATCCGGAAGACGCCACCATCCCCGAGGACAACATCCAGCCGATCCTGGAAACGCTGCAATCCCTGCGCCTGACCGACCCGACCTTTTATCTGCGCATGGCCTCGATCAATATCTTCAACGGCATGATCAGCCTGACCTTCTCCTGCGACGGCTCGCACTACATGCCGTATGACGAGTTCTTGATGAAGGACACCGCGTTTTGGTTCTAAGCCGTGCCGGGCAAGCCTTGCTGTGGTCGGCCGCGTTGTTCCCGGGCGCCGGGCACCTGCACCTGAAGCATTTCAAGCGCGGCATCGCCGTGATCGGCGTCACGCTGTTGGTCTTGAGCGTCCTGATATTCCAGTTCGTGCGGCTCGCCATGCAGGTGATCGAAAGTACGCTGGCCGACGCAATCACGCTCGATGTGCCGCGCCTCGCCGCCGCGATCCTGCAAGCCTGTGCCGCCGACCAAGTGCTGATGGCTTCGCTGTGGGCGCTCGGCCTTTGCTGGCTGTTCGGCATGCTTGATGCCTACCGTCTCGGCAAGAAGCCACACCGCGAATAGCACCATTCCTGTGCGCCAGACCCCCAGAATGGTGCAGCGCCAAACCGCATGCGCCGGCGCAAAACCCATTTTGTAGTCGCCGCATCACGTATTTACCGGGTTTTTCGACATGGCACGCAGGTTGCTATAGCCCTGTGTATGACTTCCACCACCGCATCGCCCTTGCGCGTCTTGATTGTCGACTCCGATCCGGGGCGGCGTGCGCTCCTGGTACAGAGCCTGCGTGCCAATCGCTGCGTGGTGCTGGAGCGCACCGAGGTTTCGCTCGATCTACTGCAACATTTGCCACAACTGCGGCCGGACGTGATCGTCATCGACACCAACTCGCCCGATCGCGACACGCTGGAAAATGTCTGCATGATCAGCCGCGATCAGCCGCACCCGATCGTGATGTTCACCGATGACGACGATGCGGACAAGATCGAGCAAGCGATGCGCGCCGGCGTGACCTCCTATGTGGTCAAGGGCATTGCCCCGGAGCGCATCAAGCCGATACTGCAGGTGGCCATGCTGCGTTTCGCCGAGCACCAGGCGCTGCGCCAGGACCTGTCGCAGGCGCAGACGCAACTGGCCGAACGCAAGCTGATCGAGCGCGCCAAGGGCATCGTGATGCAGCAGAAAAACATCAACGAAAACGCGGCGTACAACCTGCTGCGCAAGATGGCGATGGAGCGCAACGCCAAGCTGTCGGACATCGCGGCGCAAGTCGTGGACTTGGCGCAGGCCTTGGGCTAGGGAAGATTGAATTTTTGGAACCACGAATGAACACGAATTAACACGAATAAAACCCAAGAATCCTATGGCGGAGGCCGCCGAGTTTTTCTGGTTTTGATCTTGAATTTATTCGTGTCCATTCGTGTTCATTCGTGGTTTCAAGATTGCCTTAATGTTTTAAATCGCAAGTTGGCACGCTACGTGCTTAGTAACAAGCAAGACTCCCCAACGGCGGGGAGCCGATCGACGCAGCGATGCGCGATCCGAATACGGACAACGGCGTCCATTCCAACGGCAGGCTCTGCCAGGAATGGGCGCTTTTTTTTGGCGAACGGATTTACACAAGGAGAGCAAGATGAAAGACAAGCGCACCCCCGATACCACCGCGATCAATCCCGAACGGCGGGAGTTCATCAAGAAGAGCACGGCCATTGCCGGCGCCACCGGCATCATGAGCCTGGTGCCTGATGCGATCCGCAACGCCGCCTGGGCCGCCGGCTCCGATGCGCCGGAAAAGACCGAAGTGAAAATCGGCTTCATTCCCCTGACCGACTGCGCTTCGGTGGTGATCGCCTCGGTGATGGGCTTCGACAAGAAGTACGGCATCAAGATCACGCCGACCAAGGAAGCCTCCTGGGCCGGCGTGCGCGACAAGCTGGTGAATGGCGAACTGGATGCGGCGCATGTGCTGTACGGCCTGATCTACGGCGTGCAGCTCGGCATCGGCGGGCCGAAGAAGGACATGGCGACGCTGATGACGCTGAACAACAACGGCCAGGCCATCACGCTCTCCAAGCAGCTCTACGACAAGGGCGTGAAGGACGGCGCCAGCCTGGCGGCGCAGATCAAGAAGGAGCCGCGCGAATACATCTTCGCCCAGACCTTCCCCACCGGCACCCACGCCATGTGGATTTACTACTGGCTGGCGGCGCAGGGCATCAACCCCTTTACCGAAGTGAAAAGCATCACCGTGCCGCCGCCGCAGATGGTGGCGAACATGCGCGTCGGCAACATGGACGGCTTCTGCGTGGGCGAGCCGTGGAACGCGCGCGCCATCCGCGACAAGATCGGCTTCACCGCCGTCACCACCCAGGACATCTGGAAGGATCATCCGGAAAAAGTGCTCGGCACCACCGCCGAATTCGTGCAGAAGAATCCCAACACCGCGCGCGCCATGATCATGGCGGTGCTGGAGGCCTCGAAGTTCATCGACACCATGAGCAACCGCTCCAAGGTGGCCGACATCATCAAGGACAAGTCCTACGTCAACACCGATTACGACTCGATCGAGGACCGCATGCTCGGCCAGTACGATAACGGCATCGGCAAGAAATGGGCGGATCCGAACTACATGAAATTCTACAACGACGGCGCGGTGAACTTCCCCTACCTCTCCGACGGCATGTGGTTCCTCACCCAGCATAAGCGCTGGGGCTTGCTGAAAGAACACCCGGATTACCTGGCGGTGGCCAAGAAAGTGAACCAGATCGATCTGTACAAACAGGCCGCCGCGCAGGTGAAGGTGCCGGTACCCAAGGACCCGATGCGCGGCGCCAAGCTGATCGACGGCGTGACCTGGGATCCGAAGAATCCCAAGGCCTATGCCGACGGTTTCAAGATCAAGGCTTAAACCGACTTCGCTATTTAGGAGAACATCATGAGTACAGTCATCGCAATGCAGCCCAAGCTCGAAATCGTTGCCAGCGCAGCACCGCCCGAGGCGCCGGCACCAGCGACAGCGACCACCCCAACGCTCAGCGTGCCGCTCGTGCCGTCCGCAGCGCGCAGTCGCCTGTTCGACTACGGTCGTGCCTTCCTGCGCTTCGTCATCCCGCCGCTGCTCGGGCTGGCGCTGTTCGTCGGCATCTGGGCCATCGTCGCCAAGACCAGCCCGCAACTGCCGGGGCCCGCACCCACCTGGGATGCCGCCGTGACCTTGTTCAGCGATCCGTTCTACAGCAACGGCCCGAACGACCAAGGCATCGGCTGGAACATTCTCAATTCGCTGGAGCGCGTCGGGGTCGGCTTCGGCATGGCGGCCCTGATCGGCATTCCGCTCGGTTTCATGATCGGCCGCTTCAAGTTCCTGAACGACATGACCTCGCCCATCATCAGCCTGCTGCGCCCGGTGAGTCCGCTGGCCTGGCTGCCGATCGGCCTGCTGGTGTTCAAGGCGGCCAACCCAGCAGCGATTTGGGTGATCTTCATCTCCAGCATCTGGCCCATGATCATCAACACCGCCGTCGGCGTCTCGCGCGTGCCGGAGGATTACATGAACGTGGCCAAGGTGCTGAAGCTGTCGGAATGGAAAATCTTCACCAAGATCCTGTTCCCGGCGGTGCTGCCCTACATGCTGACCGGCATCCGCCTGTCCATCGGCGTGGCCTGGCTGGTGATCGTCGCGGCGGAAATGCTCACCGGCGGCGTCGGCATCGGCTTCTGGGTGTGGGACGAGTGGAACAACCTGAAAGTGGAGCACATCATCATCGCGATTTTCGTGGTCGGCATCGTCGGTCTGCTGCTGGAGCAGCTGCTGGTCACGATCGCGAAACGCTTCAGCTACGAGTGAGGAAATCATCATGGAAAAATATGTCCAGATCGAAAATGTGAACATGGTGTTCGACACCAAAAAAGGTCCGTTCGTCGCGCTGCAGAACGTCAACCTCAACGTGACCCAGGGCGAATTCATCACCCTCATCGGCCACTCCGGCTGCGGCAAGTCCACCCTGCTCAACCTGGTGGCCGGTCTGCTGAAAACCGAGGACGGCGTGCTGCTGTGCGCCGGGCGCGAAATCGCCGGCCCCGGCCCGGATCGCGGCGTGGTGTTCCAGAACCATTCGCTGCTGCCCTGGCTTACCTGCTACGAGAACGTGCATCTGGCCGTCGAGCGCGTATTCGGCGCCAAGGAAGACAAGGCGCAGCTCAAGCAACGCACGCTGGATGCGCTGGCCCTGGTCGGGCTGTCGCACGCCGAGCACAAGCGCCCGCAGGAAATCTCAGGCGGCATGAAGCAGCGCGTCGGCATCGCCCGCGCCCTGGCCATGGAACCGAAAGTTCTGCTGATGGACGAGCCATTCGGCGCGCTCGATGCGCTGACCCGCGCCCACTTGCAGGACGAGCTGATGAAGATCGCCGTCAACACCCATAGCACGGTGATGATGGTGACGCACGATGTGGACGAGGCGGTGCTACTGTCCGACCGCATCGTGATGCTGACCAACGGGCCGGCGGCCACCATCGGCGAAATCCTCACGGTCGACCTGCCGCGCCCGCGCGACCGGCTGGCCCTGGCCGAGGACCCGCACTATCACCACTTGCGCGGTCAGGTACTGGAATTTCTGTACCACCGCCAGTTGCGGCCGGCAGCTTAGGACACCACGGGCCAGCGGTCGCCGCTGCAAGCCGTGCTGCTGGCCTGACAACAACTTCGATCACCAATGAAACGGGAGCTCATCATGCACGCACGATTTTTAACACAAAAGAATCTGAATATCCTTATAAGCGCAGTTTTTGCCGGTGCCGGCCTGAGCGCTTATGCGCCAGCCGCGCACAGCGGCGACAACTTCATGCAAGCGCTGACCGGCGGCAAACCCTCGCTGTCTTTCCGCTACCGTTATGAAGATGTAGACCAGGAAGGCTTCGCCAAGGATGCCGGGGCCTCGACCCTGCGCACCCAGCTCGGCTACCAGACCGGCGAATTCTATAACTTCGGCGTCCTGCTGCAATTCGAGGACGTGCGCGCCATCGGCGGCGAGCGCTACAACAGCACCGCCAACGGCCGCACCCAGTTCCCGGTGGTGGCCGATCCAAAGGGCAACGAAATCAACCAGGCCTATCTGAGCTATTCGGGCATCCCCGGCACCCTGCTGAAATACGGCCGCCAAGTCATTACCTATGACAACCACCGCTTCATCGGCAATGTCGGCTGGCGCCAGAACGAGCAGACCTATGACGCGTTCACGCTGGAAAACAAATCCCTGCCTTCCACCACGGTCAGCTATGCGCATGTCAGCAACGTCAACCGCTTCTTCGGCGAGGATCATCCGACCCTGAGCGATTTGAACTTGAACGGCGATTTGCTGAATGTGAACTATGGCGGCTTCAAGGCCGGCAAGCTCGTCGGCTACGGCTATTTGTTGGACTACGACCCGGGCCAGGCCGGCGGCTTTCCGATCACCGCGTCCAACAAGACCTTCGGCCTGCGCTTCGACGGCGGCACGCCGTTCGACGGCTGGAAACTGCTATACACCGCCGAATATGCGCAGCAAAGCGATTACAAGGACGGCGCCTCAACCGTGGATGCCGACTACTATTACGGCATGCTCGGCGCAGACTACAAGGGCGTGCAAGCCAAGCTCAACTACGAAGTACTGGGCGGCGACGGC
>Ga0209706_10001983_pt1 | contig 11565 bp, 9 predicted proteins | sample PPLLaktember2015_6_FD_187263 | JGI IMG/M metagenome (GOLD analysis project Ga0209706, IMG submission 187263) | Freshwater sediment microbial communities from Prairie Pothole Lake near Jamestown, North Dakota, USA - PPLs Lake P8 Core (1) Depth... | ecosystem: Environmental > Aquatic > Freshwater...
GCGGACGCGGCGGCGAGCCGGGCCGGGCGCGAGGCGGCCGGCCCCGTCAATCGCGTTGACAGGCACCGGAGGGCTCGTTTAGAATGGGCGCCTGACCCGGGGGGGCCCGGGATCTCCGGCGCCGAGGTTGTTTATGGAGAAGAAGCCGTTGCCCGAACTCGACAGGATCTGCGCGGCCTTCGATTGCCCGGGCACGTGGATGTCATCCTGCCCCATCCCCTCCGGCCACATCAACGACACCTACTGTTCCGAGTTCGACGAGTCCGGGCGGCGGATGAAGTACGTCAACCAGAGGATCAATCACCTGGTCTTCCGCGAGCCCGAGCTGCTCATGGAGAACATCGAGCGGGTGACCCGGTTCGCCCGCGAGCAGATCGCCGCCGCCGGCGGGGACCCCGACCGTGAAACCCTGACGATCGTCCCGACCCGCGACGGGAAGTCCTTCCACCGGACCCCGGAGGGCACCTACTGGAGGATGTTCCGCTTCATCGACGGCGCGCGGACCTACGACCGCGTCGAGGACCCCCGTCACATCTACGCGGCGTCCAAGGCCTTCGGCAACTTCCAGAAGATGCTGGCCCGACTGCCCGGCGGCCGGCTCCATGAGACCATCCCCGATTTCCATCAGACCCGCAAGCGTTATGACGCCTTCCTCGCGTCGGTCGAATTCGACCCGGCCCGTCGGGCCGACGCGGTCAAGCCCGAGATCGCCTTCGTCCAGGCCCGCGAGAAGGACACGGGGATCGTCGTCGACGGGCTCGCCGCGGGCCGCATTCCCGAGAGGGTGACGCATAACGACACGAAGCTCAACAACGTCATGATCGACGACCGCACGGGGGAAGGCGTCTGCGTCATCGATCTCGATACGGTCATGCCGGGCTCGATCCTGTACGATTTCGGCGATTCGGTCCGGCTCGGGGCGGCCACCGCCGCCGAGGACGAACGGGACCTCGATAAGGTCGGCTTCGACATCGGGATGTTCGACCGGCTGGCCGCCGGGTACCTCGAAGCGGCCAGGGATTTCCTCGTTCCGGCCGAGACGGACCTCCTGGCCTTCTCGGCCAAGCTCCTGACCCTCGAATGCGGCATCCGCTTCCTCACCGACCACCTCAAGGGCGACGTCTACTTCAAGATCCACCGCCCGGGCCACAACCTGGACCGGGCCAGGACCCAGTTCAAGATGGTCGCCGAGATGGAGCGCCAGATGGGAGCGATGGATGCTGTCGTGCGCAAATACCTCGGATGAAGAAAGGGTCAAACCTACTTTTCGTCACTTTCTGACGAAAAGTAGGTTTGACCCTTTCTCACCGATTCCCAGACGGCCTGGCTGATCTGGATGTCCTGGACGGCGACGCCGGTCAGGTCGGCGACTGTGATCTCGGCGTCGGAGGCGCGCCGGAGTGACGGATCCTCGATCACCCGGCCGAGCTCGTGCAATCCGTCCCTTCCGATAACCCCCACGCTCACAGCCCTAAAGACCTCTCCTCGCAGCTGCGATTGGCTCAGGCTGTCGACGACGACCCGGTCGGCCCGGGCCAGGATGCCGGCTTCGAGCTCCTGTTTTTCGGCCGTGTCGGAGCCGACCGCGGTGATGTGCGTTCCCGGGCGGATCCAACCGGTCTCGAGCAGGGGCCGGGTCGAGGGCGTGCACGTGACGATGAGGTTGGCGGCCGCGGTCACATCCTCGGCCCGCCGGGTCGTGCGGATCCTGAGGCCGGGGGCTTCCATGTCCCGGCGGTAGGCGTCCAGCTCCGCGTCGTCGACGCCCCAGACGACCGCCTCCCCGAATTCGCGGACGCGCCGGAGCCACTCGAGCTGCATGCGGCCCTGGGTGCCCGCGCCGATGATGCCCACCGTCTTCACGTCCCTCGGCGCCAGGTATTTCGCCACGACCGCCCCGGCCACCGCCGTCCTCAGATTGGTCAGATACCCCTCGTCGAGGAGGATCGCCTGGAGGACACCCGTCTTCTGATCGAAGACGAGCATGAGGCCGTCGCCGGACGGAAGGCCCCGCTTCGGATTGTCGTAGAATCCCGACGCGATCTTGACGACGTAGACGTCGCCGCCACGGATATAGCCGTACTTGATGTGGACGTCGCCCGGCGGGTCGTCGAAGACGAGCTCCCCGACCGGCGGGACGACGGCCCGGCCCCGCGAATAGGCGACAAAACCTTCTTCAATGAGCGGCAGGGGATCGATCCCGCGCAGGGCCTTCTTGATTTCGGCGAGCGGAACGACGACAGGCATGGGAGACTCCTTCGTCCGAGCCCGGGGCCGGCGCCGGCTCAGCGCTGCCGGACGGACATGCCCAGCTTTTCGAGGGCCCGAATGGCGGTCTCGAGCTTCTCGCCCTTCACGAAGACGTGGTCCGTCGTGTAGGCCGAGAGGGTGAAGAGGTTGACGCCGGCTTCGGCGAGGGCCCCCGAGACCGCGGCGAAGAACCCGACCAGGCTGAGCGGCAGGGCCATGTCGAACGTGATCATCCGCCAGTCGCCCTCGAAGCCGAGGAACTTCTGGGTGCCGAGCTTGGACTCGTCGATGACGCAAGTCGTCTCGCGGTCGTCCTTGATGACGGCCAGCGCGTTGGCCAGGGCCCTCTTCGTCTTGACGATGGCGTAGGTCTCGGCCGAGACGACGGCCCGGCCGTTCTGGAAGTACTTCCGGATGTCACTTCGTTTCATGGCCTGTCCCCCCTGGGCGGGCTTTCCTCACCCGCGCGCGTTCCAGGGCCCAGCCGGGCTTCTGGACCTGGCGGGCCCGGGCGATGGCCAGCGCCCCGTCGGCGACGTCCTCGGTGATGGTCGAGCCCGCGGCAATGTAGGCGCCGCGCCCGACCGTGACCGGGGCGACGAGCTCCGTCCCCGACCCGATGAAGGCCCCGGCGCCGATGTGGGTGGGGTTCTTCGCGACGCCGTCGTAATTGCAGGTGATCGTCCCGGCGCCGACGTTGACCTCCTCCTCGACGGTGCTGTCGCCCACGTAGCTCAGGTGCTGGGCCTTGGAGCCGGCGCCGAAAAGCGTGTTCTTCATCTCGACGAAGTTGCCCACCTTGGCCCCGGCACAGATCCGGGTCTTCGGCCGGAAACGGGAGAACGGCCCGACCTGGACATCGTTTTCGAGGACCGTGTCCTCCATGACCGTGGAGCCGAGAATCCTCACACGGGAGCCGATGACCGACGACATGATATGGACGTGGGGAAAGATGCAGCCGCCGGCGCCGATCCGCGTCGGTCCCTCGATAACCACGGAGGGATAGACGACCGTCCGGGGGCCGATCTGGGCGGCCCAATCGACCCAGGCCGAGGCGGGGTCGAGGAAGACGACCCCGCGGCGGGCGAGGGCATCGTTCTTCCGCCGCCGGAGCTCGCCGGCCGCGCATCCGACGGCGATGCTGTCTCGAGCCGAGAGGGTCTCGCGGTCGTCCGGGCATTCGTAGAAGCCAACCTTCTTGCCCGCTTGCGTCAGCCGCAGGGCCAGGGTCTCGAACCCCGCCGCCGCCCCCGCTTTGGGGACGGTCCGGAGGAGCGGGAAGACGTCCGCCGAGCGGATCGCCAGGATCCCCGCAAGCCCCTCCTCCCCTCCCCCGCTCAGGAACGTCAGGGACGACCCTTTGGCCACATGCGCGCGCATCAGGGCCTTCAGAGTCCGGTCGCGAAGCAGCGGCTTATCCGCCGGGACGGCCAGGACATCGCACTCCGGGTATTTTTCGAGAAGGCCCCTCGCCGCGGCCAGGGCCGTCAGAAGCCCGAGCCTGGGGCCGCCCTTCCGGGCTTCGCCGTGAAGCACGAACACGGGTCGCCGCGTCTCGGCCTGTTTGATCAAGCCCTCCCAGCCGTTCCCGCCGGCGCCTTCGGGGCCGGCGATGACGAGGACGGCGTCGGGTTCGAGCCGGCAGGCCGCCTCGAGCGCGTAGGCGCCGAGCGGCCGCCCCAGCACGGGTTGGAAGACCGTTCGCTCTTTGCCCCCCAACAGAAGAACGACGGTTTTGCGTTTCATGCGAGTTTGATGATCAGCTTGAACTTCTTGTCTTCCCAGAGGGCCTCGAAATCGGGCTCGTTCTGGGCCAGGATGGCGAAATTCTTGTCCTTCTGAACGGCCTTCTTGAGCAGATCGAGCGCCTCATCCGGCTGGCCCATCAGGCAGTGGGCATCGGCCAGCATATAGTTGACGAGACCTTCCTGTTCCTTGTATTCCAAGGCCTTCTCGAGGAGCTTGACCGCCCCGGGGTAATCCTTGCCGTTGATCCTGGCGACGGCATAGCGGAAATGGTCCTCGAAGCCCTTGAGAGTCACGCCCTCCTTCTTCGACCGCTTCTGGGCGATCGCAAGATAGGCCCTGGCCCGGTCGACGATCTCTTTGTCGGCGGGGAATTTCTCGATGAAATCCTTGAACGCCGCGGCGGACTTTTCGAGGTCGCCCTTCTGGAATTCCTTGATCGCCTGGCCGTAAGCCGCCAAGGCTTTCTGATACTCGTCCTTTTTCGATCGTTGTTCGCGCACGGTTGTTCCTCTCGGTTGGAGTTGAATTGCGCTTATTTTACACGACTTGCCCGCCTTTGACAACATATCGGAAGGTGGACATGTTCGCTTGTGTACATGTCCCCTTCCGGGCCGGCGGACAAGAGCGGGGATACGTACCGAAGGTACATGTCCCCGCTTGTCCGATGTGGTAGAATGGCCAAGATGAGAAAGCGGCTGGAAGAAATCCTGGAGAAGGTCCGCACCGGCGAGGTCACCCCGGCCAAGGCTCTCGATCTCCTCGTGGACTACCCCTATTGCGAGCTCGATTTCGCCAAGGTCGATCACCTGCGCGAGGTCGCCAAAGGCACGCCGGAGATCGTCTTCGGCCTGGGCAAGACACCCGCGCAGATCAGCCGCATTTCCTTGGAGATCCTCAAGAAGGGCTCGAACCTCCTTGTCACGCGCGTCGAGCCCGCCGTCTGGTCCGAGATCAAGGCCCAGCTTCCCCGAGCCGCCTACAACGAGGCCGCGCGGACGGTCAGCCTGATCCAAACCGAGCCGCCTGCGGGCAACGGCACCATCTTCGTCCTGACGGCGGGGACTTCGGACATCCCCGTCGCCGAAGAAGCCGCCGTGACCTCGGAGGTCCTGGGCAACGCGACCGAGCGCATCTACGACGTCGGGGTGGCCGGCCTCCACCGCCTCCTCGGCCAGTACGAGCGCATCCGCCGGGCCCGTGTGATCGTCACCGTGGCCGGCATGGAGGGGGCGCTGCCGAGCGTCGTCGCCGGCCTGGTCAGGGTCCCGGTCATCGCCGTGCCGACGAGCGTCGGCTACGGCGCCAGCTTCAAGGGCCTGGCCGCCCTCCTGGCCATGCTCAATGCGTGTCCGGGCGGAGTGGCCGTGGTCAACATCGATAACGGCTTCGGGGCCGCCTTCCTGGCCAGCCAGATCAACCACATTTAGCGCGAAAAGCGGGCGGATCGTCGCCCGAAAGAATAATGGATTGAACACCTTGACAAGGTGCGGCCCGGCCCCTATATTCTATAAGAAAGCGCGGTCCTAAGACACTTCATGGAGATCATTGACCAGGTCAGGCAGGCCTCGTCCATCGTCGAGATCGCCTCCCAATATACGACCCTGAAACGGCGGGGCCGGAAGTGGGTTGGCCTGTGCCCTTTTCACACCGAAAAGACGCCGTCCTTCACCGTCGACGAGGAGAAGCAGCTCTATCACTGTTTCGGCTGCGGGGCCGGCGGGGACATCTATTCGCTCGTGATGGAGAGAGAGAGCCTGACCTTCCCCGAGGCCCTCAAGAACCTGGCCGAGCGCTATCACATCCCGCTGCCGGTCCAGCAGCGGGTCCGCCCCGAGGTCCTCAAGCTCGAGGAGAAGCTGTTCAAGGCGAATGAGCTCGCCTTGGGCTATTTCCGGAAGAACCTGACCGGCACGGCGGAAGGCAAGAAAGCTCTCGAGTACCTGAAGCAGCGGGGGCTTTCGGACGAGACCATCCAAACGCTCAAGATCGGCTACGCCCTGAACGCGTGGACCGCCCTGATCGATTTCTTCAGCTCGAAGGACATCGGGGTATCGGTCCTCGAGAAGGGCGGGCTCGCCCTGCCCGGCTCGCGGCCGGGGGAGTACCGCGATCGCTTTCGCGGCCGGGTGATCTTCCCCATCTTCAGCCTGACCGGCCGGGTCGTCGCCTTCGGCGGGCGGACGATCTTCGACGCCGAGCCGAAGTACCTGAACTCTCCGGAGACGCCTCTATACTCCAAGGGCAAGCTCCTCTACGGGCTGAATTTCACCAAGGACGCCATCCGGCAGGAGGGGACGGCCATCCTGGTCGAGGGCTACACCGATTTCTCGTCGCTCTACCAGGCCGGCATCGGCAACGTCGTCGCCTCGCTCGGAACGGCCCTGACACCCTGGCAGGCCGGACAGGCCATGCGCTTCGCCTCGCGCCTGATCATCAGCTATGACGGCGACAGCGCCGGGCGAACGGCCGCGGCCCGGGCCGTCCCCCTCGGCCTCGAGAAGGGGCTCAATATCGACGTCCTCGTCCTGCCCGACAATCTCGATCCCGACAGCTTCCTCAGGAAGCACGGCCGCGACCGCTTCCTGGCCCTGATGAAAAAGACCGTCCCGGGCATGGATTTCCTGATCGATGCCCTCGCCGCCGGCGCCCGCATGAACATCCCCGAAGAGAAGGGCAGGGTCGCCCGGGCCGTGGTCAAAGAGATCGAGAAGGTCCCCGACCCCGTTGCCCGGAGCGAATATCTGCGGCGGGCCGGCTCGAAGCTCGGCGTTCCGGAGGAGCTGCTCCGGGCCATCGTCGAGAACAAAGCCCCGGACAAGGGCACCGAGGAGCCCGGCCTCTTCTGCCCGGCTGAGAAGAGGCTTTTCCAGATCCTGATGGGGGACCCGTCGCTCGCCCCCTACGTCTTTGCGGAGTGCGGCGAGGAGGTCTTCCAGGGACTGCAGAGCGAGCCCATCTTCCAATACATCCTGGATTGTTTCAAGAACGACCAGGGGTGGAGCTTCCCCGGGCTCCAGGGCAAGGTCCCGCCGGCCCTGCTGTCGCAGCTGGCCCGGGCGCTGTTCGAGAAATCGTCGGGAGGCTCCATCGAGGAAGCCCAGGAGTGCCTGAGGTCCCTGCGCAAGGTCCACCTGCAGAACCGCCTGAAGGACATCCAGCAGAAGATCTCCCGGTCGGAGAAAAAGGGCGAGAAAGAGGAGCTCCTGGTCCTGCTCTACCAGAAGCAGGATGTGACCAAGCAAATCCTGTCGCTGCGGTGAACGGGAAGGAATGGCCATGGACGAACGTCAAAAGAGAGCCCGTGGTCAGAAACGAGGTGCGCGCCGTGATTCCGGACAATAAATTCCACAAAGACGAGATCTCCCAGCTCATCTCGAAGGGCCGGAAGCAAGGGTACCTGCTGTTCGAGGAAATCGACAAGACCTTCACCGAGGACCTCGATTCCGAGGAGGATTTCGACGATTTTTTGTCCTCCATGGGCGATTACGGGATCAAGATCCTCGACTCGCGCCAGAAGGAGATGCTGCCCCAGCGGCGTAAGAGCGACCTCGTCTCGACGCACGGCCTCGAACGGACGACCGATCCGGTCAAGCTCTACCTCCGCGAGATGGGCAACATCTCGCTCCTGACGCGCGAGGGCGAGATCGCCATCGCCCGCGAGATCGAGCGGGGCGAGAAGAGCATCATCAAGGCCCTCAGCCGGACGCGCCTGGTCCTCAACGAGGTCCTGGCCCTCGAGGAGCGGATCAAGGAGAACCCGTTCATCATCCAGGAGATGTTCGACGTCTCCGAAGAGGACATCGCCGAGGGCAAGCTCGAGGAGAAGAAGAAGCAGATCCTGGCCAAGGTCAAGAGGATCCGGGATCTCAGCCGGAAGCTCGACCGCATCCCGGAGAAGAAGAAAACCCTTGTCAGCCGCGGGCGGGTCATCGTCAAGATCAGCCGGACGATCCGGGACCTCAGCATCCGCTCGGCCCACCGCGAGAAGATCATCGACGAGCTGCGGACCCGGCTGAAAACCATCAACGAGCTCGAGGACGCCCGCGACGAATGGGCCTCGGCCCTGGCCAAGAAGAAGAAGGACGACCTGGCGCTCAAGCTGAAGCTCCGCGAAGCCAACCGGGAGCTGCGGCGGCAGACGACCGAGATCGGGCTCGACCCGGAGTCGCTGCGGCGGGCGGTCCGGGCCATCACCGCCGGGAAGAAGGTCAGCGACCAGGCCAAGAAGGAGCTGGTCGCGGCCAACCTGCGGCTGGTCGTCTCCATCGCCAAGAAGTACAGCAACCGCGGCCTCCAGTTCCTCGACCTCATCCAGGAAGGCAACATGGGCCTGATGAAGGCCGTCGAGAAGTTCGAGTACCGGCGCGGCTACAAGTTCTCGACCTATGCCACGTGGTGGATCCGGCAGGCCATCACCCGGGCCATCGCCGACCAGGCCCGGACGATCCGCATCCCCGTCCACATGATCGAGACGATCAACAAGCTCATCCGCATCTCGCGGGCGCTCGTCCAGGAGATCGGCCGGGAGCCGACGAGCGAGGAGATCGCCAAGAAGATGGACATGCCTGTCAACAAGGTCCGCAAGATCATCAAGATCGCGCAGGAGCCCATCTCGCTCGAGACGCCCATCGGCGAGGAGGAGGACAGCCACCTCGGCGATTTCATCGAGGACAAGCTCATCCCTTCGCCGCCCGACACGGTCATCCACATCAACCTCAAGGAGCAGATCGAGGAGGCGCTCAAGTCGCTGACCGACCGCGAGGGCCGCGTCCTCAAGATGCGCTTCGGGCTCGGCGACGGCAACGAGCACACCCTGGAGGAGGTCGGCCAGCAGTTCAAGGTGACCCGCGAGCGCATCCGCCAGATCGAGGCCAAGGCCCTGCGCAAGCTCAAGCATCCGAGCCGTAGCCGCAAGCTCAAGAGCTTCACCAACAACCACTGAGCTTCCGCATCCGGCCGCGGAGGCCCTTCGGGGATCCTCTCCGTTCGCTGCGGCAATTCTTCACGCCGTCCCGGTCCGGAGTCGACCTGTACGTCTCCGTTCCGATGCCGGCTAAATTGCCGCTTGATGCTCACTCCGAGGACACCCCTCACGGCCACTTCCGCGGCCTCTGGGGGGCTTTCCGCGCGTCTCCCTCGGAAATGAGCCTTCTCGTCTCCGCGTTTAATTGACGCCTGTACAATAATTTGTTATAAAAGGGGGCCGAGGGCCTATAGCTCAGTGGTAGAGCCACCGGCTCATAACCGGCAGGTCCCAGGTTCGAATCCTGGTAGGCCCATGGGACCGAGAGAACGAGGATGCGCCACTAGTGGAAATCGATTTCGATCTGATCATCGAGCTCCAGCGCCTGGACTCCGAGATCCACAACGCCTCCCTCGTCCTTGAAGGCATCCCCCGCCTCGTCCAGGACGTCGACAGGAAGATCCAGGCCACGACCAAGCTCGTCGCCGACGCCAAGGACAAGATGGCCCAGAACCAGAAGAAGCGCCGCGACCTCGAGAGCGAGGTCAAGGACCAGAAGGTCGCGATCGGGAAATACAAGCGCCAGCTGAACGAGGTCAAGACCAACAAGGAGTACACGGCCCTCCTCCACGAGATCGAGGAGACGCAGCGGAAGGTCGACGCGCTCGAGGAGGGGATCATCGCCGAGATGCTCGCCGCCGACGACGTCGAGGAGGAGATCAAGGCCGCCCTCCACAAGCAGAGCGCCGAAGAGGACGTCCTCAAGAAGGAGAAGATCGTCCTCGACGAGAAGATGAAGGAGACCGAGGCCCGCTACGCGGCGCTGGCCAAAGAGCGCGAGGCCCTGCTCCCCCGCATCCCCCGCGAGCAGATCAAGCTCTACGAGTCCCTCTTCCTGAAGAAGGGCGGCACTGCCCTATCCCCGGTCACGGGCGAATTCTGCGCCATGTGCCACATGCGCGTCCGCCCGCAGATGCTCAACGAGATCCGCGACAAGGCCAAGGTCATCCTCTGCGAGAACTGCGGCCGGATCCTCTACTGCACGCCCAAGCCCGAGCCGGTCAAGACCGAGCCTCAGGCCGGCGACTAGCGCCCGCCGGCGTCAGCCCCCGATCCCCCCGTCGTCGCGCCCGGTCTCGGCGTCTTCCCTGTACAGGGCATCGATGGCGTCCCGGTACTCCTCGGTGACGTTCGCCCGCCGGACCTTGAGCGAAGGCGTGATCTCGCCCCTCTCGATGTCGAAATCGCGTGGCAGGACGACGACCCTCTTGACCCGCTCGTAGGACGCCAGGAGCGGGGTCGCCCGGTCGACTTCGGCCTTGAAGAAATCGACGATCCGCTGGTCCTTGCAGAGCGCCTCGATCGAAGCCGAAGCGATCCCCTGCGCCTTGGCGTACTCCCTGAGCTTGTCGAAGTCGGGCACGAGCAGGGCCGCGATGAAGCGCCGGCGGTCGCCGATGACCACGGCGTTGGTGATGTATGGGCTCGACTTGAGGAGGTTCTCGATCGGCTGCGGGGCGATGTTCTTCCCGCCCGAGGTGACGAGGAGGTCTTTCTTGCGGTCGGTGATGACGAGGAATCCGTCGGCGTCGAAATGGCCGATGTCGCCCGTGTGGAACCAGCCGCCTTCCATGACCTCCCGCGTCTCCGCCTCCTTTTTGTAATAGCCCTTCATGATGTTGGGCCCGCGGGCCAGGATCTCGCCGTCCGCGGCGATCCGGATGTCGATGCCGGGGGCCGGCTTGCCGACCGTTCCCAGGCGGATGGCCTCGAAGGTGTTGATCGACAGCAGAGGCGAAGTCTCGGTCAGGCCGTAGCCCTCGAGGATCGTCAGGCCGATGGCATAGAAGAACTCGGCGATATCCTTGGAAAGCGGCGCCCCGCCCGAAACGAAGAAGCGGACCCGGCCGCCGGTCCGGGCGATGATCTTGGAGAAGACGAGCTTCGCCGCGATCGCCCGCCGGAATCTCAATCCGCCGGGGACGGGCCGGCCGGCGAGACGTAAAGCCCCGTATTGCTTACCGACGCCGAGGGCCCAAAAAAAGATCTTCCGCCGCAGGGCCGGGCTCTTCAGGACCTGGTCCATGACCTTGGTGTAGATCTTCTCGAACACCCGGGGCACGCTGACCATGATATGAGGCCTGACCTCGAGGAGGTTCTGGGCCACGGCCTCGACGCTTTCGGCGAAGGCCACGGTGCAGCCCTTGTAGATATAGGTGAACATGACCATGCGCTCGAGGATATGAGACAAGGGCAGGAACGACAGCACCGTGTCCTTGGAGGAGAATTCGACGATGTCCGAGGCGGTCCGGATGTTGCTGAGGAGGTTGTCGTGCGTCAGGATGACGCCCTTCGGGACGCCCGTCGTTCCCGAGGTGTAGATCAGGGTCGCCTCGTCTTCGGGCCTAACTCGGGCGACGAGCGCGTCGTACAGGTCCGGCTCCGCGTCCGCCGCGGCCTTCCCCTTGGCCATGACCTCTTTGAGGGTCAGGACGCCGGCCGGGGCCTCGTCGGCAAAAGTGATGTAGTGCCTGACCTTGGTCAGGCCGGCCTTCAACGGCTCGATCTTCTTCCAATGCTCGGCGTTGGAGACGACGACAACC
>Ga0209706_10001987_pt1 | contig 11559 bp, 10 predicted proteins | sample PPLLaktember2015_6_FD_187263 | JGI IMG/M metagenome (GOLD analysis project Ga0209706, IMG submission 187263) | Freshwater sediment microbial communities from Prairie Pothole Lake near Jamestown, North Dakota, USA - PPLs Lake P8 Core (1) Depth... | ecosystem: Environmental > Aquatic > Freshwater...
ACGGCCTGCGCGAACGCTGCAGTCGCTTTGTAGAAGTGCCCTGCCGGCTCCTCCCGGGCACGCCTCTTGCTCATCGTTTCGGCATGGCGACGGCACTGCTCCTGATCGACGTGGTGAACGCGCTCGACTTCGAAGGCAGCGCTCGTCTCGTGCGGCACGTGCGGTTGGCGTCGCCCAGGATCGCGGCGCTCCGCGAGCGCGCGCGCGCCGCCGGCGTGCCGTCGATCTACGTCAACGACAACTTCGGCAGCTGGCATCTCGGCTTCCGCGAGCTGGCGGAGCGGGTCCACGCCGGCGGCGGCCCCGGGAAGAAGCTGCTCGAGCAGCTCGCCCCGGACTTCGAGCGCGACTACTTCGTGCTGAAGCCGATGCACTCCGGGTTCTTCCACTCCGCCCTCGAGATCCTGCTGCGCCGCCTCGCGATCCGCCGGCTCGTGCTGACCGGCTTCGCCGGCGACCTCTGCGTGCTGTTCACGGCAGTGGACGCCTACATGCGGGGCTTCGAGTTGGTCGTCCCCGCCGACTGCGTCGCATCCGAGACCGCGGCGGACAACCGGCGCGCGCTCGACCAGATGGAACGCCGCCTGGGCGCCGACGTGCGCCCCGCGTCCGACCTCGACTTCGACCCCGCGCGGCCTGAACGCCCGCGCGGCGGACGGCCGCCGTGTTCGAACCCGTGACGCCGCTCGCCGAGATCGTCCTGCGCGTGACGATCGTGTACGCCGCGCTCATCGTGCTCGTGCGGGTCGTCGCCGGCCGGCGCGAGATCGGCCAGCTCACGCCGCTCGACCTGCTCGGGATGCTGCTGCTGTCCGAAACCGTGTCGCCGGTGCTCACGCGCGCCGACGACTCGCTGTCCGCCGGGCTGGTCGCCGCGGCGACGCTGATCGTCGTCACCGCGCTGGTCGGACGCCTCACGCACGCGTCGCGACGCGCCGAGCGCTGGATCGACGGCGATCCCGTGCCGCTGATCGAGGACGGCCGCGTCGACGCCCGCCAATGCGCCCGCCATCGGATCACGATGCAGGAGCTCGCGTGCGCGCTCCGCAAGCAGGGCGTCCTGGACGCCGGCCGCGTCCGGCTCGCGATACTCGAGGTCGACGGGACGATCAGCGTCATCGAGGCGGAGCGCGGATGAGGCGAGACCGCGATGGACTCCAGGTCGCGAGCCCGCGCCTGCCCGACCTGCGGCGAATCCGGCAGGGGCGGGGCTTCCGCTACCTCGACGCGATGGGACGGCCGGTGCGCGACGCCGCCGTGCTCGCGCGCATCCGCGCGCTCGCGATCCCGCCGGCCTGGCGGGAGGTCTGGATCTCAGCGAGCGCCCGGGCCCGCCTCCAGGCGACCGGCCGCGACGCGCGCGGCCGCAAGCAGTATCGCTATCACGCGGACTGGGCCGCCCGTCGCAACGAGGCCAAGTTCGAGCGCATGCGCGCGGTCGGCGAGGCGCTGCCGCGCATCCGGCGCCGGGTGGAAGCCGATCTCGCGCGTCGCGGCCTGCCGCGCCGCAAGGTGCTGGCGGCGATCGTGCGGCTGCTCGAGCGCTCGCTGATCCGGATCGGCTGCGACGAGTACGCGCGCAGCAACGACGCCTACGGCCTCGCCACGCTCTGCGGTCGACACGTCCGCGTGGCGGGCGCGCGGCTCGAGTTCCGCTTCCGGGGCAAGGGCGGGAAGCGCCGAGCCGTCGCGGTGCGCGACGACCTGGCCGCGCGCGTCGTGCGCTGCTGCCTCGCGCTGCCGGGCCGCGAGCTCTTCCGCTACCAGGATCGCGACGGCGCCGTGCGCCGCGTGGACGCCGCGGACGTCAACGAGTATCTCCGCGAGATCGCCGGAGAGGAACTCACCGCCAAGGACTTCCGCACCTGGGGCGCCTCGGTGCTGGTGGTGCTCGCGCTCCAGGGAACGGCCGCCCCCGCGTCCGCCTCGGCCGCGAAGCGCGTGGCCGCGGGAGCCATCCGCTTCGCCGCCGAGCAGCTCGGCAACACGCCGACCGTCTGTCACCGCTACTACGTCCACCCGGCGCTCCTGGAAGCCTGGACGGACGGCAGGCTCCCCGCGTCGGCCGGCGCCAGCGCCGCGTCGGCCAGGCGTTTCGCAGCCGCCGAGCGCGCGCTGCTGGCCGTGCTGCGCGCCCCCGCCGTCCCGCGGAGAGCCGCATGAGCGCGCGCCCCCCGATCCCCTCCCTGCTCGCCGAGACCGGGCGCGCCTGGTGGCGAGGGCAGTCGCTCCGCCTCGGCGCCGCGCTCGCCTACTACACGGTGTTCTCGCTGGCACCCCTCTTGATCGTCGCGATCGGCGTCGCCGGGCTGCTCTTCGATCGGGAGGCGGTGCGCCTGCATCTCCTCGCGCAGCTGCGTGGCCTCGTCGGTCCCGAAGGCACCGCCGCCGTGGGCGCCCTGATCGAGACGGCGGCGCAGCGCGAAGAGGCGAGCGCCCTCGCCACCGCATTCGCCGCGGCGACGGTGCTGTTCGGCGCGAGCGGCGCTTTTGCCCAGCTCCAGGCGGCGCTCGACGAGATCTGGGGCCCTCCCGAGCGGCCACGGGCCGGCGGCCTGCGCCTCGCGATCCGCCGCCGGCTGCTCTCCCTCGGGATGGTCCTGGCGATCGGCTTCCTGCTGCTGGTATCCCTGGTCGTCGCGACCGGCATCGCCGCGCTCGACGAGCTCGTGGGACGGGCCTGGAGCGACTGGCAGCCGTTGCTCGCGATCGTGGGCGGCGCGGCGGCGCTGGCGCTCGCCACCCTGCTCTTCGCCGCGATCTTCAAGGTCCTGCCCGACCGCGACGTCGCCTGGCGCGACGTCGCCGTCGGCGCGGTCGCGACCGCGCTCCTCTTCGAGGTCGGCAAGTGGGCGATCGGCCTGTATCTCGGCAATGCCGCCGTCGGCTCGATGTACGGCGCCTTCGGCTCGCTCGTCGTGCTGATGGTGTGGGTCTACTACTCGTCGCAGATCGTGTTCCTGGGCGCGCAGTTCACACGGATCTGGAGTCAGACCTCGTCGTCCACCCGCTCGAGGTCCCGCGTCGGCGGTCCGTAGAGGACCTTGCCGGTGCGGTGGTAGCGACCGCCGTGGCAGGGACAGTCCCAGGTCTTCTCGAGGTCGTTCCACTGCACGATGCAGCCCATGTGCGTGCAGCGCGCCGAGAGCCGGTGCAGCCCTCCGGCGGGATCCCGGTACAGCGCGATGGGGCGCCCACGCCGCGTCGTCACGACGCCCGAGTCGGCGGCCACCTCCCGTCGCCGGCGCCGCGGATCGGCCGCCCGCACGCGATCGGCGAGGAAGCGCCAGCTCGCCGACAGCCCCTCGCGCCCGAGCCGCGGCCAGCTCGCGAGCGGCCCGAGGCGCGCCGGAGAGAACACGCGCTCGGCCGCGTTCTCGCGCCCGAGCACGAGGTCCGCGAGCAGCGCCGCGGCGACGGTGCCGAAGGTGATGCCGGTGCCGGCGAAGCCGGCGGCGACGAGCTGCCGCGAGCCTGGCGAGCGGCCGATGAAGGGCAGCCCGTCCGGCGTCTCGAAGAGCTCCGCACTCCAGCCGCCGAGCACCTCGAGCGATCCGAAGCGCTCGCGCGCCCACGCTTCCAGCGCGCGCGCGCGCGCCGCCGGATCCTCGCAGCGGCCGACCCGGTGGTCCTCACCGCCGATCAGGGCGACGCGCCGGTCGGGCGTCGCACTGCGCAGGTAGTGGTAGGGATCGTCGCAGTCCCAGAACAGTGCGGCCTCGAGCGGCGCGGCCAGCCGCGCGGTGAGGACGTAGCTCGTGAAGGGAACCAGCCGTAGCTGCAGTGCAGGATCGACACCGATCGGCGTGTGGGTGGCTTGGACGACGGTCTCGGCGCGGATCGAGCGGCCTGCGGCGACGCGGACCTCGTCGTCGTGGACGGCGACGACGGGAGACTGCTCGAAGATGCGGCCGCCGAGCGCGACGAAGCTCTGCACCAGCCCCGCGGCGTACGCGACCGGGTCGAGCTCGGCCTGCGCGTCGAAGCGCAGGGCGTGTGGGGCCCGGAGCGGCTCCGGGAGCGGGACGCGACGCACGGCAAGACCGAGCCGCTGCGCGACGGCCGCCTCGCGATCGAGCGCCTCCGCTGAGGCCTCGTCGGTCCCGAAGCGGTAGCCCGGTACGCGCGCGAAGCCGGCTGCGCCCGGCGCGCTCCGGCTCTCCTGCGCGATCGACGCGATCGAGAGATTGACCGAATCGGCGACGACCTGCGCCGCCCCGTCGCCGAAGCGCTCGGCGACGGTATGCCAGGGCACGTCGAGCGCAGCGGTCAGGTGCGCCGTGCTGCCGCCGGTCGTGCCCGAGGCGAGGCGCCTGCGTTCGACGACGGCGACGGCCTGACCGGCCCGCGCCAGGCGCAGCGCCAGGCTGAGCCCGGTGACGCCGCCGCCGACGATCACCGTGTCGACGCGAAGCTCCTCGGCCAACGGGGGAAACTGCGGCAGCTCGGCGGACTGCCACCAGATCGACGCGGAGGGCGGTAGCGGAGCCTCACACGGAGGGAAGCCGGTGGGTTGCGGGCGAGTCATCGTGATGTCTCCTTCCCACTTTCCGGCTGCAAGCGCCGGGCCGCGCGGACGCCGCCCGGACGCTCGCGGCGGCGGAGCGCGTGCGCGCCTTTGTAGAACTGCCGGCGGAGGGGCGCAGGCACGCCTCGTGCACTCGTTCGCGGCCGATGCGTTACCGCGCGCTCGCCTGCGACTACGACGGAACGCTCGCACGCCACGGGCGCGTGGAGGACGCGACGCTGGCGGCGCTCGGCCTCGAGCTGCAGGTCGTCTTCAACAAGGGCGCCGTGATGGTGTTGCCGAGCGGAGTCAGCAAGGCCACCGGGCTGCGGGCCGCGCTCGCGGAGCTGGATCTCTCGCCGCGCAACGTCGTCGGCGTCGGCGACGCCGAGAACGATCACGCCTTCCTCGCCCTGTGCGAGTGCGGGACGCGGTCGCCAACGCGCTCGAGACCGTGCGCGACCGCGCCGACCACGTCACCCGGGCGGCGGCCGGCGCAGGCGTCGAGGAGCTGCCGGCGCCCTGCTCGAGTCGGATCTCGCGGAGCTCGAGCCTCGGCTCACGCGCCACCACGTGCCGCTCGGGGAGACGGAGGCCGGCGAGCCCCTCTCGCTCCCCGGCTACGGAGCCAGCGTGCTGGTCGCCGGCACCTCGGGCAGCGGCAAGAGCACCTTGCCTGCTCGAGCGGCTCGCGGAGCGCGGCGCGCAGATCGTAGTGATCGACCCGGAAGGGGACTACCCTGGCACGCGCAGCGCCGTGCGCGCAGCTTGAAACCCCAGCAGCATAGGCGGCATCCTGCCGGCCAGCGCCGGAAGTCGTTTTGGCGCCACCCACCGGGGGAAGTTCTTGCAGTGAGCATCGTGACTCCGCCGGTCGCCCGATGAGCTTCCTCGCCGACCACGTGGATGCTGCGCTCGAGTGGAGCATCGTCGGCGGCTTCACACGCGTGGGCTCGGCGCTCCGGCGGCGGCTCGACCACTGGGCGCCTCTCGAAGGCCGAACGCTCGCCGGTCGCGTGATCGTGATGACGGGCGCGACGTCGGGGCTAGGGCTCGAGGCGGCGCGAGCGTTCGCGCACATGGGCGCCTGCGTCGAGGTCATTGCACGCAACGCGGGCAAGGCCGAGGCAACGTGCTCCGAGCTGCGGAGGGAGACCGGCAACTCGCGCGTCGGCTTCGTCGTCGCCGATACGGGAGATCTCGCGGCGCTCCGCCGCGCAGCCGCAGACCTCATCGAGCGTCACCCCGCGATCCACGTGCTGATCCACAATGCCGGCGCGCTCGACGACGTCCGGCAGACCAGCCCCCAGGGCATCGAGCTCACGGTCGCGAGCCAGGTGGTCGGGCCCTTCCTGCTCACGGGTCTCCTGCTGCCCGCGTTGAGAGCCGGCGCGCCCGCGCGCGTGCTGTGGGTCTCGTCGGGAGGCATGTACAGCGAGCCGCTGTCGGTCGAGCGGCTGGAGATGCCGGCCGACGACTACGACGGCACGACCGCCTACGCTCGTGCCAAGCGGGCACAGGTGACGCTCGCCGAGTTGTGGGCCGAGCGCCTGACAGCCGATCGGATCTTCGTTCACGCGATGCACCCCGGCTGGGCCGATACTCCGGGCGTCGCGCGGTCGCTTCCGACGTTCCGACGCCTCGTCGGGCCCTTGCTGCGAACGCCCGCGGAGGGTGCGGACACGCTCGTCTGGCTCGCCGTCGACGAGGGAGCCCCTCTGAGAGAGAGCGGTCGTTTCTGGCACGATCGCCGCCCGCGTGGGCTGCACCGCCTCGCGTCGACGCGGCGCTCCGACACCCCCGAGGAGCGCGAACGCCTCTGGACCTGGGCCGTGATGAAGAGCGGCCTGGTGATCTGACCTCCGCTCTATGCCAGCGCGGCGCGAAGGCCCGCGACGGCGCGCCGGCCGATCCACTGGAAGGCGAGGTGGAGCGCGAAGTCGGCGACGTAGCGGATGCCCTGGAGACTCAGGTTCGCGTCGTACGTGAGGCGGGTCCCGCGGGCGGTCTTCTCCAGGGTGATCGTGTCGAGGGAACGCAGATCGTCGTTCCCGGCCTCGAGCACGACGCGGCTCGGCGGGTCGTACTGCACCACGCGATAGGTGAGCGGCACCTCCCGACCGAGGAACTTCGACACCACCTCGAACTCGCTTCCCACGGCGACGGGGCCATCGCCGAGCTTGCGAGCGGAGACCACGCCCGGGTCCCACTGCGCGGTGTTGGAGAAGTCTGCGAGGTACGCGAAGACCTCGTCGATCGGGCGGCGGACTTCGAGGTGGGCTCGGTAGTAGGCCATGAATCATCTCCGTCTGGATTCTCGAGGCTAGCTCGCTTCCCGGTTCGCGCTGCGGCGCCGCCAGCGGACGGCGCGCGCGGAACGTGCGTGGTGCGTCTTTCCATCTACATTCCGAGCTTCGCATGGTCGGAATCCGCTCCACGACGGATCCCGGGCGCTTCGAGGCTGCGGCGTGACGCGGGTGGCGCTGGTCCAGGGTGCGAGCCGCGGGCTCGGCCTCGCGTTCGTGCGCGCGCTGCTCGACCGCACCGACGTGGGCCGGGTGGCCGCGACCTGCCGCGACCCTGCGGCGAGCGAGGGCCTCGCGCGGCTTCGCGCGGAGCGGGGCGACGCGCTCGTCGTGCTCCGGCTCGACGTCCGCGACGAAGCGAGCATCGCGGCCGCTGCCGCGCGCGTCGCCGAGGCGTGCGGGCCGCGACTCCACTGGCTGATCAACTGCGCGGGCGTGCTGCACGAGGGCCCGGCGCTCCGCCCGGAGAAGCGGCTCGGAGACGTCGACGCCGGGAAGCTGCGCGCGGTGTTCGAGGTGAACGCGTTCGGACCGCTGCTGGTGGCGAAGCACTTCGCCGGGCTGCTGCGACACGACGAGCGGGCGGTGCTCGCGAACCTGTCGGCGCGCGTCGGCAGCATCGGCGACAACCGCCTCGGCGGCTGGTACGCATACCGCGCCTCGAAGGCCGCGCTGAACATGTTCACGCGCAACCTGGCGATCGAGCTCGGCCGGCGTGCGCCCAACCTGATCTGTCTCGCGCTCCACCCCGGGACCGTCGACACCGAGCTCTCGCGCCCGTTCCAGGGCAACGTGGCCGCCGAACGGCTCTTCGACGCGAACCAGGCGGCCGAGCAGCTGCTCCGCGTGATCGATTCCTGCGGCCCCGCGGACACGGGGCGCTTCCTCGCCTGGGACGGTCAGCCGATCCCCTGGTGAAGCCGCGCAGAGGCGCGCTCCGCGGCCAGCCGCTCGCGGGCGCTGTGTCGGATCGCCAGCTCCTCCACCACCGACTCGCCGGCCGGCTCCGCCGCGGCGACCTCCTCCAGCAGCGCCAGCGCCTCGGCGCGCCGCGCGGGGGCGACATCCAGAAGCGTCAGCGCCAGCACCAGCCGGCTGCCGAGATGGTGCGGCGCCACCGCCAGCGCGCGCTCGGCCTCCGGCAGCGCGCGCTCGCGGTCCACCCAGCCCGAGACGAGCGGCAGGCGCGGCAGCGTGGCGTGCAGCCGCGCCAGCAGCCGGTGCGCGCCGCCCGCTTCGAAGCCGGAATCGAGGGCGAGCACGGCCTTCGCGTCGTCGTGCACCCGGTTCAGCACGCCCTCGCGCAGCGCGCCGAGGATCCCGTGCCGCTGCGCCCACGAGCCCCACGCGATCGCCGACCAGAAGTGGAGCGCGGCGCGGTCGCGGGGCGCCGCGCCCTCGAGCAGCGCCTCGGCTTCCTCGGCCGCGGCCGTGGCGCGGTCGACGAAGCTGCGCTCCGCGTCGCGCCCGCCGGCCGCGAAGTCGGCCGCGAAGTGCAGCGCGCGCACCAGCTTCCAGCGCGGCTCGAGCGCGTCCGGCGCAGCCGCGACCGCGGCCTCGTAACGCGCGATCGCCTCCGCGATCGGCCCGGGCGCGGCCCGCCCGTCGCCGTCGTGGCCCTCGGCGCGGCGCGCCCAGGCCGCGTCGGCCTCGGCCAGCGGCTCCGCGGCGGCGGCCGGGGCGGCGCCGAGCGCGAGCGCGCCGGCCAGCGCCGCGATTCGCGTTCGCCGCGCGAGCGTGGACTTCATCGCGGCCAGCGTAGCTTCCGCGGCGCGCGCGGACGGGAATCGTGCGGTTCGCGCGCGGGCGGTGAACGCTCCCGCAGGAGCGATCGCCGTGGGCATCCGCTCCTGCGGGGTTCTGAGGATCAGGGCGCGACGAGCTGCGGGAACGTCGCCGGCCCCCAGCTCTTGAGGTCACGCGCCAGCGAAGCGCCCAGGAACTCGCTCGTCGGTCCCGACGCCTTCTGGTAGGCGGCCCAGTCGGCGCTCGCGTTGCGCACGGCGTGCCAGGCGGCCATCTCGGCCTCGCTGTCGTAGCCGACCGAGATCACGTGGGTCACGGGGCTGATCCCGCCCGCGACGACGGCGGACAGGTAGACCTGGCCCGGGGACTTCTGGCCCGTGGTCGAGGCCAAGAACGTGTCCAGGGCCGCGAGGAAGGCGGCTGGATCGCTCACGTCGAACGCGTAGACCATCCAGACGTGATCGGTGTCATTGATGTCTCCCCAGTGCTTCAGGACCTGATTCATCACGGTCCCACCGGGCTGCGACGTTCTCTCGAGGGCGGCCTGGAACTCGGTCCAGGCGGCGTTGCCCTGCAGGCTCTGCGCGAACTTCTCGCGCTCGGCCGCCGTCCTGTAGATGGGCACGAAGGTGTGCGTGGCGGGATTGGCGCCGTCCGCCGCATTGACCTGCAGCAGGAGCTTGCCGGGGAAGGTCTTCCCGATCTCGGAGCTCATCAGCCTGTCGGCCGCGGCCACGACCTGGGACGCATTCGACGGCGTGGTGGCGAAGCTGATCGTGGACCAGACCGGCTCGGCGGCAGCGGTCTGGCTCGTGAGCAAGGCTCCGATCAGGGCGAGTCCGATTCGTTTCATCTCGTCTCCAATGGCGGCCCGGCACGGCGCGAGCCGGAGGCGGCGATGTGCCGCCCGAACTCGCGTTCCCAGCCGGGCGGGCATCGTGACACGAGCGAGGATCAATTGGGGAAGAGATACTCAACTAGTGTGTCTGATTGCCGACACATTCGGATGGGCATGCGCTTGACGCCTCCGAGGAAGCTCGAGCGCATGCGCTCGACGGGGCCGGCGAGCTTCCACGGCCTCCAGCCAGGATGGTCGCACCCTGCCGTCGCGGAGCGCCCTTGCCCGAAGGGCTTGTCTTAGCGGGTAGCTGGGGTGGGACGTGCCACCCACTTCCGAACAGAACACCAGAGCGGGAGTTCCTGGAGCCGCTCGAGCTCAGCCAGTACCGCCTGGCGAAGGAGATCAGCGTCCCGCCCAGGCGGATCAACGAGATCGTCCACGGCACGCGGGCGGAGCGCAGTGTCGGCGCTGATCGCGCGGGTCGGATGGTTCCCGCGCAGCCTATGCCTGGCCGCTCCCGCAGGGTATTTGCCGGACGGCTATGCCGATCGGTCTAGCAGCGGTGACCCGCGATCTCCGCGCCCTGCGCTTCACGTCGCCGTCGTCGAGCTGGCCGAAGCCGTCGCAGCGGCGCCGGTTTGACGCCAGGGTCCGGAGCGACGAGGCTGGTGCGGTCCCATGCTCGCTCCGGTCGATCTCACCCTGCTCGGCGCCTTCGTGCTCTGGTGCGCCTTCGCCGGCCTGCGCAACCGCCGCGCGGCGGCCCGGGGTCTCGAGGACTACTTCCTCGCCGGCCGCACCCTCTCCGGCTGGCAGGCGGGCATCAGCATGGCGGCGACGCAGTTCGCGGCGGACACGCCGCTGCTCGTCACCGGGCTGATCGCGACCTCGGGCATCTTCGCGCTTTGGCGGCTGTGGATCTACGCGCTGGCCTTCCTGCTGCTCGGCTTCGTGCTGGCCGGCGCCTGGCGCCGGGCCGCGGTGATCACCGACGCCGAGCTGGCGGAGCTGCGCTACGGCTCGCGCTGGGCGGCGCCGCTGCGAATCGCCAAGGCGCTGTACTTCGGCACCGTCTTCAACTGCGCGGTGCTGGCGATGGTGCTGGTGGCGGCGACCCGCGTCGCCGAGCCGTTCCTGCGCTGGCAGGACTGGCTGCCGGGGCCGTTGTTCGGCGCGGCGCGGGCCTTCGCGGCGTGGGCCGGCGTCGCGCTCACCAGCACGGCCGGCGATCCCGAGACCGTGCTCACCGCGAGCGCCAGCAACTGGATCTCGCTGGCGTCGATCTTCGCCCTGACGGCGCTCTACTCCGCGACCGGCGGGCTGCGGGCGGTCGTCGCAACCGACATCGCCCAGTTCGCGATCGCCATGCTCGCGACCGCGCTCTTCGCCGGGTTCCTCGTGCACGACGCCGGCGGGCTGGCAGCCCTGCCCGAGCGGCTCGCCGGCCTCTACGGCGCCGACGCCACCCGCGCGCTGCTCGCCTTCACTCCGGACCAGGCCCACCAGGTGGGAGGGGTGGCGGTGGCGGTGATCGCCGTGCAGTGGTTCGCGCAGATGAACGCCGACGGCACCGGCTATCTGGCCCAGCGCGCCATGGCCTGCCGCAGCGAGGCCGAGGCGCGCCGCGCCGCGCTCGTGTTCACGGTGGCGCAGATCGTGCTGCGTTCGCTCTTGTGGATCGCGATCGGGCTGTCGCTGCTGGTGCTGATCCCGCTCTCCGACCCCAGCGACACCGCCGGGCGCGAGGCGACCTTCGTCGAGGGCATCGCCCGCTACCTGCCGGCGGGCGCGCGCGGCCTGATGCTGACCGGCATGCTGGCGGCGCTCGCGTCGACGCTCGACACGCACCTCAACTGGGGCGCCTCGTACTGGACCCACGACCTCTACGGCCGCGCCTGGTGCCGCGGGCTGCGCGGCCGCGAGCCGGACCCCCGGCGGCTCGTGTGGGTGGCGCGGGCCTCGACCGTCGCGATCCTGTTCCTCGCGCTCGCAGTGCTGACCCGCATCGGGTCGATCAAGAGCGCCTGGCAGGCGACGCTGCTGCTGGGCGCCGGGATGGGGGTCCCGCTCCTGCTGCGCTGGTGGTGGTGGCGGATGACCGCCGCCGCCGAGCTGGCGGCGATCGCGGCATCGCTCGTGCTGGCGCCGCTCCTGCTGGC
>Ga0209706_10001991_pt1 | contig 11543 bp, 8 predicted proteins | sample PPLLaktember2015_6_FD_187263 | JGI IMG/M metagenome (GOLD analysis project Ga0209706, IMG submission 187263) | Freshwater sediment microbial communities from Prairie Pothole Lake near Jamestown, North Dakota, USA - PPLs Lake P8 Core (1) Depth... | ecosystem: Environmental > Aquatic > Freshwater...
CGGGCGAGGGCGTCCCGGCGCCTCCGCCGTGCCCGACGACGCCTTCCTCGCCCGCATCCTGCCCGAGACCGGCGGCATCCTCCTCTACGAGGAGCAGGTCATGCAGATCGCCGAGCGGGTGGCCGGCATGCCCCCGGAGGAGGGCGACCTCCTGAGGCGGAGCCTGAAGAAGGGGCGTGGCGGCGACGCGTCGCTCCGGGCGAAGTTTTCCCGCGAGGCCGGCGAGCGCGGCTACGGGGGGCCGGAGGTCGAGCGGCTGTGGAAGACCATGGAGAAGTTCTCCTCCTACTCCTTCAACAAGGCCCACAGCGCCTCCTACGCCCACATGGCCTACCAGGCCGTCTATCTCAAGGTCCATCAGCCGGTGGCGTATTTCGCGGCGGTGCTCAACGCCGGCGGCGGCTACTACGAATTGCCGGAGTACGTCGCCGAAGCGAAGAGGAACGGCATCCGCGTCCTGGGGCCGGACGCCAACCGCAGCGCCGCCGGCTTCGAGGTCGAGAAGGACGCGATCCGCGTCGGCCTGACCTCGATCAAGGGCCTGGGCCTCAAGACGATCGACCGCCTCCTCGACGAGCGGACGGCCGGCGGCGCGTACGTTTCGGTCGAGGACTTCCTGGCCCGGATGAAGCCCGGCAAGGCCGAGCTCCTGGCCCTCATCAAGGCCGGCGTCTTCGACGTCCTCGAGCCGCGGCGGACGCGCCAGGTCCTGCGCTATTTCCAGGGGCTCGAGAACATGGAGGAGGTGGCCGACATCGCCTCGGACGAGAAGCGGCGCATGCTCTTCGAGTCCCTCGGCTTCCTGCCGGAAGGGGACGACCTCGATCTCTACGAGGGGAAGCGGCCGGAGCTCCGGGTGCAGGACCTCAAGGGCTGCGCCGGGGCCATGGTCGAGCTCGTCGTCCGGGTCGTCGACGCCCGGCAGAGGGTGACGTACAACACGCAGCTCGGGGGCAACGGTCAGGGCGGGTACGGCGGGTTCGGCCGGGGGGCCGGCGGCGGGAGCGACGACGAAGAACCGGAGCCGGGCGACCGGTGGTCCGGGGGATACGGCGGGAACGGGAATGGGAACGGTGCAAAGTATTTTTACATCTTCGAGGACGAGACGGGCCTCCTCGAAGGGGTCGGCGAGACGCGCTGCCTCACCTACGGGACGCCGCCAGTCTGTTTCCTTCGCGGCGAGGTCCGGGTGGACGGGGAAGGCGTCCCCAAGATCACCAAGTGTACTTTCCTGAGGTCATTTTGATGGGGACATGTACCTTGGGTACGTATCCCCCTCCTGTTGGGGAGTGTAAAAAATTGGCACAAATCTCGCACATCTTAAGATCAAGCGATACCGGGGGCTTCGAAAGAGCCCCCGGAGAGGTCGCAACGGAGGCCGACATGAGCGGTTACCGATTTTCAGCTTACGTGATCCGCGACAGCGAGGGCTGGGCGGCCAACTGCCCGGATTTCCCGGACTGCCGGGCCCGCGGCGCGACGTACGAGCTGGCGCTGGACAGCCTGCGCGACGTCATCCAGATCTTCGTCGAGGACGGCCTCGGCGACGACGAGATGCCGCCGCAACACGCCGAGTTGTCCCTTACGTCCGTGAGCATCTGACGGGACACGACCCGCGCCCGGCGGGACCCTCGATGCCTTGACAGTGCGCGGACCGGGCGGTATAAGTCCATTCATGTCAAATCGTACGATCAAGCCCTCGGTAAGAGTTCGTCTTGTTGTCCTCATCGGCGCCCTGGCGGCTGCGACGATCGCGATATCGACGGCCGGGCAGACGCCCAAGCGCCCGATCACGCTCGACGATCTCTTCAAGATCAAGACAGTCGGCGACCCTCAGCGCTCGCCTGACGGCAAGTGGGTCGCGTACACCGTCGGGACGACGGACCTCGAAAAGGACAAGCGGGATACCGACCTTTGGATGGTCGGCTGGGACGGCGGCGAAGAGATCCGGCTGACCTCGAGCCCCGACGGGGAAAGCTCGCCTCGGTGGAGTCCGGACGGCCGATTCCTCGCTTTTCTTGCCTCGCGCGGCACGGAGGAGGAGAAGAAGCTCGGTTCCCAGGTCTGGCTCCTCGACCGGCGCGGCGGCGAGGCCTGGAAGCTCACCGAGATCAAGGGCGGGGTCGACGAGTATGTCTGGTCTCCGGACAGTCAGCGCCTGGTCATCGTTTCGAGCGATCAGGACCCGGCCGACGAGCCCGAGAAGATGGAGGGCTGGAAGCGCAAGACCAAGCCGCCCATCGTCATCGACCGTTATCACTTCAAGCAGGACCGCTCGGGTTATCTCAAGAGGCTTTACTCTCACCTGTGGCTTTTCGACGTTGCCGCCCGCAAGGCCGAGCCGTTGACTTCGGGAGATTCCAACGACTCTTCGCCGGTCTGGTCGCCCGACGGCAGCCGCATCGCCTTCATCAGCGAGCGCGGCCCCAACCTCGACCGCGATCCGGACTCGGATGTCTTCGTCGTCGTGGCCAAGGCGGGCGCGACGCCGGTCCAGTTGACGGACTTCGCGGGGCCCGACGGAGGCCGTCTCGCTTGGAGCCCCGACGGCCAGTGGCTCGCCTTCCTGCGGGGAGACGAACCGCGGTTCTCGGCCTATAGCCTCAGCCGGCTGGCCGTCGTGCCCTCCGCAGGAGGCCCGGCGAGGCTCCTGACGGAGTCCCTTGACCGCGCCGTGTCGGGTCCTCTCCTCTGGTCGCCTGACGGGAAGACCCTGACGTTCACCGTCGAGGACGACCGGGCGGAATACGTGGGCCGGATCCCTGTCGCCGGCGGTTCCGTCGAGAAGCTGACATCGGGCCGGCGCACGTTCTCGAATATCTCCATTGGCCCTGACGGCGCGATCACCCTGCTTGCCGGCACGGCGTCCGAGGCCGCGGAGGTGAATGCCCTCGAGAACGGGGCCCTGCGCCGTCTGACGCGCCAGAACGACGCTCTCTTCGCGGGGATCCAGCTGGGAACGACCGAGGATTTCACCTCGAAGAGCAAGGACGGCACTGTCGTCAACGGCCTCATCGTCAAGCCGGCTTCCTATGAGCAGGGCAAGCTCTATCCCACTCTTCTTCGCATCCACGGCGGGCCCAACGGTCAGGACGACTGGAGCTTCAGCTTCGAGCGCGAGCTCTTTGCCGCCAACGGGTACGTCGTCCTGGCCGTCAACTACCGGGGCAGCTCCGGGCGCGGCAGCGCGTTCCAGAAAGCCATCTTCGCGGATTGGGGCCACAAGGAAGTCCTCGACCTTCTGGGGGCCGTGGACCAAGCCGTGGCCTTGAAGATCGCCGACCCGGCCCGGCTCGGCATCGGCGGCTGGAGCTACGGCGGGATCCTGACCGATTACACGATCGCGACGGACACGCGCTTCAAGGCCGCAACGAGCGGCGCGGGCAGCGCGCTGCAGCTCTCGATGTACGGAAGCGACCAGTATATCCGGCAGTACGAGCAGGAGCTGGGCGTCCCCTGGAAGGCCCTGGACAAGTGGGTCAAGGTCTCGTACCCTTTCTTCAAGGCAGACCGGATCAAGACGCCGACTCTGTTCTTATGCGGGGAAAAGGACTTCAACGTCCCGATCGTCGGCAGCGAGCAGATGTACCAGGCGCTGAAGAGCCTCGGTGTCGAGACCCAGCTTATCGTCTATCCCGGCCAGTTCCACGGCATCGGGTTGCCGAGCTACCAGCGTGACAGATACGAGCGCTACCTTGCCTGGTACGACAAGTTCCTGAAGCCGGGGAAATAGACGAGCCCACCGTAGAGGGGCGCCTCCAAAGAGCGGCGTCGGGGCGGTCGGGGCGACCGGTTCCGTCATTGCGGCCTGACAGGATTCCCGGTCCGGCACGACGGATTCCCGGCCCCCAGGACATTACTGCTCGATCGGGGAACGGTCCGGTTTCCCCGCCATCCCTATCCCTCCCTGAAGCTCCTATAAAAGCTTCATGGCCAGTTTTGGCACGAATCTTGAGTATGAAGGAGTCCGGATAACTCGCGAAGGCTGATCGCTCCAACGGAGGGAATAATGAGGATCTTAAGGACAAGCGCCGTGGTTTTGATATTGCTCTTGGGAGCTGTGGGCTTTGGTCAGGAGGCCGCAACGGACAAATTCGTCGCGGCCATCGGACCGGACGGGGTCCAGCGCGTGGAGATCACGGGCGGGAAATACTACTTCGATCCGGACACTATCGTGGTCAAGGTCAACGTCCCGGTCCTGCTCGTCGTCAAGAAGACGGGAGGGATCATCCCCCACAGCATCGCTCTCAAGGCCCCCGAAGCCGGGATCGATTTCTCCGTCTCGCTGCATAAGACGCCGACCAGCATCTCTTTCACGCCCACTAAGGTCGGCAAATACCCCTTCTGGTGCACCAAGCGCGCGCCCCTTTCATCGAAGAGCCATAAGGACCACGGGATGACCGGCGTGCTCGAGGTCGTGGAGTAGCCTGGATCACCGGACCGTTAGCTTCTCGATGGCCTCGGCCACTTTCGCCCGGTGGCGGAGCAGGTCCAGCGGGTCCTTGGTGTATTCTTTCCCGGTCGTGAACAGGCCCGGCGGGAGCTCGAGGAGCTTCGCCGCCTCGGCCACGGCGGCCTTGAGCTTGGCCTTGCCCTTGGCCGCCGCGACGGCCTTCTCGAGCAGCACGAAATATTCATAGTCCTCGATGCCTTCGCGGAGGATCTCCCAGCGGACGGAGTCGATCGGGCCGCAAATGTACTTCGTCCCGTCGTTCGCGGGATCGCGGTTCGGGGGATAGAGGAAGCGGCCGTCGCCGTTCCCCCAGTGACTGACCTGGCCGAAGGGGACGCCGTATCCGACCGTGTAGGACATCGGGTCTTCCCAGGGATCCTGGAGGATGCCCGGCGGGAAGAGCGTCGGGCTCGTCCAGTAATCGGCCCTCCAGACGAGGATGCCTTCAAGCCCCCACTTATAGGTCATCCATAGCCACATCCGCATGTTGACGGCCGGGTGGTCGATGAAGAGCGTCACCCAGGGCGCCTTGGGGCCCGTGCAGAGGTAGGACCAGAACTGGCGGCCTTTCGGGGCGAGCTCGGCCACGGCCTTGGGATCGACGCGGTCGAAGATGGTGCAGCCGATCTCGGAGACATCCATGATCTCCGGGCCGGGCCGATGCTCGGTGATGAAGCGCGTCAGCCGCGGCGCGTTCTTGCGGATGTTGAGCATGCCCTGCCGGACGAAGGGATAGTCCTTGGGATCGGGCTCGTCGAACCAGTAGATATATTCGCGGCCGAGCCAGCCGTTCGCGGCCAGATGGTCCTCGACCTGTTTGAGATACTGGCTGATGAGCCGGTCGTATTCGGGCGTGCCCTGGCGGAAGCCGCAGAACGTCCCCTCCTTGCGGCTGTAGAAAGACCCGGTCCCGAGGCCCTCGAGAGGGAGGTCGTATGCGTTGAAGCCGAGCTCGTCGAGGACGCGGCGCGCGCCCCGGTCGAATTCGGAGAAGTTCACGGTGATCTTCATGCCCTCGAGGGGCATCTCGAAGTCCCCGCCCGGCAGGATGCTGTCGATCCGTGCCTCGGGGCCTTTTGGCGCGGCCCGGAGGACGGCGTCGTCGAACCAGGCCGTCCCCTTTGTCGTGCCGGCGTTGTCCCTGAAGGCGGGGAAGAGGCTGAGCCGCAGGCTGGACGCTTCGGCCGGGAGCCCGGGGAGCTTGACGATCTCCTCTTTCCATTCCGGCGTCCCATCGAAGACCCGCAAGAGATTCGCGCCCGCGATCCAGGTCTTTTCCGGAGTGAAGAACTCGCAAAGGACCGTGTACTTCTGGCCGGCCTCGGCCGTCCGGGCCCAGAAGCCGAGCTCGATGGGCGTAAGATCCTCAAGCGGAATGAGCGCGGCGTACTCGGCGGCGACGTTCTCGCCCACGGAGTCGTCCGTGATCTTGAGGGCCCGGCTTCCGCCGTGGACGCCTTCGGTGACGAACTCGCCCCCCTTCCAGAAGACGCCGCTCGCCTCGACCTTCATCGGATAGAGCTCGAAGGGGGATGTGGGCGCCACGCGGTGATCGCGCATGTTCTGATAATAGAGGTCGACGACCCGCTCGAGCTCCTCGCGGGTTTCGAGGTTGTGATAGGCCTTGATATCGCCCGTCGGCAGCCCGAACGAGGAGCGCACCGATGACCGGTCCGGCAGCGTGAAGTCCCAGACCTGCAGCTCGACCGGGACGCGGCAGGACCACCCATCGGCGGAGATATCGACTTCACCTTTATAGACGCCGGGCGCGGCGTCCTTCGGAACCCGGACCGTGATCCAGAGCGGGTGGTTCTCGCCCGCGGCCGCGGCGAACGGTCCGGAATAGGGGGGCAGAGGATCGGGCCACCAACCGGCTTTTCCTGAGGGGTCCGTCGGCGCGGTCACGTTGACGTATTCGACGTGGCAAACGGAATAGGCATCGGAGCTGATCGTCGCGCCCGAGTCGGCGACCAACGGACCCGACGCGACGCGGACGCCGTCCAGCCGCGTCGTCGGACGGAGGACGAGCAGGAACGGCTCGTACTCGGCGCGCGCCGCGGCGATCCGGACGACCGCCTTCTCCGCCGCGGGGACCTGGTCGTCCCTCATGACCTTGTACGCGCCCTCGGCCCACCAAACGGCGCACTTCGGGCCGGCCGCGATGAGGTAGCCGTATGCCGCGGCGTCGGCGAGAACGGGGCCGGGCAAGAAGGCGATCAGGCCAAACGCGGCCGCGATAAAGAAGCCCGTGACCAGTATCTTATTCGGCTCACGCATGGGAACCTCCGGCGGGGGATCGCGCATCCTGCGCCCCCTGCGCATGCGGGCCCATTCTATGTTTCCCGGATCGGACCGTCAATATGGCGGGGCTTTGTGCCCGGACAAAGCCGGAGCATAATGATGGACATGACGCGACGCCGGCGAAATCACGAGGTTCTGGGCGGGCTTGCCATCCTTTCCCGCCTGCCAAGCGTTCCTACTGCGGAGCCTAGATGAGTCACGAGGACCAGGCCCGCCTGGCGGACCGCCTTATTTCCGGCGATCCGTCCGCCTTCCGTGAGCTCGTCGAGGCCTTCAAAAGAAAGGTTTACGGGTTGGCTTATGAGATGACACGAAACCACGCCGACGCGGAAGACATCTCCCAGATCACTTTCATGAAGATCCACAAGGCCATCGGGACGCTCAAGCCCGGTTATGGGTTGAGCACGTGGATCTACCAGATCGCCCACAACTCCGCCATCGACCACCTCCGAAAGAAGCCCTTTTTTCCCAAGGAGGCGCTGCCTTCCCAGACGTCCGAACGGCTCCTCGATGGGCCCCCGGACTCGGCCCCGGGGCCCGACAAGGTTGCCGAATCGGCCAATCTGCGCGGCCGGATCGACGAAGCCCTGGCCGGGTTCTCGGAGCGGGAGCGGGCGGTCTTCGTCCTTCGCCATTATCACGACCTCAAGGTCCGGGAGATCGCCCAGACCTTGGGCATCACGCTGGGCTCTGTGAAGAGCTATCTCTTCCGCTCGATCCAGAAGCTCCAGAAAGCGCTCGGCGACGCCGAGACTTGCCCGGACGACGGAGAACGGCCGTGAAAAGATGCCGCTATTGGCGAATGAGGATCCCGGAGGCCATCTACGGCGAGCTGGACGCCAAAGGCCGCGGAGAGATGGACCGCCATATCGCCGCCTGTAAAGAATGCGCCGCCCTCTACGATAAGATGGCCGCGGCCGTCAGGAAGATGGAGGCCAGGCCGGCCCCGGATCGTCCGCCGCAGTACTGGGAGGGATATTGGGACCGGCTCGAGGCGCGGATGGCGCATGAGGCGGAAGCCCCCCGAGTCCGCCGTACGCTCCGGATCCCGGCCTGGGCCTATAGCGCGGCGTCGGCGGTCCTCCTCGTCTCGCTCGGGATCTTCATCGGGCGGACCCTCCTCCGTCCGCGGCCGGAGCTCATTCCGGTGGCCAGAACGGCGTCATCCGGGACGGCAATGGGGACCGGTCAGCCCGCGCTCGAGACCGGCTCCGTAACACCTGCCTTCGCCATTCGCGCTTCCCGCTATCTCAAGCGCTCCCGGGTGCTCCTCCTCGCGGTCGTCAACTCGGAACCCCGTGAGGAGGACCCCTTCAGACTCAACCTGCCGCTCCAGAAGAGGACGTCGGAGGAGCTGCTGCAGGAGGCCGCGGTCCTGAAGAAAGGGCTCAGGAGCTCGGACCGCCGTCTCGAACGATTGATCTCCGATCTGGAAATGATCCTTCTTCAGATCGCCAATCTCGCCTCGGACTCGGATGATTCGGACATCGAGATCATCAGGGCCGGGGTCGAGAGCCGGGATATCCTTTTTAAGATCAACCTGAGCGAGGGCCGGCGCCCGTCGCCGAAGTCCCCAGCCGGGCAGCCGCGGGCTTGAAGGACAATTTGAACTCAAGGAGAGAGAACATGAGAATGACCATCCAACGCACCCTGACCCGCGTCATCCTGATGGCCGGATTGGCCGTCTTCCTGGCGCTGAACCTGGCCGCTGCGACCTTCCCGGCCGCCGCCGATCCCCAGACGGATGACGCCAAGAAGTTCCAGGCCGTCTACAGCCTGATCATGGAGGAGGACTGGGAAGCGGCCGCCAAGGCCCTCGACGAATTCCTCAGCGCCTATCCCAAGAGCCCTTGGACCGACGACGCCCGCTTCTGGAAATGCTATGCCCTCGAGGAGAACGACCACCCGCGGGCCACGGTCTTCAAGTGCTACCAGGACTTCATATCCGCCTTCCCCGCGAGCGAGTGGGCCGACGACGCCCGGAGAGGGATGATCGAGGTCGCCGAGGAGCTGGCCGACCGGGGCAAGCCCGAGTATATGGCCGTCGTCAAGGCCATGGACAAGACGAGCGACGAGGACGTCGCCATCGCCGCCCTCGAGGCTTTGCGCGATGTCGGCGATGAGAGCGCCCTTCAGAGCCTTCTCGATATCTATGGCCAGAGCCAGGAAGGGAAGCTCCGTTCCCGGATCATTCACGTCCTGGGCGAGTTCGAGAATCCCAAGGCCCTCCAGAAGCTCATCGAGATCTCCCGGACCGACGGCTCTCCCGAGCTCCGGCGCCGGGCCCTGGCGGCCCTCGGCGAGACGGGCCAAGCCGAGGCGATCCCGGTCCTCAAGGAAGCCGCGCAGAACGCCGCGGAGCTGTCCCAGAGACGGACCGCCCTTCGGGCCCTGACCGATTTCGAAGATCCGAGCCTGGTAGGCTTCTTCAAGCAGATCGCCCTGGCGGGCGCGAACGCCGAGCTCGCGCGCCTGGCCGTCGAAGGCCTGGGCGATATGAAACAGCCAGGCCGCGACGAGGCCCTCATGCAGGTCCTCAAAGAGGCCAAGAACGGGGAGATCAGGCGCCGGGCCCTTCATTCTCTAGCTGATGAAGATGAGCCGGCAGCCGGCCTGACCGGCTCGTTCCTGCGCGAGCTCGCCCTCAAGGATGCCGACCCGGAGATCCGCAGCACGGCGACGATGATGATCGCCGAGAACCGCACGCCCGAGAGCCTGGCCCAGCTGAAGGACATCCTCGCGGCGGCCAAAGATGCCGAAGTCCAGGAGGAGGTCCTCCAGGCGATCGCCCGGATCGGCGGGGCCGAGGCCGAAGCCGCGCTGGCAGCGGTCGCTGTGGCCGGGGCGACCGAGGAACTTGCCCGCGAAGCCGCCGACGCCCTGGCCGAGATCGAGGGCCTCGACAAGGCCGCGGTCCTCGGAGACGTCTTCCGGCGGGCCAAGTTTGACGAGGCCAAAGAGGCGGCGCTCGACGCGATGGCCGACCGCCGCGATCCGGCCGCGATCCGGGCGGTGGGCAAGCTCCTTAAAGAGGAGAAGAGCCGGGATTGGAGAGAGAGGATGGTCGATGCGCTCGGAAGCTCCGAGAGCGACGAGGCGGTGCCCATCCTGATCGACGTGGCCAAGACCGACCCCGATGTCGAGGTGAGGACGGCCGCGGTCTCGGCCCTCGGCGAGATCAGGACACCCAAGGCACGCCAGGCTTTGATCGACCTGCTCAAAGGAAAGAAAGACGCGGTCGGCGGCGCGATCGACGATCGGGACGCCGATGGGCGATAAGAAGATCGTCGGGATCATCGTCCTGGCGCTGGCCGGTTTGGGCCTCTTCGCGGGCGGACCGCCGGCGCGAAAGGCCGGGGCGGCGGACAGCACGGCCCCGGCCGCCGCGGCCGTTCTGTCCGCGCAGGCTTCGGCTCCTGGCGCCGTCCAGGCGCTCATCCACCCCCGTCCGGCCGGGCCGGTCGCGGAGAGAGCCGCCTGGGCGCGCGGCGAAGCGAAGGCCAACCGCTGGGAGAAGGGCTTCTGGATCGGGTTTGGGATCCGCCGGCTCATGGGAGAGCATTCGTCGATGGGCTGGTATCCCTGGGGCGGTCCGGAAACGCATCTGACCCTCGAGGACATCATCAGCGGCAGAAAGACCGCCCTCGAGAAGAAGATCGACGGGGACCAGGCGGCGCGCGGCACCGCGGCTTCGATGCCCGGGCTCGTCCGCTCGTTCGCCGCCGGCAGGAGAGACGACGAGCCGGAGCGCCCGGTGATGAAGGACATCGGCATTTTGCTTCGGATGACCGCCGGTGAGGAAAAGTTCCCGGCCGATATCCGGGTCAGCAATCTGGATCTTCCCTTCGATCTCGAGGAACGGCCCTTCATCTGGCTGGGGATGGCGACGGACGCCGAGAGCCTGGCCTACCTGATCCCGCTTTATGGCCAGGCCGCCCGCGAAGATGACAAGCGCTCCCTGCTGTGGGCCATCGGGTTGCATCAGGATGCCGCCGCCGTCGTGCCGTTTGTCGAGCGGATCCTGGCAGGCAAGGAGAGCGAAGAGGTCCGCGCCGAAGCCGCCGCGTGTTTGGGAGAACAGAACGATCCGAAGGCCCTGTCCCTCCTGCTCAAGACGATCAAGACCGACCCGTCAGAGGAGGTCCGCGAGCGGGCCGTCGGCGGTCTCGTCGAGATGGAGCTCCCGGCCGCCTCCGACGCGCTGAACGCGCTGGCCCTCAACGGCACGGATCCCGATATCCGTAAAGAAGCCGTTCGGGGGTTGGCGGATCGGGCCGATGCCGCCTCGATCAGGGCGCTCGAAAAGATCTCCACCGGCGATAAGGACCCGGAGATCCAGGCGGAGGCGATCCACGCCCTCGCCGACCTGCCCGGGCGCAGCGGGCTGGCGCACCTCGTCAACCTGGTCAAGACGCATGCGGACCCGACCGTCCGCCGGGAGGCCGTGGAGGCCATCGGCGATGTCGGCGGCCCCGAGGCCGTCAAGATCCTGGCGGAATGGGCCAGGGGGCGGCGACGGTAGGAGATTCCAGGCCCGGCCGCGGACCGAAGTCAGAGGACGGGAGGAGGGTCAGGAGACCGCTTTGCGCTCGGACGGGAAGCGCTCGTATTCCCCTGCGTCGATGATCTCGCGGAGATGGCGGACGAGCGTCCAAAGCTCGGCATAAGTATTGTAGAGCGCAACGGGGGCGATGCGAACGATGTCCGGCGGCCGGAAATCGGGAACGACGCCCCGGGCGCGGAGGGCCTCGGCGATGCGCAGGCCCTCGGGGTGGACGAGCGCGACGTG
>Ga0209706_10001992_pt1 | contig 11540 bp, 7 predicted proteins | sample PPLLaktember2015_6_FD_187263 | JGI IMG/M metagenome (GOLD analysis project Ga0209706, IMG submission 187263) | Freshwater sediment microbial communities from Prairie Pothole Lake near Jamestown, North Dakota, USA - PPLs Lake P8 Core (1) Depth... | ecosystem: Environmental > Aquatic > Freshwater...
GGGACTCTCCTCGAGCTGGGCGGATGATGTCGTCACGGAGGCCCTCCGGAGCCACCCAACCGCCTCCCCCCAGAGCTCATTGTTTATCACACTCCCGGCGCGCAGCGTGCCTCGACGTGGCCAGGCGCGCGCCCGCGCGCGGACCTGCGGATGCGCTCGCCCCGGTGTGCGCCCGATCGGGCCCACGCGTCCCGCGACCGGACCGCGCGCCAGCGGCCGGCTAGGGGCAGAGCAGCGTGGCGTAGAAGCGGAGATCCGCGGACGCTCCGGCGACGTCGGTCGTCCTGACAAAGAGATGACGATCCGTGGCGCCGCAGTAGACGCACACCTCGGCGTGGCCGGCCGAGAAGAGGGTCACCGACGGGAAGCACTCGTCGATCGCCCGGTCGAACTCGACCTCGAACTCGCCGGTCGATCCCTTCGTGAGCGAGAGCGCGCCGTAGCCCCGGCTGATCGCCCAGTTGCCCTGCATCCCGACCTCGCTGACGAACACGCCGAGCATCGAGCTCGCGGTGCATCCCTGGATGTAGGACTCACACATCCCGGCGTCGTCGCTCACCGAGAGGGTGCAGGACGAGGGAGCGCGCCGCGCCGCGGGGCTCCCGGCCGCCCCGATGCGGCACGACTTCAGCTTCGTCCCCTTCTGGCACGAGGCGAGCTCGGGGAAGGCATTCTTGGGGTCGTCCGGGCTTCCGCCGCCCCAGAGCGGCACGCCGGTCACGGCGCCCGCGCTGACGAGGATCTCCCCGGTCTTCTTGTCGATCCGCGCCTTGCACTTCTCGATCGCCGAAGCCGGCGTCGAGAGGGCGACCAGAAAGAGCCCGAGCAGGGCGACGAGCTGACGGTACGCCATGGCGAAGGTTCCCCCCGATCCCGAACGTCGGGATCCTCCGGGGTCTATCGGCCGCCCGGTGGGGTCGGCTTCACGGGATCTTGGCGATCGGGTATGTCCAGCCCCGACCGGTCGAGCGCGGGTCTTCCACCGCGGCTTGGCCGTAGGATGTTCAATTCGGTCCGGGGGCCGGACGAAACGGGGTAACGTCCCGTCGGGCGCGGGAGGTCTCGGGTGAGCTGGCTCGGCCTCGTGGCCTTCGTGATGGCGCTGGTCGCCCTGCTGCGCACGCGCGAAGGGGGACGGCTCCAGGCGCGCATCCGGCGCCTCGAGGCGCAGATCGAGGTGCTGCAGTCGGCCTCCGGAGCCAGGGCCCACGGCGCGGGAGAGGCGCCTCCGGAGTTCGTGCCTCCCACCCCCGCAGCGGCGGAGCCTCCCATCTCCCCTTCTCCCGATGCGCCCGCAGCCGCGCTGCCGCCTCCGCGTCGGCCCGCCTCGGGCGCGAGCGCGCGCCGCCGCGCGCTCCCGGCGCTCCCCCGCGTCGACTGGGAGCGTTGGATCGGCGTACGCGGGGCCGCGGTGCTCGGCGGGGTGGTGCTCGCGCTCGCGGGGCTCTTCTTCTTCCAGTACTCCATCGAGCACGGGCTGATCCCGCCGTGGCTGCGCGTGCTCGTAGGCACCGCCGTGGGGCTCGGCTGCGTCGTGGGCGCCGAGCTGCGTGCGCGGAGACGCTACGCGGTGCTCGCGAACGGCCTGGTCGGCGGGGGCATCGTCGTCCTCTACGCCGCGTTCTGGGCCGCCGCCGCTCGCTACCACCTCGTCGGCCTCGGGGCGGGTTTCGTGCTGATGGTTTCTGTCACCGGTGCGTGTACGGCGCTGGCGCATCGGCACGCCTCGCTGGTCATCGCGATGATCGGCCTGATCGGCGGCTTCGCCACGCCCTTCCTGCTCTCGACCGGCGAAGACCGCCCGATCGCGCTGTTCTCCTACATCCTGCTGCTCGACGCCTGCCTGCTCTTCGTGGCGCGGCAGCGCGGCTGGCCGCTCCTCGCGCTGATCAGCCTGCTCGGGACGCTCTTCTACCAGGCCGCGTGGATCGTCGGGCGCATGGAGGGCGACCAGATCGCTCTCGCGATCGGCATCCTCGCGGTCTTCGCGGCGTTCTTCGCCGCCGCGCTCCGCAGCACGCCGGCCGAATCCCGCCGCTCCGTGCTCGCGACCCAGGGCTGCGCCGTGCTCTTCCCGTTCGCGTTCGCGCTCCACCTGGCTCTGAACGCGGATCTCGGCCCGCACTTCTACCCGCTCGGCATCCTGCTGATCGCCCTTTCGGGCTCCGCCTGCTGGCTCGGCCGCGCGCAGCGCCAGGCGTGGATGGGGCTCGGGGCTGCGGCCTTCGGGGTCGCGGTGTTCGCCGTGTGGCTGCTCGACGCGAAGCTCGACGCCGCGCTGGCGCTCGAGGCGATGGGCATCTGCGTGCTCCTCGCGGGCGTCTTCCACGCATTCGTGGAGCTGGATGGCGAAACCCCCGGAGCCGACGGACCGGCGCCCGCAGCCATGCTGAGCGCGCTCGGCCTTCACGGCGTGGCGGTCTTTGCGGCCGTCGCGAACCCCGCGGCAGGGCTCTGGCCGTGGCTCGCGGGCTGGCTCGGGCTCACGGGCCTCTCGCTGCGCCACGGCGGCTTCCCGGGGCGCGAGCGGCTCCAGGTCGGCGCCGCGGCGCTCCTCGGCTTCGGCTGGTGGCTGTTCCGCTGGTGGCACGGCGCCGGCTCGGACCTGCCCCGCTTCACGGCCGCTACGGCGCCGGTGCTGGCCGTCGCCCTCGCCGTCCAGTTCCTGGCGATGCTGCGCCGCGCCCCCGGCGTGCGTCGCTCTGCGGAAAACGCGGCTGCGACGTTCGCCGGGGCGATGCTGATCTCCTTCGCGCCGGCCGTCGCGATGCCGCCGCTTGCCGCGCTCGCCGTGAGCGCCCTGCTCGGCGCGCTGGTGCTGCTGGCCGGGGCGCGTGCTCCGGAAGGGCGCTGGCTGCTCGCTGCCACCCTTCTCACCGCCGCCGTGCACACGCTCTGGGCCTTCGAAGAGCCCCTGTTCGCGCCCCACGGCGGCGCCGCGTTGCGTGCCCTCGGCATCCAGCTCGCTGCGGTGACGTTCTTCACGGCCTGGCCCTTCGTCGCCTTCGCGCGCCTCCGCGACGAGCGCTTCGCGTGGTACGCCTCCGCGCTGGCGGCGCCCGCCTGGTTCCTCTCCCTGCGTGAGCTCTACGAGAGCGCGCTCGGCTCCGCGGCCATCGGCCTGCTGCCCGTCGCGCTGGCAGCCGGATCGCTGGCCGCCGCCTGGCAGGCGGCTCGCATGCGGCCGGCTTCCGATCCGCGCCGCGTCAGCAACCTGGCCTGGTACCTGGCCGCTTCGCTGGGCTTCCTCACCGCCGCGATCCCGCTCCAGCTCGAGAAGGAATGGATCACCATCGGCTGGGCGCTCGAGGGGTTGGCCGTCACTCTCCTGTGGCGGCGGCTCGATCACGTCGGGCTCAAGTACTTCGGCCTGGCGCTGCTCGCGGGGGCCGCGATGCGCCTCGTCGCGAACGAGGCCGTCCTCGGCTACTACCCGCGCCCGTCCTGGCGGATCCTCAACTGGCTCCTCTACACCTACCTCGTGCCCGCCGCCGCGATGCTGATTGCGGCGCGGGTGTTCGCGGCCGACGAGGTGTCCAGGGCCCGGGACTTCGAGCGATCCCTCTACCGATCCGGCCACGCGGTGGGTGCGATCGGCGCGGCCTTCGCCGGCGCGCTCGTCGTCTTCGTTTGGATCAACCTCGCGATCGCCGAGTGCTTCGCCGGCGGCGAGACGCTGCGGCTCGGCTTCGAGCGCACGCCGGCGCGCGACCTGACGACCTCGATCGCCTGGGCGCTCTACGCCCTCGGGCTCCTCGCCGTCGGCGTGCGCGGCCGCAGCCGCGGGGCGCGCTGGCTCTCGCTCGCGCTGATGATGGTGACCGTCGTGAAGGTCTTCCTCTACGACCTCGGCGAGCTCGAGGATCTCTACCGCGTGGCGTCGCTGCTGGGGCTGGCCGTCTCGCTGATCCTGGTCTCCTTCGCCTACCAGCGCTTCGTGGTGCCGCTCGGCGAACGCTCGAACGCGGGAGGTGAGAGGTGATGGGCTCTGCGAAGCGTCTGGCGGCGTTCCTGCTGGCGGCGAGCCTCGGCTCGGCGCTCGCCGTGCGCGCGGCGCGCGCGGAGGCCGAGGGCGGGCTCGCCAGCCTGCTCGAGCGCCAGGCGCCGATCTCCGCTCCGGAGCCGGGCCTGGTACGGCTGGTGCTGCCTCCCGAGGTGGTCCAGGCCTGCCGCCCGGATCTCTCGGACCTGCGGGTCTTCGACGGCGCCGAGCGCGAGGTGGCCTTCCTGGTCGACAGCCTGCGCCTCGACGAGAGCGTGCAGATCACGGAGCGCGCAGACGCGGAGGTACTGGGCGTTCGTCGCGAGGTCGTCGAGCCCGAGCGTGGACCGGGCGTCACCGAAGAGATCTACGAGATCGCCGCGCCGGCGCGACCTCCGAGCGCCGGAACCTGGGATCTGGTCTTCGAGAGCGCCCGGGCGCGCTTCGTGCGCGAGGTGACGATCGGCCAGGCCGCGCCGCCCGGCGACGAGATCCTCGCCGCCGCCGAGCCCTTGTTCCGACTCGACGCCGACACCCGCCGCCTGCGCCTGCGCCTGCCGCCGCTCGGCCAGGGCCCGCTGCGGGTCGAGATCCGGGGAAGCGAGGGCTCGTTCCTCGAGCCCGACATGCACTTCGAGAGCGCGCGGCATCTCGAGGCCGGCGAGCGCGGCGGCGTGCTGCTCGAGGAGATCGCGCGCGAGCGGGGAGAGGGGAAGACGGTGATCGTGCTGGCGCGCCCGCCCGGCCTCGTGCCCGCGTGGCTCCGCGTCGAGACGCGCACCGGAGCCTTGCGACGCCGGGTCTCGGTCTACGACGAGCAACAGGGGAGCGCCGACCTTCGGCTCGGCGGCGCCACCCTGTATCGCCTCTCGGGAGGGGTCGAGAGCCTGCTGGTGTATCTGCGCCCCGCTCGCGGCGCGACGTTGCGCGTCGAGATCGACGACGGCGACAGCCCCGCGCTCGAGGAGCTGCGCTTCCACGCGGTGATCCGGCGGCCGGCCCTGGTGTTCGAGCTGCCCGCCGGTGCGGACGGCCGCGCTTCCGGGACCGTGCGCTTTGGCGGTGGACGCGTGCGGCGCGCGCTCTACGACCTCGACTCCTTCCGAGCGCGCAGCGGCCAGACGGGCGCCGACGCGCAGGCCGCGGCGCGGCTCGCGGAGGGCTCGTGGCTCCCGCTCGCCTCCCTCGGCGAGATCCAGCCCAATCCGCGCTTCGACGCGAGGCCGGCGCTGGCCTTCGCCATGCATCCCGGCGCCGAGGTCGATCTCCGCATCTTCAGCCACCGCCGCAGCATCGAGCTCGATCCTTCGCCGGAAGGTCTCTCGCGGCTGGCGCTGGCGGCCGAGGACGCAGCGCTGCTGCGCGCGGACCTGGCGGACCTGCGCGTCGTCGGGGGCGACGGGCGGCAGTGGCCGTATCTGTGGAGCGCGGATGCGCGGCGCAGCGACGTTCCGCTCCAGCTGACCCCGGAGCGCGCGGATCGCCGCCGCTCGCGCTACGGGCTCGCCCTTCCGGCGGCGCCGCTGCGCGTGGAGAGCGTCACGCTCCGCTCGGACGTCCCCTATTTCGACCGCGCGTATCGGATGCTGGCGCGAGACGCGGAGGGCCGCGAGCGGGTCGCGGCGCAGGGCCGCCTCGTCAAGCAGCCGCTGCGCCCGCGCCCGGTCGAGGTCGCGCTCTCCGGCGAGCCGGTGCACGGGCTCGCGCTCGTGGTCGACGACGGGGACGACGCGCCGCTCCCGCTCGCCGCAGGGACGGCGCAGGTGCTGTTGCCCGAGCTCTTCCTGGTGGCGCCGGCCGGACGCTACGCGCTCCTGCTCGGAAACCCGGACGTCGCCGCACCGCGCTACGAGCTCGAGCGGGTGCGCGAGATCGTGCTGGCGGCGAGCAGCCGTCCCGTAGAGGCCGGCGCCCTCGCGCCGAACCCCGCCTACAGCCTGCGCGCACGCCTCGGCGGCGAGGACGGGCCGAGCGGCCTGCTGCGGACGGGGCTCGTGTGGGGCGCACTTCTCGTCGCGGTCGCCGTGCTCGTTGCGCTCACGTTGCGCCTGGTGCAGCAGACGCCGCCGCGCCCTCCCGGCGACAGCTCCGGAACGCTCTGATCGAGCAGGGCTCGCTCAGGCCGGGGCCCCGCCGGTGCGCGCGATCAGCTCGAGCGTGGCCTGCGCGAGCTCGGGACCCGAGTCCTCCTGCAGGAAGTGCCCGCCGCGGAGTCTTCGATGGGGCAGCCCACGGGCGCCGGGGATGCGCTCCTGGAGCGAGCGGTCGAGCCCTCGGGTGATCGGATCGCCGTCGCTGAAGGCCGTGAGGAACGGCTTCTCCCAGCGTTCCAGCACCTCCCAGGCGCGCCGGTTGGCGGGCACCGCCGGGTCTTGCGGCGAGAGCGGCACCAGGCGCGGGAAGGCGCGCGCGCCGGCCTTGTGGCGCTCCTCCGGGAAGGGCGCGTCGTAGGCGCGCAGCTCCTCGGCGTCGAGCGTGCGCGCCGTGCCCGCCTGGAGGATCGAAGAGATCCGGAAGAAGGGCGACCAGCGCGCGAAGGTGCGCCACGCGAGGAAGGCGGCCACGTTGCCGAAGGAGCGAAGACGGGACCCGCTCGGCGGGGTGCCCGAGGGCAGGAAGCCGTTGCCTACCACGATGCGTGCGAAGCGCGGCTCGAGCTCCGCGGCGAGGCGAAGGCCGATGAGGGAGCCCCAGTCCTGACAGACGAGGGTGATCTCGCGCAGGTCGAGCCCCTCGATCAGCGCGCACACCCAGTCGCAGTGACGCTGGTACGTGTAGTCGGAGACGGCGAGAGGCTTCGACGAGCGCCCGAACCCGACCAGATCGGGCGCCACCACGCGCTGCCCGGCTGCGGCGCAGACCGGGATCATCGAGCGGTAGAGGTAGGACCACGAGGGCTCGCCGTGGAGCATCAGGATCGGCGGCGCGCCGCGCGGACCTTCGTCGACGTAGTGCATCCGGAGGCCCGCCGGATCCACCTCCTGGTAGTGCGGCGCGAAGGGGTAGTCCTTCAGCCTCTCGAACCGCTCCGCCGGCGTTTCGACGAAGGCCACTCGCGTGTGCATGTTGCGCACGAGGGTCGGTCATCGGGAGCCGCGGCGCTACTGCGGCGCGGGCCCCACGGCCCGCAGGTCCAGCTCCTTCCGCTGGGCCGCGGCTCGCTCCAAGGCGCGGCCCCGCTCGCGCTCGATCTCGAGGATCAGCTCGCGGCGGATCTTCGCGCGCTGCTCCGCTCCGAGCTCGAGCAAGCGACGCTGGAGCAGCGCGTTGTGCTTCGCGACGAGCTCGGCCGGCAGGATGGGGCGCGCCGCGCCGGGCGCGTAGTGGACGAGCAGGCTCGCGCGCGCCTCGTCCCCCTGGCTCGAGCGCGCGAGCACCTCGAGCTGGTTCTTGCCGACCTCGAGCGGAACCAGCGCCTCCCAGGACCCGTCGGCATGCAGGCGCACCTCGTGGGCGGACTGACCCGACGTGGTGTTGCGCACTGCGACCTCCTCGACGTCGGCGAGGCGCATCGCATCGACGAACTCGGAGAGCCGCCCCGGGTCGGGCACGGGGGTGAAGAGACCGCGGGTGATCGCCGCCATCTCCACTGCTGCGACCGGCCCCTCGAGGGCCTCCGGGCCGATCGCGAACGAGTGGATGCGCACCCCCGCGCGCCGCGCGCGCTCCGCCGCCACCTGCACCGCCCCGACGTTGCCCACCTCGCTGTCTAGGTAGGGCAGCGTCGGCTGTCCGTCCGTGAAGAACAGGACGGTCTTGGTGCTGTCGGGGTCCGGGCTTCCCACCGAGCCGGCCAGGCCGAGCAGCTCGAGCGTGGCCAGGTCGATGCCGGCCGCCATGTGCGTCATCCCGTGGGGCTCGCTGCGCGACAGCTCGTAGAGCGAATCGCGCACGCGCCGGTAATCGGAGGTCAGGGGCTCCTGGGTGAACGCGGCGCGGCGGACCGGAGGACGCTCGAGGTCGCGGACGGAGCGAAGCAGCGCCTCCCCTGCGAAGGTCACCACGCCGACGCGCGTCCGCTTCGGGTCGAGGCCGTCGACCACCTGCTGCGCGGCCGCGACCTCGGCGGCCAGGATCGAGTCGTCCGGATCCGTGCTCCGCTTGTCGGGCTGCGGCGCTTCGACGCCGCGCTCGCCGTCGCCGTCGACGTCCACTCCGCTCGGCTGGTTCGCCGACGAGGACGTGTCGATGACCAGGAAGAGGTCGAAGCGATCGGAGCCGGAGCGGCGCGCGACCGCGCGACCGGCCAGGAACGCGCCGGCGGATTCCCCGAAGATCGCCTCCGGCTCGGGGCTCTCGATCGTGAGCTGCAGGGCGCCGGCGGATGCGTCGGGCGGGGGCGCAGCGGCAGCCAGCGCCTGGTCGAGCCGTCGCGCCGTGGTGTCGGGCGAGAGGTCCCCGTCCGGCGAGCCGGCCGCCGCCCGCCTTCGCTCGACCGGCGAGTTCGCGGCGCTCGCCTGGGGCGCGAGCGTGGCGAAGAGCCTCCCGAGGCCGCCCTCGTAAGGCTCCGCCATCGCCTCGGCGACACCCGCGATCGGGCCCACGCTCGACCGGATCAGATGTCCGCTCGGCCAGGCCGCCTGGAGCAGACCGATCACCCTCGCTCCGTCGGCGAGCAGCACCGGGGCGCCTCCCCAGCCCCGCAGGTCCGCGGGCGCGTCGAGATCGACCTCGATGGCGCCAGGAGCGCTCTTCACCACGGTGCCGGCGAGCCGGACCTCGGAGGCCAGAGGACCTTCCCGGATCCCGAGAACGAACACGCGCGTCCCCGGCTCCGGGAGCTCGCGCGCCGGCTCGAGCAGCCGAACACCCTGCGGCGGCGCCTCGAGAGCGAAGATCAGGAAGTCGTCGCGCGCCGAGGCCCCGGGCGCATGGAAGGCTCGCCCCGGGCGCGCGAAGTAGCGCCGGGAGGTCGCCGCCGGCTCGGTTCCCGGCGCCAGGAACTCGATCTCGCCGACCTCGGCGAGGCGGGTGCGATCGAACGAGTGCGCCGCGCCGACCGCAACCGCTCCGGCCTTGCCGGCGGCCGGCAGGAAGAAGACGCGCCCCGCCTCCCCGGCGCCGCGGAGCCGGCTGCGCGCGACGAGCGCGCCTTCGGCGTGCGCGGGCGCCGGCGCCGCGAGGAGCAGGGCGAGCAGGCAGGCTGCGAGGGCGCGGGGCACTCCCTGAGCGTGCCGGGCCTCAGCCGATCGCGCGAGGCGGCGCCTTCATGAACCGGCGGGCGGCTCGGGCCGCGAGCGCCAGCCGGGTACGCCGACCACGATGAGCCGCAGCTGCTTCTCGATGCGGCGGGCGATCTCGGCCTCTTCCTCGGGCCGCGCGCCGGTCAGGCGCCCGACGGCCGAGACCACGGTCTCCACGAGCAGATCGGCGAACATCTGCCGGTCGCTGCGGGTCCAGCCGACGAGCTCCGGGAAGCGGCTCAAGTCGACGGCCAGCTCGTTGGCGAACAGCTCGAGCTCCATGCGGATCGCGCGGCGCAGCCGGCGGACGCCGCCGAAGCGCTCGCGAGCGATGAAGCGCATGGGATCGCGGTGCTCGCGCACGTGCTGGACGACGATCTCCACCGAGCGGCGGATGGCGTCGGTGTAGAGCGTGTCGTCGCCGCGGGCGGTGCGCACCATGTCGTGGAGCGTGCCGAAGGCCTCGGTCACGAGCGCGAGGCCGAGGTCGTCCATGCCGTCGAAGTGCCGGTAGAAGGCGGTGGGGGTGATGCCGCTCTCCCGGGCGACCTCGCGGAGACTCAGGCTGTCGAAGCTGTGCCTCGACAGCATGCGGAGCGCGGAGTCGAGGAGCGCCCGGCGCGTGCGTTCCTTGCGCTCGGCGCGCGACTGGGTGTGGCGGCGTCGGGTCCTCAGCACCGTCGACGAGTGTACATCCGACCCGCCGGGCCGCCCTGCCCGCAGGCCCGAAACCAATGGCGCAGCGGAGGGATGGGCGGATCGGACGCCCCGCCCTGGCGTAGTTGACAGTCGTGCACTGGAGGTATATTTGTGCACAACCGTCAACTGGAGACCCGGCCCATGCAGCCTCCCCTCACCCCCCCGCGGCGCTGGCCCAGAAGCCTCGTCCGGGCCCTCGACGCCCTCGCCACCCCGCACGGCATCGACCGCTACCTCGAGTGGGTCGACCCGACCTGGTCGGTGCGCGAGGTGCGAGGGGTCGTGACCGAGGTCCGGCGTCAGACGGCCGGCAGCGTCACCCTCACGCTCGAGCCGAACGCGAACTGGACCGGCTTCGAAGCCGGCCAGCACACCGTGCTCACGGTCGAGATCGACGGGGTCCGGCACCGCCGCTGCTACTCGATGGCGACGTCGGCGCACGTGCGGGACCGCTTCGAGCTCACCGTCAGGCGCCACCCCGGCGGGACCGTCTCGCCCTGGCTCCACGCGCACGCGCGGCCTGGAATGGTGGTGGGCCTCTCGCCAGCGCAGGGCGATTTCGTCCTCCCGGCTTCCCGGCCCGATCGGCTGGTGCTGATCAGCGGCGGCAGCGGCGTCACGCCGGTGATGTCGATGCTTCGCACACTCTGCGACGAAGGCCACACCGGCGCCGTGGCGTTCGTCCACTACTCGCTGCGCGCGGAAGACATGCCGTACCGGAGCGAGGTCGAGCGTCTGGCCGCCGAGCACCCGAACGTCCGGCTGCTGCGAGCCTTCCCCGAAGAGCCGGGCCGCGGCGAGCTGGACGGCCTCTTCTGCGACGCCCATCTGCTGGCTGCGGATCGCCATTGGCGGGATGCCGAAACCTTCGTGTGCGGCCCTGCGCCGCTGATGGACGCCGTCCGCGCCCGCTTCGAGCAGGAAGGCCGGCTCGAACGCCTGCACCGGGAGGCGTTCACGCTCGCGTTCCCCGCCTCCAGCCCGGGCGCCGGCGCGTGCGGCACCGTTCGCTTCCAGCGCAGCGGCGTGCAGATCGACGCCGACGGACGCACGCTGCTGGAGCTCGCCGAGGCCGCCGGATTGCGCCCCGCCTCCGGCTGCCGCATGGGCATCTGTCACACCTGCATCCGCCACATGGCGGAGGGCACGGTGCGGGATCTGCGCACCGGCGTCACCCGCACCGCCGTCGACACCGACGTTCAGCTCTGCGTGCACGTCCCGAGCGGCGACGTGCTCCTCGATCTCTGACCCGCCGCGAGGCAAGGAGTCGCCATGACGAGCGCCCTCGATCGATCGCAGCGCCACGAGTTCCCCGAGGCCGACGCCCGGCCCGAGAGCAGCCCGGCGCTGCGCCACCACCTCACACCCGAGCAGGTCGAGGAGCTCGGTGCCGCGCTCGACGCGATCCGCCTGCGCATCCTCACCGAGCTCGGCCAGGAAGACGTCGACTACATCCGCAACGTCATCCGCTGGCAGCGGGGCCTCGAGGTCGCGGGCCGCGGCATGCTGCAGCTCGCGCTGCTGCCGCCCTTCTGGCTCGGCGGCGTCGCCGCCCTGTCGCTGGCGAAGATCCTCGACAACATGGAGATCGGCCACAACGTGATGCACGGCCAGTACGACTGGACCGGCGACGTCAGCCTCTCCTCGGGTGGGTTCGAGTGGGACACCGTCTGCCC
>Ga0209706_10001994_pt1 | contig 11527 bp, 6 predicted proteins | sample PPLLaktember2015_6_FD_187263 | JGI IMG/M metagenome (GOLD analysis project Ga0209706, IMG submission 187263) | Freshwater sediment microbial communities from Prairie Pothole Lake near Jamestown, North Dakota, USA - PPLs Lake P8 Core (1) Depth... | ecosystem: Environmental > Aquatic > Freshwater...
GAGAACCGGCCACAGCACAATATATGGGGCTATCTTGTAATTATAGAATGGGGCTTTTACCTGGTCCCTGTAAAAGACATTTTTCTCGATAGTCCTGTCGTACCAGAAATTATCCGTCGTAAAACTGTTCATGCTGTAGGTTTTCCCATTATAGCATGGCTTACCCGTTTTCGCCTGAATATAGGCTATGCGGGTAAGCTCAGTTTTCCTGGGTTCCTCATAATAAAGTTCACGTGCGCGCTCGTCAAGGATTGTGCCAATATTGATCTGGCTACTGGTATACGGTGCACAACCGGCTCTGGTCCTTACAGCGTTTAAATCAGCGGCTGCCTGATCCAGGTTGTCTTTCCAGAAATAGGCTTCTGCCCGGAGCAGGTATGTTTCAGCAAGCCTGAATGCATACCAGTCCCCAAATCCGCCGTCAGGCGTGTTGTCGGTAGGATCGATTACATACAGCTTGTAATGCGGCCAGTCGAACCAGGACCTGATCGTATCTGTGCAAAGAATACCGCCGCCGGCATCAAAAAGCTGAAGCTTTTGATTATAGTAGGGGTCGCCTGAAGCCTTCAATCCGGGTACATTGTAAACCATGTCCTCCATTCTCATCCAGTTCGGATACTTGTGACGCATGTCGTTAGGATCATCCCAGAGATCATGCTGATACCAGGGTGAAGGACGAAGACGTCCGATTCCCCTTCCGAACATGCCCACCTGATCAATCTCAACCGGCACACCGCCGACAAGTGCACCCAGAGGCTGATCGGTGGTTCCGGTCTGGCCTGTTGGAGTTTTTACCTTCCCAGCACCACCCCAGTACGGAACGGCCTGGCGCATGATCCTTAACTTCTCGCTGGCACCATCCTCTGTCATCGTTTCACTGCATACAAATAACCAGATCGTTTCGGTGTTCTCGGCAAGAGCCTTATTTTCTTCCTGGTGAAGGTCCCAGATAAGATCGTGTGTCGGATCATTCCTGTACGATCCGAACCTGGTCGTCATCAATGCATGGATGCCGTCGTTTATGACTGCGCTTGAGGATTCAATTGCATCATCAAATTCCAGTAGCGCAAGGTTGACTTTTGTAAGCAGATGATTGACGGCAGCCTTGCTTATATCGCCTATTGGAGCATCAGATTCCACCCATTGAGCTGCAAAATCAAGATCCTTTTTGCATTTCAGAAGAATGCTTTCACGGGTGCATGAGAAGAAATCAAGTTTTGGCTGGTTTATTTCTTCCAGGATCAACGGAACGTCGCCAAACTGATGAACCAGTCTGTAATATACATTTGCCCTGTGGAAATAAGCCTTTCCGAGAATATTGTTCCGCTCTTCATCTGTTTTCCACTCGGCATTGTCAATGCGGGAAATAACAACATTGGCATACTTTATCCTGTTGTACGCTTCTGTCCAGTAATTTCCAAGCTTCGTAACGTCACCGTAATTGAAGTTGGCATCAGGCAGGATTACTGCAGGCATATCCATATGGATACCGGTTTTATCAGTAGTACCCTCCACCGCAATATCAGAGAAGATACCTTCCGAAATAAACGGAGGTGTATCACCGTACATTTCATGTCTTGCATTCCGTAAGCATGCAATCAATGCCGCATTGAATCCATCGGCGTTAACAAAGGTATTTTCAGGGGCATAGAATGATAATGGTTTCGGTGTAAGGAAGTCCTCAGAGCACCGGGGACCCGTAAAAACCATAACCATCAATAGCAGAAATATTAAACTTATCTTTTTCATATCCGGTATATTATAGGGTAATGTTCACTTTAAATGAAATATAGGACGGAGTGTATGCATCATTTTCCGGATCCATCCATGACCATTGGGGAGCATAAACCAGTGGATTATCGGCCACAACAGACAACCGGCAACTTGTAATTTTTGTCCTTGAGAGCAGACTGGCAGGAAGATTGTAGGATAATGATACATTATCCATCCTGATGAACGAATTCTTCTCCCAGACATTGAAGTTGGTCTCATAGCTGTCAACCCTGGCCCATTTATTGCCCGGATTCTCAGGAGTCCAGTAAGGAACGTTATAATATGTTCCCCTGTCATAAAATGCTTCATTGTTTCTCAGGAAGTTGTTGGCTTTAAGATGGCCAAGGTAGGAATACATTTTGACCGATAACACCCAGTTTTTATACTGGATTTCGTTCCTGAGGCTTAATCTGACCTTTGGCCTTCTGTAGCCCAGGAATTGCTTGTCTTCATTGGTGTATTTTCCGTCGTCATTTACATCCTCAAGCTTGTAATCGCCGACCGACCTGGAATAAGTGGTAGCCTCATCGGATTCGGCTGTCTGCCAGATGCCAAGTGTCCTGTAGTCCCATACTTCATCAACTGCATGCCCGATGAACCATTCATTTGTGATATCATCAACTTCCCTCTGTTTTCCTGTAATTGCGTCTGTTACATAGTCTCCGAAAAGATGTACGATTTTGTTCTTATTATGTGAAAACGCAAAATCGGAACTCCATGAAAAGTCATTTGTTGCAATGTTAACTGTGTTCAGGGTAAGTTCAATTCCCACGTTATTCACCTGCCCCATATTGGAGAATACACTGGTGTAACCTGTGACATTTGGCAATTGTCGTGGTATAATAAGGTCTTCCGTTATTGAGTAATATGTTTCAAGGCTTCCCCTGACACGGCCTTTAAAAACTGAGAAGTCAATCCCTCCGTTATAGGCGGATGTCTTTTCCCATTTCAGGTTGGCGTTAGCCATACGGTCTGTATATAGCTGGGATACATATTGTTCAACCCCGCCTTCAATCAGAAGGAACTTGCCCGAAGCCAGGTTGGAAAGCGCATCATAGATCCCCACGCCACGATTACCGTTTACACCGTATGACAGCCTGAATTTTAACTGATCGATCCAGTCAACATTGAAAAAGCTTTCTTCACTTAGTGTCCATCCTGCTGCGACTGACCAGAAATTAGCTCTGGGGTTTGCCTGGCCAAAGGCAGAATAACCATCACGACGGAAAGATCCTGTCAGGTTATACCTTGATTTATATGTGTAATTAAGACGGGCAAGCAGCGCATCACCAGTACTTACCTGATCATCACTCCTCAGGGATACATCCTCGGTTGCTGCCTGTATCCTGTGGTAACCAAGCACATCGGACGGTTGGAAATTCTGTCTTTCCATGTATTCAAACCAGTAATTGTATTTTTCCGCATTTTGAACAAACGTGGCATCGAAAGCATGATCACCGAAAGTTTTGTTCCACTTCAGCATATTGTTTATCTGCCACTCAAAAATGGTTGTGTTTTCCCTTGATGCTCTTCCTCCCTGAAGCGCCCATTCAAAATGACCGGAAGAGTAGGAGTTATAATCCCTGTTCCAGTTATACCGCGGAATAAATTCTGATGTGAATGAAAATCCATAAGGAAGAGTTACTGTTCCATAGATTTTGCTGTTCAATGTGTTGTATTTCCGGTAACGGTCGCGAAACCTCATCTCCAGCCAGAAATTGGGAGCATTGATATAACCCGATGGAGTCAGCATTAGTGTCTCTCCGTCATCCTCAAACATCGAAGAATATGGGGTATTGAAAAGACTGTTTCCCGGGGATATCGGACTCTCATCCCTGAAGGCCATCTGAGTGTTGATTCCGACTGTCAGCCAGTTATTAACAGCTGCTTCAAGATTAAGTCTTGAGCGGATTGTGTTAAATTCTTCATTGTACCTGATCCCTTCATTGTCGGTAAATCCGACAGACCAGTAATATGAAACGGCATCACCGCTGCCCGAAAGGCTCAGATTATAATCCTGTGTCATCCCGTTCTGCCAGGTATATTGTTTGAAATCAGTTAACTTCCCCTCTTGATAATTATTAATTTCAATCGGGGCAAAACCGATCCTTGATAACCAGACCTCATCCAGGTCGGGTGCCTCAGTCGAACCGTCATATGCCTTCCATTGGTCAATTGATACTCCTGTTGGAAGGTTTTCATAACTGTTATAATAGCCCGGACCGATCGTGATCTGGCGGCGTTCATTCGCCTCAAACCCTGCTATCCTGCGTGCGATATGCTGTTCGCCGTTCATCATTTCAAAATGGGCATGAGAAATGTAGGCAAGCCCGGTACTAGTGCTTACATTGATCACAGGCTTTCCCTTTGCGCCTCTTTTTGTAGTTATCAGGATAACCCCGTTGGTTGCACGTGCACCATAAATAGCTGCAGACGACGCATCTTTCAGAATATCAAATGTTTCGATATCGACCGGGTTGAGATCCGCGAGATCACCGTAATATATCATACCGTCAACGACGACAAGCGGTGCATTGGCTTGTCTCTGGGGCATATCTGTCCCGTTGCTGTCGTCAGCCCTCAGGGAATGGTCTCCCCTGATCAGCATGTCAGCCGTGCTGCTTATTCCCTTGGCACTTGTATTGAGGCTGACGGCCAGACCAGGAATCGCTCCCCTCAGCATTGTCGTTACATTCGATGTTGCTTCTGTTTGCAGGTCTTCTGCGTCGATCCTCGAAACTGCACCTGTAAGATCTTTTTTCTTGACTGTACCATAACCAATTACGATAACTTCTTCAAGCATGCCGACATCAACCTGCATTACGACGTTGAATGATGTCTGACTGCCGATCTCCAGATCCATAGGTTTCATGCCGATGAAAGAAAAGGAAAGCATATTGGTTTCTTCAGGGACAGATAACAGGAATTTTCCTTCCCCATCCGTCAGAGTTCCGACTACCATTCCTTTCACCAGGGCTCCCTTTGCAAGGACGGTCGCCCCGACAATGGGATTCTGTTCCTCATCCGTTACCTTGCCGGTAATGGTTTTTTGCGCCAGCGAACTCCCAAGGAATCCGATGAGCATAAATGAAATCAGGATTAGTTTTCTCATAGATTTTAATTGAAGGGTTGAAGAATGATAATGAATTTAGTTATTATAAATTAGGAGTAATCTATCACTTTAATTCATGAACTATTACCGGGATCAATCTACTTCAAATCAAATCAGCCGGTTGTGAATCCCCAAAAGGTATTTTCCCTCTGCAACAAACCGGGTATGTCAAATATATTATTAAATCTTTAATTCTGCAATCGGTTGCGAAAAAAAGTTAATGAATGTTAAAAGATTTATTTTTTGGTCTTGAACCTTATTTTTCTGACTTGATTGTAACCTTTGGTGGATAAGCGAAATAATACCATGCGCTCTCAGCCCTGTCCCTGTCGATCTTTCCGTTGAAAACAAGGAAACGGTATTTCAGCACATAATTTTTCCCCGGATCCAGGAGCCAGTCCATGTCTTTTGTAGGGCAGAAATTTGCAAACATATCTCCGCGGTTATACTGATTCTCAGGCCAGATACGCAAGGGCTCGGGGTAGTTGTAATTTGTCGGGAAAGACATCATTACAACACCTGCATATTCATTGTCAATGGCACCCTGCACGATGCACCAGCGGGCTTTGGATCCGTCGGCATCTTTCCGTGTCATGCCTTCCGAAGTAAGAACCATGCTGTTTTTATTATCCCACTTTTCAGTTGTCCTCCATCCAAGGCCTGCATACCTGTATTCAAGAAGTTTGACCGGACTTTTATCTGCACAGTTAAGTTGTATATTAAAGTCAACTGCATAGAAATCCTCATCCTTCTGCAGCCTGAAGACCCTGACACTTTGCAGCTCATTCAGTGCAACCTTTGTTCCACCCGACTTTGTGAATACTATATGTTCGTGCAGGGCATCAAATTCACCGTATACGGGTCCTTCATCGATTGATGTAAAATTCGCAAATCTGACCGTTCCCTGTTTGGTATTGATATTCCAGAAATCAATTGTATCTCCCTCGTAGGCAACATGCGTCCATGGATTCCAGATACCGTAGTGATGATAATGATCAGGAGGCTGGATCCTGGTCAGGACCTGTCCCTTCGGTGACCATAATGGATGTATGAAACCGCTTCTTTTGTAAGCAGTATCCACACCTGCAGGTGGATAGACTGTCCCGAAACAATATTGAAGAAGACTCCTGCCATCCTGTTTTAAAATAAGTGCGCCATCATTGACTGATGTTGTTACGCCACCGTTTTTCATTGGTTTTCCCTGCACAAGTTCATAGAGCCTCTTTTCACCTGAAGTTTTTGCCCCGGTTATCATCCAGTGAATTTTACGCTGGTCACCGGGTTCTACCTGGAACGGGACTTCAGTTCTGGCACCGCCCTTCACTTCATATAAAACCAACAGGGTATCATATAAATATGTTACGTCATCTAGATTGAAACTTGCCGGAATATTTAATCCAAAGGCTGGTTTTGGAAGTACCACTTCAAGGGTTGCGACTTTCTGGGAAAATGCACCTGCTGCCATCAGGCATAAAATGGCTGAAAATTTGACTCTTCTGAATATTGCTTTCTGCATGATCCTGATATTTTTTATGGTTAGACAATCTCCTGCCAGACCAGGTCTGCTGTCTGGACTTTTAATTAATACCTCTTAAAAATATTTATCAAAAAAATAATTCTTTCATTTGAATCTCTGAATGAATGCATAAAGATTGAAATGAGAACTTCAGGTTTCTTCCTTTAAATTTGCCGGGTCTATTTTTTATATATGATAAAAATACAATAAAAAACTGCAATCGGTTGCAGTTTTTTATACATTTTATTTCTGCTTCCGGCTTTTTATACTAAATTTGTTTGTTTACCTCCCTTGAAATGAGAAACACCAGAGATGTCACCATCTATGACGTGGCCAAAGCCCTTAATATTTCACCTTCAACAGTCAGCCGGGGATTACAGGATCATCCACATGTTAAAAAGGAGACAAAGAAGAAGATTAAAGCGGTTGCCAGTGAGATGGGATACCAGCAGAACAAGTTTGCAAGCAGTTTACGTAAAAGAAGCACGGAAACAATCGGTGTTGTTGTCCCCAAGCTAAACAGCTACTTTATGGCGACCGTGATCGCCGGGATGGAGAAGATAACGAATATGCACGGCTATGGACTCATAATCAGCCAGTCGCAGGAATCCGGAAAACATGAGAGCTCCTGTATTTCCACTCTTTTTACCAGCAGGGTTGACGGGATCCTGATTTCTCTGGCATTTGATACAGGAAGCATGGAACATTTCGACATCCTTTTTAGTAAGGGTATCCCAGTAGTTTTTTTTGACAGGGTTGCCGAATGTCATGGTTGCATGAGTGTGGTGATTGATAATTACAGAGCCGGTTATGAAGCTACTTCCCACCTGATAGAGCAGGGCTGCAAAAGGATCGTTCACATGGGGGGGAACATTCTGCGAAATGTATATTCAGAACGTTTCAGAGGTTACAGGCAGGCATTAAGTGACAATGGAATTGAATTCAATCAGAAATTGGTCTTTATCAGCGATTTAACAGAAGAATCAGCAAAAGCCATCGCAAAAAAGATAATCAGGATGAATCCACGGCCCGATGGTCTTTTTACAGCAAATGACACAACGGCTGTTGCAGCCATGGTTGAATTTCAGAACTCCGGCCTGTTGATACCGAATGATATTGCGGTTGTGGGATTTAACAATGAACCTGCAAGCAGGGTGATCCGGCCAAACCTTACATCTATCGATTATCCGGCAAGGGAAATCGGTGAGGTCGCAGCCACCTCACTTATAAATAAATTGATTAACCCCCAACAGGTCAGCGTGAGCACAATCGTCCTGAAGCATTCACTGATAATCCGTCAGTCATCTCTAAGAAAAGGATAACAATCTATGGCAAGGGCAAAAAATCCGGATATATATTTTTCTATCCATTATTGCTGTTCTGGTACATCCGGAATACCTGACGGCAAACGACTGATAAACATCGGGATATTGATTAATTAATTCTTTAAAACTATGCTGCTATTAGGAATTGACCTGGGAAGCTCTTCTGTTAAGGCTTCAGTAATTGACGGCGAATCAGGCAAATGCCTTGCCTCGGAATTTTATCCGAAGGAAGAAATGAAGATTATAGCCCCGCAACCGGGCTGGGCAGAACAGGATCCTGAAGATTGGTGGGAAAATCTGAAAAATGCAGTTGCGGGATGCCTTTTGAAAGTCGGGCCCGGGAAAAATGATATCGGCGCCATCGGGATATCATACCAGATGCACGGACTTGTTACAGTCGATAAGGAAGGCAAAATCCTGCGTCCCTCAATAATCTGGTGCGACAGCAGGGCCGTGGAATACGGTGATAAAGCTCTTAAGGGGCTCGGCAGGGATTTTTGTCTTTCACACCTGTTAAATTCCCCCGGTAATTTTACCGCGGCCAAGCTTGCCTGGGTAAAGGACAAAGAGCCTGACATTTTTGAAAAGATCGATAAGATAATGCTCCCCGGCGATTTCATTGCAATGCGGCTGACCGGAGAAACACATACTTCATTCACCGGTTTATCGGAAGGCATCTTCTGGGATTTCACCAAAAACGGGGTGTCCGATGAACTTATGGAATATTTTGGATTTGATCCCGGAATATTGCCTGATGCGGTCAGTTCATTTTCAACTCAGGGAAAACTGACCAGGACAGCTGCCGGTGAACTTGGACTAAATGAGAAAATTGTTGTTTCATACAGGGCTGGCGACCAGCCAAACAATGCACTTTCGCTGAACGTTCTCGATCCGGGCGAAGTTGCTGCAACAGCCGGCACTTCAGGTGTGATCTATGGAGTCACCGATCAGAAAAGATATGATCCGCAGTCGCGTGTCAACACTTTTCTGCATGTTAATCACAGTATGGAAAAACAACGGCTGGGAGTATTATTGTGCATAAACGGGACCGGGATATTAAATTCATGGTTAAGAAAATACACGGGTAGTGCCCTGACATATAATCAGATGAATGATTCAGCCGGCAGTGTTCCTCCCGGTTCGGAAGGTCTCACCGTACTCCCGTTTGGCAATGGTGCTGAACGGATGCTTATGAACAGGGATATTGGTTGCCGGATAATGGGGCTGGACTTTAACAGGCACTCAGATGCACATCTTTACAGGGCCGCCCAGGAAGGAATAGTGTTCTCATTCAGATATGGCTTCGACATAATGAAGGAAGCGGGAATCGATCCGCATCTTATACGCGCCGGAGAAGCAAACATGTTCCTCAGTCCTGTTTTCAGGGAAGCCCTTTCGGCCATTACAGGAGCAATAATCCATCTTTACAATACCGACGGCTCCATCGGTGCCGCGAGAGGTGCAGGGATCGGATGCAGGTATTATAAGTCTGCGAAAGAAGCTTTTAACGGACTTGCTGCTGTGGGCATCACAGAGCCGGACAAATTGAAGGCAGGGCTGTATGAAGAAGCCTATTCAAGATGGAAAGAATACTTATTAACATGTTAATTTCCTGATAATCCGTGCCGTTCTTTGCGAAAATTTTGAGTACTTTGCGGTTAAGAAAATCAAACAAGGTAAAACCTCTTAAAAATTATCAATATGATTTACAAAGGAACAAAAGAAGCATATCCCGGTATCGGGAAAATTGAATTCGAGGGAAAAAATTCAAAAAATCCCCTTGCATTCAGATGGTATAATCCTGAAGAAGTTGTATCAGGTAAAAAGATGAAGGATCATCTCCGTTTTGCAATTGCATTCTGGCATTCATTCTGCGGCGACGGCAGTGATCCGTTCGGAGACGAAACGCATCTCTTTCCTTGGAAGAATGCTGCGAATAATGATGATAGGGTAAAAATGAGACTTGATGCCGCTTTCGAGTTCATTACCAAAATCGGAGCTGGTTATTATTGTTTTCATGATGTTGATGTAGTTGGGGGGGGCTCGGTCCTTGAGATCGAGAAGCGTCTTGAAAAGTTTGTCCCGGTTATGAAAAAAATGCAGGACCAGACAGGAGTGAAATTGCTCTGGGGGACAGCAAACCTTTTTTCAGATCTGCGATATATGAATGGTGCTTCAACAAATCCTGATTTTACGGTTGTTGCCAATGCCGGTGCGCAGCTCAGGAATGCAATTCATGCCACGATTGAGCTTGGAGGTGAGAATTATGTTTTCTGGGGAGGAAGAGAAGGTTACATGAGCCTTCACAATACCGATATGAAAAGGGAACTTGCCCACATGGGTATGATGCTGTCGATGGCGCGTGATTATGGCCGTAAGAACGGATTTAAAGGTACTTTCCTTGTCGAGCCCAAACCCATGGAACCGACAAAACACCAGTACGATTATGATGTGGCAACAATTATCGGATTTCTTCGCGAGCATAAGCTGGATAAGGATTTCAAGCTGAATATAGAGGTTAACCATGCAACCCTCGCAGGGCATACATTCCAGCATGAGCTTCAGGTTGCTGCCAATGCCGGACTGCTGGGGAGCATTGATGCAAACAAGGGTGACTACCAGAATGGATGGGATACCGACGAGTTCCCTACGAATGTTTACGAGCTTACTGAAGCAATGATGGTTATTTTGCAGGCAGGAGGCTTTACTTCAGGCGGTATTAATTTCGATGCAAAGATCAGGCGGAACTCAACCGAAACTGAAGACCTGTTCATCGCCCATATCAGTGGGATGGATACGTTTGCAAGGGCTTTGGTGACCGCCGATAAAATCCTGAAGGAGAGCGACTATCTCAAGATGAGGAAAAAAAGGTATGAATCGTTCGATCAGGGTAAAGGCAGGGATTTTGAAGCTGGTAAGCTTACCATTGAGGATCTGAGGGAAATTGCTTCAAAAACGGGTGAACCTGAAACGAGAAGCGGAAAACAGGAGCTCTATGAGCAACTGATCAACATGTATCTGTAATTTGTGATTTTGGTTCAGTTATTTGTTGAAGTAAAAATTTTGATGACGGGAGGACTGAAAATAGACTTCTTTACCTTGCACAATTCCGCCACGTGGATCACTGATGCAATATACTTCTCCGGGAAATCGGCAGGCAGCTGAATATCAAGAGTTATATTCGTCGGAAGCCCCGTTTCCTTGCTATATTCTGCATCCTGAATTATCCTTATTTTATCGGTTGGTATATTCCTGTTGTCGCAGAAGGATTTCACGTAGATACCGGCACAGGTTCCGATTGAAGCCATATACAATACAAAAGGCGACGGTGCCGAATTTTCACCTCCGTCTTTTAAAGGCTGATCGGTCTTTATAGAATGGCCCTGCGTATGCGCGGTAATGATTTTCCCTCCGTCAAATGTAATTTCCATGATTCCAAAGATTTAAATAAGTTAAAAGGGTCACTGCAAAATTTATGCTGCTTTTTTGGTGACCCTTTTCTATTATCTGCAAAAATACATCAATTACTTTGTAATGGTAACTGTCAAATTTTGATTTATTACAAAGCAAATAAGGGGTGCAATGCCTCTAAAATTATCAGAACAGGATGCCCTACTTTCCTCTTGACAGCATCAATTCAAGGTCTTCTTTCAATGCTGAAAGATCTTCCTCATGCTCCACCTCCTGTGAAAGAATAGTAAGGACCATGTTATAAGTCACAGGATCTGCCTCTCTTGTTGTGTCCAGCAGGGCATTATAGACACGGATAGCGCACTGTTCCCCTTTGATATTCTGATTTAG
>Ga0209706_10001997_pt1 | contig 11518 bp, 13 predicted proteins | sample PPLLaktember2015_6_FD_187263 | JGI IMG/M metagenome (GOLD analysis project Ga0209706, IMG submission 187263) | Freshwater sediment microbial communities from Prairie Pothole Lake near Jamestown, North Dakota, USA - PPLs Lake P8 Core (1) Depth... | ecosystem: Environmental > Aquatic > Freshwater...
GGTGACCCTCATGTTCGTCGAGGGCGGCATCAAGGTCCTGTTGTCGGCGACGATCGTCGTCTCGTTGCCGCTGCTGGTCGTCGGCGTGCTGCTGGCGGTTTCGCTGATGCGGATGCTGCGGGAGGACGTCAGGTTGCCTTCCCGGCTCCCATAGAGGATTTCTGCCGGGACAGCAGCGTCGCGGCAGCGCCGAGCAGCAGGCGCGAATACACCTTGTGAAAGCCGGTCAGCGGGCCATGCACCCGCCCGAGGCTCCGCTCGCCCGTTTTCGGATCACGGACCGCGACGACGACCGACCCGAAGTGGAGGCGGGTGCCAGCCTGGCCGGCTGTCGGTGCAACCATCAACCACGAGCGCGTGCGGCCGGTGAAGTCGCACATCAAGAGCTGGTCGGGCGCGCGTGCCTCCACGGACCAGGCCGCGAACCCGTCCCGCTCGCCGCGTGCGAGCTGGCGCGCTTCTTCGTCCGTGGAGGGTCGCGCGACCAGCCGGCGCAGAATCCAGCGTTCGATCCGGAACAGCCAGGTGGTATAGAACGCCGTCACGAACTCGACGTGCGTGACCGGGCGTGGAAGATCCGTGAAGAAACAGTCGACGTAGGCGCCGTCAACTCGATACCGCTGGGTCAGGGCGTCCGCCGGAAGCGCCCCGGCGTGGATGGCTACTTGCGTTCCTTCAGCGTGTAGTCCGCCGGCGCCTGGAACAGCGCGTCGTCGAGCGGCGAGGTCTCGACCGAGTCGATCGTCGTCGTGGTCGAGACGCCGCCCATCTTGGCCATCATCGCCGCGATCGGGCCATCGCCCTCGACCTTGATGTCCATGTTCGCCTCGTACGGGAGGCCCCCGATCGCCGCGAACTCCGCGTACATCTGGGCCATTGCCTTCGCCTGGCCGGGCGCTCCCTGTGCGGCGCGCGGGTCGCTGAAGATCCAGCCCTTCTCGGCGGCGCCCTTGTAGAAAGCCGCGTAGTCCGCAGCGCCCGGCACGCCCTTGGCGATCCAGGAGACGCCGCCAAGCAGCATCGTCATCGGCATGCCGCCCGGGCCGCCAATGGTCGCGGGCACGACGATCTTCACGTCGTATCCGTCCGCGACCTGCCCGTTGATCGTCTTCGTCTGGCCGTTTGGCGTGATGGATGCCTGCACGCCCTCGGCGGGCACGGACTTGGCAATCTCCTGCGTGAAGGCGGCCATGTCCCAGACGTCGACTTCCTTCTTCTTGTCGTTCAGGACGTACATCCTCTGCGCATCCACGTCGAAGATGGTCACGGCGCTCGCCTTGCTGGAGACGGCCTCCGAACGCATTTTCAGGCCTTTGATGTAAGTGACGTTCGAGGTCTCCCCGGACATGCCGAGGCCTTTGCCCGTAGCGGTGGCCTTGATCGTGAGATCGGCGTGCGCGGGCGCGAGGACGACGAGGGCGAGGACGGCGGACAGCATCCGGCGGTGCATTGCGAAACTCCTGCGCGGGGATACCAGGATTCTACTCCCGCCGGCTGTCTTCGTCAGTCGGGCTCAGCTTGACCTCCGGCCCCATCACGTAGTCGAGTCCCAGGAACATCCGGTACCGCTCGATCGTGTCCGCCGGAGCGTCCTTGGTCCGCAAATACCACCGGCCCTCGTGCAGGTTGGCGCGGTCGATGTCGGCGACCTCCGCATCCGGCAGCCGGACCGTGTACTCGACGGCCGCCGTGCCGTCACCGGGCAGGGTCACCTTCGTCACGCGGATGGAACTCTGGTGCAGCTGCTCGAATATGTGCGGCAGAATTTCCCGCATCATGTAGTTAGTCCCGGCGAACACCTGCGCCTCGGTCATGCCTTCGCGCTTGCGGGGCGGGGTGCCGGTAAAGAACGCCTTGACGAGTGGTATGACGTTGACGTTCTTGCTCTCGGCGGCGCGCAGGAAAAGCGGCAGCAGCCCTGCCTTCAGCGCGCCGAGATCACGCGGATCGATGAACTCCGCCGCCGCGACGAAATCGGACCGCGCATAGGCACGCCAGTAGCTCTCCATGAGTTGCGTGACTTCCAGCTCGGAGGCATGGGCAGCGCCGGCCGCGAGCAACAGGACCGCCGCCCAACGCGAAGCCGCAAGCCTCGCTCCGCCCACGGGCTACGCCCGCCGCTTGTCGACGACGAACGTGTCGTTGATCTCGGCGACGCGGCGCGTCCCCGCCTGGCGCATGTTGCCGGCAAGCTCCGCCTGCAGGATCTCGAGCACACGCTCGACACCTTCCTGCCCGAAGGACGCGAGTCCCCAGATATAGGGCCGGCCGATGCCGACCGCGTCGGCGCCGAGCGCCAGCGCCTTGAAGACGTCGGCGCCGCGACGGACGCCGCCGTCCACCAGCACCGGCACGCGGCCGGCGACTGCCGGCGCGACCTCGGCGAGGCTGTCGATCGACGCACGACCGCTGTCCTCGGCACGCCCGCCGTGATTCGAGACGATGATGCCGTCGACGCCGTGTTCTATCGCGAGCAGCGCGTCCTCGCGCGTGGCGAGGCCCTTGATCACGAGCTTGCGAGGCCAGATGTCGCGCAGGCGCCTGAGGTACTCCCAGGTCATGTCGGCCGGTTCGAGCGAGCCCACGCCCGAAAGATCGAGGCCTGAGAACATCGGTTTGCCGTCGATGAATCCGGAAAGCTGCGTGCGGCCCGTCTTGTGGCAGGCCGTGCAGTCGCGCGAATCGCGCGGGATCGCGCGCGCGAGCGTCACGCGGTTGGAGCCACCCTGCAGGTCCACGGTCAGCACCAGCACCGGGCAGCCGGCGGCCTCGACGCGGCGCACCAGCGCCTGGGTCACCGGCCAATGGTCGGTGGGGTAGAGCTGGTACCAGACGGGTTCGCCGCGCGCGGCATTCACGTCCTCGACGCCGGTCGAAGAGACGGTGGAAAGGATCTGCAGGTGTTTCTTGGATCGCGCCGCCTTTGCCGTCGCGATCTCACCATCCGCGTGGAACGCGCGCTGGCTGCCGACCGGATCGAGGAAGATCGGCGACTGCCAGGTGGTGCCGAACAGGTTGACGGAAGTGTCGATCCGGGAGATGTCCACCATCCGCCGCACGCGCAGGCCGTAGTTCGCGAAGCCGGCGTCGTTCGCGTGCAGCGTTGCGTCGCCGTCCACCCCGGTCTTGAGGTAGCCCCAGTGCGCGGGCGGGAGATTCGCGCGCGCGAGCCGCTCGAAGTCGAAGATGTCGAGGGCCTTGGCGGGGGAGTCGATGAGCGGGTCTTCGCTCGCAAAGGCTCGCAGCGCAGGTGTGAGGCCCGCAAGCGCCGGGGCCGCGAGCATGGACTGCAGGACGCGCCTGCGGGTTTGCATCGTCATGGCTGCCCCTTGATCTGCCGATCCCAGTCGGCCGCATCATAATGTCCCTGCGAAGACGCGATGAATCCGTCCGCGCCGATCGTCCATTCCTCGTAGCCGCCGATCTTCACGGGCCGGCCCGTGCCGCCCGGGCCCGAGTTCGTCCCCGTGAATCGCCAGCGGTAGCGGTATTTGCCGTCATCGTGCTCGAGCCTGTCGAGCTCAACGACCATGTCCGGGTAAGCCGTCATGAAAGCCCGCACGGCTTCGGTAATGCCGGCACGGCCGACGGCCGGCGCGCCGTCGTTGATGGTCAGCGACCCGTTCTCGGCGTGGAACGCGGCGACACGCGCGGCATCCTGGCTGCTCCAGGCGGCGCTGTAGCGGATGGCGAACTGCTTCATGTCCTGGATGGCGGCCTAGCGGTTGCGCCGCGCCACGTCTTCCATGAGCTGCGCGTTCCGCTCCTGGTAGTAGCGGAACAGCTTCGCGAACTCCGGCTCCGAGCCGGCGAAGTAGCCGATCTGGCGCACGTGCACCTGTCCGCCTTCCTCGACCATCTGCCGCGTGATCCAGGCGGGATGCGCCGGGTGGTCCTTCGTGGTGAATATCCAGAACGTGCGCGTGCGCATGTCCGAGAAGGCGACCTGGTGCTGGCCCGCCAGGATCTCGGCGGAGGCCAGGTAGGTCTGCCGGATCTGCTCCGCGTACTGTGCCCACTGTTCGCGCGTGATCTGCGGCGTCGGGTAGGGTTGGAACTCCTGGGCGACGGCAGGCGCGGCGGCCAGGATCGCGGCCAGCGACAGCGACACCGCCAGCACTCGGGGGTGGATCGTGAACTTCATCGGCCGTTAGCTTGGGGCGAAAACGGGGCTTTTTGCAATGCCGCATCCCGTGGCGCGATCATTGCGCCGGAACCCGAACGAGGCGCAGCTCTTGGAAGCCGTCTATTTCACTGTCACCGGGATCGTCCTGTACCTTCTGGCGGACCGCCTGGTCGCACTGATCGAGCGCCGCGCCGGCCGCGTGCTCGAGCACCGGACGCTGCTGTTCTTCGTGCTGTTGCTGTCCCTGGCCCTGGTGACTTTCGCCCTCATCCGCCAGTTCCTGCCGATCCCCGCCGGGAATTGATTTAGATCATGGCCCCCCGGCCCCCGATTGGAGATATCCTCCTGCGGGGAGATGGTATCTGGAGGAGGGGGTTCCATGCCCGAAACTGAGCCGGTACCGGACAAGAAGCCCGAACGGGTCCCGTTCATGCAGCGTCTGCTCGACAACCACTTCCTGCTGCTGTTCCTCGGGGTCGTCATGCCGACGGTGCTCTACCTCATCTGGGGCATCCTCGAGCTGGTCCAGATCCCGATTGCTCCCTGACGCTTGAGGAGGTTCGATCATGGCCATCCATCCTCCGGGCGAGAAACTCTGGTGGAACCACCCGGTCGACCGCGTCGAGCTGATCTGGATCGCGATCGCGTTCGTGTGGGGGCTCGTCATGTTCTTCATGATGATCTGGTGGCACGCGACCGGTGAACAGAACCTCTCGACCGAAACCTACCGCACGACGCCGAACGCCTTCTATGCGAAGGTGGAAGCCAACATTGCCGAGTGGCAGGTGCGCGAGCTGAACGGCGTGCCGGTGGTCAAGCCTCCCGTCGGCGCCGACGTATACCTCATCGGGCGCATGTGGCTCTGGTACCCGGTGCTGGAACTCGAGCGCGGCCAGTCCTACCGCCTGCACCTGTCGTCGCTCGATCTGCAGCACGGATTCTCGCTGCAGCCGATCAACATCAACGTGCAGGTGCACCCGGGATATGAGCACGTCCTGACCGTGACGCCGAACTCGTCCGGCGAGTACTCGATCGTCTGCAACGAGTTCTGCGGGCTCGGGCATCACTCGATGCTGGGCAAGATATTCGTGGTCGACCGGTGACGGAGACGTCCATGGCCAAGACCGAATTCCGGACCTGCCCGACCACCGGCTTCAAGATCGACCTGAACGCGCAGGCGCTCATCAAGGCCAACGCCGTCGCGGCCGTCGTGTTCCTCGCCATCGGCGGCCTGTTCGGCCTGTCGGTGGCGCTGACGCGCTGGCCGGCCGTGCACCTGCTGCCGGCCGACTGGTTCTACCTCGCCCTCACGGCGCACGGCCTCGACGTGCTGCTGCTGTGGATCCTGTTCTTCGAGATCGCGGTGCTGTACTTCGCCTCCGCCATCCTGCTGAACTCCCGTCTCGCTGCTCCGCGCTGGGCCTGGGCGGCGTTCGGCCTGATGCTGACTGGCGGCCTGATCACGAACCTCGCGGTGCTGCAGGGGCAGTCAACCGTCATGTTCACGTCCTACCCGCCGATGATGGCCGCGCAGCACTTCTACCTCGGGCTGATCCTGTTCGCGGTCGGCGCGCTGATCGCCTGCGGCGTGTTCTTCGGCACGCTGGTCATCGCGCGCGACGAGCGGACCTACCAGGGCTCCGTACCGCTCGTGACCTTCGGCGCGCTGACGGCCGCGATCATCGCGGTATTCACGCTGGCATCGGGCGCGATCATCCTGATCCCGACCTGGATGTGGTCGATCGGCCTCATCAGCACCATCGACCCGCTGATGTACAAGCTGGTCTGGTGGGCGATGGGGCACTCCTCGCAGCAGATCAACGTGTCCGTGCACGTCGCGATCTGGTACGCGATCGCCGCGATGCTGTTCGGCGCCAAGCCGCTGTCGGAGAAGATCAGCCGCGGCGCGTTCCTGCTGTACATCCTGTTCCTGCAGCTCGCGAGCGCCCACCACCTGCTGGTCGAGCCGGGGCTGAGCCCCGAGTGGAAGGTGTTCAACACCAGCTACGCGATGTACCTGGCCGTGCTCGGCAGCATGATCCACGGCCTCAGCGTGCCCGGGGCCATTGAGGCCGCGCAGCGCAAGCGCGGCTTCGACCGCGGGATCTTCGAATGGCTGCGCAAGGCGCCGTGGGGCAACCCGGCGTTCTCCGGGATGTTCCTGTCGCTCGTCATGTTCGGTTTCCTGGGCGGCATCTCAGGCGTCGTCATGGGAACCGAGCAGATAAACATCATCATGCACAACACGCTCTACGTGCCGGGGCACTTCCACGGGACGGTCGTCGCGGGAACGACGCTCGCGTTCATGGCGGTGACTTACCTGCTGATCCCGCTCATCTTCCAGCGGGAAGTGCGGTTCCCGCGCCTGGCGAAATGGCAGCCGTACGTATTCGGGCTCGGCGTCGCGGGCATCTCGCTGTTCATGATGGGTGCCGGGACGCTCGGTGTCGCGCGGCGCCACTGGGACATCACCTTCGCGACCGCGCCGTTCGACTTCAACTACCCGCCGACGGCGCTGCTGCTCATGGCGCTCAACGGGCTGTCGGCCATCGCGGCCGCCCTCGGCGGCCTGATGTACGTCGTGATCGTCGTCGCCTCCGTATTCTTCGGCAAGCCGGTGCGCGACAAGATCGTCCTGGCGGCGCCCGCAGGACACCCGCTCTCGGGCGCGGTCGGCGCCTACGGCGGCGCCGGGACGATGCGGATTCCCGGCACGCTCGCGCTCGTCGGCGTGTTCTTCGTCGCATTCGTGCTCTACTACTTCGTCAACTGGAAGTATCTCTCCGAGATCTGGCCGATGCGGTAGTGCGTGTCGTGAAGCACCGGGCAGCCATCGCGGCGGCAGTGCTGGCCGCGGGTATCGCGCAGGCATCGGGCCCGGATCCCACGGCACCGGCGTTCGATGCGGATCGCGCGCTGCGCGTGAGCCAGGCGGCGATCGGCCGCGAGCTCGATCCCGGGCTCGTGTTCACGGACGAGACCGGCCGGAGACGCAGCCTCGCTGAGTTCCGCGGGAGGCCGCTCGTCATCAGCCCGGTCTACACGAGCTGCTTCGGTGTGTGCCCGACCACCACGACCGAGTTGCGGAAAGTGGTGGAGATTGCGAGTGCCGTTCTGGGTCCCGAGTCCTTTCGCGTGCTGACGATCGGCTTCGACACCGCAAACGACACGCCGGAGCGCATGCGAAGCTTCGCTGCATCGCGAGGCGTGTTCCCGGCGGGCTGGGTGTTCGGCGCGGCCGACGCCGCGACGGTCGAGAGGCTGCTCGAGGGCATTGGCTTCACCTACGCGGTGACGCCCAAGGGCTTCGACCACATGATCCAGGCGACAATCGTGGACGCCGAAGGGGTCGTGTTCCGCCAGGTTTACGGCCAGCAGGTCGAGCCGCCGCAGCTCGTCGATCCGCTCAAGCGGCTAGCGCTCGGGCTGAAGGCCGAGGAGGACACGCTCGGCGCGATGATCGAGGGCGTGCGCCTCTTCTGCACGGTCTTCGACCCCAAGAGCGGCCGTTACCGGTTCGACTGGTCGATCGTGCTCAGCTTCGTGATCGGCGTGCTGTGCTTCACGGCGGTCGCCGCGTTCCTCTGGCGCAGCTGGCTCAGGTCGGCCTGATGACGACGCCGCGGCAATGGCTGCGCGCGGCATTCGGCGCGCTCGACGGGCTCTGCTCGCGCGCGTTCACGCCGGCCTGGAACCCGATGCTTCAGCTCGGGGCGCTCGGCTGGTTCTTCTTCTGGATCGTCGCCGTCAGCGGCATCTACCTGTACGTGTTCTTCGACACCGGCATCACCCGCGCTTACGACTCGGTCGAGTCGTTGACCAACGCGCAGCCCTGGGCCGGCGGCGTGATGCGCAGCCTGCACCGCTACGCCTCCGATGGGCTGGTGACGGTCGCGATCGTGCACCTGGTGCGCGAGTTCGCGCTCGACCGGATGCGCGGCAAGCGCTGGTACGCCTGGATCACGGGGCTGCCGTTGCTCGCCCTCATCTATGTCAGCGGCATAACCGGCTACTGGCTGGTCTGGGACGCGCTCGCCCAGTACGTCGCGCAGACGACCGCAGAACTGCTCGACGTGCTGCCGCTGTTCGGCGAGCCGATCTCGCGCAACTTCGTCAACGAGTCGGCCCTCTCGGATCGTTTTTTCACTCTGATGTCGTTCCTGCACATCGCGGCGCCGCTGCTGCTGCTGCTGTTCATGTGGATTCACATCCAGCGGCATGCGGATGCACGCAGCCAGCCGGCGCGCGGGCTCGGCTTCGTCGTGTTCGGGTCCCTGCTCGCGCTCTCCCTGGCCGTGCCCGCGGTCAGCCAGGCGCGCGCGAACCTGGGTTCGGTGCCGGCCGTGATCGACCTCGACTGGTTCTACCTGCCGGCATATCCGCTCGTGCAGGCCTGGGGCGGCGCGGCGACCTGGCAGGCGCTGGGAGGGGCGCTGCTTCTGCTCGGGCTGCTGCCCTGGTTTCCGCGCAGCAAGGTGCCGCCGGTCGCGCGGGTGAGCCTGCCGGACTGCAACGGCTGCGGCCGCTGCGTGCAGGACTGTCCCTTCGGTGCGCTCGCGCTCGAGGCGCGCAGCGACGGGCAGTCATACGCGGTGGAGGCGGTCGTGGATCCCGATCGCTGCGTTTCCTGCGGCATCTGCGTCGGATCCTGCCCCACGGCGACACCGTTTCGCAGCGCCAGCACCTTCAACGCCGGGATCGAGTTGCCGCAGGTGCCGCTCGCAGCCCTGCGGGACGAGCTGAAGGCCTCCTGCGCTTCGCTCACGGGCGAAGACCGGCTGGTGATCTTCGCCTGCGCGCACGCCGGCCCCCTCGACGAGGCGCTGCGCAGGAACTCCGTGATTGCGCGGATGCCGTGCATCGGGATGCTGCCGCCGTCATACATCGATTTCGCGTTCGCGCGCCGCCTCGCGGATGGCGTCGTGCTTGCGGGCTGCCCGGCCAACGCCTGCCACGAGCGCCTCGGCCAACGCTGGACAGAGGAGCGCATCGCCGGAATCCGCGACCCCTGGCTGCGCGCGCGCGTGCCGCGCGGGCGCATCGCGGCATCCTGGCTGGACGATCTCGGCGCGTTCCGCAGTGCGCTACCGGGCAGGCCGGCGTTCCCGGTCGCGTCAAAGGGCCCCACCGGCACGGCCCTGTCGCCCGCCCGTCCGCGCTGGGCGGCGCCGGCCCGGGTCGCGGCCATGGCCGTCGTGCTGGGACTGATCTCGGGCATGACGGCCCTGCTGGCCGCCGAGCTGCCCTGGCGCCAGCTCGGCGCCGGCGAGAGCGTGGTGCGCCTCTCGATCCGCCACGCGACCGCACCCAAGGTGGCGTGCAAGCCCCTGACGCCGCAGCGGATGGCGGAGCTGCAGCCGAACATGCGTCGGCCGGTGGACTGTCCGCGCGCGCGCTGGCCGATCACCGTGGAACTCGAGAGCAACGGCCTGCTGCTCTACCGCGGCACCCACGAGCCGTCGGGCCTGTGGAACGACGGCGTCGCAACGGTGCACCGGGCGTTCGCCGTTCCGGCCGGGCCGCAATCGATCGCCGTGCGTATGCGCGACAGCGGGCGCGAGGACGGTTTCGATCACGTCCGCTCGGGCAGGATCGACCTGCAGCCCGGCCAGAACTTCGTCATCGAGTTCGAGACTGGCGCAGGATTTCACTGGAACTGACACGATGCCGACGACGGAGGAACTGCCGTGACATTGATTGCCTGGCGCGACGAATACTCGGTCGGCCTGCCGGACGTCGACCACGAACACCGCGTGCTGATCGCGATGATCAACGAGTTGGCCGAGGCGCTCGGCCCGGAGACCCCGCACGCGCGGATTGTCGCGGCACTCGGCGAGATCAGTTCGCGTATCGCCGCGCACTTCGCGCTCGAGGAGCGCGAGATGCGCAGCCTCAAGTACGTCGGCCTCGGCGAACACAAGCGCGACCACGAGCGATTGCTCGAGGACATCCTGGACATCATGGCGGACGTCGATTCGCCGCGCGGCTACGACCCGGCGCTGCTGGAGCAGCGCCTCTCGACATGGTTCACGGAGCACTTCCGCACGCACGACGCGCAGTTACACCACTGGCTCGCCGCGCACCGGTGAGCGTTCCTGGTGAATCAATGGGCCCTGAGCAGGGGTTGTCCCGGGAAAACCGAGTCCACGAACCTGCCGCCGTCGACGACCACCGTGCCCGCGACGACCAGGTAGCGTACGCCCTCGCTCGGCTCGGTCGGCGCGCGGAACGTGGCGCGATCGGTCACGGTACCGGCATCAAACACGACGATGTCCGCCCGCGCGCCCACCTGCAGCCTCCCGAGCCGCTTCGCCTCGGGCGTGAGCGCCTCGAGGCGCTGCGCGGGCAGCAGCGACATCTTGCGGATCGCTTCCGGCAAAGTCAGCGACTGCCGGTCGCGCACGTAACGACTCAGCACCCGCGAGTAGCTGCCCGCCCCGCGCGGATGCATGAGTGAGCCGTCGCTCGCGATCATCGCGAGCGGGGCGGCCATGATCGCGTCCACGACCTCGTCGGGGTTCGTGTGGATCAGTATCGGATGCCAGTCCGGCGACGCGTGCAACTCCTCGAATCGCTCCCGCGTCAGCCTTTCCCCCGTCTCGGGTATCTCGAGGTCGCCGTAGTCGAGGCCGCGCTTCTCGCGCCAGCCCGGATTGAACAGCGCCGAGTTGATAGCGGTCATCGCCACGGTGTACGGGTAGGCCTCCGTGGTGATGTCGAGACCGCGCTCGCGGGCGCCGGCGATCATCGCGATGCATTCGAGGGCATCGCTCATGCAGGTGCTGTTGACGTGCACGATGTGGAGCCCCGCGCCGGTGATCGCGGCCACGCCGGCGAGTTCGGTCACCGACTCGACGCCGGAGCCCGGCTCGCGCAGGCCGCTGCTCCTCGCGTGCACGAACACGGGGCTGCCGGATCCCGCCGCGACCCGGAAGACTTCGATGAGTTCGTGGCGCGTGGTGCCGGGGGCGTACTCGAGGCCGACGCCGATCCCGAGCGACCCGGCCTCGAGCTCGCCCTTCAGCCGTGCGAGGACGCGCGCGAGGCGTTCGGGGCTTGCCGCATCGTTGGTGGCGGGACCGGACTGCGGCAGGATGCCGGCTTCCGGACCGAGGTGGCTGGGCTGGAGTTCCGCATCCCAGGCGCGCACGCGCGCGGCCAGGTAGGAGGAACTCGCGCCAAAGTGAACCGGTGTCCGCCCGCGCCGCGACTCGACGAATTTCGCAAGATCGGGCACGCCGATCTCGAGCTCGAGGCCGGTCGTAACCCCGTCGAGCGCCATGAGGCGGTAACCCTCGGCGCTTTGCCCGTGCTGGTGCAGGTCGATGAAGCCGGGAGCGACGACCAGCCCGCTCGCGTCGATGCTGCGCTTGCCGTCGAGCGGCTCGGCGG
>Ga0209706_10002001_pt1 | contig 11502 bp, 12 predicted proteins | sample PPLLaktember2015_6_FD_187263 | JGI IMG/M metagenome (GOLD analysis project Ga0209706, IMG submission 187263) | Freshwater sediment microbial communities from Prairie Pothole Lake near Jamestown, North Dakota, USA - PPLs Lake P8 Core (1) Depth... | ecosystem: Environmental > Aquatic > Freshwater...
GTCCACGAGCGGGATGACGTTGGGCTCGACCATGGGGTCGCCCTCGTCGTGACCAACCTGGATCGCCACGGATTACTTTCCCGAGACGCGCGAGCCGGCGACCAGGGCCGCTTCGACGTCGTGGGCGAAGTAATTGGCCCGCTCCATCAGCGCCTTGTTGCCGCGCAGCAGGCCGTTGAAGCCGAGCACCGCCGGCACCGCGACCGCAAGGCCAAGGGCCGTCATGATCAGGGCTTCGCCGATCGGGCCCGCGACCTTGTCGAGGGACGCCTGGCCGGCAATGGAGATGCTGATCAGCGCGTGGTAGATGCCCCACACCGTGCCGAACAATCCCACGAACGGCGCCGTCGCACCGACGGAGGCCAGAACGACCATGCCGCTCTGCAGACTGGACTGCAACATCGTGGTCCGCCTGTCGATGTGCGAACGAACCCAGTCGGCAAGCTCGATCTTGCTCGTGACGTTCGCGCTCCTCTTGTGATGCTCGAGTGCCTGCAGGCCGTCCTGGGCGATGTCCCGGAAGGGATTCACCTTGCCCTTCAGCTTGGCGACGCCTTCCTGGATCGAGCCGGCCGACCAGAAGCTCTTCTCGGCCTCGGCGGCGACTTTACGGAGCATGCGCTGGTCGAGCCACTTGTTGATCATGACGAGCCATGACCAGAGTGACATGACGACCAGGATGACGAATACGCCCTTGCCGACGTAGTCGCTCTGCGTCCACATCGACTCGATGCCGTACGGGTTGTCGGTACTTGTGGTTTCACCAGCCATGCTGCAATCCCTCTAACAGAAAACTACGCTCCGGACTGCACGCCGCCCTGTTGCGGCTGAACGCGCGTCCGGTCCTAGACGAATCCCCGCCGCTTCACTCCAGCTTGAAGACGATCGGTACCGAAACCTGCGAATCGACCGGCTGGCCGTCGCGCTTGCCCGGCTCGAACGGCAGCCGGCGAACGACGCACTCGATAGCCGCGTCGAGGCGCGGAAACCCGCTGCTCTGGGTGACAGTGACAGCACCTGCCTTCCCGTCCGCTCCCACGGTGATCGTCGCGACCACGCGACCTTCCTCGCTGAGGCGGCGCGAAGCCGACGGATAACAGGCCGAGATGGCGGCCGCGATGCGATCGCTGCGCGACTTGAACCGCGCGGGCGTGATCTGCACCTGGCGCGCCGGTGTCGCCGGCTGCGCCCGCGGAGTCTCCTGGACTTTTGCGGTGATCGCGGTCGTCGGACCTTCGAACGCCGGCAGGTCGATCAACGGCGGCGGCACGACGGGCGGCGGCACGTCCACCGGCGGCGGCGGCGGCGGCTCGTCCAGATTCTCCGGCGGCGGCGGCGGCGGCGGAAGATCCATGATCGAAAAATCCTGGACCAGGTTCATGCCCGCGCGCACGAGACCCTGTTTAAGCGCCCAGAAGAACAGCACGTGCAAGACGACGATGCCGACGAGCACAGCTGCCGTGCGAGAACCACCCGCGGAATAGGTATTCGCCATACCGGACCTGTCTTACCCCTCGTCCGTACTAGCCGGTCGCATGCCCGCATTCCGGGCCGCGGCCCCTGCCATTTCTTCTCGAAGCACCCGACATGGCACCCCGTTTCCCGGCCAGAGCCACCTTAGCGGTTGGCCGAATCGACTGCAAGCGCCTGCCGCCACCCGTTTAGCAGGGACATGCGGAGCATAGCAAACACCGGCCGTGGAGCACTGCATCAGTGCAACCGGAACACGATCGGCAGCTGCACCTCGGCGGCGATGGTGCGCCCGTCGAGCCGGCCGGGAATGAAATTCAGGCGGCGGATGACGCAGCCCATGGCGACATCGAGTCGCGGAAAACCTGAACCCTGCATTTGCGTCCAGGACGCCGCACGGCCGTCGGCATTGATGACGATGCGCGCAATCACGCGACCTTCCTCGCCCATGCGACGCGTGGCAGGCGGATAGCAGGCGTCGACGAGGGCAGCCAGGCGACTGTCACGCATCTGCAACGAAGGCGGCTGGAATTCCGCAGGTTGGCCGCCGGATTCGCCACTGGCGGCCGAGGCGTCGGTCACTGATGTCGCGTCAACCGAGAGCGCCTTTACGTCTACCCGGGGAATGTCGATGTCCGGCTGCGGCGCCCGCAGCGGCACGTAATCCGCCGGCACGGGCATGCCGGGCTGCAGGCGGACGACAGGCTCCGGGATCCGCGGGACGACAATGATGTCCGGAGGCGCCGGCAGCGCGTCGAGCAGTCGCGGCACCAATCCGCTCGCAAGGAGGATGAACGCCCCGACGTGAAGTCCTGCGACGGCCGCGACGACTGCCGATTGACGCGAGGCTCCCGTAATGATTGTTGCCGTCATATGTCACCTCCAGGATCGCTTACCGGGTTCTAACGCCGGTACCCGCCGCCTGGGGTTTGCTAATCGACGCCTGGCAGACCGTCAGGTACCCGCAGCGGCCCCGCGCCGCTCGCGAGCCAGGATCACGGTGACTCCGGAGAGTGTCAGCAGCGCGCCGGCCAGCATGCGCCCGTCCAGGTCGTCGCCCAGGATGAGCACCGCGAAGAACACGCTGAACAGCGGCGTCAGCACGGTGACGGGCGCGACGCTCGAGACCGGGTATCGGCGGATGAGCGCAAAGTAAGAGGTATGCGCGACGAGGCTCGCCAGGAGGGCCGAGTACAGCAACGCGCTCCAGCCGGTCACGCCGGCCGCCGGCAGGCTTGCGAGCTGGCCGTCTTCCAGCAACAGCGAGAGCGGCAGCAGCAGCGGCACGCTGCCCCAGGCGAGCCAGGCCTGCAGTTCGAGCGGCTCAAGCTCCCGTACGCGTTTGATCGCGACCAGGCCCACGGCTCCGATGAAGGCTGCGAAGACGATCAGCAGGAGACCGGCCCAGGAGCTGAACACTTCGGGACTGAAGCCGATGAGTACGACGCCGGCGAAGGCCATGGCGATGCCGAGCCACCGTCGCCAGTGGATCCGTTCGCCGAGCAGCAGCACCGACAGGAGCGTCGCGAACGGCACGCCGAGCTGGCCGCCGATGGCGACCGAGGACATGTTCTCCGACAACGCGACGCCCGAGTACATGAGCGCGAACTGGAGGCCGCCGCTGCAGGTCGCCGCGGTCAGCAGCCAGCGCATCTCGCCGCGACGGATACGCAGCCACGGCCACACGACGAGCCCCACGATCAGGAAACGCAGGAAGGTGAGGAACACCGGTGGAAAACGGTCGGCGCTCAGCTTGACCGCAACGATGTTGAAGCCCCAGATCGCATTGATCATGACGAGCTGCCACAGGTGCGACCGGTGCACCTCGGTCACTCGGGCATCACCAGCTCGACCGCGGGAGGGCGGAGGTTGTAGTGCGATGCCATCGCGTGCCCGTACGCGCCGGCATCCGCGATCAACAGCACGTCGCCCTCCTCGCAGCGCGGCAGCCGGCAGTCGCGCGCGAGCTCGTCGCCGCTCTCGCAGATCGGGCCCACGACCGTGCAGGACTGGATCGCCGGTTCGTCGAGGCGCGTCAGGTTCCGGACTTCATGGTGCGCGCCGTACAGGGCCGGCCGGATCAGCGAATTCATGCCGGTCGCAATGCCCACGTAACGGCGCTCCCCCTTGCCTTTCGTCTGTGTAACCCGGGCGAGCAGGACGCCCGCCTCGGCGACCAGATAACGGCCGGGTTCGAGCCAGAGCGCGAGCTCGGGGTGAGCCGACCTGAATTCCGTGAGCGCGCGATCGAGACCTGCAAGGTCGACCTGCGGGCGGCCCGGCCGGTCCGGGACACCGAGCCCGCCACCGAGATTGAGGATCCGGGCGGCGGGAAACTCGGCGATACGCGCGGCCAGTACGCGTGCCGGCTCCAGCCAGGTCTCGAGGTCGAAGTTTCCGCTGCCGCCGTGGGCATGCAGCCCGACGACCTGCGCGCCCGCGGCCTCGACGGCCGGTGGCAGGTCCGCAAACTCTTCCGGCGGAACGCCGAACTTCGAGTGCCGCCCTCCGGTGCGGACTTTCTCGTGATGACCTCGCCCGCCAGTCGCATCGAGCCTCAGGAAGATCTCGCGGTCGCGGAACAGGGGCGCCCAGTCGCGGAGAACCTGCAGGTTGTCCACGGTTACGCGATAACCGCGTTCCAGTGCCCAGCGGTACTCCGATTGCGGCGCGAAGTTCGGCGTGAACAAAACGCGCTCGGGGGAAATCCCGGGCAGCGCTTCCCGGACGCGCTCGAGCTCGGCGCGCGAAACGCATTCGAATCCGAGACCCGCGCCGGCGAGCGTCTCGAGGATCGCGGCATGCGGGTTCGCCTTCAGGGCATACAGGACGCGCGTGAACGATTGCAGCGCGGTGAGCTTCGCGGACTGGGCCGCGGTCGTCCCGAGGTCATAGACGTAGGCACAATCGCGATCGCCGAGCAGGCCGAGGAGAGCCGCGCGGCGCAGGTGCCACCAGGGCGCAGCGACCGAGTCCTTCATCGCGGGATTGTCGCCGCGCGCTCAGGCCTCGTCGACGTCGTTGAACTCCTGCAGCTCCCGCTGCAGGCGCTTCTCCGCCAGGACGTCTTCCACCTTGCTCCAGGCCGACTGCTGCACAGGGCGCTTCGGGCCCTTGGGCCGGCGCTCGACGACGATCAGCTTGTCGAGGTCGCCATCCTGCTCGGCAGCTCCCCCGAGGAACTCGTCCTCGAGGTCGAAGGAGTCTTCATTGCGCTCTTTCATTCCGTAGAATACCTAGAGAAAACAATGAGTTTGGACACAATCCCGGCTTGCGTCGGGCTGCGCAATATATACGAAAAGCGGCATTAATCAACCGCTAGCGGCCGGGAAGGCCGCGTTGGCCTCAAGGGCGGGCGTTCAGCCGCCTTCGCAGCGCTGCAGGCACTCGCTGTACTTGTCGTCGCAAACCTGGATCTTGCCGGGATCGGCCTCAGCTTCCTGCATGCACTTGTCGGACTCGATATCGCATTGCTCGATGCACTTTTCGTCCGCCAGCGGCCGCGCTTCGGCGAGGGCGCGCGCTTCGGGGCGAATGTCGTCCGTGAAGGCAGGCGCTGCCAGGAGTGAACCCAGGAGCGCGAAAGCGAGGCAGCCATTCTTGCGCATGTTCATATCCACGTTCCTTCCGGCAGGTCCTATCTATACGGCACGGCGCGCCGGGCCGCAATCTGCCGCTCATACACTGATGCCGGTCGGCTGAACGCCGACTGAACGAAGCCTTTGGCAACCGCTCAGGCCAGCCAGCCGCCGTCAACGGTCAGGCAACTGCCGGTCGTATAGGACGCCGCGTCAGACACGAGATAGACGACCGCGCCTGCCATCTCCTCGGGCTGCGCGATCCTCCCCATGGGGACGAGCCGCTCGAGCGCGGCGCGGTGCTTCGGGTCCTCGTGCAGCGCCGCGGCGAAACGCGTCTCTACGATGCCGGGCACGAGCGCGTTGACGCGAATCCCGTGCTTCGCCCACTCGCGTGCCAGTCCCTGCGTCATGTTGACGATGGCTGCCTTGGTCAGTGAGTAGCAGGCCTGCCCGTCCATCGGACGGAATGCGTTGACCGAGGCCACGTTGACGATTGCGCCCCTGCCCCGGGGCAGCATGCGGCGAGCGGCCTCGACCGAAGTCCAGAAGTAGCCGCCGATGTTCACGTCCAGGGTCTTCTGCCAGGCGGCGGGATCCATGTCGATCGCGGGCCCGTAGTACGGATTGGTCGCGGCATTGTTGACGAGGATGTCGATGCGGCCGTGGAGGCCTTCGATCGCAGCGAGCGTCGCCCCGATCGCGGCCGGGTCGCCGAAGTGGCAGGCGTGTGGGCTCGCCACCCCGCCCCTCGTGCGGATCTCGGCCGCAACCTGCTCGCAGGCGTCGATTCTCCGGCTCGCAACGGCGACTGTCGCGCCGTGCCGTGCGAGCGCGAGCGCCACTGCGCGGCCGATCCCGCGGCTCCCGCCGGTCACGAGCGCGACACGCCCGGCCAGGTCGAATTCGTCCGCTGCCAAGTTTCGCCGCCTTCCGCGCGCCCCGAGCAGCGCGCTACATCGTAGCACCGCGTTGCGGTAGGGTAATCGCATGCTGATTCCGCGCCGCGATCTCGACTTCCAGTTGTTCGAAGTCCTCGACTGCGCCGCGCTCGCCGGACTTGCGCGCCATGCCGCTCACGACCGCGAGGTCTTCGACGGCGTGCTGGACGCGGCTTACCGGATTGCCGCTGAGCGCTTCGCGCCGTTCGCAGCTGCCTGCGATCGGGACGAGCCGCGCATCGAGGGCGGTCGCGCATGGACGATTCCCGAGACGCGCGCGGCGCTTGCCGCCTACAACGACGCCTCCTTCACGGCGGCGACCTTCGACGTCGAGGACGGCGGCCTGCAGCTGCCGATCGTGATCGCCAAGGCCTGCACTGCGGTGTTCTCGAGCGCCAACGTCGCTTTCCATTCTTATGCGGCCCTGACCGCGGGTGCAGCCGACCTGCTCGTCAGTTTCGGCAGCCCCGACCAGCGCCGACGATTCGTGCGGCCGATGCTCACCGGACGCTTTACCGGGACGATGTGCCTGTCAGAACCGCATGCCGGATCATCGCTCGCAGACATCCGCTGCCAGGCCCGGCCGCATGACGACGGGCATTACCGCCTTTCCGGCACCAAGATGTGGATCTCCGGCGGGGACCACGATCTCGCCGAAACCATCGTGCACCTGGTACTTGCGAAGCTGCCTGGCGCCCCGCCCGGCGTGCGCGGGATCTCGCTGTTCGCCGTGCCGCGCGACCGGGTGCTTGGGGACGGCTCAGTCGGCGAGCTGAACGACGTCCGGCTCGCGGGCCTCAACCACAAGATGGGCTGGCGCGGCACGACCAACGCCGTGCTCTCGTTCGGCGAGCGCGGCGAGTGCCATGCGGAGATCGTCGGCGAAGCGCACCGCGGGCTCGAGTACATGTTCCAGATGATGAATGCCGCGCGCATCGGCGTCGGCACTAACGCCGTCGCGCTCGGCTACGCGGCCTACGGCGATGCCCTCGCCTACGCGCGCGAGCGTCGGCAAGGCCGGCCGCCCGGGTCGAAGGATCCTGCCTCACCGCCAGTTGCGATCCTGAGACACGGTGATGTCAGGCGGATGCTGCTCGCGCAGAAGTGCTGGGTCGAGGGCGGCCTCGCGCTGGTGCTCTACTGCGCGCGCCTGGCGGACGAGGAGCGCTGCGCGGTGGATGACCCGGAACGCGCGAGGATCCACCGGCTGCTCGAGTTGCTGACGCCGATCGCCAAGTCATGGCCCAGCGAGTACTGCCTCGAGGCCAACAAGCTCGCGATCCAGGTGCACGGGGGCTACGGCTACACGCGCGATTTCCCCGTCGAGCGGCTGTACCGGGACAACCGGCTCAACCATATCCACGAAGGCGCACACGGGATACACGGGCTCGACCTGCTGGGCCGAAAGGTCGTCGCGCAGGATGGCGCCGCGCTCAAGGACCTCATTGCACGCATGACGGAGACGATCGGCAGCGCACGCAGGTCCGCACTGCTTGCGCCGTACGCAGAGGCGCTCGAAGCTGCCCTTGCGGACGCGGCGGGAACGACCGCGAGGGTCGCGGCCTCGCTGCGGGAGAATCCCGGGCTCGCGTTGGCAAATGCGACGCTGTATCTCGACAGCCTCGGCCACATCGTCGTGGCCTGGCGCTGGCTCGTCCAGGCCCAGGCTGCCGAGAGCGCGCATGCGACCGCATCCGGCAGCGAGCGTGATTTCTATGCCGGAAAGCTGTCCGCCTGCCGCTACTTCTTCCGGTACGAACTGCCGCGCACCGGGCCTGCGCTGCGCCTCGTGCGCTCTCTCGACGATACCGCCCTCGCGATTCCCGACGGCGGGTTCTAGGACGAAAAGGGGACGCACCCCTTTATCGGCCGATGGCCTTGCTACGGTTTGCTCGGCAGCCGACAAAGGGGTGCGTCCCCTTTTTGTCAGAGCGTGAGGGGCCTGTATTCGAGGCCGAGGTCCCGCGCGACCGCCTCGTGCGTGATGGCCCCCTCGTGCACGTTGAGACCGGAGGCAAACCCGGGATCGCGCGCAAGCGCGGTGCGCCAGCCGTGGTCCGCGAGCGAGCGCACGTAGGGAAGCGTGGCATTGGTCAGCGCAAACGTGGAAGTACGCGGCACCGCGCCCGGCATGTTCGTGACGCAGTAGTGAACGACCCCGTCCACGACGTAGGTGGGGTCCGCATGCGTCGTCGGCTTGCTGGTCTCGAAACAGCCGCCCTGGTCGATTGAGATGTCGACCAGCACGGCGCCCTTCTCCATGCGGCCGAGCATCGCGCGCGTGACGAGCTTTGGCGCCGCGGCTCCCGTCACCAGCACCGCGCCGATGACGAGGTCCGCCTGGGTGACCAGCCGCTCCACCGCCTCGGTGGTCGAGTACGCCGTCTCGATCTGGCTGCCGAACTGCGCATCGAGTTCGCGCAACCGCCTCAGAGAGCGGTCGACGACCGTCACCTGCGCGCCGAGCCCGACCGCCATCTGCGTCGCGTTCGTCCCGGCGACGCCGCCACCGAGGATCACGACCCGCGCGGGCGCGACGCCGGGCACGCCGCCCAGCAGCACGCCGAATCCGCCGTTGGCCTTCTGCAGCGCGGTCGCGCCCACCTGGATGGACATGCGCCCTGCCACCTCGCTCATCGGCGTCAGGAGCGGAAGCGAGCGGTCCGGGGCAGTTACCGTTTCGTAGGCGATGGCCGTGACCCCTGACTTCGCGAGCGCCTTGGCCTGCTCCTTGTCGGCGGCAAGGTGCAGGTAGGTGAACAGCACCTGGCCTTGCCTGAGCTGCGCGCACTCCGGGAGCTGGGGCTCCTTCACCTTCACTACCATCTCGGACTCGGCGAAGACTGACTTCGCGTCCGGGACGACGGTCGCGCCTGCGGCGCGATACGCATCATCCGCGATGCCGATGCCGGCGCCGGCAGAGGCCTGAACGATCACCTGGTGACCGGCCGCGGCCAACTCCCGGACTCCCGCCGGCACGAGGCCGACGCGATACTCGTGAACCTTGATCTCTTTCGGGCAACCGATCTTCACCTGGACCCCCTGGAGCCACCAGCGTGGCATACGACCCTGGCCGCGATCGCGGACAGCGAGTGCAATTATCCGCTTAGAATACCCGCGATGGCCACGGCACACGATTCCGCCCGCCTCGTGACCCATCCCGCGCAGCTCACGCAGGCCCTCGAGCTCCAGCGGCAGGCCTTCGCCGCCGACCCTTGCCCGGGCCACGGCGAGCGGCGCGACCGCCTCGCGCGTCTCGCGCGCATGTTGCGGGAACACTCGGCCGGCATCCGCGACGCGATCTCCGCCGACTTCGGGCTGCGCGCCGGCGAGGAAACGGAGCTGCTCGAGGTATTCACGAGCCTGGAGGGAATCGCGCATGCGCGGCGCCACCTGCGGCGCTGGATGCGGATCGAGCGCCGCGCGGTGGCCTGGTGGAGCCTGCCCGGCCGCGCGCAGCTGATGCGCCAGCCGCTCGGCGTGGTCGGAATCATCGTGCCGTGGAATTACCCGCTCTACCTCGCCATCTCGCCGCTCACGGCCGCGATCGCCGCGGGCAACCGCGCCATGCTCAAGCTGTCCGAGCACACGCCCCGCTTCGGTGCGCTGTTCGAATCCATCGTCGCGCGCACCTTCGCGGCCGACGAAGTGGTCGCGTTCAACGGCGACGCAACCGTGGCAAAGGCCTTTGCGTCCCTGCCCTTCGACCACCTCCTGTTCACCGGATCGACAGCGGTCGGCCGCGAGGTCATGAAGTCCGCGAGCGCAAACCTCACCCCGGTAACCCTCGAACTGGGCGGCAAGTCGCCCGTGATCGTGACTACGGGATTCGATCTGGCCGAGACCGCGCGACGGGTCATGTACGGGAAGCTGATCAACGCCGGTCAGACCTGCGTCGCGCCGGACTATGCATTGGTGCCGAAAACGCTCGTGAATCCCTTCATCGATGCCTGCCGGGCGGCGACGCGCGACTATTACCCCGCGCTCGCGACCAACCCCCAGTACACGTCGATCGCGAGCGAAAGGCAGTACCGGCGGCTCGCCGGGTACGTCGACGATGCCCGTGAGCAGGGCGCCTCGATCCATCCCCTGCACGAGGAAGCCTCGGATGTAGAGCGCCGGCGACTCTCGCCGGTCGCACTGACCGACGTGAGCGACGCGATGCGCGTCATGCAGGAGGAGATCTTCGGCCCGATCCTTCCCGTGGTCGGCTACGACACGCTCGACGAGGCCATCGCCTTCGTCAATGCACGCCCTCGCCCGCTAGCGCTCTATTATTTCGGGGCCCGCGACCGGAATCTCGATGCCGTACTCGAGCGGACGCTGTCGGGCGGCGTCACCGTCAACAACACTGCGCTGCACGTGGTGCAGGAGAACCTGCCTTTCGGCGGAGTCGGACCGAGCGGCATGGGCGAATACCACGGACGCGCCGGTTTCGACCGGTTCTCCAAGCTCAAGCCGGTGTTCATCGACGGTCGATTCAGCGCCGCGTCGCTGCTCGCGCCGCCCTACGGGCGCAGGTTTCGCGCGATCCTCAGCCTGCTGAAACGCTGAACGCCGGGACCCGCCGCGGTCTCTTGCGGCCGCTCAGCCGAGCAGTGCGCGCGCGTGGTGGCGCAGGTGGTCTTCCATGAACGTCGAGATGAAGTAGTAGCCGTGGTCGTATCCCGGCTGGCGCCGCAGCGTCAGCGGGTAACCGGTGTCCTTGCAGGCTTGTTCGAGACGTTCAGGCATCAGTTGCTGCTCCAGGAACTGGTCCGCATTCCCCTGGTCGACGAGCAGCGGCGGACGCCCGGAGACCGTGGGCAGCGCGCGAATCAGTTCGCAGGCGTCGTATTGCCGCCAGCGATCGCGGTCAGGCCCCAGGTATCCCGCGAAGGCCTTCAGTCCCCAGGGGCAGTGCATCGGCGCGCAGACCGGCGCGAAGGCCGAGATCGACCGGTAGCGATCCGGGTGTTTGAGCCCGATCGTGAGTGCGCCGTGGCCGCCCATGGAATGCCCGAAGATTCCCTGGCGCTGCGGGTCCACCGGGAAGTTCTTCTCGACCAGCTCCGCTAGCTCACGCGTGATGTACGAGTACATGCGGTAATGGCGTGACCAGGGATCCTCGCTGGCGTCGAGGTAGAAGCCTGCCGCGACGCCGAAGTCCCAGGCGTCGCTGTCGCCGGGCAGCGGCACGCCCCTCGGGCTCGTGTCCGGCGCGACCAGCGCGATGCCGAGCTCTGCGGCGATGCGCTGCGCCCCGGCCTTGATCATGAACGTCTCTTCGGTGCAGGTCAGGCCCGCGAGGTACCAGACCACGGGAACCCGCCGCCGCTCGGCCTGGGGCGGGAGGTACACGGCAAAGCGCATGGCGCAGGCGGTTTCGACGGCGGCGTGGCGATGGAAGCTCACCGCCCCGCCGAACGCCGCATGCCGCGAAATGAGTTCCGGCGCCGCGGTCATCGCCAATAGTTCCCGCCGGCGCCGGACATCGGCCGCATCAAGCCTTTAGGACGCCCTTCGACTTCGCC
>Ga0209706_10002003_pt1 | contig 11496 bp, 8 predicted proteins | sample PPLLaktember2015_6_FD_187263 | JGI IMG/M metagenome (GOLD analysis project Ga0209706, IMG submission 187263) | Freshwater sediment microbial communities from Prairie Pothole Lake near Jamestown, North Dakota, USA - PPLs Lake P8 Core (1) Depth... | ecosystem: Environmental > Aquatic > Freshwater...
CTATATTGATGGAACGAACTACTAGCTTGCGGGCGGTTGAGCACGGCGGGGGTAACAGGCTGCAGCCAGGACGTAGAGCGCAACTGCCCAGAGCAGCACGAAATTGAACCCGAAGTGGATGGCGAGCAGCGTGGCGAGCACCGCGCTCACCACCGAGGCACAGGCATTGATGCCCCAAACCCACGGCACCAGTGTCGGCGCGCTCGCAGCAAGCGCGGCGAAGCCGAGCGGGAACGGCATCCCCATGGCGAAGCCCAGCGGAAAGATCAACACTGCCGACAGGGCGATACGCGCGGCGTCGGGCCATGCAGCGAAAGCCGGCAGCGCTGCGGGCAGCAGCCAGACGTAACCCAGCGACAGGCCCGCGATGGCAGCCACCGGCCAGGCCGCTGGCGGCACGCGCGACGAGGCCGCAGTGGACAGCCGTTCGGACATCCGGCTGCCCAGCCCAGCGGACAACAGGAACGCGAAGAGCACGACCGCGATCGCATACAACGGATGGCTGAGGAACAGCGTGAACTTCTGGATGAACGCGATCTCGACGAACATGAATGCGATGCCGATCGCCGCGAAGTAGCCGGCGGACCGCAGCCACGTTCCCCGCCCGACGCCCGCGCCCGTGCGCCGCCGCAACACCCAGAGCGGGCCGAGGATCAATGCGATGCTCGCCACGAGCGCCTGAGCGAGCGTGGCAACCACGAGCAGGTAGCCCCACTCCAGCAGCGGCAGTCCGCCCTGCTCCTTCAGACGCAGCAACTCGGGGAGCGTGCGCCAGCGGAAGAAATGGAAGAAATAGGGTCGGTCGTCGGTAGCCGGCGCGACGTTGAACTTGTAGCGTGCGATGAACTCGGCGCGCTGCGGGCCGAGCAGCGCTGCAACGCCGTCGTGGAACCAGGACTGATCGAGCTGGTTGTAGCGATTGGCCTCGTCCGGGCGAATACCCGGATACCAGTCCAGATCGAAAGAGCGCGAGCGGCTGAAGTCCTTGAGCCACGCGATGTCCTCCGGCGTGAAGTCGCCGTTCTTCACCAGCAGCGTGGCCGTGTTCCAGCTGCGAATGAGCGCGAGCCGACGTCCCGGATCTGCCACACCGTTGCGCTCGAGAGCGACCGCGGCCATCCCGGCCAGCTTGAGCGTGCCGCGCGGCGGCAACGCCACCCAGCGCGTAATCGACAGATAGCCTCCGGGAGCCAGCCGCCCGAGGTAGGCCTGCAGGGATTCCACCGTGTAGAGATAGCTTTCGGCCAGCGCGTAGAGTCCCGCTGACGACGCACCAAAGGCGTCGAGGAGCGCAATCTGGATCAGGCCATAGCGGGCCTGCGTCGCGGCGACGAAGCCGCGCGCTTCGCCGACGTGGACGCGCACGCCCGGCGCCCCGTAAGGCGCTCCTGAGAACGCGGCGAAGTCCTGCTGCACGAGCCGGATCACGTCGGGGTTGAGCTCGACCGCATCCACAGCGGCGGCGTCGTGGTAGAGCGCCTGCAGCACGTCGCCGCCAGCGCCCGCACCCAGCACGAGCACGCGTGGACGAGCCAGCAGGTGATAGCCGGCAGCCGAAGTGATGTAGTCGAGGTAGGCAAGCGGCTCACGCTTCCCTTCATAGCGTGCGATTGCGCTCATGCCTTCGCCATCGGTGAAAAGCGCAAGCTGCTCTGGAGGCTCTCCGGGCGCGCTCAGGCTCAGGCCCGGCGCCAGCCGGAAGGGAACCTGGGGGCTTTCGACCACGTTGACCAGTCCGAGCGGGCTCGATGTCTGCGCGACGACCCGCGCGCCCATCACTTGCAGCGTCTGGCTGAGCTCCTTGTACGGTGACATGCGCAGGGTGCCGAGCGGGCTCGCCACGGCCCACGCCAGCGCCGCCCCCAGCAGCAGGAACACCAGAGCCCGAGCCGGTCTGCGCGCAGGCACCACCAGCGTGACGAGGGCTGCGGCAGCCAGCGCCATGGCAACCACACAGCCGAGCGCTGCCAGCGGAGCGACGACGAACAGCACCAGAACGACCCCGAGGCAACCCGCAGCAGCACCCAGAATGTCGAAGCTGTAGATGCGCCCCGCCCGCGCGGCGAATCGCGTATACATGAGGCACACGCAGACCGCGGCGAAGAAGAAGGGCACGAACAGCAGCATATAGACGACCGCGAGCCACAGCGGTTGCGCCGGGTCCCAGAGAAACTCCAGCGCGTTGAATGGCACGCGCTGAGCAAGCAGGAAGGCCGCCGCTGCACTCGCACCGAACAGGGCGGCGCTGCCGGCAAACACCGCTTGGAGTCGGGTCTCGAGCCGTTCGCGCAGCAGCGTGACGCAGGTGCCTGCCGCGCCGTAGCCCAGCAACGCGACACTGATCATCATGTAGGCGAAGTGATGCCACTGAATGATCGAGAACAGCCGCGTGAGGAGGATCTCGTAGGCCAGCGCAGCGGCCGATACGAGGGACAGCGCGATTCCGAGCGCGAACGGCGGGGCCGCGGTCGGCGGTGGAGCTTTTCGGCCTGCGGTCACGAATCCCGATTCAATGACCACCGGTCAGCGGCACGAAACTCACCGGCAGGATCTGCCTGGTGGTAACGCTGCCGTCTTTCTCCTTCTGCACAAGCATCAAGTGCTGGGTCAAGAAACTGGTACCCACAGGGATCACCATGCGCCCACCCGGCTTGAGCTGTCGGACCAGTGGCGGGGGCACGTGGCTGGCCGCCGCGGTGACGACGATCGCATCGAAAGGCGCATGCTCGGGCCAGCCATAGTAGCCGTCCGCCACCTTGACCTCGACGTTGTGATAGCCGGTGCGCGCAAGCACCTCGGCCGCCTGCCGGCCCAGCGGCGGAATGATCTCCACCGAGTAGATCTCCCCGGCCAGCTTGGCCAGGATTGCCGCCTGGTAGCCTGACCCCGTCCCCACCTCGAACACGCGCTCGCCTGGTGAGACCCGCAGGAGGTCAGTCATCAGAGCGACGATATAGGGCTGCGAGATGGTCTGCCCGTGCCCGATCGGAAGCGGGCGGTTGTCATAGGCTTGCGCCTGGTGCTGCTTGGGCACGAACAGGTGCCGCGGGACTTCGGCCATTACTTTGAGTACGCGGGGATCCAGCGTCTTGCTGCCGGTGTGCTCGGCAACGTCGCGCTGGGTCGTTTCGATCTCCCGTACCATGCGCTGGCGCGCGGCGGCGAGATCGTCCGCAGCCGGGGCCGTGCCCGGCATCCCGAGCATCATTGCGGCAAGCGCCGGCAACAGCGCAGATGATGGGGGCAGGCGCACGAAGATCTATTGGATCATGGCGCTGCCCGAGCCACGTGCTCGGCGCACACGCGCTTCGCTGCGGGCACAGCCAGCGGGCCGGGCGGGCACCGCCCGGGCGCTGGCTCCCCGCGTCACTGTGCAAGCAAGCCAGTCAAGCGGGGGTCGTTGAGCATGTCCTCGATCGCCGCGGCGACGACCCGGTTCACTGTCTCTGCGCGCTCCTTCTCGTCGGGCATCAGCGGGCCGGTCTTCTGCTCGCCCGCGTTGTAGACGCGGTCGTAGTGGTCGACTCCGTTCCTGGCCATCCCTGCGATCGACACGCTCGCCTCCGTGGCGAATGTAACTGTCTGCTTGAGCGACTGGTACTTGAGGTCGCGCACCTCGACAATCAGGGAGCGCTCGTCCGGGCCCGGCGTGGGCTGGGCGACGAAGCCGAGGTCGCGCAGCGCGGCGGCCACGCGCTGGTACACCGTCTTGGAGAAGTCGTGCTCTACCGAAACCTGAGTAATCTTGCCATCGGGGTTGCCGACGTTACCGAGCGTTTTCCTGAGGCGGGCATCGTTGACCTGAACCCAGACGACTTTTCCTTGCCCAAGGCTGGAAGGGGAAACCGTCACCGGCGGGTCGAGCTTGATGTTCTGGGGGCTCAGGCTGCAGCCCTGCAGGAGCAGGACGGACAGTCCCAGTACCAGCGGCACGGAGCGAAGCGGAAAATTCACAGAGCTTCTCCTTTGGTTGATGGCAGAACATATAGTGACAGGGTGCCCGGCACGCAGCCTAACGCGCGCCGGATAGCCGAGGGCGCGGAAAGGCACGCATCGAGCCGCGCTGCTCCACCCAGCGAGCCGGGCGGGAATGGTCAAAAAAGTATATTCCCACAGCCCAGGAAGTCAAACGGCTGGAGGTCGCTGCAGAGTGACGACATCGCGATTGGTCAAGCGCGCGCGAACGCCGAGGACGCCACACGCCGTCTCAGCACCGGGCGCGTGCTGTACCGTCACTGTCGGGCTGCGCGCACACTTGACTTGTGCTCCCGCGACCATATGATTTGTGCAACGCATGCCAGAAGAAGCTGTCTAAACGCCGCGCAATGCGGCTTGCCGCAACCAGCGGCCCCACCTCGAGCCTGGTGAGGTGTCGGGATGCAACGACGGTCGGGCCGTGCCTACACGGTGCAGCACGACACCGTCGCACCGACTTCCAGCCACAACGCCACCTGTGCAGGACGAGGCCGTCGACATAGGAGAAAGCAATATGGAAATCCGCAGCCAGGAACCCCTGGTATCAGCATCAGACAATCCGTTCAGGCCAGCGCGGCTGTGCGCCGCACTTCTCGCCGCCGCGCTGCTCAGCGCGTGCTCGAGCCAGTCGTGGCGATCGAGCAGCGCCATGTGGTCGGACCGCAACGCGGGCCGAGCCGAAGCCGCGCGCACCGCGGGCACTGCAGGGACCACCGGCACTGCGGGCGCCGCGAGCGCCGATGCCGGCCAGTCCGCCGCGACCACGACCCCTTCGCAGAAAGATTCGCTCGCCGATGCGGGCCGTACCGGCGGATCGGACACAGCGCAGTACGAGAGCGCGCCAACCAAAGGTCACGATGCTGACACCGGCGCGACAGGCGGGCTTGCCACCGGGGAATCCAGTCCCTCGGGCGAATCGGGTGGCAAGACTGCGTCAGGCGCCGCGGACGACGGCTGGGCCGCGACGGATGCAAAAGGGGCAGACCGGGACCTGCAGGCCGGACAGCAGGGCACCGCCGATGACAGCATGGGCTCGGCGTCGACGGGAAGCGCTTCTGAGGATGCGATGGCGGCAAGTGGTGCCGAGACGGATTCGAGCTCCAGCGCACTGACGGACGCCGACAGCGCTGCAGCACAGGCGGCCAGAGAGCAGGACCTGACCGGTGCGGCGGCAGGCGAGCAAGCCAGCGTCAGCGCCTTGTCCGAGCAGGCAACCGGGGGCGCCCGGGAAGTCTCGGCGGCCGACGCAGACCGTACGGATAGCAGTGCGGCTGCAGCGGCCGGGACAGCGGCGGGCGCCGAGACTGCAGCAACCGGGACAGCGGGGGGCGCCGAGACTGCAGCAACCGGGACAGCGGGGGGCGCCGAGACTGCAGCGGCCGGGACAGCGGCTAGCGCCGAGACCGCAGCAGCCGGATCAGCAGCTGAATCGGCTGCTGGTTCCGATCTCGCGGCTGCGGGAAAATCGCCTTCTGCCAGCGGAGAAGGAGGTCAGGCGCTATCCGACCAGCAGCCCGCGCAGCGGGAGGAAGTGATCGTTGGGCTGGTCGAGACGCCGGGCAAGAAGGCGACTCCGACCGAGACGGTAATACCGCAGACGCTGGGCGGCATGCTGCCTTTGACCGTGGGCGTCGAGGGCGAGGGCGAGTTCGACTTCGACAAGGCGGTCCTGCGCGATCAGGTGAGGTCGGTCCTCGACGAGGTCGCCGCCAGGCTCAAGGACGCCGAGTACGATCGCCTGGAGATCGTCGGTCACACCGATCGGATCGGCACCGAGGTCTACAATCAGTATCTGTCGGAACGGCGCGCATGGGCCGTGGCCCGCTATCTGATCCAACAGGGCGTGCCGGTCAAAAAGCTCGCAGTCGAAGGCCGCGGCATGCACGAGCCGCTGACCACCGCCGGGGACTGCACGGATCTGAGCCGCGAGGCAACGATCACGTGCCTGCAGACCGACCGGCGCGTGGTGATCTCGGCCTCGATCCGGCGGGTGGACGTGAACGTGCACTAGCCAGGCAAGGGCTCACTCAGCATCATCCTCGCGCAGGCGCGCGGGCGGGGATCCAGAAGAGTCTGGGTTCCCGCCGGGGCCTGCCCTCGACGGGACCGGGGGCGGAAATGACGCGCCCTTGACCCTCTCCATTTACCGGCTGCCGCGTCCGCACCGCGAGCGCCGCACCGACCCCCTGCACCGCGCAGGGCTAGAATCTGCGCCAGGCCCGACAACCTGGAGCCTGCCATGGCGCAGCCTACCCGTATCGAACACGACCTCCTGGGCGACCGCGAGGTGCCAGCGGAGACCTACTACGGCATCCACACCCTGCGGGCGCTGGAGAACTTCCCGATCACCGGCGTCGCGATCGCGATCTACCCGGAGATCATCCGGGCCCTCGCCTGCGTCAAGCAGGCCGCCGCGCTGACCAACCACGCGCTCGGGCTGCTGAGCGAGGAGAAGGCCAGCGCAATCGTGCGCGCGTGCGAGGAGATCCGGGGCGGACAGCTGCTCGACCAGTTCGTCGTGGACGTGATCCAGGGCGGCGCCGGCACCTCCACCAACATGAACGCCAACGAGGTGATCGCGAACCGCGCGCTGGAGCATCTGGGCAAGGCGAAGGGAGACTACCGCTTCCTGCATCCCCTCGACGACGTCAACATGAGCCAGAGCACCAACGACGTCTACCCCACTGCGGTGAACCTGGCGCTCAACTTCGCGATCCAGCGGCTGCTCGCCAGCATGCGCTACCTGCGCGCGGCCTTCGAGGCCAAGGCGGCCGAGTTCGTCGACGTGCTGAAGGTCGGGCGCACCCAGCTCCAGGACGCGGTGCCGATGACGCTGGGCCAGGAGTTCAGCGCCTTCGCCGTGATGCTGGGGGAGGACGAGGCGCGGCTGGAGGAAGCGGTCCAGCTCACGCGCGAGATCAATCTTGGCGCAACCGCCATCGGCACCGGCATCAACGCCCATCCGGACTACGCCGCGCTGGCCTGCCGCAAGCTGGCCGACATCACCGGCCTGGTGTTCATCACCGCACCCAACCTGGTCGAGGCGACGCAGGACGCCGGCGCCTTCGTGCAGCTCTCCGGCGTGCTCAAGCGCATCGCTGTGAAGCTGTCGAAGACCTGCAACGACCTGCGCCTGCTGTCCTCGGGCCCGCGCGCCGGGCTGAACGAGATCAACCTGCCGGCCGTGCAGGCAGGATCCAGCATCATGCCGGGCAAGGTCAATCCGGTGATCCCCGAGGTGGTGAACCAGGTCGCCTTCGAGGTCATCGGCAACGACGTGACCGTGAGCTTCGCGGCCGAGGGGGGTCAGCTGCAGCTCAACGCCTTCGAGCCTATCATTGCCCACAGTCTGTTCAAGAGCATCGACCACCTGGCGAGCGCGTGCCGCACGCTGTCCGACCGCTGCGTGGCAGGCATCACGGCGAATCGCGAGCACCTGACCCAGATGGTGGACAGCTCCATCGGCATCGTCACGGCGCTGAATCCTTTTCTGGGCTATGCGCGCGCCAGCGAAATCGCGCGCGAGGCACTGGCCACGGGTAGGCGCGTCTACGATCTGGTGCTGGAGCGCGGTTGGATGACGCGAGAGCAGCTCGACCAGATCCTGCGGCCGGAGGTGCTCACGCAGCCGCAGTACAGCACCGTGCATCGACCCAGGCCGGAAGCCTGACCCGACGCTGTACCGGCTGGCGGTGCGGTCGATGCCCTTCGCACGGCCGCATTTGGACGAGATTCTCGACTTCGGGATCGGAAAGGGCTATCCGGCGCGGGGCGACGTCCATCCCCTTGGTCTGCATCGGCCAGCTCTCGTCGCACTACTCAGGCTGTGACTACGGACGTCGGCGCGTCCTCCAGGGTTTCGGCCAGCGGCTCGAACTCGGTGACGTTGTCGATCTCCGTGCCCATGGCGATGTTGGTGACGCGCTCGAGCATGACCTCGACCACCACCGGTACGCGGAACTCCTTCATCCACGCCCTCGCCTGCGCGAATGCCTCCTGCATCCTGCCGGGCTCCCACACGCGGATCGCCTTGCACCCCAGGCCCTCCGCAACGGCGACGTGATCCACGCCTGCGCCCTTGAGCTCGGGTGCGTTGATGTTGTCGAAGGACAGCTGAACGTTGTAGTCCATCTCGAAGTTGCGCTGCGCCTGCCGGATCAGGCCCAGATAGCTGTTGTTCACTACGACATGCAGGTACGGCAGGTTGAACTGAGCGCCGACTGCAAGCTCCTCGATGAGGAACTGGAAGTCGTAGTCCCCGGAGATTGCGACCACGTCGCGGGCGGGGTCCGCGGCCACCACCCCCAGCGCTGCGGGAATCGTCCAACCCAGCGGGCCGGCCTGGCCACAGTTGATCCAGTTGCGCGCCTTGTAAACGTGCAGGAACTGCGCAGCGGCGATCTGCGAGAGGCCGATCGTCGAAACGTAACAGGTATCGCGCTCGAAGGCCTTGTTCATCTCCTCGTAAACGCGCTGGGGCTTGACCGGGACGTCGTCGAAATGCGTCTTGCGCAGCATCGTGCCCTTGCGCTCGCTGCACTCGGCCGACCAGGCGCGCCGATCCTTCAGGCGTCCGGCTGCCTGCCATTCGCGGGCGATTTCGACGAACAGCTCGAGCGCCGCTTTTGCGTCCGATACGATCCCATAGTCGGGCATGAAGACGCGGCCGATCTGGGTCGGCTCGATATCCACGTGAACGAACTTGCGGCCGCGCGTGTACACGTCGACCGACCCGGTGTGCCGATTCGCCCAGCGATTGCCGATACCCAGCACGAAGTCGGAGGCGAGCAGCGTCGCATTGCCGTAGCGGTGGCTGGTCTGCAGCCCGACCATTCCCGCCATGAGCGGATGGTCGTCGGGGATGGCGTCCCAAGCCATCAATGTGGGAATGACGGGCACGCCGGCAATCTCGGCGAACTCCACCAGCAGATCGGCAGCGTCGGCATTGATGACCCCGCCGCCTGCCACGATCAGCGGACGCTCGGATTCGCTCAGCATCGCCATCGCCTTCTCGACCTGGGCGCGGCTGGCGCGCGGCTTGTAGACCGGCAGCGGCTCGTAGGTGTCGGGGTCGAACTCGATCTCCGCCATCTGCATGTCGACGGGCAGATCGATCAAGACCGGCCCCGGGCGGCCAGACCGCATCAGATGGAAGGCCTGCTGGAACACCCGCGGCACCAGTGCCGGCTCGCGCACCGTGACGGCCCACTTGGTGACGGGCTTGGCGATCGACTCGATGTCGACGGCCTGGAAGTCTTCTTTGTAAGGAGATCCACGCGGTCTTCCCTTCCCCGAAGCTGGTGCCGGCCAAGGTCAACGCGCTGATCGAGCACCTGCAGGCGGCGTTCGCACGGGAAGACTGGCCGGTTGCGCTGACGCGGTCGGGCGAGGAGCCGCTGCAGCGGACCGGGGCAAGAGCGGGCCGACAGCGCTGAAGTATCGCAACGTGAGTGGACACCCCGGCAGCGCCGAGGGGCTCCCTAGGAGGCTGGGGAAACCCTGATCGAAGTGTGCCTTGTCGTTCCCGCGGAAGCGGGAACCCAGGTTATCCAAGTATCCCCTCCGGCGCGGGCATCACACGGAAGCACCTGTCCTACCGCGTCCGCCGTGGCACATCGGCCCCATCCACTCTGCGAGTGATGCTCGGCGTGCACCCGACGATGCCGCAGGACGGGCCGTCTTCGGGAACGACCTTCGGCTTGAGATCACCTGGATCAGGGCGGCAGTTGACCCAAGGCGTCTGTCCTTTCCGACCCCTGCAAACGGGGAAGGGCTTGGGCACCACGCCAAAAGGCAGGACACCAACGGCACCGTACACGGGCGCTGCGTCCAGCAGCGCATCGAGCTTGCGGTCGATTGCGCGCAGCCGCTCCTGGTCCAGCTCCGAGCGCAGGCGAGCATTCTCCGCTTCCACTTTCAACCGCTCGAGCTCGGCGTCGGCAGCCTGGTCCCTGCTTTGCTCGCTGCCGCCGGCTGCCTCAGCCGGGTGAGGCTGCTCGGCGGGCATGGTAGGCGCTGGGGCGTCGGGCACAACGAGCGTGGTCGTGAAGCCGGGGGGGCAGCCGGTGTCGGTGAACAGCGTCTCGCCGGTCGCGCTGGTGCAGTGGTACACGGCCGCGTGCGCAGGCCAGCAAAGGATGCCCACCAGCACCGCAGCCGCCACGTGCTCGGCGTTGATGCGTATCGTGTCGGATGGGCTCATGCCAGATAGACTACCGCGCGCGGAGGCAGTTCGGAAGGCTGTTGCCGCGGAAAGCTGTGCCAGCCCCCACTCTCGTGAGCCCCGGGCGCAGCCTGACCAGGCTGTCTTCCCGGAATGTCGGCGCAGGGCAAGGGACAATGCCAACACATACTTCTCTCTCATCGGAATCGGAGCGGGAGCTCTCCGACCGGTTCCAACGGTTCATCCCGCACTCGGTCAACGCCGACCGACACCTGGTGTGGCGCGGCAGAACGCTTAACGCCGACTGCCTGATCCAGATCGGATCGACGGCGTTCCTGCTGCGCATCGACGCCGGCAGCATCCGGGAATGCCGGACCGAGCTGCCTTTGCTGTGCTCCTGGGATCTCGCCGTGCGCGGCTCGGTCGAAGCGTGGGCCGCCCTCTGGCAGGACCCACCGCCGCCGGGTTGGCATGACATCTTTGCGCTCTTCAAGCGTGGCGAGATGTCCTTCGAAGGCGACCTTCAGCCGTTCCTGGCGCATCTGCAGTATTTCAAGGATGTCCTCACCCTTCCCCGCAAGCGAGGCACGCGATGACACAGGCCGGACTCGAGCCCATTGTCGGCCGTTACACCGGCGTGCCCGTGATGGGCGAGCAGTGCAGGATCTACTTCGAAGAGGCAGGACAGGGCATCCCGCTGCTGTGTCTGCATACCGCCGGAGCCGACTCGCGGCAGTTCCGCCACCTGATGTGCGACGCAGCGGTGACGCGGGAGTACCGCGTCATCGCATTCGATTTGCCGTGGCACGGCAAATCCTACCCGCCGGCAGGCTGGCAGGAGTACGAGTACCGCCTGACTACGGAACGATATGTCGCGACGATCCGGGCCTTCTGCAAGGCGCTCGACCTCGATCGCCCGGTAGCCCTGGGCTGCTCGATCGGCGGACGCATCGTCCTGCAGCTTGCACATGCGCACGGCGCCGAGTTCCGCGCCCTCATCGGCCTGGAGGCAGCCGACCATCAGCAGCCGTGGTACGACACGAGCTGGCTGCATCGCGGCGACGTGCACGGCGGCGAAGTCTGCGCCGCCCTCGTGTCCGGCCTCATCGCGCCGCAAAGCCCCGCCGAATCCCGGCATGAGACGCTGTGGCAATACATGCAAGGCGGCCCCGGGGTGTTCAAGGGAGACCTCTACTTCTACCGCGTCGACGCCGACTTGCGCGGTAAGCTGGGCGGCATCGACACCTCGCGCTGCCCGCTGTATCTGCTCACCGGGGAGTACGATTTCTCCTGCACACCGGAGGACACCCTGCGGACGGCAAGCGGCATTCCCGGTGCAAAGGTGACGGTTATGCGGG